>Ga0302325_10020068_pt1 | contig 14022 bp, 12 predicted proteins | sample Palsa_T0_2_FD_201948 | JGI IMG/M metagenome (GOLD analysis project Ga0302325, IMG submission 201948) | Peat permafrost microbial communities from Stordalen Mire near Abisko, Sweden - Palsa_T0_2 | ecosystem: Environmental > Terrestrial > Soil > Palsa > Peat permafrost | place: Sweden: Abisko... | reverse complement strand
CGCCCTCGATTGGCGCATCACCGCGCGCTCGTGCGAGAACGCCTTGAATCCAAAGAAGCCGTGATAGTTGCCGACACCGCTCTCGCCGACACCGCCGAACGGCAGATTGGGATTGGCGAGGTGGAGAACGACGTCGTTCACTAACGTGCCGCCGGCTGAGGTGCCGTTCAAGATCCGGTCGACGACGCGCGCTTTGCGGCTGAACGCGTAGAGCGCGAGCGGCTTCGGGCGCGCGTTGACGAGCGCGAGTGCCTCGTCGAGCGAGCGATAGGTGAGGACGGGCAACACGGGGCCGAAAATCTCTTCCTGCATGATCGGCGCGTCGAACCCGACGTTCGAGAGCACGGTCGGGGCGATGTAGCGCTGGCTGGAATCGGTTTGGCCGCCGGCTTCGATCTTCGCTCCGGCCTTCACCGTCTCGGCGAGCAGGCCGCTCAGGCGCGCGAAATGACCGTCGTCGATCATGCGGCAGAAATCGGGCGTGCTCGAACGCTGCTCGTCGGTCGAACCGTACATCTTGGCGATGCCCGCGACCGTCTTATCGAGAAACGCGCGCTCGACGGATTCGTGCACCAACACGTAATCGGGCGCGACGCATGTCTGACCGCCGTTGATGTACTTTCCCCACGCGATGCGCGCCGCGGCATGCGCGACGTCGGCGTCGTTCGAGACGATGCAGGGCGACTTGCCGCCGAGTTCGAGCGTGACGCTCGAGAGATGCTCGGCGGCCGCGCGCATCACGACCTTGCCGATGCGCGTGCTGCCGGTGAAGAAGATATGGTCGAACGGCAGCCGCAGCAGCGCCTCGGCCGTCTCGACCTCACCTCCGACGACCGCGACCTCGCTCGGATGGAAGACCGATGCGATCATGGCCGCGATTGCGTCGCGCGTCGCCGGTGCCTTTTCCGACGGCCGCAGAATGACGCGGTTCCCCGCCGCCAGCGCCGCGATCACCGGCACGATCGAAAGATAGAACGGATAGTTCCATGGCGCGAGGACCAGCACCACGCCCTTGGGCTCGTAATGGATCTCCGCCTTCGAGCCGAAGAGCGAGAGCGGCGTCTCGACGGCTTCGGGCCGCATCCAGGTCGCGAGCTTCGAACGCGCGTGCTTGAGCTCTGCGAGCGTTATAACGAACTCGGTGAACTCGGTCTCGTCGGGGGACTTGCGGAAATCGGCGCGCAGGGCAGCGATCAGGGCGTCGTGACTAGCGCGGATCGCGCGCTCGAGCTTGTCGAGATTTCCGCGGCGTTGCTCGAGCGGCTGGTACGGATCCAGCCGGTAGCGCCGGCGTTGCTCCTCGAAGATCGCGCCGAAATCGGTTTCTTGCGGAGCGGGCGGACGTTCGGCGATCATTCGTTGATCCTCCAGGCGTAGGCGTTCCAGGTCGGCACGAAGGCGTTTGGCGCGAAGCCCTTCAGACGCGAGCGGTACGCGTACACGTAGGTTGGGTTGAAGAGATAGATGATCGGCACGCCGGTCGCCACGCGGAGATCGATCGCCCGATAGTCTGCCTTCCGCTTCGCCTGGATGGGTTCCGATGCCGCTTGCGCCTCGAGCCGGTCGACCTCGGGATCGCAGTAGCGCATGTAGTTTTTCTGGGCGCCCCGGCAGGCGAGCAGAAAGCGGTCGTCGGGATCGGCGCCCATCGTCCACGGGACGTACGCGAGATCGAACTTGCCCGCGGCCAGCGTCCCGCCATCGGCGGCCGGCAAAAAGAGCTGGGCGTTCGAGATCGACTTGACCGTCACGTCGATGCCGCGTTCGAACAGCTCGCGCTGCACGAAGGCAGCCGCTCGGACACCGGTCGTGGTTTCGGGAAACTGCACGTAGGTCAGGGCGAGCGCGCCCCCCGCCTTGCGGCGCATTCCGCCCGGACCGCGCCGCCAGCCGGCCGCGTCGAGGGCCGCGTCGGCGGCGGCGGGATCGTAGGCCGGCTCGGTGACTGCGCCGTCGTAGGCCCAGGAGAAGCGTGGCCGGTCGCTCTCGGCCACCGGATAGCGCCCAAGCGTCACCTTGCTCGAGATACCCTTGCGGTCGATCGAGGCCGCGATCGCGCGGCGCACGCGCGGATCGTCGAGCGGGGGATGCTCGAGATCGAGCGCGATCCCCGCGATAAGGGCCGTCGGCGCGTAGGCGTACGCGATACCGCGCCCGGTCTGCATGAGGGTCGATTGCTGGGCGGGCGCGATCAGATTGAAATCGAGTTCCCCCGACTGCAACAGCGCGAGGTTGGTTTGCGGATCGGGGATGATGCGCACGTCGATCCGTTTCACCCGCGGCACGCCGCGCCAGTAGCGCGGGTTGGCGGCGTATTCGAGCCGGTCGCCGTGCTGCCACGCAACGAAGCGAAACGGTCCGTCGCCGACCGCCGGCGCCGCATCGAACGGCGCGCGGTCGAGCGGGGTTTGCGCCGCGAGCACGTGCTCCGGCAAGACGTATTGCGGACTCGTTCCGTAGGTGAAGAAGGTCGCCACCGCCGGCGCCCAGGCATGCGCGAGATGAAAGCGCACCGTGTACGGGTTGAGGGCGCGCGCGTCGTCGATCAAGTCGTAGCCTTCGCGCGAACCGACGGGGTTGCGTGGATCGAGGATCGCGCGTAGCGTGAACAGCACGTCGCGCGCCGTCAGCGCAACGCCGTCGCTCCATCGTACGTTCGGCCGCAGATGGTATACGAGCGTACGGCCGTCGGGCGAAATGCCGCCGTTCTCCACGCTCGGAACCTCGGTCACGAGTTCGGGAACCGGATTGCCGTTCGCATCGAGATCGAAGAACGGCTCGAAGGCCAGGTGCGCGAGCTGCGCTTCGACGTTGCCCGCGTCGGCGTGCGCGAACAGCGGGTTGAGATTCGCCGGGTCGGCGGCCACGTCAAAACGCACGACCGGGCCGCGGCCGGCGCCGCCCGTCCGCGCGCAGCCGGACATCAGCGCGAGCGCGAGCAGACCGGCCCCCAGTAGCGCCGCCCGGCGCCGAGCTACCAGATCTGGCAGCGCTGCGCCGGCGGCCGTACCATCTTTGCTCGCAGCGGGCAATAGTACGCCTTCGCGAATTGCGGCATGTTCTCGAGCGTTCCGATCACGCGGTTGCGGCCGAGCGCGTGCACGTCGGTGTTGGCCTGCAAGCGCGCGGCCTCGGGCCGGTTGTTTTCCGCCCACACCGTCGCGTAACCCAAGAAGAAACGCTGCTCGGGCGTGAAGCCGTCGATCTTCGTCTTCGGCTTACCGGCGGTCGCGCGTTCGAACGCCTTGTAGGCGATCGTCACGCCGCCGAGATCCGCGATCGCTTCGCCGAGCACGAGCGCGCCGCGTTGCTTCTGCGTCGCGTCGACCGGCAGCGTGTCGTAGAGGTCGCTGATGCACTTGGTGCGCGCGTTGAAGCGCTGCGCGTCGCCGGGCGTCCACCAGTTGCGCTGGTCTCCCTTCGCGTCGTAGAGCCGGCCCTGATCGTCGAAGCCGTGGGTCATCTCGTGGCCCATGATCGCACCGATCGCCCCATAGTTGAGCGCGTCGTCGTTGGCGGCGGCGAAGAACGGCGGCTGCAGGATCGCGGCCGGGAAGGTGATGTCGTTGTTGGTCGGATCGTATTGCGCGTTGACGGTCTGCGCGGTCTGGCCCCACTCGCTACGATCGTTCGCCTTGCCGATCTTCGCTTTGTCGTAGTCCCAGGCGAACTGGTTGGCCCGGTAGCGGTTAGCCAAATACGAGTCGTTTTGCGGGATCAGGGTCGTGTAGGCGATCGGTTTGTCCGGATAGCCGATCTTTTTGCGCATCGCGGTGAGTTTCACCAGCGCGTACGTGCGCGTGGCCGCCGACATCCAGGGCAAGGTCGAGATGTCGTCGTGCAACGTCGCTTGCAAGTTGTCGACCAGTTGCAGCGCCCGGGCTTTGGCGGTGCTCGGGAAATACGCTTGCGCGTAGAGTTGGCCAAGCGCCTCGCCGAGCGCGCCGTCGGTCGCGTTGACGCAGCGGCGCCAACGCGGCTGCTGCTTGGGCGTGCCTTGCAAGACTTGGACGAACGTGAAGCGCTCGTCGACGAAGGCCTTCGGCAACGCCGGCGCCGCCGCGTCCAAGACGCGCCAACGCAGATACGTCTTCCAATCCGCGAGCGGGATGCTCGTGAGCAGGCCGTCGAGAGACGTGAAGAAGCTCGGCTCGTCGACGTTGAGATCGCTCGTCTGCGGGGCGCCCGCCGAGGCGAAGAACGTGCCCCATCCCATCGCCGGCGCGGCGCTTTGCAGGGTCGCGAGCGTGTAGTGGTTGGTCGTCTTCGCGACGTCGCGCAACTCGACGTTCGTGAACGAAATCTGCGCGAGCTTGGTCTCCACGGCGAGCACGGTGGCGGCTTCCGTTTGCGACGCAGGCGCGTCGTCGCCCACGAGTTGCAGCATCTTCGCGACGTACGTCGAGAACGAGTCACGGATCTTCTGCGACGCGGGGCTCGGATTGAGATAGTAGTCGCGTTCGGGAAGCGAGAGCCCGTCCTGGCCGAGATCGCCGATCATGCGATCGGAGTTCTTCGGGTCGGGTGCCGCGTTGAAATCGAACGGCGTACCGGGCGCGACGCCTTGCTCGAGGTGCGCGATCTCCGCAATCAGGCCCGGTACGTCGGCAACCGCGGTGACCTTGGCCAACTCCGGCTCGAGCGGATGGATTCCCGCGGCTTCAACAGCCGCTTCGTCCATGCAGGTCTTATAGTAGACGCCGACCTTTTGCTCGGGACTGCCGTCCGCGGCGCTGGTGTCGGCAGCCGCCTTTTCGAGCAGCGCGTGCAATTGGTCGAGGCTGCGCGCGTAGATCACGTAGAACTGGCCCCAGGCCGGATAGTCGGAGGGGATCGGGTTGGCTTTGCGCCAGCCGCCGGTGGCGAATTGGTAGAAGTCGTCGCAGGCCGCGCAGGTCTTGTCGAGCCACGAGAGCTGGAAACCGGGCGAGCCCGCCGCCGTGGCCACCGGCGCCGCACCGCGCGCCGGCATGGCGCCTCCGGCCAACAACGTCACCAGAAGAAACAGCGTGAGCGCGCGCAATGCGCGGTATCCGAACGGCATGGACGACCCCCCTTGGGGGCGGCTGTTGGCGACCGGAACTCCCAATTCCTTAGGGTGGGGTTGCCCCGAATATACCGACTGTAGTATATTCATTATCCCGAATGAATCGCGCTTCAATTCCCGACAAGAACGTGGCTTCGTTCGAAGTCGACCTCGACGAATCCGATCTGCGCATCCTCGATGCGTTGCAGGCCAACGCGCGCTCGACGTTTGCCGAGCTCGGCGTACTCGTCGGCCTGCGGCCGCCGGCGGTCCACGAACGGGTCAAGCGGCTGGAGGCGCGCGGCTACATCCGCGGCTACGCCGCCCGGATCGACGCGCGAAAGCTCGGCCTGGAACTGGTCGCCTTCGTGAGCGCCTATACGACCGCCGACGTCGACTACGAGCGCTTCGGCGCTTCGGTCGCGAGCCTGCCGGAAGTGGTCGAGATCCACAGCGTCGCGGGCGAGGAATCGTTCGTGCTCAAAGTCCTAACGCGCTCGACGGCGCACCTCGACGATTTTCTCTCGCGCCTCAAAGTCGTTCCCGGGATCGGCCGCACCAAGACGACGATCGTGCTCTCGACGCCGTTCGAGCGCGCCGGGATCTCGTTCGCGGCGCTTGGGGACGGCGCACCGTGAAAACCTGTCCGCTCGGTACCCATCGCGTCCTCGAACCCGCGGGCGCGCTGCCGCAGTCCGCTTGGCGTCTCGATGCGACTCCGGTCGCGCACGACAACGAAATTCTCTGCGACGTGGAAGCGATCAACGTCGATTCCGCCTCGTTTCGGCAAATCGTCGAGGCGAACGGCGGCGATGAGACGCGCGTCGCCGAACACATTCGCGCGCTCGTGACGCTGCGCGGCAAGCATCACAATCCGGTTACCGGTAGCGGCGGCATGTTCATCGGCCGCGTTCGCGCCGTCGGCGCTGCGCTCGCGCCGAGCGCCGGGGTGTGCGCGGGCGACCGGATCGCCTCGCTCGTCTCGTTGACGCTTACGCCGCTCCTGATCGAGTCGATCGACCGCATCGACATGGCCACGGGCCGCATCTGGTTGCGCGGCACGGCAATCCTTTTTGCCTCGGGCCTCTACGCGAAGCTTCCGGACGACCTCCCCGACGACGTCGCGCTCGTGGTGCTCGACGTCGCGGGGGCGCCCGCACAAGTCCACCGCCTCGTGCAACCCGGCCAAACGGTCGCCGTGCTCGGCGCCGACGGGAAGTCCGGCGTGCTGTCGTGCGTCGTGGCACGCGAGCGCGCGGGTACCGCGGGCCGCGTCGTCGGGATCGCGCCCAGCCGCGAAACCCCGGGCGCGCGCTTCCTGATCGACGGCGGCTACGTCGACGAGTTCCTCGCCGCCGACGCGCGCGATGTCACGGGCCTTCTCGCGGCCATACCGGATGCGTTACCGACCCTTGCCGACGTGACGATCAACTGCGTCAACGTGGCTGGAACCGAACTCTCGTCGATCTTGTTGACCAAGGAACGGGGCACGGTCTACTTCTTCTCGATGAACACCTCGTTCACGGCGGCCGCGCTCGGCGCGGAAGGCGTGGGCAAAGACGTCACGATGATCGTCGGCAACGGCTACGCGAAGGGCCACGCCGCGACCGCGCTCGGGACGCTGCGCGACCATCCCGACCTGCGCGCGTACTTCGTGAGCTGCTACGCCCCGGCTACCACCGCCGCCACGACGGCCAGCTAAAGGACAACGAAAAGCACCATGGAGACGATCGCGCGCGAAGCGCACCTCAAGCCGCCGGCGGGACCCGAAGCGTTCGCGCACCGCAACGTGCGCGAAGGCGAGTTTTGGCGCGCGATCCCCAAGTATCGCGAGATCGATGAAGCGACGTTCCTCGACCACATCTGGCAGGGCCAGCAGTCGATCAAGTCGCCCGACGAATTGCTCGAAACGGTAAAGGAACTCGTCGAGCCCTCGTTCTTCGACGACGTGCGGCAAGGGTTCGCGCGCGCGCCGATGGCGGTTCGCGTGTCGCCCTACATGATCGCGTCGGTCGACTGGAGCAAGCCGTACAGCGATCCGATTCGCACGCAGTTCATTCCGGTAGCCTCGAAACTGCGGCCGGACCATCCGCGACTCACGCTCGACTCGCTGCACGAACTCGAGGACTCGCCCGTGCCCGGGCTGACCCATCGCTATGTCGACAAGGCGCTGTTCCTACCGCTCAACGTGTGCCCCGTATACTGCCGCTTCTGCACCCGCTCGTACGCGATCGGCGGCGATACCGACGTGGTCGAAAAGGTCTCGCTCGCCAAGACGCCGCGCCAATGGCAGGATGCCTTCGCTTACATCGCGTCGCGCCCGGAGCTCGAGGATATCGTGATCTCCGGCGGCGATTCGTATCAGCTTGCGCCCAAGAGCATCACCGCGATCGGCGAAGCGCTGCTCGCGATCCCGCACGTTCGCCGGATGCGTTTCGCGACCAAAGGGCCGGCCGTCATGCCGATGAAAATTCTGAGCGACCGCCCCTGGACCGATGCCGTTACGGCGATCGTCGACCGCGGGCGCGCGCTTGGCAAGGAAGTCGTAATCCACACGCACTTCAACTCGCCGGCCGAGATCAGCTGGATCACGAAGAAGGCGCTCGACCTGCTGTTCGAACGAGGGATCACCGTGCGCAACCAAAGCGTGCTGATCCGCGGCGTCAACGACGACCCGCACACGATGCAACTGCTGGTCAAGCAACTCGGCTACCTCAACGTGCATCCGTACTACGTGTACATGCACGATCTCGTCAAGGGCGTCGAGGACTTGCGCACGCCGATTTCGACCGCGCTCGAGGTCGAAAAATTCGTGCGCGGCTCGACGGCCGGCTTCAACACGCCGACGTTCGTCTGCGACGCGCCCGGCGGCGGCGGCAAGCGCGACGTGCACAGCTTCGATTTCTACGATCGCGAGAACGGCATCACCGTCTATTCGGCGCCGAGCGTCAAGCCCGGCAAACACTTCGTCTACTTCGACCCGATCGGGTCGCTATCGCCCCAGGCGCAAGAGCGTTGGCATAGCCCGCAAGTCGCCGAGGCGATGATCGCGAGCGCGATCGAGCGGGCCGGCGGCCCGCGGAGCTACGTGCCCGCTTAGCCGGACGTCAGCCGTTGCCGCGCTCGGCATGCATCGCATCGCGGTAACGATCGGGCGTCGCATCGACCTGCAGCACGAAACGCCCCGCGTCGGCCGCGCCGCGCCCACCGCGCCCGCCGCCGCGTCCACCACCGCCGCCGAACCCGCGGCCGCCGGCACCACTGCCGGCGAACGCCGCCCGCATCGCGTCGCGGAGCTTCTGGCGTTGCGCGAGGACCGCGGCCGACTCTTGCGGCGTCAAGACCGCGTCGATTTGCGTGGCCGCGTCGGTAAGCGTCAAGGTCGAACCGTCCGCATCGAACTTATCGACGATCGCCTGCACTTGCGTGCGATGCGCGTCAGTCAAAGCCGCGAACGCCGCCGTCTTCGCGTCGCTGCGCGCCGCGTCCATCTTCGCGCGCGCGTCGCCGGAAGGTCCTCCGCCATCCTGCGGATCCGACTGCGCGCAAGCGACCAAGGGAGCGAGGCTCGCAGCCAACGCGAGTATACAAATTTTCCGCCACATGGCGCCCACGCTAGCACCGGCGCCTGATAGGGGGCTGGGAGCACCGCTTGCATGGTCCGCCTCCTTGGGAGGCGTAGCCACGCTCGGAAATGATCACCCTTGCCGTCAACTACGTCATTCGCCCCGGTCACGAGCACGAAGCCGAGGGCTTCCTGCGGGAGCTGCGGACCGAGTCGCGCCGGGAGCCCGGCTGCCGCACCTACGACGTCCACCGCTCGGTCGACGAACCCCGCGCCTTCTTGATCTTCGAACAGTACGATGACCTCGCCGCGCTCGAAGCGCATCGCCAAACACCGCACTTCACGCGGCTTGGAAGAAACGGGCTGCAAACGATCATGGAGAGCCGCACCGCCGGCACCTTCGAGCCCTTCGAGTGAGCGCGCCACCCGTTGCCAAGATCGTCCCCCATCGGACGACGGTCCACTCGCGCGTGCTGGAGGACGACTACTTCTGGCTGCGCGACCGCAGCGATCCCGACGTCGAGGTCTACTTGCGGGCCGAAAACGCCTACGCCGAACGCGCGACCGCGCCGGACGACGCGCTCGTGCAGGCTCTCTACGACGAGATGCTCTCGCACATCAAGCAAACAGATCTCGGCGTGCCGTACCGTCTCGGCGAATACTTCTACTACTCGCGCACCGAAGAGGGCAAGCAGTATCCGATACTCGCGCGCAAGCGCGGCTCGCTCGAGTCGCCCGAGGAGATCACGCTCGATCTCAACGTGCTGGCCGACGGCCATCCGTACTTCGGCCTCGGGGCATATCGGGTGAGCGACGACGGCCATCTGCTCGCCTATTCGACCGACACCACGGGCTATCGCCAGTACACGCTGCACGTGCGCGACCTGCGCACGAACCTCGATCTCTCCGAGGCGATCCCGCGCACGGGCGATGTCGCCTGGGCGAGCGACAACCGCACCCTCTTCTACACGACCGAAGATGAGGTTAGTAAGCGACGCGACAAGTTCTGGCGCCACGAGATCGGCGCGACGGGTTCCACGCTCGTCTACGAGGAGACCGACGCCCTGTACGACATCGGCGCCGCACGCTCGAGCGACCGCCGCTGCGTCTTCGTCGCCGCGTTCAGTAAATCGACCACCGAATGGCGCGTGCTTCCGGCCGATCGCCCGAGCACGGCGCCGGAGGTCGTCCTTCCGCGCACCGAAGGCCACCGTTACAGCGTCGAGCATCACGGCGAACACTTCTTCATCCTGACCAACCGCGGCGCCGAGGATTTTCGCCTGGTCATGGCGCCCGAACGCGCACCCGGCGAGGAAAACTGGCTCGAGATCATTCCGGAACGGCCGGGCGTTCACCTCAGCGACTTCGATGTGTTCGAGGGCCACATCGCGGTGCGGCTGCGGAGCGGAGGCTTCGGGAACCTCGAAATCTACGATCTCGCTACGCGTGAACTTCGGCCCGTCACCTTCGCCGAGTCCGTGCACACCGTTTCCGGGCAGATGAACCCCGAATTCCACACGCACGCGTTCCGCTTCGCGTACACCTCGCTCGTCACGCCGGTCGCCATCTACGAACTCGACATGCGCACGGCGCAGCGCACGCTGCTCAAGGCGACGGAGGTTCCCGGTTACGATCCCTCCCTGTACGATTCGCAGCTAACCCACGCCACCGCGGCCGACGGCACGCGCGTGCCGATCTCGCTCGTGCGCCGCAACGGCACGCCGCTCGACGGCTCGGCGCCGCTCCTCCTGTACGGCTACGGCTCGTACGGCATCTCGATCGACCCGACGTTTTCCGCCGCGCGCCTGGTGTTGCTGGATCGCGGGGTCACCTTCGCGATCGCCCACGTGCGCGGCGGCGGCGAACTCGGCGAGCGCTGGCGCACCTCGGGCCACCTGCAGAACAAGCTCAACACCTTTACGGATTTTGTCGCCTGCGCCGAGCACTTGATCGCCGCGAAGTACACATCGAGCGAACGGCTCGCGATCGAAGGCGGCAGCGCGGGCGGCCTCCTGGTAGGCGCGGTCGCGAACATGCGGCCCGATCTGTTTGCGGCCGTCGTCGCGCACGTTCCGTTTCTCGACGTGATCAACACGATGCTCGACGCATCGCTGCCGCTGACGACGAGCGAATATCTCGAGTGGGGCGATCCGAACGTGCGCTCCGATTTCGAGTACATCTTGCGTTACTCACCGTACGACAACATACGGACGCAGCCGTATCCGGCGATGCTCGTGAAGGTCTCGATCAACGATAGCCAAGTGCCGTACTGGGAAGGCGCGAAGCACGTCGCAAAGCTCCGCGCCTGCAATACGGGCGGGAGTCCGTTGTTGCTCGTGACCAATTTCGGGGCCGGCCATGGCGGTGCGTCGGGCCGCTACGACCACCTCAGAGAAGTCGCGTTCGACGACGCGTTCATCTTGCGGAGGCTCGGCCTAGCCCTCGTATAAGACGGAGCGGATCCGCATCTTGCGATCGCCGGCGGGGCGCTTCCAAACGGCGGTGTTGCCGGCGCGCTTTCCGATCAAGGCCGCTGCGAGCGGCGACCCGATCCCGACCCGGCCCCGCTCGATGTCGATCTCGTCCTCGCCGACGAAGGTGAAGGCGCTCTCGTCGCCCTCGGGGCCTTCGAGCGTCACCGTAGCGCCGAAGCCGGCGAGCTTCGGATCGCGCGGCAGGTCCGGCACGAACACGACCTTCGCCAGCCGCTCGAGTTCTTGGCGTTCCGGCCCCTCGGCGCGCTCGATCCGCGCGCGCAGGTCGCACAAGCCGGCTGCCGTGATCGGGCGCGGCTCGCCCGGGTCGAGCGTTAGCTCGACCGGCGGCAAATCGTCGCGCTCCTTCATGAAGGCCCGGCTCATGGCAGCCTCTTTCCCATAAAGCGAGCGATCCCGGCCATCGGCCCTTAGCGCGCGAGAACTTCCTCCCGGGCGAGCGCCGCCCCGGCGCCGAGCGCCTGCAGCTTCGCATACGCGACCTCGCGCGGCATCGGCGCGAGGCCACAGTTGGTGGAACAGGCAATCCGCTCGTCGGGCAGGTGGCGCCGCACGGTCTCGATCGTCGCACGGACCGCCTCCGGCGTCTCGATCTCGTTCGTCGCGACGTCGATCACGCCGACGAGGGCCTTCTTCGTGCCGAGCATTCCCAGCACGCGTTCGGGAACGTGCGAGCCCGCGAACTCGAACGACACGCCGCCGATCGCACTCTGCGCGAGCAGCGGAAAGAGAAACGCGTATTGGTCCCACTCGTCGCCAAGGGTTCGTTTCCAAGCGACGTTGGCCGGTACGCCGTAGCCGTAGCACACGTGCACCGCGGTTTCGCAGCGCACGCCTTCCACGCACGCGTCGAGCGCCGCGATTCCCCACGTTTCGACGTCGTCGAAATACACGTTGAAGGCCGGCTCGTCGAGCTGCACGACGTCGACTCCGAGCGCGACCAATTCTTCGATTTCGTAACGCAGCGCGCGTGCGAATGCAAACGCGGCCTTCTCGCGGCTGCCGTAGTGCTCGTCGACGAGCGTATCGACGAGGGTCATCGGGCCCGGCAGCGTGATCTTCAGCCGGCGATCGGTCGCGGCGCGCGCGAAGCGTATCTCGTCGGCATGCACCGGGCGCAGACGGCGCACGGGGCCGACGATCGTCGGGCAGTCAGCCTCGTAGCGATCGCCGCGGATTCCGCGCCGGCCGAGCTTCGCCGCGTCGACGCCGTCGAGCGCGGTCGCAAAGCCGTGAACGAAGTGCCGACGGGCTTGTTCGCCGTCGGTCACGACGTCGATGCCGGCGGCATGCTGCTCGAACAGCGCGACCCGGATCGCGTCCTGCTGCGCCTCGCGCAACGCGTCGCCCGCAACGCGCCAATCGGGCCAGAGCTTTTCCGGATCGGCCAGCCACCCGGGCTTCGGCAGGCTGCCCGCGATCGTCGTTTCGAAGCGCACAGCGCGCTCTTTGGCACGAGCCGCCGCGCACCTCGCAGGGCTCGGAACGCGAGCGTCGGAATCGCCCCGGGTGCTCGACGAATATACGTCGTTCGATTTCAGCGATGGCGTACGCACGCGCACCGTTTTCCGGCGCGGCGCGGGCCCCGCGACGATCGTGATTCACGAGATGCCGGGCATTCATCCGCTCGTCGTCCGCTTTGCGAACCACGTTGTGGAAGCGGGAATGACCGTCTTCTTGCCGAGCCTCTCCGGCGTGCCGGGCCGGCCCGTGACCGTGCCTTACCTGCTCGGCGAGTTAGTCAAGACGATCTGCGTGCGGCGCGAATTCGATGCTTGGGCCGGCGATCGCTCGAGCCCGATCGTCGACTGGTTGCGCGCGCTCGCGCGGCAGGTCCACACCGAATGCGGCGGGCGCGGCGTCGGCGCCGTCGGCATGTGTTTCACCGGCGGCTTCGCGCTCGCGATGATGACCGAGCCCGCGGTCGTCGCGCCCGTGCTCTCGCAGCCGTCCAATCCGAGCTCGCTGTTCGCGAGCCGCAAGAAGGCGATGATCGACGCGTCGCCCGAGGAGCGCGCCTGCGCGAAACGGCGCTTCGAGGGCGAAAACCTCTCGATGCTCGGCCTGCGCTTTCGCGAAGACGGGCTGTGCCCGCCCGAGCGTTTCGCCGCGCTGAAAGCCGAATTCGGCGATCGCTTCGAGGAGATCGAACTCGACGCAGCTGATGCGAAGCCGTCGCGGATGGCGGCTCACTCCGTGCTGACCCTCCACCTCGACGACCGTCCGGGCACGCCGACCAAACGCGCCGAAGAGCGCACGATCGCTTTCTTGGCAAACGCCCTGCGGCCGCTCTAACGCGCCGGCTGGCCCTCGCCGTTGTCCGGTCGCACGAACGCTATCGCGAAAGGGTAGCGGAAAATGCGACCGAGGTAGGCCGCTCGCGCTCCGAAGCACGCCATGATCGCGACGAGCACGTTTCCGAGCATCAAGATCACGAAGCACGCAAAGTACGCCCCCGCCTGCCAGGGAAAGTACGGGGTCGCTCGCCCATCGTGGTGGTCCGAAGCGGCCAACGCGACGAAGAGCGACGCAAAGCAAACGACTGCCGCTGCGACCACGATCGTGTTGAAGATCCACAACGTGATCTGCGCGTTGACGGCGTCGCGAGCGTTTTCACGCACGAACGTCGGGTCGGAGCGCCGCGCGCTGTAGATGACGATCGCGACGATGAGGCCCGAGAACGGGAAGAAGAAATTCCCGAGCGCCGAGAGGTGCACCACCATCGCCCAGGTGCGGGCCGCATCATCTTCGCGAGCGCCCGGGGCGCCCGGCGCCGTCACCGCAACTCGTCCAGCGCTTCGCGCACGATGCGCTCCTGCTCGACGGCGTGCGCGCCGCCGTAGCCTTCGGAGGGGCTCGCCCGATACGGGCGGCCGACGTACTCGACCTCGGCGATGCCGTTCGGAAGGCGCTTGACGATGCGCCGCCGGACGTGG
>Ga0302325_10020065_pt1 | contig 14022 bp, 11 predicted proteins | sample Palsa_T0_2_FD_201948 | JGI IMG/M metagenome (GOLD analysis project Ga0302325, IMG submission 201948) | Peat permafrost microbial communities from Stordalen Mire near Abisko, Sweden - Palsa_T0_2 | ecosystem: Environmental > Terrestrial > Soil > Palsa > Peat permafrost | place: Sweden: Abisko... | reverse complement strand
AAGTTACCTTGGCCCGGCTGGGCCGAACGTCCCGGTCGGATGAATCGACTGGTCCAGCAGCTCGATCGGGTGGGCCGCCCGCAACGTGAGCCCCCGCTTGGACAGCAGCGAGCCGATCTGTAAGGTACAGCCTGGGTTCGCGCTCGCGAGCAGGTCGGGCTGCACCGAGAGGACGTTGTCGACCTTGCGCTCGCCGATCTCTTCGGCGCTTTCGGGCTGCAGCAGGTTGTAGACGCCCGCGCTCCCGCAGCACTGGTCGCCCAGCGGGATCTCGACGAGTTCGAGCTGCGGTATCGTACGGAGCAGCGCGCGCGGCTGCTCGCGGATGCGCTGCGCGTGCGCCAGGTGGCATGCGTCGTGATACGCGACGCGCAGCGGGAGCGGGTTGCGCCGTGCCACCGGCGGCACGCCGGCAAGAAACTCGCTGACGTCGCGTATCCGCTGCGCGAACGCGGCGGCGCGCGGTGCCCACTCCGGATCGCCGGCGAACAGCTCCCCGTACTGCTTGAGCGTCGAGCCGCAGCCGGCGGCGTTCACGAGCACCGCGTCGACCGGCTCGCGCTCGAAGCGCTCGATCAGCGCGCGCGCGAAGCGCTTTGCCTCGTCCGACCGGCCGGCGTGCAGCGACAGCGCGCCGCAGCAACCCTGCGCCCGCGGCACGACGACATCGAACCCCTCCGCGGCGAGCACGCGGATCGTCGCCGCGTTCACGCCGGGAAAGAACACGCGCTGCACGCACCCGGCGATCAGCGCGACCCTCCCCCGGCGCGGTGCGGCGGCCGCCGTCGTGGCGGGCAGCACGGTGAAGAGGCCGGATGGCTCGAGCGGCGGCAGCAGTGCATCGAGTTGCGCGAGCCTGCGCGGCAGGCGCGCGAGCAGTCCGCTGCGGCGAACGAAGCGTTGCAGCCCGCTCTTTGCGAATGCCACGAGCGGGAACGCCAGCGCGCGCAAGCGCCGCGGGTAGGGAAACACCGCGAAGACGAGGGCGCGAAACCAGCGGTCGGCGGGCGTGCGCGGGACGGCGCGCTCGATGCGCGCGCGCGTCTCCTCGATCAGAAGGTCGTAGCGCACGCCGGACGGGCAGGCGGTGACGCAGCCCATGCACCCCAGGCACGCATCGATGTGCGCGACGACTGACGCATCGAGCGCAATTGCGCCTTCGTCGACACCCTTCATCAGGTCGATGCGGCCACGCGGCGAGTCCATCTCGTCGCTCCACGACACGTACGTGGGACACGCCGGCAGGCAAAAACCGCAGTGGACGCAATCGGAGATGAGGTCGGCGTACGTGCGCGTCGCGACGTCCGCCACTACAGATGCCCGACGAACCGGCCGGCGTTGCAGCGGCGGTCCGGATCGAACCGCGCTTTGATTTCGCGCATGAGCGGGAGCGCGCCCGGCGTCGTGCCGTAGACGTCGAAGCGTTGACGGACATCGCCGGGCGCATCGATCGCGACGAGCGTACCACCGGCGAGTTCCGCGCAGTTCCGCGCGGCCGCGAGCGCCGCGAGCACGGCCTCCGCGTCCGCGGCATCTCCGCAGCAGAACGCGACGCCGGCCGTGGGGTAGACGACGAGCGCGGCGTCGCGCAGCGTCCGCTGCAGCGGCGCGAGGGCACCGCGATCGACCTCGGCAAACGCCGCGGTGCGGAACGTCGCTTTGACGCGCACGTCGCCACGCGTCCGGGCCGCGTCGTGACGGGCGCGCCACGTCGCATCGCCGGCGCCGTCGGACGGTGCGATGCCGAGCGCCCGCGCACGTGTAGCGCAGGCAGTCGCCTGTTGGTCGACGCCGGACGCGAAACCCTCGAACAGAATCGCGACGTCGAATTCGCCGTCCACACCGAACGCGACGACCGCGGACGGCTCCAGTTGCGCTTCCGTGAGCGCGACGCACAGCGCGCGAACCGACGCGGCCGACGCGCAGCGCATCACCACCGTCCGCTCCATTTCCGGTAGCGGGTGCAGCCGAAACGTCGCGCTCGCGATGCATCCGAGCGAACCGAGCGAACCGACGAGGAGCTTCGGCACGTCGAACCCGGCGACGTTCTTCACGACTTTGCCGCCGCCGCGCACGCGCTCTCCGTCGGCGCGCACCAGCGAGGCTCCGAGTACGAGATCCCGCAGCGTCCCGTACCGCGCGCGGCGCGGCCCGTACCCGTTGGTGGCCAGCAACCCGCCGATCGTCGTCCGCTCCGGACGGGGCGGGTCGAGCGCGAGCCGTTGGCCGCGTTGGGCAACGGCAGCCTGGAGCGCCGCAAGGGTGACGCCGGCCTCGACCGTGACGGTCATGTCGTCGGGCGCATAGTCGACCACGCGCGCGAGTTGCTGCGTCGAGATCACGCGGTCGACGCGCTCCGGCGGATAGCCGAGACCGAGATCCGTGCCGCCGCCCACGAAGGTCAACGCCTCACCGCGCGCGTGGCAGCCGCGCATGGCCTCGCTCAGTGCATCGAGCGTCTCGGGAACGACGCGCTCCGCGGAGTCGATCACCCGCGCCCGGCCTCGCCGGCGATCTCCGTAGGATGCGCAACGTACGTTCCCGGCCGGTCGCCGCACAGGCGCGGGGTCGGAAACACTTTGTTCGGGTTGAACGCGCGGCCCGGATCGAACGCGCAGCGCACGTAGTTCATCGTCTCCAGATCGCCATCCCCGAAGAGCTCCCCCATGTACGCTGCCTTGTCCGCCCCGACGCCGTGTTCGCCCGTGATCGAGCCACCGTACTTGATGCAAATGCGCAGGATTTCTCCGCTCACGTGCTCGGCCCGCTCCTCTTCGCCCGCGACGCGCGCATCGTAGAGCACGAGCGGGTGCAGGTTGCCGTCGCCGGCGTGAAAGACGTTCGCCACGCGCAGACCCGCGCGGGCGCCGAGCTCCGCGATCTCGCGCAGCACGGCACCGATCGACGAGCGCGGGATCACGCCGTCCGCAACGTAGTAGTTCGGGCTGATGCGTCCGACGGCCGCAAACGCGCTCTTGCGTCCCGTCCACATCAGGGCGCGCTCCTGCTCGTCGCGCGGCGTGCGCACCTCGATCGCGCCGCACGCGCGCGCCAGGTCCGTCGCAATTGCAGCGGTGTGTTCGACCTCCGCGAGCGGCCCGTCGACGTCCATGAGGAGCGCCGCCCCGGCGTCGAGCGGCCAGTCGACGCCCGTTGCCGCGACGATCGCCTCGATCGCGAGCCGGTCCATCATCTCCACGGCAGCCGGCACGATGCCCCGCGCGACGATCGCCGATACCGTCGCGCCCGCCTCGTCCGTCGACGGGAACGTCGCGAAGAACGTGCGCGTCGCCTCGGGTTTGCGCAGGATGCGCACGACGGCCTCCGTCACGATGCCGAGCATTCCTTCGCTGCCGACGACGACGGAGAGCAGGTCGTACCCGACCGGGTCGGCGACGGGCGAACCGATCGAAACGACCTCGCCGTCCGGCGTCACGAGGGTGACCGCCACGACGTGATTGACGGTGAAGCCATATTTCAGGCAGTGCGCGCCGCCCGAGTTTTCGGCGATGTTCCCGCCGATCGTACACACGCTTTGCGAGCTGGGATCCGGAGCGTAGTAGTAACCGAGACCCGCGATGCGCCTCGAGATGTCGAGGTTGATCACGCCGGGCTGCACGCGCATCCGCTGCTCGGCGACGTCGACGTCGAGGATGCGATTCATCCGTGCGAGCCCGACGACGATGCCGCCTGCGATCGGCAGCGCGCCGCCCGAGAGTCCGGTCCCGGCACCGCGCGGAACGATCGGCAACTGCAGCGAGCGAGCGAGTCGCACGACTGCGGCCACCTCATCGGTCGTCGACGGAAGGACGACGATCCGCGGGCGGACGCGAAAGCCTGCGAGGCCGTCGCTCTCGTAGGTCCGCAGCTCGGCCGGCTCGACGATTGCGTGCCGAGCGCCGACGATCGCGGCGAACCGCCCCTGGAGCTCGCGCTCGGTATCCGGAAGCGTCGTCACAGCGGGGCATCCTTCGCCACCACGCGCGCACACCCATGGCGCGCGCTGCAACCTCGCACCGTGCGCGCGGTTCACGGTGGCTGCAACCACCGACGACCGACGCGAGGACGCCCGATGACGACGAACCCTTCCGGAATGCGGGTGGCCCGCGTTCCATCCAGCAGCGACGCCCGCATCGAGCTAGCGGAGGTGCCGATCCCCACGCCTGGCCCCGGTACGGTCCGCGTTCGCGTCGAGGCCTGCGGCATCTGTCATAGCGACTTCTTCACGGTGCGAAGCGCGTGGCCGGGAATCGCGTATCCGCGCGTGCCCGGCCACGAGATCGCCGGGACGATCGACGCCATCGGCGACGGCGTCGTCGGCTGGCAGGTCGCGCAGCGCGTCGGCGTGGGTTGGCACGGCGGACACTGCGGGCACTGCGACCGGTGTCGCCGCGGCGACTTCATCACGTGCCGAAGCCTGCAAATCCCTGGGATGTCGTACGATGGTGGCTACGCCGACTACGCGATCGTTCCGGCGGTTGCCCTCGCTCGGATTCCCGCCGATCTCTCCCCTGCCGAGGCCGCGCCGCTGATGTGCGCGGGTGTGACCACGTTCAACGCGCTCCGCCACAGCGTCGCCGGGCCCGGCGAGCTCGTCGCGATTCTCGGAATCGGCGGCCTCGGCCATCTCGCCGTCCAGTACGCCGCCAAGATGGGATTCGACACCGTCGCCATCGCACGCGGCAGCGACAAGCGCGACCTTGCGCTACAACTCGGGGCGCGGCGCTACATCGATAGCCTGACGTCGGATGCGGCTGCCGAGCTGCAAACGCTGGGCGGCGCGAAGGTGATACTTTCGACCGTGACCGCGGCGGACGCGGTGCAGCCGCTCCTCGCCGGCCTCGGCTTCGACGGGCAGATGCTCGTCGTCGGCGCCGCACACGAGCCGCTTTCCGTCCAGACCACGGCGATGATCGGGAAGCGCCATGCGATCAAGGCATGGCCGTCGGGCACGTGCGTCGACTCCGAGGATGCGATGGCATTCAGCGCGCTGACCGGCGTCCGGCCGCACGTCGAAACGATGCCGCTCGAGCGAGCCCAGGACGCCTACGACCGGATGATGAGCGGGGCGGCGCGGTTTCGCATGGTCCTGACGACGTAGCGTCGCGGGACCAACCGCCGGCCGCCGCAGTCGCACCGCAGTTCGCGCACGTGCCGGACGAGCTGGCATGTGCGAGGTGCTGCTTGCGGGCTCTGCGAAGCCGGAGCTCGATGCAGCGAACGATGGTTATCGTTCCGGGCTTCAACGAGCCCGGCAAAGATATGCGCACGCTCGCACAGGGGCGGCGCGGGATGCCGGGCCTCGCGGCCAGAGGGTTTCGGTGCGTGGCATTCCCCCAGTATGAGGACACGCTCTCCGATCGTATCGACCGGTACGCCGAATTCGTGCAGGACGCCATCGCCGAAGCGGAGGGGCGCCAGATCATTTCCCTGGGATACTCCCTCGGCGGCCTCGTCGTGCGCGGATACTTGCGGCGCTATCCCGAGCACGCGAACAGCGTATCCCACACAATCCAACTCGGAACGCCGAACTGGGGCGTGACCGTCGACATGTTGCCGATGCTGACCGCCTTTCTCCGCTTGAGAGACAAGGCTGCGAGCGATCTCGACGTGGAGTCGGACTTCATGTCCTGGCTCAACGGCACGAGCGGCCATTGGGTGGGGAAGGGAAAGGAGCGCAACTGGGAACTCGACGATGCGCCGTGGATCGCACCTCCCGGCGCGCGACTGTACTCGATCTACGGTGCGGTGCCCCACTTTGGCGGCGATAACGACGGTATCGTCTGGAAGGATTCCGCGACACTCGGCGGCCGCATCGCGTCGGATGAGATTCGTTCGGAGCGCGCAAATCACTTGAACCTGATCGGCGCGTGGAACCCGGGGACGCTCCTCATCAAGGGCTTCCTCTTCGACGACAAGGTGTGGCCGGAGTCGATTGCGCACATCGCCGCGTACCTCGGTTAGCGTGCCGGCGCGGTTCGCGTCACGCGCGGCCAGCGTGACGGCGCAGCAAGCGTGACGGCGCAGCAAGCGTGACGGCGGAGTCTCGACGCCGGAGCCGTGACGCGCTCGAGCGGAGGCCCGATCGTCCGGTGGCGGCGAAAGAGCGCAGCATGCGCCTCGCTCCGCTTGCATCTGGGCTCGCAATCTGCGCGCTCGTCGCCCTTTGGCACACGCCCGCCTCCGCGGACGGCTCCTGGATGGACAGGAGCGCCATCGCCCCATGGAACGTGCTTGGCGCCGCCGTTCCGAAGCCGCCGCACGCACCTGCGAGCGACCTGGAGCGCTGCGCGGGGACGGTCCGGCAGCCCGAGACCGAGGTCGACCGCGCCGTGACCGCCGCCGGGTGGAAGCTGTTCGCTGCGTACCAACTGTTCGACGGGACGGCGGTCGTTCTCGGGATGGGTGACGCGGATGGTATGTGCCGCCCGGACGCCTATCAAGGATTCGTTTTCGTGAAAGGCGTCTTTGCCGGCACGCTGTCGCCGACGCCGATGGATTCGCGCACCGACGGTGCACTGAGCGCTCCGAGCCTCTTCACTCCCGCGTCGTTCTTCGTGGATTTCCTGCGCTACGCGCCCAGCGATCCACTGTGCTGCGCGTCGCGCACGACGGTCGTGCAGTACAGAGTCGAGCAGCGGGACGGCAAACCCGTCGTCGTACCGCTCGAGGCCGAGACCGGGAAGAACGGCTCCTGAGCGCGTTCGCCCGGATACCCACCACTCCACCGCATACCCACGACGCCAACGGAGAGCCACCGATGTCGCTGCGCTCGACCCGCGCCCTGTGCCTCGTCGCGGCAGCCCTGCTCTCGCTCGCACCGAGGGGCGCGATGGCTGCAACGTCGCTCGCGAGCCCCGCGGTTCGCGCCGCGATCGACGCCGTCGTGGCAAAGGCGCGCGCCGTCTACGGTGGCCGCTCGCCCGTGCCGTCGGTCCTGGTCGGCGTCTGGAACCCGACGGGCAGTTACGTGCACGCGTATGGCTTCGCGGACCTCGCGACGCACCGGCCGCTGACGACGGCGGACCACTTCCGCATCGGCAGCAACACGAAGACGTTCGTGATCAGCGTCCTGCTGCAGCTCGTCGACGAGGGATACCTGCGCCTCGACGATCCACTGAGCAAGTTCTCGCTGGGCGTGCGGATTCCGAACGGTCGCCACATCACGGTCCGCGAGGTGTGCCAAATGCGCAGCGGGCTGTTCGAGGCCTACAACACGCCGCAGGTGAACGCGCTGGACCGCGAGGGCAAGCTCACGCCCGACGCGGTGTTTCACGCTCGCGAGCTCGTGCGCTGGGCCGTGCACCAGAAGCCGCTCTTCGCGCCCGGCACGAGCTACAACTACAGCAACACAAACTACCTGATCCTCGGGCTCCTGATCGAGTCGATCACGCACGACACCGTCGCGCACGAGATTGGGAAGCGCCTGATCGGCCGGTTCGGGCTGCGCCAGACGTCGTATCCGGCAACGCAGGCCATGCCGGACCCGTGGGCGCACGGCTACGGCCTCGACAAGAACAAGAACTGGGAGGACGTGAGCGGCACGATTCCCGTTTCGCTCATGGGGGCCGCCGGCGAGATGATCTCCGACATGCACGACATGGTCCGCTGGGTGCGGCTGATCGTGACGGGCAAGACCAGTGCGCCGGCAACCCAGCGCGAACGCCTGGCCTGCGTGTACACCGGCGATGGCAATCTCTATTTCGGGCTCGGCATCGGCTGCAGCGCCGGCTACTACGGCTACACGGGCGGGCTGCCCGGTTACAACACCGCAAACTACTACATGCCCTCGACCGACACGACGATTCTCGCCTGGGTTCCGGTGCAGAACGACAAGCCGTTCCCGGGAGCCGCGAACGCGATCTTCAGCAACATTGCGCGCATCGTGACCCCGGCACATGTGCCGTTCGTAAAGACTCGACCGAGCACCGGGCGATCGGGGCTGTAGCGCCATGCGGTCCACCCGCGATGTGATCATCAAGACGGACCGCTTCGAAGCGGCGAGAGCCTTCTATCGCGACGTCCTCGGCTTCGAACTGTTCCAGGACGACGCCCGTATGCTGGGGTTCGAGACGGGCAGCTTCCGGCTGTTCGTGGAGCCGGGGACTCCGCCCGGCGCCGTGTTCGACTTTGAAGTCTCCGATCTCGCCGCGGCGAAAGCGCTTCTGGTGGAGCACGGATGCAGCGTGGAGGAAGACGACGCGTCGGTGCCGCGGCTCTACCTGCGCGATCCGTTCGGCCTCGTCTTCAACATCGCCGAGCCCGACTAGCGCTTCCACGATCGAGATTCCGGACGCTCACGGGCGACTACGCGCCCGGTCGAGCCTGGGCCGCTACGCCGTCCAGTCGAGCATGGACTCCCATTCCGTCGGCGCGAACTCCGCCTTCGATTTGATCGCCTCGACGTACTTGCGCTTGCCGGCGCGATTGCTCTTCCCGATCAGCACGCCGCCGGCGAGCCGGTTCTTCCAGAAGAACAGCGCGCGATAGTGCTTCTTCTCACGGTCGATCTTGCGCACCGTTTCCAGATCGTCGCGGTACTCGGGTGAGATACCGAACTGGGTGATCGACTGACCGGAGAACACGAGGCTCGAATACTCGGGCACGTCGTGATAGCGCACGTCCCCGCCGGCCATGTTCGCGGCTGCGACCTTGCCGTGCGCGCCCGCGTTGTTCCAGGTGCCCATGCGATAGTACATCTCAGCCGTGGGATCGAAGAACTCGGCCACGTCACCAGCCGCGAAGATGCCGCTGACGCGCGTCTCCAGCCGGTCGTCGCAGACGATGCCGGTGCGCGTCTCCGCGCCGACGTCCGCTGCCAGCTCGCTGTTCATCGTGAGGCCGAGACCGATGCCAAGGCAGTCCGTCGGGATTTCGAGCCCGTTTCTCGTGATCGTCTTGGTGACCACGCCGTTCGAGCGTTCGAGGCGCTCGATCTCGTCACCGTAGTGCACGTGCACGCCGTCGTCGCGTGCGGCGTCGTCGACCAGCTCGCCGGCGATCTCGTCGAGCATCCTGCGCAGAAAGCGCGGCCCACGCACGAGCCAGTGCGTCTCCACGCCGCGAGTCGAGAACGCTTCGGCGAGCTCGTACGCGATGAAGGAACCCCCAACGGCCACCGCAACCTTCGCCGTCTCGAGTTGCGCTGAGATCGCCTTCGTGTCGTCGAGGTACTGAAAGTTGAACACGTTGTCCGCGCCCTCGGCCCCCGGCGCCGTGGATGCGTTCGGCCGGCCGCCCGTCGCGATCAGGAGCGCGTCGTACGGATAGCCGTTCCCGCCCGCGTAGGAGACCCGCTCGCCGGGGTCGATGCGCTCGACGCGGGTGCTCAGATGCAGGTCGATCGCGTGCTTCTCGTGCCACGCAGCATCGCGCATCAGGACCTTCGCCTCGACGACCTGCTTGCGCAGCAGCGGCGGCAGCGCGATGCGGTTGTAGAGGGGATACGGCTCGTCGGTGAACAGCGCGATCGAGCACGCAGCATCGGCCTTGCGCAGCTGCTCGGCGCACGTCGTGCCGGCAAAGCCGTTCCCGACGATCACATACCTGCGGGCGTCGTTCAAGTATCCTCCATCACGGAAAATTCGGCGGGATGGCGATGGCCTTCATGGAATCGCCCCCGTATCGTGGCAGCACGACTCAAGCAACTCCTGTCGTCGTTCCGGGAAGCCACCGACGCGTACGCCCTCGCGAGGCTGGAATTCGCGATGCGCCATCCCCGGCTTCCGTCACCGCCGATCGTTCGCCGCCTGTCCGAGGGCGCTGCGCGGCGGGTGGGGCCCGGCCGCTGGGAGGCGGTGGAGCACCAACTCGAGGAAGCCCTCTGCTACGCCCAGGCCTTTGGCGAGCAGCGGAAACGGCGCCCGGCGTCGGATCCCGCGTTCATGAACCTCCGCCGGACCGTCGCCGAGCTCGATCGGTACGCGCGCGCCGTTCGCGTGGTGATGACGGTCGAAGAGCGCGACGAGGTCTGAGGGCCGGGGCCCGGCTGCCGTCGCCGCGAACCCCCACCGCATGAGTTTCAACGACACCCTCCAGAAAGCGCTCGCCTCGGCCCGCGAGCTCCAGCGCACCGCCAGCGAGGCGCTCTCGAAGGCGAACGATCAGCTGCACCCGATGATCCAGGAGTCCCTCAAGCACGCCGCCGACCTGCAAACGACGCTCAGCAAGCACGCGACGGAGACGGGTGCGGTCGCCCAGCAGCAAACGCAGACCGCGCTCGGCCACCTCTCCGACTACATGAAGATGGGCAGCGAGGCCCTACAAAAGTCGGCCGAGCAAGCCCGCGGGGTCGCCCAGCAGATGGCGGAACAGTCCCGCAAGGTCGTCGACTCGGCAACCGCAGCGGCGAACGCGGCTATGACGAAGGGATCAGGGAAAGACGATCCGCCATCGGCGTGAATGCGGCGGCCGGCGCGACCTTCACGAGCCGCTCGAGCGAGCGCGGCCACTGCGCTAGCAGGTCGCGCGCCCGCGTCGAACCGGTCGCGTCCGCGTAGCGCTCGAGCACGTCGCGTAGCCGCACCGCGTCGGCGTCCGTCGCGTCGACCGTGCGCGCCACGCACTCGGTGGGCCCGAACGAGAGGTCGCCCGGCTCCCCGAGCACGAACGCGACCCCGCCGCTCATGCCGCTGGCCACGTTCCTGCCCACCGGACCGAGGATGGCAGCAAACCCCGCGGTCATGTACTCGCAGGCGTGGTCGCCCGCGCCCTCGGCGACGACCGTCGCGCCGCTGTTGCGCACCGCGAACCGCTCGCCCGCCGCGCCGCGGATGAAGCCCTCGCCGCCACGCGCGCCGTAGAAGCACGCGTTGCCGGCGACGACCTCGATGCCGGTGCAGAAGCCGCGCACGATGATGCGGCCGCCTTCCATGCCCTTCCCGACGTAGTCGTTCGCGTCGCCGTCCAGGTCGAGCACCATACCATGCGTGAGGAATGCGCCGAAGCTTTGCCCTGCGGAACCCGCGAAGCACGCGTGCACCGGGCCGGGATTCCCGCCCGCGGCGTGCTCGACCGCGATCCCGTATGCGAGCCTCGCGCCGACCGCACGGTCGTTCGGTGTGATCGGATAAACCGTGGCCGTACGCGAGCCCGCGGCGATCTGCTCGTCGAGGTGCGGGGGGTCTGCGTCGCGCGGCCGCTGCACGCTGCTGCGCTCCGGCAAGCGCAGGATCTCGCTGAGGTCGACGGCGTGGACCCGGTCGTCATCGAAATCGCGACGGCGCAACAGGTCCGAACGGCCGTGTAGCTCTGCGAGGGTCCGCGCGCCCAGTGCGGCGAGGCGCCGGCGCACATCCTGCGCGACGAACTCGAGATAGGCGATCGCCTCCTGCACCGTGCCTGCGAACTTCGCGCGCAACGCCGGGTCCTGCGTCGCGATCCCGACCGGACACGTGTTCTTGTGGCACTGCCGCGCGTAGATGCAGCCGAGAGCGACGAGCAGCGCGCTGCCGAAGCCGAACTCGTCGGCGCCCAGCATTGCGGCGATGACGACGTCGCGACCCGTCTTGAAGCCGCCGTCGGCGCGGAGGCGAACTCGCGATCGCAAGCCGTTCGCAAGCAGCGCGTGATGCGTCTCGACGAGGCCGATCTCCCACGGCAGGCCCGCATGCTTGATTGACGAGAGCGGCGATGCGCCGGTACCGCCGTCGTGGCCGCTGATGTGGATGACGTCGGCGTCGGCTTTCGCAACGCCGCTCGCGACGTAGCCGATGCCCGACTGGCTGACCAGCTTCACCGCGATCCGCGCGTGCGGTGCTGCGCGCCGGAGGTCGTAGATCAGCTCCGCGAGATCCTCGATCGAGTAGATGTCGTGATGCGGAGGCGGCGAGATGAGCGCCTGCCCCGGAATCGCACCGCGCAGCGCGGCGATGTCGGCCGTCACCTTGTGGCCCGGGATCTGGCCGCCCTCGCCGGGCTTCGAGCCCTGCGCGATCTTGATTTCGACCTCGTCGGCGCTCTCGAGATACGTCACGCCGACGCCGAAGCGCCCGGACGCAACCTGCTTGATGCGGCTGCGCGCACTTCCCGGCCCACGCACGTATCGCGCCCGCTCCTCGCCGCCCTCGCCCGAGTTGCTGCGCGCGCCGATCTCGTTCGCCGCGCGCGCAATCGTCGCGTGCACTTCGGGCGCGAGCGCTCCGAGCGACATCGCCGCCGTCGCAAAGCGGGAGACAAGCGCGATCGCAGGCTCCACCTCGTCCAGCGCGACCGCCTCGCCGATCGGCTCCGGCTGCAGGAGGTCGCGGAGCGCGACGGGCGGGCGCTCCTGCATCGCGTCCGAGAGCCGCTCGAACGCGGCGTAGTCCCCCTGCATGGCGGACGCACGCAGCGTCTTGATGACGAGCGGATCCATCGAGCGGCGCGCGCCTTCTCGCCGGTAGCGGAACGATCCGCGGTCGGGTAGCTCGGGCTTGGGATCGCGCGATGCCGCATACCACGCGCGCACGTCGTCCTCGATATCGGCGAACGTCACGGCCGGCGCGTGGGCGGCCATACCGGGGAAGCAGCGCGCCACGACGTCGCGCGCGAGGCCGAGCGACTCGAACGTCTGGGCCCCGACGTAGGACCGCAGCGTGCAGATGCCGAGCTTGGCCAGAATTTTCAACAGGCCCGTGCGCAGCGCGGCAAGATAGGCGGCTGCCGACCCCGCCTCGCATGCGGCGCGCATCCCGAGCCACGGGCAGACGGCATTGGCACCGGCGGCGATCAGCGCCGCGACGGCGTGCGCGTCGCGCGCATAGCCGTCCGCGGCCACGATCGACGCCTGCATGCGCAGCCCCTCGGACGCGAGGCGCTGATGCACGGCGCCCGCGGCCAGTAGGACCGGGACCGACGGCGCATCCGGGCGATCGTCGAACACGATGAGCGTTGCGCCTTCGCGCACGGCGTGCTCCGCGCGATCGACGATCGCGGCGAGCGTCGCGTCGAGCGTTCCATCTATCGCGAGGGCATCGACGTGCTGCACGAGACGAGCGTCGAAGCGCAGAGCATCGAAGTCGTGCTCGCAGAGAACCGCGCTTTCGAGCATCACGCACGCACCGGGCGCTGGGACGTCGCCGTTGATGTCGCCCGTCCCGACGAACGCCCGCATGTCGAAGACGAGCGCCTCGCGGAGCGGGTCGATCGCAGGGTTCGTCACCTGCGCGAAGCGCTGGCGCAAGTAGTCGGCGACCGGTGCGCGCCGTTCGAACAGAGCGGGCGCCGCGTCGTCGCCCATCGACCACACCGGCTCGCCCGCACCCGCTGCCATCGCGCCGACAACGTCCTTTCGCTCCTCGCGCGAACACCCGAAGCGGTAGAGGCTCGCGAGGACGTCCGGCTTCGGGGCGGACACGTCGCGCACGTCGAGCGGGAAGCTCCAGGTCGCGACCACGTCGCGGAAGTCGGCGCGTTCACGCCGCTCCGCGCGGAACTGGTCGGTGTCGACCACCTCTCCCGATGCAAAGCGGACGATGAGCCGCCCGCCTGGGCCGAGCCGCCCGCGGCGCACGACCGGGTCGTCGCCGAAGTCGATCAGGCCGGCCTCCGACGCCACGAGCACCCGATTCTGTGCCGTGCGGCACCAGCGCAGCGGCCGCAGCCCTGCCCGATCCAGCGCCGCACCGATCGTGTCGCCATCGGCGAACACGAGCGCAGCCGGACCGTCCCACGGCTCAACCGTCGGAACGTGTGCGTCGTAATATGCGCGTAGGCGCGCGTCGTCGCGGTCGATGGCGGGAGCCATCAGGAGATCGACCGCCTCGTCGACGCGGTATCCCGCGCCGACCATCGCGTCGACGGCGACGTTGAGGTCGTGCGAGTCGCTCGATCCGGGCGTCGTCGCGATACCGCGCGCCAGCAGCCACGCGCGGTTGCCGGTAATCGTGTTGATTTCGCCGTTGTGTGCGATGTGGCGGAACGGCTGCACGAGCCGCCACGACGGCGACGTATTGGTGCTGAAGCGCTGATGGAACAGCGCGAAGCGCGATGCAAACAGGGGGTCGCGCAGGTCGTCGAAGTACGTCCCCAACTCGTCCGACT
>Ga0302325_10020064_pt1 | contig 14023 bp, 8 predicted proteins | sample Palsa_T0_2_FD_201948 | JGI IMG/M metagenome (GOLD analysis project Ga0302325, IMG submission 201948) | Peat permafrost microbial communities from Stordalen Mire near Abisko, Sweden - Palsa_T0_2 | ecosystem: Environmental > Terrestrial > Soil > Palsa > Peat permafrost | place: Sweden: Abisko... | reverse complement strand
TGGGCGAGATGTCCGGAACTGCCGTTTTCCTGGCGTCGATCAAGGGGGCGGTTGTGGCGCTGGCGATCTGCGCCTTCATCGCGTGGGGATTGCCGAACACGCAGGAGATGCTGGGACAGGCTCCGGCACACCAGGAACAAACATTCAGCCTTGGATTCTCGCGATCATGGCGGCCACTTCAGAGTCCGGAGTTGTGGGTGGCGACTTTTGCAGTTATCACATACTTCATCCTCTTCCTCGGCGAACGGCCTAAGACGTTCCTCTACTTTCAATTTTGACGATGAACAAGCTCTCATGGCGTTGCGGGGTTGCGATCTTGCGGTAACGTTGGAAGTTTGCGCCCGCATCGAGGACAAGGTGATGCATGGGGCGTCTCCTTGACGTTTTAAAGTTGGCTAGGGTAACTGAAACTTAACTATCCGGTGCTGATGGGAGACGAGTATCTTGGGGCCGACTACGGCGGCGTCCTGGGGTTACCAGTTACTTTCCTCATCAACCGCAATGGGAAGATCCAAGCCCGTCATTCTCAGTAGTGGCCGGCACGACCCACTGACCCCGGCATAAAATGTGCCGACAGCACACCTATTACCGCAGACGACACAATTGAGGTGAAAGGTATCCTTTCGCCCTGTCACCCTATTTTTGTGGAGGCTGTGGACCGGATGCGGCGGGGCACACTCATGGCGCACCGCAGATCCCTCGCTTCGCTCGGGATGACAAAGGGGAGGGTGGTTTTAGGAAAGGGTAGTTGCTGGAGGAAAGGGCGGTTGTTGGAGGAAAGGGCGGTTGCTGGAGGAAAGGGCGGTTGCTGGAGGAAAGGGATTGTTGTGCTGGCCCTGGTACAACGCTCTCGTTCTCACGCATAGTCTAAAGCTCGGACAACGTTTGCCCTATCCTTTTGCCCATTTCCTGGAAATGAGCTTTTCCCAGGGTGCATGACTTGGTCCCACTCTCCAGCGATCTGCAGGTCACAGAGAAGGAGCGTGATCGGACGGTGGGCTGGGCGCGGCAGGTGGAGTCGTGACCGTTGGCGCAGGCACCGTAGCGCGGACCAGCAAGGCCTGACGGGGGAAGCTGAAGCTTCCTCCGGTGTCGTCGATGACGTTGACCTGGCAGATGTAGAGGCCAGCGTTGAGCCGGTCAAGGGGAATGTCAAAGGCAAAAGCGACGGCATCGCGTCCGGGCACGTTTACGCTGGTGGCCTCGACCAGCGGGGTCTCGAATACCTTTGTGGTCCCCTGTAGAAATTCGATGCTGGTCAGGACTTTCACACCCGGCTTTGCAGCCGGAGCCGAGGCTGGGGTCACCCTGGGCGGCGCTGAGGCTGGATCGTAGACCTCATAGAGCAAATACATGTGCTGGTCGGTGCGGAAGACATGGGCCACGTTCGGAACCCAAGTGAAGCCGCCGTTGGAGAGAGGATTGTCGCCATCCTTTTTGCCCGATGGACCGCGCTGGCTGGAGAGCACGACGGAGCTGAGCTTGAGGGGAAACTTCTTCAGGTCGGGCAAATTGATATCTGTTTCGAAGGAGCCCATGCGGCCGGTTTGATTTTCGCGCACCACAAACTTGAGGTGGTACTTGCCCAGTGGCAGAGTAAACACGGTGGTGTACTGGATGTTCTTGCGCGAGACCTGTTGCGAGTCATCGATGGCGAGCTTCACCGTCTGGCGAATCTCCGCCATATCCTGGCCGGCAGTGTTCTTGAGCTCTCCGATGATGTCCAGGGTGGCCTTGCTGCGGTCTCCGCCTTTGACGAAGGGGATCTGAGAGCCGGGGACAATCAAGGAGACGGGCACGTAGAAGCGTGGCTGGGCGGTGCCCGTATCACTGCGGAAATAATATGCCTGCAGGTAAACCTCGACGTCAGTGGCAGGCAGATCGCTGGCCAGTTGCTCCTGCAGTTGGCGCTCGCGCTCGTCCCTGTTGGCATGCTTGTAGTCGGCAGGGGCGTAGTAGCCGGGGCGGTACTCGAGCTTTACGTTGGGGCGATTGATCTTGATGGTGAGCCTGCGGTAGCGGCCGTCTTTCGCGGTATCAGTAGAGCGGAAGCCGATTACGTAATAGGCAGACGTGTCCTGCTGAATGCGTTGAAAGGCAGGGGAAAAATCGTTCGAATCGAAGAAGGCCTTGCCGCCAGTGTCGGACGACAGAGTGGCCATGACTTCCTGGGTATTGAAATTGGAATCGAGATTGTTTTGCAGAGCCGCGCCGTTGTAGGAGCTGGTGCCGCGCAGGCTGCCGGTGGAGGCATCGCCCAGAGGCGAGATGGCTTCGAGGCCGCGCGCATCCACAGAGTAGATGGACATGTTGGCGCGCACGGATGCGTTGATGGCGGAGTGAAGCGAGGCTTGGTTTTCAATACCATCGCGCTGAATGCCGCCGGAGAAATATAACAGTGACTTTTTCTCGTTGATGTAAGCCAGTGAGTGCGCGATATCCGCGAAGGCAAATAGCTCGCGGTCGGTGTTTACGTCGTTGTATTCCGATTCATCCGCAGTGAAGGAGGTGGTGTCTTCCACCTGGTTGGTGGTGCTGGTGGCTCCGGATTGAAAGCCGGCGCCCTGGGTTCCGGAATAGGCGTTGACTGCACTCAATAACAGTTCTTTATTGGCGGTGAAATCCCGGTCGAGCGACAGAGACTGATCGAGGGATACGACGGCTACCAGGTCCGCCGGCTGCATCTGTTTATTGACGTAGTTGCGGGCCGCGTCCTGCGCCCGCTCCAGGTCTTCCGGCTGCATGGAGGTGATGTCGAAGAACATCACGATCAGGCGATGGTTGCGCAACTGGGCGGAAGTTGCGGTGCGGTTCATGTTGCCCATGATAGTATTGCCCGCTTTGCCATTCACCGTGGCCTCGTTGAGAGGGGCCGCCTGATCGACGCTCTGGAAGTCGAAGCTGATGATCTTCTGCGGCTTGCCATTCTCCTGAACCTGGAAGTCGCTGGCGGTGAGGCCACGCACCACTTCACCGGTCTTCCTGTCGCGGACGACAACGTTGGTGAGCACCAGGTCGCTGTCCACCTTGAGGGTATAGGCGGTTTGCGTATCGGTCGCCGGGGCCTGATCCTGCGCAGCCATCGGCATCGCTCCCAACGGGCCCATGAGGGCGAGAGCGGTGAGGCTGCGAAGGTGGCCGATGACGTTCATGCGAACTGAATCCTCTCTCTAGAACCGGTAGCGGGCGTTAAAAGTAAATTGACGCATGCCCGCGGCTGCGGTGACCTGGCCATAGGTTGCCGATCCCAAGGTGGTGTCAATCCCTGAGTATTGGACGGTGTTGAAGAGGTTACTGGCGGTGGCGCGGGTTTCAAACGTGCGCGTCTCTGAAAAGCGAATTGTCTTAGAAAGGGACGCATTCACTGAAACCGTGCCCGGGCCGGGGATGGAGAAGCGTGAGGCGGTTCCGTAGGTGCTTACAGGCGTGGTAAAGGCGTTCTTGTTAAACCAGTTGCGCAGCGATCCACCGCCGGCGGTGAGCGAGACTCCCGGCACCCGGTCGGGGCGAAGGGATGCAGTGGTGCCGCGGGACACCTCTTCGACGGTTGCTTCATAGTGCGGCGTTAGGGCTTCACCGGAGTTGATGGTAAAGGTGCCGGAAGCGGAGATGCCGCTGAGAGTATGGGCCAGCCATCCGATGTTGATCCAGCGTTCGTCGGGCCCGAAGGGGATTTCGTAGAGGAAGTTACCGGTTAACTGATGGCGTATGTCGAAGCTTGAATTTGATTTTTCGGCCAGCAGGTCCTGCCAGTTTTGCGCCACCACCAAACCGGTGCCCCCACTCCCTCCAATCGAGCTGGCGTTGTCGATGGAATGGCTGTAGGTATAGGTGGCGCCCATGCCAATGCCCTTTTGCAGGCGCTTACGGGCACTTACGGTCAGGGCGTTGTAGTTGGAGAAGGCGACCGAGTCCTCATAATCGTAGAAAACTCCGCTCAGCGATTCGGTGGCGGTGCGGCCGGGTGCATTGACGATGTCCAGGCGCGTGCCCTTTGAGCCGTTGTAACCGATGTTGAGAACGACGCCCAGCGGCAAGGTGCGCTGGAGATTGATGTTCCACACCTGCACGTAGGGAAGGCGATAGTACTTGTTGACCGCGTAGTTGCCTTCGGTTTGCGGGGTGGGGAAGCCCTGAGCCAGAGTGAACGGCGGGGTTGCAGTTTGCGCCGTGACTACATTGGTCTGGACGTCGGCGAAGGGTGGCTGGAAGGCGAAGTCCTGAATGAATTTCGCATACTGGCCGTTGGCGTAGTTAATGCCGAACCCGGCGCGCACTACTGTATCTTTTGCCGCTCGCACGGCAATGCCGATGCGGGGAGAAAAGTGGTTGTGCTCGGGGTAGACCAGGTCGCGCGGGTATTTGCCGGTGTAAGGTCCTACGCCTCCGGAGAGTACGGTCGCGACTGAGGCGAAGTTGTTGCCCGTGTCGAGGGTCGAGAGGTGATCGTATTTCTCCGAGTAAGGGGAGAAGTATTCGTAGCGCAGACCGAAGAGCAGGGTCAGGCTGGGCAATGCCCGCCAACTGTCCTGCACATAGGCATCCCAGGCGTTCTGGCGGAGGTACGACTTCTGATAAGGAGCCTGCAGAGAGGTCTGTTGCGGCAGGCCCAGTAACAGGTCGGCAAGCGAGGAGCCCGAGGTGGGAGTGCCGCCAGGCCCGACGCTGCTGGAGCCGGGCTGTTGGGTGAAGAGGCCGGTGAACACGAAGGTTCCGGTTACATTGCCGGTGTTGCCGAAGAGGTCGTTGTGGACGCGGCGAAAGTCTCCGCCAAAGCGGACGTTGTGCTTCTTGTGGATCCACGAGGTGGAATCTGTAGCAGCGACTGTCTGGTTGGTCTGGAAGTTCGGCTGTTGTTCGTTCACGCTGGTGAACTGGTTGAGCGTGAGGCTAGGCAAGCCGTAGAGCAACGGATCGGTGGGCAGTCCTTCCAGGCCTACCTGGCTGGCAATGTCGGTGTTACTGGTGAAATTGTTCTTGAGCTGGGAATGGCTGCGGTTCCAACTAAGACCTGGATTGGTGGTGATTCTGCCTTTGCCGAGTGAGTAGCCGAGCGTTATTGAGTACTGGTGGGATTGCTGCTTGCCGCCGAGATCGGGGAACAGGCTTAGTTCGTCGGCTGCCTGGTGGCTGTAATTGAAATTGACATTGACGCTTTGCCGTAGTGCGGCGCCGCCCTGTCCGAGATATTGACGGATCATACCGCCCAGCGGGGAGCCTCCCGTACTGGGGCCAAAGCTATGCAAAAAGCGGACGCCGATGCGGGTCGTGTTGGACTCGGAAGAGGCCAGCCGCCGGTAATTCTGGAACTGTCCCGGCAGGTTGGGCTCAGGGATGTAATCGAGGAGCGCCGTTGCCTGGGTTGCAATGCGCGCCGTGGGGATGGTGTTGTTGGCAAACGGTACACCCGGCGTGTTGGGATCGTAGAGGGTGACCGGAGCACCTTCCTGGGTGGTAAGGCCAGATAGATTGCCCTGACGCTCGGCGTCGGTGGGCACGGTGCCGTATTGGCTGAAGGGCGAGCTGGACCGCTGGCCGGAAGCGTTGAAGAAGATCACATCCTTGGTGTCGTGCTGGATCAGGTGAGGGATATATGGAGCGCCCATGAAGGTAAGCCCGAATTGGTTTTGTGCGTAGCTGGGCTGCGCCTCCGTTTGCGCCCTGATGGGGAAGGGGTTGGCGTTGAGCGCGGAGTTTCCGCCGGTCCAAAAGAGCGCTCCGTGGGGCTGGTTGGGCTTGAAATTGCGGAAATTGCCGAAGCCGCCGCCTCCCCCTCCGCGGCCGCCGCGGCCCCCACCTCCGCCACCACCGAAGCCTCCGCCGCCTCCGCCAAAGCCGCCGCCTCCCCCTCCCGGACCCCCGCCGCCAGGGCCTCCTCCACCGGGGCCTCCTCCCTGTCCGCGGCCTCCTCCAGGACCACCCTGGCCGCCGCCGGAAAGTGACTGATCGAGCTCCGCGTTCTGGCGGAGCTGCTCCATGTCCACTCCGGCGAAAGGATTCGTGGTACCGGCCTGCCCGGTGACGGCAACTGAGTCGGTGGAGAAATCAGAGTTGTTGGCGAGCGAAGGCAGGGTGGCCCCGGTGGCTCCGGTGCTGATCCCTGTATCCTCGGCGCCTGCGAGTTGCGCCAGCAAGGCCAGATTTTGGGCTCCGCCGCCGGCATTGCGCCGCACCGTGGCCGCCGGGCGCTGGCCTGGGGCCGTGGCGCTGGCGACGTTTTCCTGCGGAGTTTCGGGCGGGACTCGGGAAGCTAACGTCACCGCGAAATCAGCTTGTTGATCCGCCGGAGAAGCCGTCGTGGGCCCGGTCGCGGACTTGATGAGTACGGTCTTGGTTTCAGGGCCAAAGGCCGCGAGTTCCGTCTTGAGTACATACCGGCCATTGGCGGGTATGGTCATGGAATAGTTCCCGTTGATGTCGGTGACCGTGGCATAGCGTTGGCCGGTCAGGGTATTGGTGGCGACGACGCTCACCCCAGGGAGCGGGATATTACCTGCCTTCACCGTGCCGTGTATGAGTCCACCCGAAGCCGCGGGCGCTCCGCCCGCTGGAGCGGGGGATACCGGGTTCGGATTCGCCGATGGCGCCGCAGCAGGGGTTGACTGCGCCCACGCCGGGGCCATGAGAAGGCCGCACAACAGAAACGAGAGCAGGGATAGACGTTTCATCAAACCGGATTTCGGATTGCTATGCACAAATCTTAGACTGCATTTCCCCCAAGGCGGAAGGTGCAACCTGTTAGCGGTACTTAGCAGGCTCATTTAATGGCTCGGCGGCGGAATCTCGGGGGCGACGGGTCCATTTGGGCGGCCCTGCCCGGGATTAGACCCAGGAGTCATGATGCGCAGGTTGGTGGCAAGGAAGGTGTCCGCGTGCAGTGCACCCTGGGCACTGATGGTGTCTCCTACTTTTATGTCGGCCAGGGTTACATCTTCTCTGCGTTTGCGGAATGATGTGTTTTCATCTACCGCCAGGATCTGCGCCTGCTTGTCGCCGGCTCGTTCGATCGTGATCTTGAGCTCATGGATAGCGGTCACTTTTCCCATGACCCAGGTCTTGCCGAACGCAGCGCGGGCGTCGCGGACTTCCTTGGCATCGATGTCGACTACTAAAACAGCCCCTAGCGTCTTGGCCTTGGAGTCAACGATTCCACCGGCCATGAGCATGTCTCCGACGTGCACGTCGGTGGCCTCGATCGGTTGCCGATCCTTCATGAGGCGGGTATTCGGACTGTAGAGAACCTGGTAGGTGTCTCCGTCGTCGGTGCGGATGGTGAAGCTGTTGGGTGTGGCAGCGGTGACGGTTCCGCGTATACCGTTGCCCTTGCCAAAGGCTCTCCCCATGCCATCGCCGTCCTGGGGACCGCCGGGTTCCTGCGCATGACAAAGCTGTGCAGACAACATCGCCACTCCGAGAGCCGCTAGTGCCAGTTTTGCCGTGCATTTCATGCACCATTTAGACGGCGGCGTTAAGAATATGGACGCAGGGGTGGGTTAATCCGTTGTCGTGAGATGGGTTCAGGGTGGGTGGATTTGGGGGTTTGTTGCAGCCGGGAGGGAAACTACGGATCCCTCGGCTGCACGCCGGGACACGCGGGATGACAAAGGGCGGGGTGGGGTTTCCATGAGGAATTGGTTGCAGGGACCCAGGTCTCAAACGCGAGACCTGGGGCACCCTTCGGTTAATTACCGGAGAGATTGTTGGAGATGACAAAGGGCGGGGTGGGGTTTCCATGAGGAATTGGTTGCAGGGCCCCAGGTCTCAAACGCGAGACCTGGGGCACCCTTCGGTTAATTACCGGAGAGATTGTTGGAGATGAGAGGGGCGGGGTTCCCTTCGCTGCTAGTTTGCTGCTGCCAGATAGACCGTGAACCAGTGGTTGGGGTCGCTCCACTGTTGCCGTAGCTTGAACCCTGCTCGCGTGAGCAAGGCCACTACGCGCTCGTCTGTAAACTTGTAGCTGTTTTCGGTGTGGATGGTCTCGCCGAGGGCGAAGCGCACTTCGGTGTCGAGCCCGCGTAGCGCGATTTTTTGTGCCAGCAGACTTTCCAGGTGCATTTCGATTCTCGAGTGCTCCTGGTTCCACCGCGCCCGATGGCGAAAGAGCTTTGGATTGAAGTTCGCGTCCAACTCGCGATTGATGCGGACCAGGATGTTCTTGTTAAACCTGGCGGTGACTCCGGCGGCATCGTCATAAGCGGCAAGGAGCGTGTCCACGTCCTTCACCATGTCCGTTCCCAGCAAAAGACAATCGCCGGGCAAGAGTTGGGCGCGCACACCGCGGAGAACTTCGAGCGCGTCCGCAGGCGAGAAATTCCCGATGCTCGAGCCTATGTAAAGCACCAGCTTTCTTCCGGTGTGGGAAGCACCGTTCTGACGCATGCCCTCGGTGTAGTCCGCGACGATGGGTTCCACCGTCACTTCCGGGAGTTCCGCCTCAAGCCTGGTACGTGCCTCCTCAAGCGCCGTTTCCGACACGTCGATGGGGCGGTAGGTCACGCTTCCCTGGAGGCCGACTGCGGCGTTGAGGAGCAGACCTGTTTTGGTTGCTGTGCCGGCGCCTAGCTCGATCATCGAGAGATCGCGGCCTCCAGCAGCGGCGGTGACGATCTCTTCGGCGTGCTCGGCCAGTATCTGTCTTTCCGTCCGGGTGACGTAGTACTCAGGCAGCTCCGTGATCTCCTCAAACAGCTGAGAACCTTTCTGGTCATAAAACAACCAGGGAGACAACGTCTTGGGCCGTTCGGTGAGGCCGTTCAAGACTTCTACTGCCACCGGACTGGACGCAATGGCCGGCAACTTGGGTAACGAAATAGCAGACATGAGCTCTCCCGCGGACTGGTAATTCAATTGAATTTGTTAAAAGTTCGCCAAGCGAATGCCGGCAAAGTGCCAGCGGGTCGCAGGAGAGAAAAAATTACGATACGTGGCGCGGATGTGAGAGGCCGGAGTGACCACCGACCCGCCACGCAGAACCATCTGGCTGCTCATGAATTTGCCGTTGTATTCGCCCAGTGCGCCTGGCACTGCGCGATAACCGGGGTAACCGAGGTAGGCACTCTGCGTCCACTCCCATACATCGCCGAACATCTGCGCCGGACCCTTCGCGGGGGCGTTGGCCAGCGGCTGGGGATGGAGTTTGCCGCCATCGAGCAGGTTTCCGGTTAAGGGGAGCCCGTCCGCGGCGACTTCCCACTCGGCTTCTGTAGGGAGCCGCTTGCCAGCCCAGTGAGCAAACGCGTCGGCTTCAAAGTAGCTCACATGGCACACCGGAGTTTGCAGCAGGCTGGTGAGCGGCTGTTCACCATACATGGTGTACACATGCCAGGCGCCGTCCTGCTGGCGCCAGTAGAGCGGCGCTTTCCAACCTTCGGATTTGACGGTATCCCAGCCTGCAGAAAGCCAGAGCTCCGGGCGTTGATAGCCTCCGTCGTGGATGAATTGCAGGTAGTCAGCGCAAGTAATCAGAGTGGAAGCTAGTTCGAACGGACGCAGGTATTCCGGATGACGCGGTAGCTCGTTATCAAAGGCGAATCCTTCGCCGGCAAATCCGATGTCGAACAGGCCGCCCTCGTATTCAATCCATTCCGGTTTTGCGGTAGACGGCGCATGGAAGTCAACGGGATCGTTGGTGTAGGCGGGACGAAGAGGGTTGGTCCAGAAGGCGTGCTTGATGTCGTAGGCCAACAGCTCCTGGTGCTGCTGCTCGTGGTGAAGGCCAAGAACGATGCGACGGGTGACCTCGTCCGGCGGATTGGAGGCTAGCAGGCGCTGAATCCCTTCCTGTATGTGCCGGCGGTACTCGAAGATGGTCTCCACCGGGGGACGCGAGAAGGAAGCACGCAGTTTTTTTTCCGGTTGATCGGAGACGGAGTTGTAGTAGCTGTTGAAGAGCCAGCGAAAGTCGGGGTTGAATTCGCGATAGCCGTCGAGGAACTCGCGGAGCAGGAAGGTCTCGAAGAACCAGGTGGTGTGGGCCAGGTGCCATTTGGCTGGGCTGGCCTCGGTACAGGATTGCACCATCATGTCTTCGGGCGAAAGGGGGAGACAAAGCTGCTCGCTTTGGCGCCGTACTTTTGAAAACTCCTCAAACAGACGGGCAGTCGTCTCCGTCGTTGCAGTGGCTGGCGTCATGGATACCGTTTCTCCATCTACTTAGAGACAGGAAGCGCTTCTATGTTGCCTATTTTTTTTGGTTCTTTTTGTTGGCGCTTCAATGAGCGCTTAACAGACGGGCCAGAAGGTAGGCTACGCCCGCTGCCAGGCCGCCTATCACTACGGTCTGAGTGGCGCTGCGCAGGGTGCCGGCTCCGGTCAAACGACCTTTGACTCCACCAAAAAGGAGGAGTGCGACCAGGGTGATGGCCACCGAGGCGGTGAGAGCCGTAGGTAAACTGCGGCCGGTCATGTAGGGAAATAGAGGGATCAGGCCTCCGACTACATAGGAAAGGGCGATGGTGATTGCGCTGCGGCTGGCCCGATTTCGCAGCGGCTCTTCCAGGCCGAGCTCAAATCTCATCATGAAGTCGACCCAGGCCTGGGGCCTTCGTTTTAAGGCTTCGAGGACGGGCATGCTTTCACTTCGCTCAACGCCGTATTGCTCAAAGATTTCGTAGATTTCTTCTTCCTCGTCGCGGGTGCGCTCTACGATTTCGCGCTCTTCGCGCAGGCGCTCGCTGGCGTAATGCTCGGCGTCGCCCCTGGCGGCGAGAAAGCCACCGAGGCCCATGGCGATGGATCCGGCGGCTATTTCGGCCAGCCCGGCTAGTACGATTACGTGGGCTGAGTTGACTGCCCCGGAGAGGCCGGCCGCCAGGGCGAAGGGGACGGTGAGGCCGTCGGACATGCCGATTACTATGTCGCGGACCAACGCGGTCGAGGCGAAATGTGTTTCCACATGTTGCGGGGAGGTTGGCGGCGCGGGCGTGGGCAGCGAGTCGATCGCCATCCCGGAAGTTTACCTTAGTGTTGTTTGGGGGGACCTTTTGTGTAGGGATGGGGTTCGGGGATTGGCGCGGTGGTATCCCACATCTCGCGAAAAACGAGCGAGATGCCCCGAATTTCCTGCACGCTGCCCCAGACAGAACCGCGTGTGCGCCTTTCTTTAAGGAAAGGCGCATGAAGTTCGCAGGATCCACGAAACTTCACAGGAAATCGGGGGTATGGGGCACCCGGGGTTTTGTCGCCGGGACAAGGCAAAAACAGCGCTTGCGGGAGTGCTGCAGCTACTTTGTCAGGACTAGCAGGGCTACTCCGTGACGGGGTACGATTGCGGTGTAGGTGCCCTGGAGTTTGCCCAGGTCCTTGGCTTGCCAGACGTCGCGGGCTTTTGCTCCTCCGGTAAAGCCTACATCGCTTAGCTTGAGGGTGATGGGCAGGGCGGTGTCGTCGCGGTTGAAGAGGCCGATGGCTTTCGCGCCGCCCTTGAGGGGCTTGGCCCAGATTTCTACTGGACCCACCGCCGATACACGATCCCCTTGCTTGCCTAGCGGATCCTGATCGATGGCGATGACTTCACGATTGGTCAGGATTTGCGCGGTCTCGGGCTTCATCTTGGAGAGATCGTTGCCTGCCAGAAGCGGCGATGCGAGCAGGGCCCATAAGCTCATGTGGGTGCGATTCTCGTCCAGCGTGAGTTTGCCGTTGCCTACCTCTAACATGTCGGGATCGTTCCAGTGCCCGGGACCTGCATACTTCGCCAAGCCCGCCTGGGAGAAGCCGATCAGCGTCATGCGATCCCAGGTGGGATTGATGTCGCCTGTTGTTCTCCATAGGTTGGCCCCAAGGGATGGCCCCCATTCCCAGACTGCGTCCCAACCATACTGGCAGAAGCTGTAGACAATGGGGCGCCCGGTCGCCAGCAGTGCCTTGTGCATTTTTTCGTAGGCATCTTTCATCATCTGGGTTCTTTTTGCCGGATCGTTGGGAGCCTCCTGATCCATGTTCTGACGGTAGCTGCAGAGGTCGTATTTGAGATAGTCGAAGCCCCAGTCCGCATAGGTCTCGGCGTCCTGCGCTTCATGACCCAGGCTGCCCGCGTACTTGGCACAGGTCTGCTCACCGGGCCCGGAGTAGATACCGATCTTGAGGCCCTTGGAATGGACGTAGTCGGCCAACGCCTTCATGTCGGGAAATTTGCTGTTGGCGTGGATGTTGCCCTGAGCATCGCGCTCTCCCTGCCAGGTGTCGTCGATGTTCACGTAGATGTAGCCGGCGTCTTTCATGCCGGAGGAAACCATGGCGTCTGCCGCAGCGCGGACATCGGCATCGTTCACCCTGGCTGCAAAGAGGTTCCAGCTGTTCCAGCCCATGGGCGGAGTTGCCGCCAGCGTGGTGGTCTGTGCGAATAGAGTGGATGGCATCAGCAAGGCAGCAAGCAGCAGGGCGCGGAACCCATTGAGCATAGTTTCTCCTAAGACCGACCGGGACGATCCACTATAGGCCACTTGCCTTGCTTGCAGCCAGCGGTTTGAGGATCTCGTCCAGCAGATCCGGGGTTCCCTGCACTCGCTCCAGGCGGGGATATTTCTCGCCGTCGTGGCAGTCCAGCCGCACGGTGCGGAATTCGTTGTCGGTAGAGACGATCAGCTCAATCGGGCCGGTGGTTCCCTTGGCCGCGCGAATGGCCTGCTTGAGGACGTCTTCGGTGTAGCCGTGTCCGTTGATCGCCACCAGCTTGGTGATCGGGCCTAGCCCAGCCTGAAAAGCCGGAGAGCCCATCCTGACATCGGCAATGGTGCCATCCATTCTCACCATGAGCCCAGCCGAGAACCACGCGTCGGTTTGCTTCATTTCGGAGAGGACGGCCTTCTCGTAGTCCGTTGGCTCAGTGCCATAAACGAGCTTATAGCCTCCGTGTTCTATTCCGCCCAAGGGTGCATGGGCGGCGTGCGAATCGAGGCGTTCGGTCAGAAAGGTGCGCCAGTCATACGGCGCGACGGAATTCAGGTCGGCCACGATTTCTTCAAAATCGTAGGGCACTACCTTGGGCGGAGTGTTGCCACCCACGGCCAGGAACTTCAGACAGAAGTCATTCAAGGATTTCTGGTCGTGGGTGAGCTGGCGGATGGTGGTGTCCGCGTCGAGCCACACCAGCTCGCCTTCCGCGTAGTAGTCCTGGGCGCGCCGCCAATTGGACCAGGACGCATGACCTCCGCGAAGAATCTGTCCGGCGATGGCTGTATCTTCCAGGTTGCGCCAGGTGCGCCCCGGTTTTACGTCGAGCCGGGCTGCACTCCAGGCCAGCGCTTCGCGGTAGGACTCGGGCGTCCAAAAAGCGGAGCGGGCTGCCAACACGTTACCCCAATATTGCGTCATGCCCTCATAGACCCAGAGGAGGTCACCCTTCTGCGGGGTGGCGTAATCGGGCGTGGCTAATCCAATGGGCCGACGATATTTGCCATTCCAGGAATGAGTAAATTCATGCGGCAGCAATTCCGCATTCATCACGGCCAGCATGGGATCAGAGACACCCTTTTTCTCGATGCCGTTGTCGCTCGATTGATGATGCTCCAGACCCTCCTCGCGAATCACGTCGCTCAGGCTGAGAAGAAAATGGTAGGTCTCGTAATGACGGGAGGCATAGAGTGGGCCCGTTTCCCGCACCAGTTGGTTTAGCGCGGCAAGATACCCCGGCTTCAGGTCGACGTCCTCTGCGGCGTCACCGGCTACGTCCAGGTAGTGTTTGGGTGTGATCTCCGGAGCGATCGGAATCTCGCGAAAATATCTGCCTGTGATCACTGGCGAATCTACCAACTGCTCGACGGAAACCGGTGCGAAGGATGTCACCAGGCCCTGCTGCGCGGCAACGCTCAGGGCGGTTCCCAGCTTCCAATCCTGGGGCACGGTCAACGATGCAGTGATGGGAATCTGGCCCACCGGAATGTGCGCCGGATAAAGGACGACGGAGTTCCACTCCAGTACCGTCATGTTGGCGCTGGTGGCCTCGTCTTCATCGGAGCCGGTGTCGCCCGGGGTGGCGAGAAAGTCGAACGATACGTCGAGCCGGCTTACACCAGATGGC
>Ga0302325_10020063_pt1 | contig 14023 bp, 12 predicted proteins | sample Palsa_T0_2_FD_201948 | JGI IMG/M metagenome (GOLD analysis project Ga0302325, IMG submission 201948) | Peat permafrost microbial communities from Stordalen Mire near Abisko, Sweden - Palsa_T0_2 | ecosystem: Environmental > Terrestrial > Soil > Palsa > Peat permafrost | place: Sweden: Abisko... | reverse complement strand
GCATGACGTCACCCACATCTCACTGTTGCCGATCGTGTACACCACCATCGCTGGACAGACGATTCCACCGAACAAACTGGAGGTCGGGGTCTTCGGAGCCATTGCGCCGCCGATCGAGCAGCTGCTGGGCGGTGTCAAGGTGGTGCCGGCTTTCGGCATGACCGAGACCGTCATCCACGCGACAACGGCCGCGCCCTACCAGCACATCCCACCGGGTTCCATGGGAACCCCGACTCCCGGCTATGAGATGCTCGTGGTCGACCCCGTGACCGACGAAGTCCTTGCCGATGGCCGGGTCGGTGAGCTGTTGGTGCGTGGCACAAGGGGCATTCAGCTGTTCCTCGAGTACTACGGCAACCCCGATGCCACCGCGGAGAGCTTCACTGAGGATGGCTTCTTCAAGACGGGTGACCGCGTCCGGATCGGCTCGGGTGGAGCGATCTTCTACAGCGAGCGAGACAAGGACATGCTCAAGGTCGGTGGTGAGAACGTCTCGGCCAAGGAGATTGAGGACCTCTGCCGCCAGGTCCCTGGGGTGCGTGACGTGGCTGTCGTGGGTCGATCCCACCCACATCTCGACGAGGTCCCCGTCGCGTTCGTCGTCAAAGGCCCTGGCGCCGCTGCCGACCTGGCGCTCGAGCGCCAGATCATCGAGATTGCCGAGGAGAACTTGGCGGATTTCAAGGTTCCCCGCGCGGTGTACTACGTCGACGATTTCCCGCGGGCGACGCTGGACAAGGTCGCGAAGAACAAGCTACGTGAAGACGCAAATGGGTTTCCCGAGCCGTTTTGAGGGCCGTACCTCCGCGACGGCTGGGCGACCAACTCGACCCTTCGGCCCACGTGGCCCGCACAATCGACCCGATCTCGCGTCGTCTAGTGCATTCAGATTGTCCGCACCATACCCACTATGGACCAAGTACTGAATGCCTATTGCCGTTACGGGTTCCGAGTTAGGGCTGTACCAGCGCCAATGATCGTGACGAAATAATCCGATCGATCAGGATGGAGTTCGTCGTTGCGTGGAGCCGCTGGGGTGGGAAGAGCTGAGCGGGCCCCGATGAATGGTCCAGTCGCTACGCGGGCACTGGTTGGTGTCTGTCGATCCAGGCCTGGGCGAACTCGCTGGGCGTGAGATCACCGTGGGCCGAGTGTGGCCGGTTCAAGTTGTAGTCGATCCGCCAGTCCTCGATGAGCACCTTGGCCTCGAGCAGGGAGTCGAAGCGCCAGGCGTTGAGCAGCTCGTCGCGCAGCCGCCCGTTGAACGACTCGATCCAGGCGTTCTGCCAGGGCAAGCCCGGGTCGATGAAGACGGCGCCGACACCGTTGAAGCGGCACCAGTCGGCCACCGCATAGGCGATGAACTCGGGACCGTTGTCGAATCTGACGAAGGCCGGAGCGCCACGTTCGACGACCAGGCGGTCCAAGGTGGCCACGACGCGGTCGGCGTCGATGGAGCGTTCGACCACGATGGCCGGGCACTCCCGGGTGAACTCGTCGATGACGTTGAGCAGTTTGATGGTGCGGTTGTTCTCGGTCGTGGCGAACTGGAAATCGAGCGCCCACAGGGCGTTTGGGGCGATGAGGCTCATGGCGCCCACGCGGGTCCCGATGCCTCGGAGCGGCTTCTTGCGCTTGCGATAGGGCACACGCAGGCCTTCTTCACGCCAAAGACGCTGGACCCGCTTGTTGTTCACGCTGCGGCCCTCTCGGCGCAGCGCCTTGGCCGCCCTCCTCCAGCCCCAGCGGGGTCGTTCGGTGGAAAAGGCGCGCAAGAAGGCCCGGAGCGCTTCTTCGTCATCGGGTGGCGCGGGAATGGCCAGGCGCTGGGTGGAGCGGTGCTGGCCGACCACCGCACATGCTTTTCGTTCGGAGACCCCGAACCGCTGGCGCAGCACCTGCACTGCAGCCCGGCGACGGTTCGGGGTCAGAAGTTTCCCTCAGCCAGCTCCTTGAGCATCGCCTTGTCCAGCTCGGCCTCGGCCAGGAGTTTCTTCAGCCGCACGTTCTCGGCTTCGAGCTCTTTCAAGCGTTTGGCGTCGTTCGCCTTCATGCCCCCGTATTGGGCCAGCCAGCGGTGCCAGGTCGACTCGGCGATCTGGAGATGTCGGCAGACCTCGTCGAGTTCTGCGCCGCCGGCCAAGAGCTTGTTGCCCTCGGCCAGCTTGCGGATGATCTGGTCGGGAGTGTGTCTCCGACGTGTGGCCATTGGTGGGTCCTCCTTCGCTCCAGTTTGGAGCATCGGACCCGCACAAGCTCTGGGCCATTACCGGGGCTCACGTCAGAGCGACCGTGCACCTTCAGTCTTGGCATGAATTCTCCCAATTTGCAGCCGACAGCCGCTTGAGCCGAACTACTGCTTAAATGTCCCAATCACAAGATGTTCGGGGGTGGAAATGAAGGGGTTGCCACGAGGCCTCATGGGCCTTCGACGGACGGCGCTGCCGCTCGCAACAGCGACGGTAATTCTTGCCGGGACGTTCGTTTCACTGTCGTCCGCAGCGGCGGGGGCGGCCACATCGTCCAGTCGCGTGCTGGCGTCGAGCGTCCCCACCGACGGTGTATGGCCCGGAGTGGGCAAGATCTGCGAATCGGGTCCGGGTGGTGCCTCCTCAGTGCGCGGGGTGGGGGACAAGACGATCAACATCGCTGCTTTTAACGATGCCGCCAACACCATTGAGCCGGGGCTCGAGGCGGAGTTTCCCCAGCAGGCCCAGGCCTTCGCGGACTGGTGCAACGCCTCGGGGGGCATCGACGGCCGCAAGATCGTGATCGACAACCGCGATGCCGCCCTGTTCAACGCGGCCCAAGTGACGACCCAGGCCTGCCAGAGCGATTTCATGGCAGTGGGCGGCGGCATGGCGCTCGACCAGCCCTCGGTCCCAGTCCGCGAGAAGTGCGGGCTGGGGCAGATCAGCGGCTACGTCGTTTCCGACGCGTCTGAACTCGCCTCCGACCAGGTCGACCCCAGTGGCGCCAACACCAATACCATCACTTCGGGTTGGTTCGGAGCACTGGCCAAGGCCTACCCGCAGGCGGTCAATAAGGCGGGTATGGGAGGGGAGAACGACCCCTCCGTCCTCGAACCCGAGCGCAAGGACGAGTACGGCGCCGAGGCTCAGGGGTGGAAGGTGCTCGACTTTCAGGAGCCACCGATTTCGGTGACCGACTGGGCGCCCTATATCGAACAGATGCAGAGCAAGGGCGTGGAGGCTCTCTGGCCATCCCTGGACGACAACATCGTTCCCTACTTCCAGGCGATGACCACGGCCGGCTATCATCCCGCCTTCGTCATCCTCGGTGTCCAGTTCTACACCTCCACGACCACCAAGGGAGTCGCGGACAGCCCAGGACTCTCACCGGTCTACGTCGAGACGTCATGGTGGCCACTCGAGATGGCCTCGCAGAATCCCTCGACCGAGCAACTCGTGAACGTCATGCACACGTACGCCAAGGGCGACGCCGTCGACTTCGACGACGAGGAGGGTGCGGAGTCCTGGCTGTTGTGGGCGAAGTCCGCCTCGGCCTGTGGCGCCGATTTGACGGTGTCGTGCGTGCTCAGCCACTCCGCTGCCACGAAGAACTGGGATGCCGGAGGCATTGAGGCACCGGTGGCGCAGTTGACCATGTCCAACGCGGACCCTCAGCCCTCACCGTGCTTTGCCCTGCTCAAGGCCGAGCCCAACAAGTTCGTCTACGACAAGGCGATCACCCGCCCCACCCAGTCCATCTGGAACTGCGACCCGAAGAACGTCGCCCACCTGACCGCGCAGCAACAGGCGTCCTTAGCCGCGACTTCGTGAGGGTTGGATCGGCACGCCCTTCGGCCGGTTGTCTCAGTATGGTCATGGTCCTGCCGGACGGAGGCCCTGTTTCTGGCAATTCGCATCGAACGTCAGCCAGATAGGGTCCACGCCTTCTCGGTTTCTCCCACGTCGGTCCATCGGGTCATCCACCGGCGACAGCGGGCGCTTCGGTCCGACAGTCTGGGCGACCTGGCCGAATACGCCGTACGAGACGTTCTCGCTCGGGACGTCGAGGTTCCCGTAGCGGTCCTCGTCCCATACGCCCGCCCGTGACGGGTCCCTGGATCTTCACGTCACCCGCCAGCAGGCACCAACGTTCCGGACCGAGGGTCATAGACAACGATGTTCGCCTTTCCTATGGAGTACGGCCGATTGGATCCGAACGAGACAGGCACACCGGTACCGGGAAAGGTGACATTTCTGAGCTGATAGCCCGCCTTGGTGAAGCTCGCCACCGTCAGGTTCTTCCCGGCGGCATCGGCGATCTTGGCAAAGATGGCCAGGTCCTGACAGGCGGCCTCGACAGCGGCATATGTCGTGTCCGAACCATTCGTCGCAGCCTGAGGACTTCTCGGATTGGCGGGCGCGGCAATGGCATCGGATGGGTATGCCTTGCGAATGATGGCCGCGCAGTTTTGCATCGCCGGATCCATCCACGCCTGGTAGGGAGATGACACCGGGGTCGCGGCCATCACGTTGTCCAGGTAAGGATTCCCTCCTTTGGCGGATGCTATGTAGGACGCGAGTGCCGTCACGTTCGTGGCGATCCACGGGGGCTTGTACGTGCTCTGATTGTCCTGAAGCGCCCGGGGCCAGGTCGTCGCACCGGTGCCACCGACCCCGACCACCTCATTCACACCGGCGTCCATGAACCGAAGAGCAATGGTCTGTGCTTCCTGGTCGACCGCCACGGTATCCGTCGCCGTCACGCCGTCCTCGGCCGACAGTACGACGTCGACGTGCATTTTCTTGAGGTCCGACTGGACGACTTTCGCTTCGGATGTGTCATCTGGACCGTAGAAGAGGCCTACTTTTTTACCCTTGAACGCGCCCCGCTTGTCGAACGCGGCCAGCTGCACGGGGTCATAGGCGGCATCCGGCGTCGTGAGGCTGAAGTCAGCAGCAGCGCTCGCCGGCAACGTGCCCGGTAACACCCCCCCAATGACGGGCGTGTCGTAGGTCTGCTGGAAGCAATCCGGATAGACAGGGAACAAGACGATGAAGACCTTGTCGTCTTGGGTGAGCTCCGAGCACGATGAATTGATCGATGAAGCTGAGGCCGGGTTCATCTCAACGAAGTAGGGGACGACCTTTCGGCCGTCGACCCCTCCATGGGCGTTCATGTTGGCCGTCAGCGCGTTGACGGCGTCTCGATAGTTGCCATCGTTGAGCGTGACGCCGACGGCTTGCAACGCAGCGAAATTGATGACCGATATGCCGATCCTGATGGTGGTCGACGACACACCCTGGTTGGCGGGGCTTGACGCTCCGGCCTGTGTCGAACCTGAACCAAGCATGGCCCCCAGCACGACAACGATGCTTGCAATCGTCGCGAATGTATTTCGAATGCGTTTGGGTCGCTGCATCTGAAGGAATTGTCCCGTTCGGTCACCCCCGCGGACTTGGGCCACTACATCGACCGTTATGCACCCCATTGTTGCGACGTCCCCTCCGCGGCCGGGAGGCTCACAACCGTGGACTTCCCCTATCCACCGCAGAACTTGATGTTATATATGATGGCCGCGCCCTCGGCCCCCCGCCTGGAGCACGTTGTAGAGAGCCTGGCGGGTGAGCCCGAGCTTGCCGGCGACAGCAATCATGGTCAGGGGGTCAATCGTTAGCGAGCCGACCTGAGCGAACATTCAGCGCATCGACCGAATATTGCGAAATGTCTCGGGTCGATAGAGAAGCCCAGCTGCGCTTTGGCCGTTCGAGCTAGGCCCTGGAACATGTCATCCGGAGCCTCGATCATCGTGCCGCACACAGCGCACATGAAGTGGGCGTGTGCATGCGAAGCGAGAAGGTAGCTCGACGGCCCGTGTCCTAAGTGGGAATGGGAGATGACGCCCAGCTGCTCCAACTCTTCGAGGTTCCGGTAGATAGTCGAGAGAGCCACATCTGGGGCCTGTTTCTGCACCGCCTCGGCAAGGTCCTCGGCGCTGAGGTGACCATCGGCCGCGAAAAGAACTTCGAGCAGAATGCGTCGAGAGGAGGTGACTCGATTGCCGCGAGACCGCAGGTAGTCGAGCACGCTCTCGACCGACGAAAAGTCCGCCACTTCCACTGGCTCCGCGACGCGTCCCATTCCCAGAGGTTAATGATCCACGAAAGTGGCTTGGACGGACATCCAAGGCTCCTTATTGCGACGTACTTGTATTTGCAATAGGTTATCAATGGCGCCGAGTTCGAGGAGGCACGGGTGAGTCAAGACGCCGCGTTCGGGACGATTTACCCCAGTCGCCTGGCCAAACTCCGAGGTGGACTGAACCGGAACGAGTGGCTGACCATCGCAGGCATGGCCCTGACCATCATTGCCCTCAACATCATCGGGTGGGGATTGGTGTCAGCGGCGGCGTCGCACCATTTCCACATCTCGAAGACGGGTCTCCTCGGTCTTGGGACCGGCGTCCTCGCCTACACCCTGGGAATGCGTCATGCCTTCGATGCCGACCACATCGCAGCCATCGATAACACCACCCGAAAATTGGTCAACGACGGCAAGCGTCCCCTGAGCGTCGGCTACTTCTTTTCTCTCGGGCACTCCACCATCGTGTTCTTGCTTGCCGTGTTCTTGAACTTCGGCATTCGTGCCCTCGACGACCAGGTCAGCAACGACGGCTCGGGTCTCCATGAGGCGACAAATGTCATCGGAACCTCGGTCTCCGGCGGATTCCTCTACCTGATCGCCATCCTCAACCTGATCGTGTTGGTCGGGATCGCCAAGGTCTACCAACAGATGAAACGGGGGAAGTACGACAACGCGGAGCTGGAACGCCAGCTCAACAACCGTGGCTTCATGAACCGGTTCTTCGGTGGTTACGCCGAGCGTATCGACAAGCCCTGGAAGATGTACCCGGTAGGGGTGCTCTTCGGTCTGGGTTTCGACACGGCCACCGAGGTAGCACTGCTGGTCTTGGCCGGGAACGCCGTCGCTGGCGGCCTGCCTTTTTGGGCCATCCTGTCTCTGCCGGTGCTTTTTGCCGCCGGGATGTGTTTGTTCGACACCATCGACGGCTGCTTCATGAACTTCGCCTACGACTGGGCGTTCTCCAAGCCCATCCGCAAGGTCTTCTATAACCTGACCATCACTGGGCTGTCGGTATTCGTGGCCTTCTTCATCGGCACCATAGAACTCATCGGCCTGCTCGGAAGTGAGCTCGGTTTTAACGATCCCTTCTTCAACTTCTTTGCTAACTTCAACATCAACACTGCGGGTTTCATCATTGTGGGAGCCTTCGCCGCCACGTGGGCCATTGCGGTGATGTGGTGGCACTTCGGCAACATCGAAGAGAAGTGGGACGCCAAGATGGTTCATCACGAGACCTCGGAGGCCTCTGTCGCCGGCTAACACCATTGGCCGGCGCACAGCCGCTGTCGGGATCGGGCGTCGCAGAAACTGGTTCGGCCCCTTCAGCTTGTGCAGGTCATTCGAGCCAGCTGATCGGTGAACGCGGCGGCCATCCGGCGGTTCTCGACCAGCGTCTTGGGAGCACGTCCCTGGCTTCGATGTGTTCGAGCCGCCGGACCAGCAGACCTCCAAAAATCGCTTTAGTAACCAGAGCAAGCACGTTCAGAACATCAGCCTTCGTCGGCTCAAGGCGCCCCTATCAGGTCTTTTGTCTGTTGCCTCGTCCGCATTTCCCCCATGTTCCGTTCGCGCCGTTCGCGCCTACGGACCGGATTATCGAAAGGACGTGGGCGAGATCCGGGCGCAAGGCGACCGGCGCGCGCTCTTCCCGGGATGGTCGAGCCTACTGTCCGGCAAGATCAAGGTTCCTGAATTAACCTGCAAACGTGCGACTCTCGACCTTGACTCGTTTGGCGTGGGCGATTGCTCTCTGTTCGGCAACGCTCGCGGCCGTTGGTTGGGGTGCGGCCACGGCCCAGGCCAGCGCCTCCACACCCCCCGTCACGACCCTTCATCTGGACCAGACAACCGCGTACACGCCCAAGGCTCCACCTGGTGGCGGCACCGACGACTACCACTGCACGGTGATGGACCCCCACGTCACCCACAACTCCTACATCGTTTCGAGCCAGTTCTTCCCTGGAAGTTCGGAGGACCATCACGCCATCATCTTCTTGGTTCCCCCGGCGCTGGCGGCGACCGCGGAAGCAGACAACGCCGGCAACCAGGGCTGGACCTGCTTCGGCGAATCACCGATCCCCAACACCGGACTGAATCAGATCTCAAACACTCCCTGGCTGAGCGCATGGTCTCCGGGTCACGGTGCCGACAACCTTCCAAAGGGCTCCGGCGTGTATCTACCGGCGGGCAGCCTCGTCGTGATGCAAGTCCACTACAACATGTTGGTCGGGGACAAGCCAGTCAAGAACAAGATGGTGCTGAATACCGTGCCCGCAGATACTCCGCTGCAGCCGCTCAAACTCGACCTGATGCCGGCGCCACCGGACGTTCCCTGCCCGACTGGGGTCACTGGCCCGTTGTGTAGCCGCACCGCGTCGCTGGCCAATCTGGGTCAACGCTTCGGGCAAAGTGCCGTCGCGTTCGACAACACCCTCGAGACGATCTGCGGACGCAATCCGCAGGATCCCCCGCAAGGGGACACCACATCGTGCATCTGGCCCGTCTACCGGTCCGGCTACATCGTGCGGGTGGGTGCGCATATGCACCTGACGGGTCGAACCTTCAAGATGGTGCTGAACCCGGGCACGCCTCAGGCCAAGACCATCCTCAACGTGTCCGATTACAACTTCCACTACCAGCGTGCATACAATATCGCTCCCGTTGCGGTGTCACCGGGGGACAAGGTCCAAGTGACCTGCAGCTACGACCCGACCTTGGCCCAAGAGCTGCCCAGCCTGCGTTCAGTGCCGCCGCACTTCATTACCTGGGGCGATGGCTCCTCGGATGAGATGTGCCTCGGTCTGATGTGGACCTCGTCCGCCATGCCGAATTCGCACGATTCGGTCTGACTCGACCCGCAATCGAGGCGTTCTACCAGTTCACCCGCGGAGACACCGTCAGTCGCCGGCCCAGCAGGCGAGGATGACGTCGGCCACAGTCACCGCAATATCCCCGGAGCTGGTGGGCGGCACCCCGAACCGTGCCGGGAGCCCCGTCACGTCGACCAACAGCACCTTCCAGTCCTTGCGAACCACTACCGAACCGTTCGTCACCTGAAACGCCCCCTGACCCAGGTTCGCAAGTTTCCGGGTCACGCCGAGCTGGCGCCCGAGGGAGTGGAAGTAGTCCAGCGTCTGCGGCCAACTCGAGAGTTCTTTGACCGAGAGGATGAAGCGTCCGTCTGGGTAGTCATACGGGCACGAGTACGTGTGGTCGATCCAGGTCTTCGTGGTGACCATCGCCTTCAGGCCAAGTGCCGCCTTCATGTCCTTCTGGGCCTCGTTTGCGCACACTTCCAGAGCGATCTTCGACGGTACGGGCCCGGCTGGCAGCGGCCGCCCGGCGGTGCTTGCTGGTGAGGAAGAACCGCAGCTGGTCAGGGTGACTGCCAGTACGCCGACCACCAATGCCCACCGGGCACACGTCTTCGGCAGCCTTGACCATCGATCGCGGAATGGATGGTCTGCCACGCCACGATGCTAGGGGTTCGGTGTAGGCCAGGGAGGGCGGCACCGCCATAACACCTCGCGTGGTTGTTATCGTGACGTCCGGCGTCGTCGGGCGATGCCGACACGACGGGGGAGGAAGCCGATGGCCTTGGGCACGCAGACACACGGGATTACGTCAGTGACGCGCAGATGCGGACGTTTCGCGTTCGTCGTTCTCGGTGCGCTCGTGTTTGCGGGGTGCAATCTGTCCATCACCGGCAGCAAGGCCGGCGCCTCGGCAACATCGGGCAAGTCCACGACGTCTACCACCGCCTCCGCTGCCTCCTCCTCCGGCGCGAGCTCCCCGGTGTACGAGGTGACCACGGGAAGGGTCAAGGGGCTCGGCAAGGTTCTTGTCGACGGTCAGGGACTGACCCTCTATCTGTTCGAGCCAGACAAACGGTCAGGGAACTCCACATGTTATGCCAAGTGCGCGCAAGCTTGGCCGCCGCTCCTGTTGCCTATTGGGGTGACGTCCCCGGTGGCTGGCGCTGGCGTCAAGAAGTCGCTGCTCGGGACGACGCATCGGACCGACGGGACCGTCCAGGTCACCTACAACAAGTGGCCTCTCTACACGTGGGTCATTGACTCGGCGCCGGGCGACGCCACGGGCCAGGGCATAAACAACCTCGGAGGGCGGTGGTATGTGCTCTCGCCGAACGGTGCCACTATCACCAAGCGTTGACCGCCCGGGTGCCGCCTGCGTCCGGGAATTAGCCTGTCAGGATGGAACACTATGGTGTGGCGCCTGCTCAGCAGCAAGGGTCAGCGGGGCGAGTGGGGGCCCGACCACCATTGACGGTCCAGGGGATGCACTGCCAGTCCTGCGCGTTGCTCATCGAAGAGACGTTCGCCAACGACCCTTGTGTTTACGAGGTGACCGTCGATCTCGACTCGGCCCGGGCCACGGTGACCTTTGAGGCCGGGGACGCCTCCGGCGACACCATGTGTGCCATCGTGACCAACCTGGGGTATCCCGCTGCACTGCTCGCGGCCGACAGCCCCGGCCCCTGATGCTCGCCGTCCCCCAGGAGGTCTCCGCGCCGGACATCGGGGACCGGCCGATCGCCACCTCCGAGTTGTGGTTGGAGGGGATGCACTGCAATGCGTGCGCCACCCGCATCGAGCGGGCCCTCGTCGGCCGGCAGCACGTCCTCAGCGCGTCGGTCAACCTGGCGACAAACCGCGCCTTCGTCACCTACAACGTGTCGGAGATCGGTCCGACCGACCTGTGCGCCACAATCGACGAAGTTGGGTACTCAGCGTCGGTGCTCGACCCTGAGTCCGAAGGCGGTCAGGTTTCCCACGGCGCACACTGGGGTCTGCGCGCTGCCGTCTCCTGGCCGCTGGCCCTGGCGGCACTGGGGGTGGCGCTGGCCGCCCCCGAGAACACAGCGGCCGGCTGGGTCGTGCTCTTTCTGGCCGTGATCGTCGAGTTCGCCGGCGGGTGGCCCTTCCTGCGCTCGGCGGCCAAGCAATTGCGGCACGGTGCCACCAGCATGGACACCCTGATCGCCGTGGGCACGTTGGCAGCGCTGGCTGTCAGCGCGGTAGAGGCCATTGCGCTCGGGGGCAGGCACGTCCACCTCGGAGGAAACGGCGCGTTCGCCGCCCGCCTGCACGGGGTCATGGCTCCGCTCATCGTGGCCATACTGGTGACCGGGAGAGCAATAGAGGCCAGAGCTCGTGCAGGCGCGGCGTCGGCCATGCATTCCCTGATGGCACTGCGGCCGCCAACGGCCAGGTTGGTCAGCGGGCTCGATGACGAAGAGGGGACGCAGGTGCCACCCGAGAGCGTCCCGGTCGGCGCGTTGATCCGGGTCCGGCCGAATGAGGCGGTCCCGTTGGATGGCGCGGTGGCCCTTGGCACGTCCGTTGTCGATGAGTCCATGCTCACCGGGGAGCCTCTGCCGGTCGAGCACGGCGTGGGTAGCCGAGTCACCGGCGGGACCCGAAACGGCGGCGGTGCCCTCGTCGTGCGGGTCGACACCCTGGCGGCCGAATCAGTCCTCGCGCGGCTGCAGCGGCTGGTCGAGGAGGCCCAGCGGGATAAGCCCCCGATTCAGCTATTGGCCGATCGAATCAGTTCGGTGTTCGTCCCTGCAGTGCTCTTGATCGCGCTGGCGACGTTCGGCGCCTGGTGGATCCTGGCCGGCAACTTCGGCGTCGCCGTTCTGAGCGGGGTGGCAGTCCTCCTGGTTGCCTGTCCTTGCGCCATGGGCCTGGCTGCCCCGGTGGCCATGATGGTCGGGACGGGACGAGGTTCGGCGTTGGGCGTGCTGATCCGCAGCGGAGATGCGCTGGAACGCCTGGCGCGGGTCGACACGGTCGCCTTCGACAAAACGGGGACCTTGACGGAACGCTTCGCCAAGGTCACCGGCGTCACCGCGGCCGCCGGTCACACCGTCACTGGTGTCATGGAGCTCGCGGCTGCCGTCGAGGCCGAGGTGGACCACCCGATCGCAGTGGCCATCCGAGACGCGGTCGGCGCAGTTCCTGCCTGCAGCCGCGCCGTGGAGGTCGAGATGCTGGTGGGTCAGGGCATGACGGGACTGGTCGATGGGCGACGGGTCGTTGTTGGTCGTGACGATCAGGCGCACCTGCCCGCGCAGCTCGCAGGGGCCCGCGCCGAGCACCAAAGGCGAGGCGACAGCGTCGTAGCCGTGACCGTCGATGGCTTGGTTGCGGCGATCATCGGAATCGCGACACCGGTCAGGCAGGACGCGGCCCCCGCTGTGGCCCAGCTGCACGAAATGGGTCTGACGACGATCATCCTGAGCGGTGACGGCAACGCAGCAGTCGGCACCGTGGCACAAGCCGTGGGGATCGACAATGCGCGCGGCGGATTGAGCCCCGGCGGCAAGCTCGATGCACTGAGGGACCTTCAGGACAGCGAGCATCGAGTGGTCATGGTGGGGGACGGCATCAACGACGCTCCAGCGCTGGCCGCGGCGGACGTTGGGTGTGCCATCGGGAGCGGCGCAGAGGCGGCGCTGGCCAACAGCGACATCGCGTTGCTCGGCAGCGACCTCCGTGGCGTGCCGGCCGCCGTCGGGGTCGCCGGGGCTACATCGGCCGTCATCATCCAAAATTTCGGATGGGCCATGGGCTACAACATCTCCGCGCTGCCCCTCGCGGCGGCCGGGCTGTTGGACCCTCTTATTGCGGCCGTGGCAATGGGCCTGTCCAGCTTGATCGTGGTGCTCAACAGCCTGCGGCTGACGCGCCTGGGCCGAGGCGGAGTCGATACCATCAGGCGTCCGCGCCTGCGTGCGACAAGGGGTTTCGCGATCTCAGTCCTGATCCCAATCGTCGCATTCGCCAGCTTCACGGTCGCGGCCGAAGCCGTCTCTCCAAGCCGTGGACAGTCCCTCCTCCCTTCTCTCTACAGCATCACGACCGTCAATCTGCCCGGTGGAAATGCCGCGGAGATGTATCTGGTCTCGTCCAACGCTGGGGTAAACCAATTTCACGTGGTCTTCACGGGGCCGGCTGCGGGTGCTGGCGGCGGGGTGCCGCGCCCCCAGGTGACAGCGACTCAACGCGGCGGTGAGACCATGTCACTACGGATCATCCGTTTCGGTCCTAGCCACTACACCGCCTATGCCGTCTTCGGCCCTGGGATCTGGCGCTTTCACGTCCGAGGACTGGTGGGTGAACGGCCCGTAACATTCTCAATCACCCGCGTGCTCAACTGATCCTGGCACTGGCTTGCGGCTCGCTGGCCCAATGTTTGAAATGCGACTGCATTCCGCCGCGGACTTCGAAAACACCATCACCTGATCTCTGAAGACTCACTCAGATCCATGAGGATCCAGGAAGCAGGTAGGGCGCCCGATCGTGGTCGCGGACCCGATCTACCTACGGCCCCCTCGTGCAATGGCATCAGCGAACGAACGTCTGCGGCTCGACCACGCTCAGTGGGTCCAGTCCACTCTCCATAGCAGGGATCCGACCGTGTGCGGCTGGAACGGTCCAACGGCGGACGCCCTATCTCATGATGGTCTGGCAGTTGCCGGTCGCCCGGCGGTCCGCTCGCCATCCAACCGCCGGACATCCAGATCGTCGAAGCGGCGAACATGGCAACCGCTTCCTGACAACCAGGCATATTGCGCCAGCCTGCCCCGATTCCTGCTGTGATGCAGATACGGACGTGCCGGACGTGCCGTTGGCGGGTTCCTGGCTCCCTGCTCGGCCTCACCCTCGCACTCGCAGCATGTGGCGGCCCGGGCTCGCCATCAACTGTCGCTAAGGAGCACGTGGCAACTCGAACGTTCCGTCTCGAGGCCACCAGTCTCGCCCAGGCAGACGCCACGGTTCTGGTCAATGGTGCCGGCGACGCTTTGTAGATGTTCGTGCCCGACCATCAGGGCGCCGTGACCTGCGTATCCCTCTGTGCCAAGAATGGGCCTCCATTCACG
>Ga0302325_10020061_pt1 | contig 14024 bp, 18 predicted proteins | sample Palsa_T0_2_FD_201948 | JGI IMG/M metagenome (GOLD analysis project Ga0302325, IMG submission 201948) | Peat permafrost microbial communities from Stordalen Mire near Abisko, Sweden - Palsa_T0_2 | ecosystem: Environmental > Terrestrial > Soil > Palsa > Peat permafrost | place: Sweden: Abisko... | reverse complement strand
GTTTGCGCACCAGCGCGAGCTGATCCCACAAGTCGTTGGACATGATGTTCTGACCACCCTCGCCGCGGGTCAGCGTGAGCAGCGCGACCCGAGCGCCCTGGCCACGGGATTCATAGGTGAGCATACCGCCATCCTCGTCGTCGGGGTGGGCGACGATCATCATGAGACTGGCGCGGGTGTCAAGCTTGCGCAAGGACTGCAGGAGCGCGGAGGAGCCGCGGTCAACCGGCAGAGGCTGGTAATCGGGCGTGGCGGTGATGGCGGAGTCCCTTGGAATCTGGGCAGCGAGCGGGGCCGCGGCGAGGAGGACGGCGGCAATGATGAGTGCGGTTGGGGACGGGGTCCTGCTTCGGCGGAGGCATGTCATAGATGGTTTGCTAGCTATAGCATATGACAGGATAGGGGTCTTTATAGATTCACCAAGGGGCGGCACTTCGTGAAATGGGGTGGGTTCGGTTGCTACTTCGGCGGAAAGCATTGTAAGAGCACCTAATCTATCCCAGGTACCCCGGATTTCCTGTCAAGGTTGGTGGCGCTATCGAACTTCATGCGGCTTTCCTCAAAGAAAGCCGCACACGCGGTCCTGTCTGATGCTGCGTAACAGGAAATCCAGGTACGCTGGTGCGAGGGGCACCCTTCCTCCCCCACCGTATTTGTGCTCAGGTGGGCTAGTGCGTTGGGAGACCCGGATTTCCCTTCACTCCCCCTGGCCGTCGTATGCTGGGGCTGATGAGTCGCCTGGTGAAGAACGAAGAACTGGTGCGCGGAATTGGGCTGCGTGGCGCGATTTCGCTGAACATGATCAATATGATCGGCGTGGGACCGTTCGTCACGCTGCCACTGATCGTTCTGGCGATGCATGGGCCACAAGCGATTCTCGGCTGGGTACTGGGAGCGGTTCTGGCGGCATGCGACGGGCTGGTGTGGGCAGAGCTGGGCGCAGCGATGCCGAAGGCCGGCGGTTCTTACGAATATTTGCGGACTATCTATGGGCCGCGGCGCGCGGGGAGATATCTCTCCTTCCTCTATATCTGGCAACTGAGTTTCAGCGCGCCGCTTTCGATCGCATCAGGATGCGTGGGCCTGGCGCAATATGCGGGTTATCTTTGGCCCGCCTTGCGCAAAGTCTATTTTGCGTACCAGCTCCCTATCCCGATTCCGTTTGTGCGCACGTTACCGCTGGCCATTCTGCTTGGGCCTGGGACGTTGGTGGCAATGCTCTGCTGCGCGGTCGCCGCGGCGTTGCTGTATCGCAATATACAAAGCGTAGTACGATTCTCCGCGCTGCTCTGGGTAGGGGTGATGGGCACGATGCTGGCAGTGATTCTCACCGGGCTGCTGCACTTCCACGCCAGCTTGGCCTTCGGCTTCCCTCCCGGCGCGTTTCAGCCGTCGAGCGGATTCTTCACCGGGCTGGGAGCTGCGTTGCTGATTGCGACCTACGATTACTGGGGCGCCTATAACATATGCTTCCTGGGCGCGGAGGTGCGCGACCCAGGACGGACAATTCCACGAGCGATCGTGTGGTCGGTGGCGCTGGTGGCGGCCCTGTATCTGCTGATGAACACGAGCGTGCTGGGCACAATGCCATGGCAGGAACTTATCGGACAAGCGGGAGCCAATGCAAGGCTCTCAGTAGCGGCAGTGGTGGTACAGCGAGCGTATGGCGCACTGGCAGGACGGATGGTCGCACTCCTAGTGGTCTGGACGGCGTTCGCCTCGGTGTATGCCCTGCTATTGGGCTACTCGCGAGTACCTTATGCCGCGGCGCTCGATGGCAACTACTTCCGTATCTTTGCCCGCGTGCACCCCCGCCACCGCATCCCCAACGTTTCCCTGCTCATGCTGGCCGGCGTCTCGATGTTGTTCTGCATGCTGCAACTGGTGGACCTGGTGGCAGCGCTGGTGGTGATCCGGATCCTGTTGCAGTTTCTTTTGCAACAGGTTGGCTTGATTGTCTTGCGCCGTACTCAGCCGGAGCTAGAGCGGCCATTCCGGGTATGGCTATACCCTTTGCCACCATTGGTGGCAATCGCGGGATTTCTCTACATACTGTTCTCCCGGCCAAACTTTGCGCGGGAGATATTCTTCGCCATGGTAGTGGTGCTGACAGGAACAGCGACTTATATGATTCGTGCCGGCAAGCGCCGGGAGTGGCCATTTGCACAGCAACGAATGCACGAATGAGCCTCGACAGCCCATTGTGAAACGGCTTTAGCGCTTGTCTTTGGCGCGCTTCTGCTTAGCCCAGCGAAGCTTCTGCGCGGCCGCGATTCTCGCTCTGCCCTCGGGCGAGATAGATCGCTTGGTGCGCAAGGCCCTGGGCTTGGGCGCGACCAATCCGCTCTTACGCGGCCCGCGGGCTACTTTCGTCCGGACCGTTCCAGCAATCAGATCACGGGCTTCTGTTAAACGACTAATTTCAGCATCTATGTGGCGAATTATCTCTTCTGTAATCATCGCCCTTAAGTGTATCTCAACCCATGCCATGGAGCACAGCGGACCGGGGAAAAGATAGACAATTTTTCGCCTTGCCAAAACATGCCATCCAGGAAACAGGATGTTCAGGAGCCGGTATCGCCAGGGAGCAGAGGGTCGCATTGCCACTCTACTATCTCAACGAGGGCTGCGGGAATGCGCACTTCTTCGGTTCCCGGCACGATACGGGCCGGTAACATGCGCTCGCTTAAGACAACGCGCCGGCAAACCTTGGCGCGGGGAGCAAATACGGACACCGTTACCTTCTCACTGAACTGCCTGGACACGGCAACGTTTTTGTCATCGTAGATCTTGTCGCATTGGCCAAATGCCCGGGCCATCTCGGCAAGCGTTTTGCGTGCCGCGCCACCCCAGACGTACATATTTAACGTGAGGTGCATTCCGTCGTAGTAGGCGTCCGGGTTCTCCTCATAGAATTTCGCGACGGCCTGAAGGCCCTCAATGAAGTGCCGGCGGCGCCGCTGCTCAAGGTTCAATTACTCCTCCAGGCCGGCGCAAGGCCGCGGCCAAACTTGTTACGCAGCGCCTGGACCAACCGCATCCTGCGAAGAGACTCACAGGCGGCGCATCGACAGGCAGGTCCCCCGGCAAAACCGTAACGCACGAGTATTGCTTTCCCCTTCATTGCCTCTCCTTGTTGGCGCAGCCCAAAGGACACGGGGCTGGGCATGGGTTCGAATGGAGAGAAGCTTGCAACCTCTTCTGCTCCCGGTTCCAGCGATGACGGGACTGAAGCCATCGGGCGTGGCGCGTCTCGCGATTGAAGTTAAGGCCGCAGTTCCCACCTATGCGGCAGTCGTGGGGGCCGGTGCTTACAAAGGGCGGCTCGGGCGACCAAGCGAGAGAACGCTGCTCAGCGGTAAAGAATGAAAGTTCCAAGATGATCTCGTCCACAGTGAGAAGGCGTTCCCCGGCAGCAGAAGAGCCGGCGGCAGTTTCACGATTCGGAGCTGCATGGTTATCGGCCATAGAACAGATGCAGCAGGGGAACTGCTACTTATGACCTTCCAGCCTGCAGCGCTGATCGTCAAGAGCGGGCGACCACAATGGTGAGGAAGCAGGGCAGGTAAACTAAGAGTAACTAAGAGTGTTGCAGATGATTTCGACTGCGGTAACCTGCACAGGATTGATGGTAACTTTGAGTTAAACACCCCTTCCTCCTCAGGATTCTTGCGCAGTGGTATTGCATGCGGCGAGTGGTGCATGCCATCTTTGTTTTGTCCGAGGCGCTCGATAGGCTGAATGTAACAACCAAGGGAGAGGAAACTATGAGGCAGTACGGGCATAGCACGACACTTCTCCGACTTTGAGCGCGGGCAAGACCGATATCTGGATGCCGGTGTACATTGGCGACTACCTGGCCGACACCATGCGCGTAAGTACGGAGCAGCATGGCGGCTATCTGTTACTCCTTTTCCACCTGTGGCGTCGCGGGATACTGCCCGATGACGTGGTGCTGGCGCAGATTACGGGACTTGGCGTAAGTGCCTGGAGCAGCGCCCGGCAAGTGCTCGGCGAGTTCTTCGAGATCCGCGACGGGCTTTGGCACCATGGGCGTGTGGAGCGGGGAAGAAGCCGCATCGCAGCGAAGCAACAATCCAATTCCAACAATGCAACGCTACCTACGTTTGGTGGGTGGAGCAAGCCGAGACTGCTCTCCGCGACCAGAGACGCAGCCGTTGATGCGTGCGGCACTCGCTCTACCAGTGCATCACGCACTGCCACCGCTATGCCGGATGATGCCAAACCAGATTCAAAACCAGAGCTATTAAGAGGATTACCTTCTTGCGGCAGATCTCGTGAGATGCGCATTGCCGATCCCCGGCATGCGCCCTCCCGCGCAATTCTCGCAGAGTACTGGAAGTACTGGAGCTACAAGAATCATGCATCCCCCGAGATGCCATGGCAGGGACTTGATGCCGAGGCGCCAGGTGACTTTCTTGCCGCCAGCCCCAACCTAAACGATGCACCCCTCCGCTCTCCTTCTGGCCATGCGGCTGGGCTGAGTTCCTTCACCGGACCACATCGCTGGAATAGCGAGCGATGTTGCCTCGACGGATTCGCACTCGATTCGGGCGAGAAGCCTAACTTCCATCATCCCCCGTCACGGAGGGCGCAGTGAAACTTGAATTGCGGATCGCGCAAGAGCAGATCTACTCGACGGGCACAATCTATCAGGCATCAAGCGACCATGTGTCAACACCGAGAAAGCGCAACCTAGGCGGCGCTATCGTCCTGGCTGCGATCGAAGACTACCGCAGCATGGATGAGCAGGCACACAAGGACGCGGAGCAGTTTCTTTATCCCAAAACGCCTGAGCGGCAAGAGCACTATGACTGGGCGGTTGCGCTGGCCGAGGGCGTGAACCCGGCATGGCTCCGGGACGCGCTGGATAGATTCAAGGCTAATTGGGATTGGCAACGCTTTGAACGAAGGGCGTTGCGCGCCCAGAGAGCGTAGAGAAGCGGTCGCAAAAAAGAGGAGAGAGGAATGAAGGCAAGCGATGCGGTGAACGGATTCGTTCTGACGGGGAGAGTGTTTTCTATCGGTCTACGCGAGGTGCCGACACTGATGTTCAGCCGGCGCGCGAGGCGGGCGGTGCGCGGCCTGGTGATTCTGCGCCGCGCCTACGAATACCTGGTTGTGATGGCAGCCTTGCAGGGCGTGGAGCCAGTTCCCAGTGCGTACTACGAGGCGTATGTGGATGCGCTGAATATCCTGGGGGCGAGAGCCACCTCGGTGGCGAGGTCCCTATGACGATTTTCGATAGCAGGATCAGCGCGCATGAGCGATGAGCCAAGCCCAAGCGAATTCCTTATTTCCAAGATGGAAGGCATGGACGATGTCACCCAAGTTCTGATCGTTACCAGAACCGGGGAGGGCGAGATCAGCTACGACAGCTGTGGACAGATTGCGGCCGATACTTTGGGAATGATTGAGTTCGTCCGCGTTGCCGCCGCGGAACATCTGCGCCGGGAACTGTATGGCGAGGATGAGGATTGATTTTACCCCTAGCACCTCGTGTGGCGTACCGGAGATTCGATGTGGATATGCGATACGGCAACTCTTCGCGCTTCGCTACCCCGGATTTCCTGTCGGGTTGGTTGGATCGGCACACCTCATGCGGCTTTCCTTAGAGAAAGCCAAACACGCTGCCATTGCTGGTGCCGCGCAGTAGGAAATCCAGGTTCGCTTCGGTCGGGATGACGACTTATTTAAGGATGAAGGGCAGCCACTCAGGGGACGTGACGTCCTGCTTTCTACTTCGGTGCGCTTCGTTGAAGATGACAACGTTTGTTCAGGGAACGTCAAGGCGCCACACTTTGATGAGAACTCCTCCAGGAGCAAGAATGGATGAGGCTACGCTAATTGCCGCGGCCCGCTTGGGAGACGAAGGTGCATTTGCTGAGCTTTATCACCAGCATCTTGCCTATGTTAAGGCAGTAGGACGTGCCGTTCTTCGCAAGAACGATTTGGAAGATATGTGCCAAGATACGTTTTTGCTGGCGTTCACACGGCTGCATTCCTTTGAAGGAAAGTCGAATTTCCGGACCTGGGTCACACGCATCGCGATGAACCAGTGCCTTTTGACCCTGCGCAAGGCCCGCCAAGCGAGCAACGGTGAGTCGCGCTTGATGCAGATCGATGCGGAGGTTGCCGGAGACGATGTTCTGGATCAATGCATCTTTACGAGCACTGACAAGAACCTCGAAGGGGTGCCGGCACGATTGGACCTGAGCCGACTGCTACGGGTTCTGAAGCCTGTTCAGCGCCGAATCCTTGAGATGGCTTACCTCGAAGACTTGCCTGACCAGGAGATCGCAGAGATGCTGGGCATGACCCTCTCTTCGGTGAAGAGCCAGATACATCATGCCAAACGGCGGGTGCGGGAGGTACATAAGAAGAGATGAACTTTTCTGGTCCATTTCGAATCTATAACCGGTGACACTACTTACGTAGAGCGCTTTCACGATTTCTGTATCCGACCCGAACTCTGCGAAGTGGGGCTTTTCCTGGTGAAAAGTCCCGCTGGCAGCATTTTCACCGGGTACACCTCTCGTGAAACCACTCGATGCCCGGATGAGAAGATAAGCTCTCGTACGCTTCCTTCTTATTGCGCTCCCAGCGCGTGTGACCTTGGGACCAAGCGACGAGGCCGCTCAGGCTTTCGCTCCTGTGTTTTCTGTCGATTCCCCTTCTCATTCCTTCAACGTTGACTTTCCACACACAAATGGAGTGAAGGCATGGCCTCTGAGAATCAAGGACCTCCGGTGCAGGGACTCTGTGCCAGGGGCGTCATCACACGCACTGAGACTCGTAGCTCCTCGGTAACCATCGACAGCCGGCGCCCATGCCCAAAGGTCTGCATTCTCAATGAGGATGACGCCAGATCTCTCACCTACGGCGGCATCGCTCATAAGTGCTCGAGCAGGCGCCATCACCATTACTCAAAGAACAAAGCCGATGCACTGGTGAAGGCCGGCGAATTGGTGTGGCTGGGCAAACATAAGAAGGTCGCGACCTTCTTAAATGCACGCTCGTGGATCAAGACTTATCGACGTAATCAATACGGCGAAGTGATTACTTGCGGGATGCAGTTGGTGCGAGGCGGGGGCGGATTCTAACTTGACATGTTGAAGATAAAAGCCTTCCTACTCCTGATCATCGCCACGACCACCGCGTATGCGGGAACTGTCACTGGTACTTTACAGGGCCCCAGCGGCTTACCGGTGAAGAACGGCACGCTGAACTTCGTGCTGCAGCAGGCCGGGCTGATCGTGGGCGCGGGCAGCGTGGTGCCCACTACGGCATCGTGCCACACCTCGGCGGATGGATCCGTCGTGGGCCTGCCCAACCCGCTGACGCTGCCTTCGGTGGCGATCACTTATGGCTCGGGCACAATGGCGGCGGGGATCTACTATGTCGTGTTTACGTTTTACGATGCTTCGTTCAATCTGACGCTGGCCTCGCCAGAGTTAGAGGTACAGCTCACCAGTACCGGATCGCTGATTATTTCGCCGCCGGCGACGTTCCCGCCGAACGCCGTGGGCATGACCGTCTTTGCCGGCACGGTGAGCGGCGCGGAGACGGCACAAGGAAACGGGAGCGGCCTAGTGCTGCCGGTGATTCATGCCGTCGTGACCGGGGGAGCCATCGTCGCCTACCAGATCATCAACGCGGGCAACGGGCTCACAGCGGCGCCTGTGTTGACGATTACGGACAGTTCCGGCAGCGGGGCGACAGCGGCAGCGGTGGTGTCGGCCGGTGCGGTGACGCAGGTCAACCCGGGCAGCGCGGGCAGCGGCTACTCCAGCACCCCTACGGTGACAGCGTCCGGCGGAGTGAGCAGCGGAACCGCCGGCGGTGGCGGAGCGACAGGCAACAACGGGGGGAGGCTCTACGCGGATGTATAGCCTGCACGAGCAGTATGTAGACATGGCGAGCGGCTTTCATGTGATCGAGCTGCGCGACGAACGGGACCATCGGCACCTGATACAGCTTGCCATTGGCCATGACTCGTGCCCGGCATGCGGAGCGGTTCATCCCAAGGACAACCTGGAAGCCCTGGATCCGGCGGCCGCCATCGCCGGTATAAATGAGGCGCTGAATACGTCGCAGCAGCAGATGCTTAACTATGCCGGCAAGCACGGGCTAAGGGTGAAATGAGGCGCATCACGCTGCGTCAAGCGACCCGGGAAGACTGGCCGGCGATTCAGCAATTGCACCTGGAGCATCAGGCCGCGCAGGGAACCAATTACGAGCTACCCAACCTGTTTGGTCCCGCGATTGCCATCGCCCTGGTGGGAGTGGAGGAGGGCGGGCCTATCAGGAACTGTATCTACGTGGAAACGATCGCGGAGTTGCGCTTTGTAGGATGCGACCCCAAGGCGACCGCGTTCTGCCGCCGGGAGATCGATGGGCTTAGTTACGTATTGAAAATGCAGGGTTTTCGCTGGTTGGAGTGTTTCGTGCCCCGGCAACTCAAGGCAATGATCCAGAAACCATTGCGGCTCGCGGGGTTTGATTGTGTTGATCGAGAGTTAGTCCATTTCGCCAAGGACCTGAGGGGGAAAGCATGATCCCGATCTCCTGCCACGCAGCACCTGGACAGATCCGCGTGTGCGCCTTTCATTAAGGAAAGGCGCATTAAACGTACCAGCACCACCAACCTCCACAGGAGATCGGGATGAGCAGAGGCCAATCCACGCAAGCGTTCAACACGGGATCGAACGAGAACGCAACCAACTTTGGCAACGCACAGTCGGCGTTCGGTTCGACGGAAAGTGCCATCGGCAACTACAACAACCAACTGGCGAATTTCGTCTCCGGCAATCCCTATACCAAAGGAGGCGAGTACGACCAGACCATCAACACTGGCCTGGCCAATGTGTCCGCCGCAGGCTCGAACTCGCTCCAGGGTGCGTTGCAATCGCAGGCCCGGCGAACGGGCCAGAACAGCGCCGCCGATGCGGCGACAGCGGCTGCCGGGGCGGAGCAGAACACACGCGACTTATCCGGCGACTTGGCCGACGCACAGCAGAAGCGCATCGCCAGCGAAGTTGGCTATAACCAGACGGCGCTGGGCGCATCCGCGGTGCCGATCCAGGCAAATCAGGCGCTCTACGGCACGTCTTCGAATGCGGCGGCGAGCGAGCTGGGTGACGAGACCCACGCGTCTCAGACTCCCAGCTTCTGGGACGAGGTCAGCGACAACGTCGCCGGCGGTTTGAGCAAAGCCATTCCGATCGCTGCAGGAAAACTATAACGATGACAGACGATCAGGATTACAGCACTTTTGTTTCCGGTGAAGACGAAGCAAGCAGGCTGCTCAAAAAAATCCTGTCGCCGGCGGAGGCGCAGAGCCTGGTGCTGCCACCGCCCAACCATGCTCCCGTGAGTGGCCCGGGAGAATCCACTCCCCTTACAGGCACCCTGGCAAAGGCGCCCTCGCAGGCGACCCCGTCGCGGGCCCCTGCTTACGATGAGGTCAAGCCGGCAACACCACAGCAGGGTGGGTCGACGCGCGGCGGCCTGGCCGGATACTTCGTGAATGCGGCGGCACCCGTTGCATCGCCCGACCGAAGCGGCGATCCCCAGTACGTGAAGGTTTCTTCGCAGGGCCACGTAGGTTATCTGCCTAAGGCTAACCTTCGACTGGCTCAGCAGATAGATAGGAATCTCGAAGTGTTAGGCGAAGGATAAGCGAGAAGGCGGCTATTTCCAAGAAAAAGGCCCGACGACTAGGCCGGGCCTTTTTACACTTTGGCTGCTAACTACCGATGTCCCCAGTCGTGATGGTCGCCGTGATCTTCATGGTCCCAGTGACCCTCATGGAGCGCCCAACCCTGCCGGTAGTGATCATAGTGAGAGTGGTTCCAGTACGCTCCCGCATAAGGCGGCCTCTGCCACACTCCAGGCCTCCAGGCATACCTCCCGCCATCCCAGTTCCAGTACCCATCGACCCAAGCGTAGCCCGGACCCGGCATAGGAGAGCGGACCTCATAGCGAACTGGTGGTGGCGCAACGCCGATATATACACCCACGCCTGCAAAGGCAGGAGCCGTAAGTGCCGAAGCCAAAATCACACTCGCTATCCATTTCGTCTTCATCGTTCCCTCCGTACAAGTACCTTTCATACAGTGCTAACCCGGCTTAAAGCGAGAGGTTGCTACCCAAGTACGCAGGTGATCTAACTAAGCACCTAACTCCCAGGCAACTATCTGTGAATGCACCCATGCCCGCACACCCACTCCATAGGCTTGGCTTTGAGCCCATTGCTTCCCCGGCGCGAAGAGATCCCCGTTCACTTGATGATCTGGGGTTTGAACCCACTGCGGCACGTACCATCAGTGCGCAAGCAGAAGCAGCGGCGCGTAGGACGGCGCGCGAGCCACGCTTGTTGCCCCAGATGCAACAACTCATCGTGCGCCCACAGGTAGAAGGCACCATCGAACCCAATTCTGGCCGCAAGATCGTGCAGCCAACGGATAACCCCGCGATCAACCAGGCGCTGGCCACCGATGCGATGCCGGCATACAAGTCCAGCCTGGAAGAGGTGCTCAGGGATATCCCAGGTGCGACGCTGGCGGCGACCCGCGATGCCAAGAAGCCCGCACGCCTGGCGGAGAAGATTGCCGGGCAAGGGCAGCCCGCAGAGACGGTAAGCGACTACGGCGCGGCGCAGATTGCGGTCGACTCGCCGCGGGCGAAGGATGCGGTGGTGGCCGCCGTAATGCAGCGTTTTCCTGTGTTGCGGCAGCAGGACAACTTCGCATTCGGTGATCCGGAATATCGTTATCGCAGCTACTCTCTCCAGGTGCAGATGCCCAATGGGGCATCGGAGGAGTTACAGATCGTCCCGCGAGAAGTCTTCGAGGCGAACCGGCAGGAGCATCACGACTACAAAGAGGCGCGCAACGCGGAGCTTGCGGGCCAGAGCGCCGGCCAAGTCAGGGCAGCCGCGAGGGCAATCAACGATGCGGCGATGGAGCGATTCAACTCCAGAAATGGAGTTAGAAGCGGGGCCTCTCCCGCATCGGAAAATTCGTGGACGGATCGAGTGGTTAAGGGCTCCAGGGTAAGTTTGACCGACGGCACTCCGGCAAGAGTCGTCTACGTAGATCCGAACATGCGGATCGCGCGCGTACGCACGGAAGACGGACGTAACGTTACCGTTCGGCGGAAAGATCTGCGCAGCCCGGTGAATCGGGCGCGGCCCTCTGCACCGCGCTGACGGCGAACCGCTGCAATCGAAATTCTTTGCGATCAGACCTTTGGCGGCGGGCCACCGAGGCGGCTGTCGTCCCCGCGCTTGCGTCCAGGCTCTACTTTGGGCTTAGGCTTAGGTGCCTTCTTCGTTTCGCGCTTGCCTTTGTCTTTGCTTCCCATGAGACCAAATATTACACAAACAGCTTTGGCAAAGCGAGATGCTGTCGCCTCCCTGTGCTCAACCCTCTAAGGGCTATCCCCAAACCGAATACCAGAGCAGGAATCTCGAGATGAGCAAAAAGCCAATGACGTCAGGAAATCAAGCCCCTCTTTGGGAGGAACCCGAGGACAAAAGCGGCAAGGCCCCGCTGCCGCCCTGGTCGGAGGTCGGCCGCGATCAGATCCTGGGCAGGTATTGGGAGCTGGCCAACCTGGACCCGGTGGTGACCAAAGGAAACATCACGGGACAGCTTAAGGCTCTCGATTCGATCTACGAAGAGGTGGCCTTGGCGCCGGCCGTGAAGCATGAGGGCGTACGCACGCTGGATGTTTACCGAGCGGGATGGATGGGCGGCTCCTGATGGGATGGTCAATCGAGGAGAACTTAATCTATCCCGGGTACGTCGTCCTGCTCCGAAACATTGTCCTGACCACGGATCAAGGGGTGCCCCATACCCCCGGATTTCCTGTGGGGGCCGATGGGTTCCACGAGCTTCATGCGGCTTTCCTTAACGAAAGCCGCACACGGCGTCACGGACAGCGCCGCGCACAGGAAATCCGGGGTATGGGGCACCCCTTGATCCGTTGCACGACGAAGTCCTCCGGTGAGGTTTCTTCACACCTTCCTGGGCGTACGTGCGGCGCCCGCGTTGGCCGTCTTCGGCCTGCCATCAATGGGTCGGTTACGTAATGACGACGTCCGATGAGACGGGCTATCGGTGGATGCCGGCCACGGCCGCGCAACAAGCCGCGCTCGATTCGGAAGCGGACATTCTGCTCTTCGGTGGCTCAGCCGGTTCGCTCAAAACCGAAACCATGTTGATGGACGCGGTACAGGAGTATGAGAACCCTAACCTGCGCGCCATTGTCTTCCGCTCCTCCTTCGTGGAGATGACGGACATTATCGACAAGACACGCCGGCTCTACTCGCCCCTGGGCGGCGTCTTCGTGGGTTCTCCTAAATGGACGTGGAGCTTCCCTTCCGGGGCAACGATTCGCTTCGCTTACATGAAAACGGACGACGATGTGTGGAAGTACCTAGGGCCACGCTATTCCTTCATTGGCTTTGACGAATCGACGCTGCACACGGAAAAGCAAGTACGCAACATCCTGGGCCGCTTGAGCTCGACCGATGCGCGTCTGCGGCTGCGGATGAGGCTCACTTCCAACCCCGGCAATGTGGGTGCCTCCTGGCACCAGACGTTATTTCTGCGCGGCCACTGCCCTGTGCACAACCGGCAGGACTCGGCGCAACCGGCCCAACTCTATCGTGACCGCTGCTGGCCATCCGATGGAGCCGCAATTCCCTTCTCTGTTGCCTTTATTCCGGGCAAACTCTCCGATCACAATCTACTGGACATCCACTACACCAAGCGCCTGCACATGATGTCTGGCGGCGCAGCGGCAGCGATGGAGCAAGGCTGCTGGTGCACGCTGGAGGGCGCCTACTTCCCTTTTGTGCATGCCGGCATCGTGCGCCCCTTGGCTGAGGCCGGCGTGGAGTGGTGGCACAACCACTTCCTCTCCATCGACTATGGCTATGGCAAATCCTCTTCCTCGGTGGGGCTTTACGTCCGCGGCCCGGCGGAGGTAAAGCAGAAGTTAGAGATACACGGCGTCGCTTTGCGCCTGCTGGAGCAGGAGGAAGGTCCGGAGTTTCCTGAAGGGCGCATCCGCAAGATCGGCGAGCTGGTGGTGCCCCACGTGCCGGCATATGAGCTGGCGAAGATGGTAGTGGATGCCTTTATCAAGCCCGATGAAAACGGGCAGAGAAGGCGCATCGTGGCCGCCTATCTTGACCCTGCCAACTTCAAGGAGATCGGCGACGGCCACACCATTGCCGACCAGATCAATGAGGTGCTGGAGCCGTGGGAGATCGTCTGTGAGCGGGCGTCGAACGATCGGCTGGGCGGGTGGCAGCTGCTTTACCGGATGCTGCGCACGGGCGAGTTCGAGATCACCGATGTGTGCCCGCGGAGCTTCGAAGCCCTGCGCACGCGGATGCATGACGATACAAGACCTGGAGACATCCGCAAGATTGCGGGGGATCCGCTGGATGACGTTGCCGATGAGACGCGCTATGCGTTGTACACGTTTATTCAGCAGGCGACGCAGCCGCGGGAGTTGATGTTGCAGCACGCGGTTCGCGGACTGGATGTGGGCTCGGCTGCGATCCGCTGGCAACAGAAGGCAGAAGAGCTGGACCGTGAGGAAGCGCCGATCCGCACCACGGGAAGGATGGGGTTGGGTCGGCGTGGAGGAAGGCGGTTTTGAGTGGTGGGTGAAGAGAAGAAACCGCAGGCCCCTCCACTGCACTCACTCCGGCCCAACGTACATCCTCTTCATCTTTGCGCTACCTTCACTCCCTCTCACTCGAAAACTTGCAGGTACGCGCGTCGTAGTTCAGGTGCGCGGTGCCCGGCAGGCCGTTGCGCGCTTTGGCGACGATCAATTTGCCGTTGCCTGCCAGCGATGGGTCTTCGCGGTTGTAGTATTCCTCGCGATGCAGAGGAGGACCAGGTCCGCATCCTGCTCGATGGCGCCCGACTCGCGAAGGTCGGAGAGAATTGGCCGCCTGTCCGCCCGCTTATAAAGTT
>Ga0302325_10020060_pt1 | contig 14024 bp, 7 predicted proteins | sample Palsa_T0_2_FD_201948 | JGI IMG/M metagenome (GOLD analysis project Ga0302325, IMG submission 201948) | Peat permafrost microbial communities from Stordalen Mire near Abisko, Sweden - Palsa_T0_2 | ecosystem: Environmental > Terrestrial > Soil > Palsa > Peat permafrost | place: Sweden: Abisko... | reverse complement strand
GGCATCACTGCCCGTCGGCCGCCTCAGCCAGCCGGCGGTGCTGCGGACCGCGCTGGAAGCGCTGACATTCCGGCTCGACGGCAGCCGGGCCGCCGCCAACACCATCATCCGCAAGCGCGCCGTCCTCCACGGCGCGCTCGGCTACGCCGCCGAGTCCGGGCTGCTGCCGGACAACCCGCTGGACACCATCGCCTGGCAGGTACCCCGACGGTCAGCCGCCCTCGACCCCGCCGTCGTGGCCAGCCCCGCCCAGGTCAGGGCACTGCTAGATGCGGTCGCCCGGACCCGGCCGGAGTTGACCGCCTTCTTCGGGTGCCTGTACTACGCCGCGCTTCGCCCGGAGGAAGCCGTTGCCCTGCGCCTCGCCGACTGCGATCTGCCCGGCTCCAGATGGGGCATGCTCCGGCTGGCCGCGGCCACGCCCAGGACCGCTGCCGCCTGGACCAGCAGCGGCACCAGCCACGAGCAGCGCGGACTCAAGCACCGGCCGGACGGGACGATCCGGATGGTCCCGGTCCCTCCGGTGCTGGTCGCGATGCTCTGTGCGCACGTCACGGCTTACGGCACTGCACCTGACGGCCGGCTGTTCCGGGGAACCCGCGGCGGGCCGCTCAGCGAATCGGTCTACGGCCGTGCCTGGCACTTCGCCCGCGCTCTCGCCCTCGGGCCCGAGCTAGCCGCCAGCGGGCTCGCCCGGCGTCCCTACGACCTGCGTCACGCGGCATTGTCGCTGTGGCTGAACGCCGGAGGGGACCCGGCCCAGATCGCTGCCCGGGCCGGGCACAGCGTCGCGGTCCTGCTCACCGTGTACAGCCACTGCATCCACGGGCACGAGGACCTCCTCAACCAGCAGATCGGCCGCGTCCTCGAGCCGTCCGCAGGGCGTGGTCCGTGCCCGTCCGCGGAAAGCCAGCGGTTGCACCGACCGCGCGACGGGCGCGGACGCCGTCCGCTATGCGTCCGTGGATTCCCCGCCCGGCCCGCCGACGGCCCGTGGACCACGCCGACACCAAACGGACATACCCCGAAAACACCAACCTTGGCGACAGTCGTTTATCCTGATCAAAGTAAATATTAGAACAAGATCCGAACAGCGGCCCGCTGCCTGATCCGGCCCACGACTGGCCCACAGAGCTTCGCCGACGGTCTGCGGAACCGCTCGCCCGGGACGCGGAAGCCGGTGACACCATCCGGTGTCACCGGCTTTGACCTGCGGAAATGCGTGGCAGGTGTTGGGTTCGAACCAACGTAGGCTGAGCCGACGGTTTTACAGCCCGTCGCTCCTACCCGAGGCCCATGCCGCTGACCAGCACATACGCCGTTCGAGGCACGATCGCGGGCCGCGCCCGTCCGCTATGCGTCCGTGGGCACCGGGCTTGGTCCACGGACGGGGGCGGGAAAACCCACGGACGGGGGCGGTGGGAGCGGTTACGCCGACCGTCCGCGCGGCTTTGTGCCTCTGACCTGGCATTTCAGGATGCCTGCTCACTGTCGTCATCTCCCTCGTCACCGCGTTGAGACTCGGGCTGGGTGTCCTGGGCACCGAGAGCGTGGGTGATCCTCTCGTTGGCGGCATCAGCCTGCCCGTCGATGCAGTGGGCGTAGATCTTCAGCAGGACCGCGACGCCGTGCCCGGCCCGGCGGGCGACCTCGGTCGCCGGCACCCCGGAGTTCAGCCACAGTGACACCGCCGCGTGCCGCAGGTCGTAGGGGCGCCGGCCGAGCGGCGACCGGCATTGGGCGGGGGTGAGGGCCTGCTTGCGGGCCTCGGTCCACACCTCGCCGTATGCCGAGTCCTGGAGGATGCCGCCCCGGCTGGTCTGGAAGATCCGGCCGTCCGGGGTGGTGCCGTACCGCTTGATGTGGGCGCGAAGCAGCCTCACCAGTTCAGGCGGGATGCGGATGGTCCTTGTCTCGTGGTCGGCGCGGTGCTTCAGGCCGCGTTCCTGGCGGGCGGTGCCGTGGTCGGTCCAGGCGGTGCCGGCGCGGGAGGCGGAGGCGGCCAGGACGATCCTGCCCCATTCCCTCTTCGGCAGGTGCAGGTCGCCGTCGCGGAGCATCACGGTTTCCGAGGGGCGCAGGGCGGCGTAGTACAGGCAGCCGTAGAACGCTTCCAGGTGCTCTCCCCGGCCGGACAGGCCGCGGACGGCGGCTAGCAGGGTCCTGGCCTGGGCGGGGCTGACCACGACCCGCCGGTCCACCGTCTGGGCGACGGCGGGGGTGGTCCACTGGATGCGGTCGACGGGGTTGGAGGGCAGGTGGCCCTGCTCGACGGCGTAGCCGAGGGCGTTGTAGAACACCGACCGCTTGCGCCGCTGGGTTGACCCTGCGGCCGGCTTGCCGGTGAGGTTGCGGGCGCAGGCGGCCAGCGCGAGCCGCACGGTGGCGGTGTCCTCCAACTCGGCGACGGGCAGCGAGGCCCGTTCGGCCCAGTCGAGCGCGACGGCGATCTCGGGCGGCAGGTCGGTGTCGCGGGTGGCCGGGTTGAACGCCCAGCCGAACAGCGCCCGCCGCAGCATCCTGGGCTCCGGCGCGCCCGGCTCCTTCGTGGTGAGGGCGATGGTGACGGTGACCAGGGCCTCGGCGACCGAGCGGCGGGAGACCGGGGCCAGGTTCGGCCACTTGGCCTCCGTGTAAGCGCGGGCGTGGGCGTACCAGGTGATCATTTCCTCCTCGATGGTCTCGGCGTCGGGCAGGCCGGTGCGGGGGTTGAAGGGCCGCCGGTCGCGGACCGCGTCCTTGAGCCCGTCGAGGAACCCGTCGGCCAGCGGGCGGGCCTTGAACGACTTGCAATGCTCGCGGCCGTCCACGGCCCACCGGACCCGGAACCGTGCGGTGCTGCCGTTGCCGAGCTTCCTGATGTCCCAGAACCTGACGTCGTAACTGTCCATCTGCTCCTTGCTCCTGTCCGTCGTGCGTGTCCTCTTCTTCCAGCCGGCGCAGCCACGCGGTCAGCGCGCTGCGCCGGACCCGGACGCCGCCGCCCGGCAGCCGCACGACCGCCGGGCCTGCTCCTCGCCGGCGCCAGCGGTAGAACGCGGCCCGGGACACCCGCAGCTCGGCGGTCACCTCATCGATCGTCAGCAGCGGGTCATACGGGGTTCCGGGTCCTTCGGCCGGGGTGGCGGGGGGCGGGCCGGGAGCGGTTTGCGTTCCCGGGGGCGGCCCGTCCGTGGGTCCGGGTCGACGGACGCTCTGCTCCGCCCGCCCTGTCAAGTCCGGCCCCCGCCCGGCCGACGACGGCGGCCGGGCACCCGGGGCTGCTGGCCCGGGGAGAGGAAAGAAGAGGAAAGGCCGCACGGGCGGTCCGACGAGGGCATGGCTGACTGCGGGCAGCGCGCTGCGCTGTCAGAGGGGTCTGTCATGGGCGGGTTGGCCCCGCGTGCCGCCGCATTATCCGCTTACTAGAGAAATCCGGTTTTCAGGGCCTTTTTTCACGCGCTCCCGGAAAATCGTTCGGGCTGGATGGGGACACGCGGCTGCAGGGAGGCTGCGAGCTGGCGAGGTACACGGGAGGTATATCCCAGGTATATTTCCACCCTGACCTGCAACTATCCGGTTCGTGAGGGGACGGCCACCGGGCAGCGGGAAGTCAGCACGAGGACGGCCATACGCAGGGCCGGGCACGGCCGGGGGCATCCTTGCCCGGGGCACGCTGCCAGCGCGCCGACACGGCGCTGTGCGGGCCGGGACGGACCGTAACGCCCAGCGCGCCCGGGAATCCCCCCGCCAACGCCGTTACAGCACGCCATTGTCCGACTTGCTAGAGGGGCCGACGCACCTGTCTCCGTCGCCAGTGCGGTGTGGCCCGGCGGGACGGTTCCCCTCACGATCCTGCTCCAGCGAGCCGGTGCAGCGCGTTAAGGCAGGCTGGTACCGGGAAGCAGGCGCATGGCCGTCTCTTCGGGATCGGGGACGCCGCGCTTGCCGAGCGCACTGATCACGGCTGCCAGTACGTAGGACGGCTGGGGGACGCGGGCAGGGTCGGCGCCTTGGGCGAGCTCGTCGAGCAGCCCTGGCGGGGGCGGCTGGCCGGCGTCGTGGCAGGCGATGACTGCGAGGACGGCGATCTGCTGGTAGCGCTGGGTCACGTAACCGGAGCTGACGTGCCGGAGTGCGCCGGTGAGAGCAGCCTTGGTGATGGTAGTAAGTGCCTCGGCGGAGTGGCTGCGTGCCTGGGTGGCGACCTGGAGCCACGTATCTTCCCAGCCGGTTTCGTGGTGGCGCCACCAGGCCGGCCGGGCAAGCGCGGTGTGGCCGGGGCCGGGCAGCCAGTCGGCGGCGGCGGCGAGCGCGGTGATGTCGGCGGCGCTCAGCGGCAGGTCGACCGCGTACTGGCCGGCGAGGCACCGGAAGGTCGCCGGCTGGTCAAAGGCGGTCCCATCGGCTGCCAGCACGGTGATGAGGTCGAGCAGGCTGAACGCGGCGACGCCCGCGATGCGGGCTTTCTGCCGCAGGGCGATGTCGTCGCACCAAAGGGGAAGGTGTTTCTCCCTGGCGATGGCGACGGCGTCGGCCGCGGCCCCGGCAGGCGTTGCCGGCCGACTTGCGTGCGCGGACTCGGTGATGGTTTCGAGGGTTTCGGCGCGCGTGCGCAGCAGGGCCTGCTCGGTGGTGGTAATGGCGGTGCGGTCGATGGTCCCGTCGGGGGCCAGCGAGGCGGTGTAGGTCGCGGCGGAGAGGTTCCGCACGTGGTCCCGGGTCAGCAGGGCGTCATCGATGGCGGAGCGGGCGACGGTCAGGCTGGGCAGGGCCGAGCGGATGCGGAGCCTGTCGTCGTCCGCGAGCAGGCCGAGCAGGTGCAGCGAGGACAGGTCCGCAGCGCAGGCTCCCGCCTCGACTGCCTGCCTGGCGGCTTTCTCCCCGGCGGCCCGCAGCAAGGGCGCGAGGTCGGCCGCGGGCAGGATGCCGGCGGGGCGGTGGAGCAGGACCGTCCCGTAAGGCTGTTCCGCGAAGGCCGCGATGTCGGCCATGCAGGCGGTGCCGGCCTGCACGCTGCCTAGGAGTTTCTGGTAAGCGGGCTGGTCAGGAACCCGCTTTAGCAGGGCAGCCCGCAGCGCCGTGTCGTCTGAGGGGTCGATCCGCAGTCCGGTGCCGGGCCGGTTCCTGGTACCGGCCTCAAGCTGGGCGATGGCGGCGATGAGGTCGGCGGGGAACGCATCGCTGTCCTTCGCGACGGCGGCTTCGCGAATGAGCATGGCGATGATCGCGTCGCGGAATTCCCCATCGGGCAGCCGACCCGTGACGCTGATCATGACCTGCGCGTCGTCGGCCGTGACCGTGACGCCCAGGTGCAGCTGCATCCACAGCCGGATCTCCTGCTCGCTGCCTGGTTCCGGCCGGTACCGGTCCAGGGCCTGCCGGGCATCGCTCAGCTTCCCGTCGCTGACCAGCACGGTGACCAGTTTCCATGCCAGGTCAGCGTCCGCGGCGACGGCAAGGCCCGACCGCGCCGTGGCCGCCGCCTCCGCGAAGCGGCCCTGCCGGGCCTGGTAGACGGTGTACCAGCCGCAGAGCTTCACGCGGACGTCGGCCGGCAGCGACTGGTCCGGAATGACCCGCTGGATGAAGGCGGCGGCGTCCTGGAAGCGCCCGTGGCGGCCGAGCAGGTCGACGTACTGGATCTGCAGCGCGGGGGCCTGCCACCGGGTGGCCTGCTGTTCTGCCTCGCTGATCGCCGCGTCGGGTCCCGCATGCTGTTCCAGGAGGTGGACCAGTTCGCCGGCCGCGATCAGGGACGTCGCTGACAGCTCGCGCAGCCGGGCGATCCCGATGTCAGGCTCGCCCGCCTCGGCACGGCAGACTGCCTTGAGGGCCTCGTACTCTGCTTCCGGCAGGAGTGACCGTGCGCGCAGGTCGTCAGCCTGGGAGGGCCAGACCCCGAGCCGGGCGAGCGCGGCGGCGCACCGGGCCGTCATGGCGTCGTCGGCCGGATCGCCGATCAGCCGTGTCCAGGCCGCAATCGCCTCGTCCCTCGTCTGCCCGTGATCGGCATCGTCTAGTGCCTGCAGCTCCCGGCGGTAGGGGCCGTCGGCCAGCAGCTGCATGAAGAAGTCGTAGGAGTCCCGGTTGCGGGAGGCCAGCGCCGCGTGCGCGCCGCGCCGGGCGACGCCGGCCGCAGCCGCCTCGGCTTCGAGTGCGGTGCCTGCCGCAGACTGGGGCAGCGCGGCCGTGACCACCTCGCTCATGTCCCCGGCCGTGGTCAGGATGTCGAGGACCTCGCCCAGGGCGTCGGCGCTCGGCCCGCTCCAGCGGCGTCGTTCGGCAACCGCGGCCTGCGCGTAGCCGAGGGCGCGGCGCAGGTCCGCGCCGGAGTTACCCGGCTCAGACAGGGCTCTGCGGCGGAGCGCCTCGGCCAGGGTAAGCCGGTAGGCGCTGTCCTCGTCACCGCTGGCCGCGACCGCCTGCTCGCGCAGGCTGACGGCCTCGGTGAACTCGCGGCGGCGCAGGGCCGCCTCGGCGAGGAAGTTCAGCAGGAACGGCTCGGCGCGGACGACGTCCGGCGGAGCGTCGCGCAGCGACGCCGGGATGTCGACCGGGCGGCCATCACCGTCGGGGACATCCACGGCAGCCAGGCCGACGTCGGCGAGCACGGTCTCGCCCTCGTCGCGGGCGCGGCGCAGAAGGTCTCGCGCGGCGTCACGGCCGCTGGCGATCAGCTGGATTCCCGCGAGGGCGCGTGCCTTCGCTGAACGCGGCCCGGGGCTGTCCGCGGCAAGCGCGGACGCGTCGCTGGACTCCCGCGGCCGGGCGTGCTCAGCCGCGTAGCCGGCGACGGCCAGCCACAGGTCCTGCGCCGCCGCGCTGTTCACCAGCCAGGACTGCTTGCCGGCGATCACCAGGGCAGCCGTGACCTGCGGCGCTGCCCGGCCGGCCGCCAGTCGCTCGGCAAGCCGCGCGGCAGCAAGCCGGCTGGTACCCGCGGCCCGCTCCAGGGGACCGACCGCGGCCGGCGGCAGGACCGCGTAGAAATCGGGCAGCGACGCCGCTAGCCCCTTGCTGCGCCCGGCAACCGCGAGCAGCTTGTCCCGCGCGGTCGCGTCCAGCCGCTGGCTGCTGGGGATCTTCAGCGCGAAGCCCTCCGGGGTCTCGCTTGTTGTCGATGGTGTGACCTGCTCCCAGAATGCGTTGTCGTCATCGTCAACGATCACGACGATGACGGGCAAGGAATGCCCGAGCCAGTACGCGAGATGGTTGCTGTCGCCGTAGAAGGTCCAGCCTCCGTTGTAAGGCTTGCTGAACCAGGACTTTCCTCCCTTGATCTGCAGCGCCAGAAGCTGGCCGGTGACCAGGTCGTCGTCCGCGACGACTTCGGCTTGAGCGTCGATGCCGTAGTCCATGACGGACTGCTCGCGGAAGAACCAGCCCAGTTTCTGGATGGCACCGTCCACCACCCAGACCCCGTGGCGCTCGGGTTTCTGCGTGTCGCCACGCCGCATGCCCGGGGCCTGCTTCTTCTTGGATCTCCCCTGACCCTTTGAAGTCACGCCCGCCCCCAGCCGTCCATGGCGAATGCGCCCAGCCCGCTTACCAGTTCCCCGGATCTGCCTCGACGCTCCTCGCGCTTCCCGTTGCCCCGCGTCTCGAGCGAGGTCCTCACCGGCAGACGAATCGAATGCTATGCGGGCGCAGGACTTGTCCGAGCCGTTCAGCGCGCGGGCGCTAGCCGGGCTGGGTGCCCGTCGCCTGCCGCGCGGCGGCGAGCAGCCGGTCCTCGACGCGGTCAAGGATGCGCATCAGCAGGCTGGCGGTCTGTACCGCCTCGCCTGCCTCAGACAGGTCGCCGTAGTTGACCTGCCGGTGCCCGGCTGGGTTGCGCAGCACCGCGTACGCGCCGGCGAACAAGGCACGGGTTCCCTCCTGCTCTCCCTTAACGGCCGAGGGGTCGGTGAGCGGCCCGCCGGGGCCGAACGCCTTGTTCATCAGTCGGTGCCGAAGACCTCGTCGCCGAATCCGGCCAGCTTGCGGACCCGGATCTCGACCGCCCGCATGGATGCGAACACGCCCTGCTCCGGCTTATTGATGAGGAACTGGTCCCGGGCCTCGGCCTCGATGAGGGGGTGCAGCCGGGAGGCGCGCAGGAACAGCGCGCTGACGGGGATTCCCCGCACGGGATCGCTGATGACCAGGACGGAGTCTGATTCGCGGACCTGCCAGCCCTGGCGGGCGAGCTGCTCGATGAGCCGGGCGCGCAGTTCGGCGTCCGGGCCGGACAAGAGCTGGTCATCGAGCCAGCGGCCGATGAACCGCCGCGCCGACCGGCGGCCCACAGCGCCGCCAGCACTGCGTGCGCGTCGCCCTCCGCGATACCGTCCGGCAGAATCAGCTGCGCGGGCGGGATGCCCTCTTCCGCGAGGAACTCCGCTACCTCGTCGGGCGCGTACTGCGCCGTGACCGCATCGGCGATCTGCCGGAGGATCAGGTCGCTGAGCATCCTGCCGTCATCGTCCGCCGGGTCCGGCGCCGGCTGGGCGACCAGCCGGCCGCGTGCCCGGTCCTGGCCCGTGACAGTCAGCGCGAAGTTCGAGATGGCCTGCACGTACACGCTCGGGTCAGCGCTGGCCGGGCCGGGCGCGACGTCGAAGGTGAGCAGCCCCAGGTCGCCGGCTATGTGCAGTTCCTGGATGAACCCGCGGGCCTGCTGCCGGTCGTGAACGTGGGAGCCGGTCAGGCGCTCCATCAGGAGCATGCCGTTGATGCCCTGCAGGCAACCGCCGTGGTGGGTCTCCTGCTGCCAGCGGTCGATGCCCCGCAGGATGTCGATGTTGTCCCACCGGTCAGCCACGACTCGTCCCCTCGTTCAGCGCAGTTGGCCACGGATCACGCCCCAGCCTAGGGGTCTTGCCGCTGGAGCTGAGCCCGTCCGGAGCAAGCAGAACAGGACGGTGACCGGCGGCCCCGCCCTGGCAGGGCTGTACCACGGTGGTGGCGGCAACGGTCAGCGACTCAGCACGCCACCGCGCGGCTCCGGGCTCATCGGGGCCAGGCGTCATGGTGATCAGTCCTAGCTGAACCGGAAGCGGAGACGGCGGCCGTGCCCCCAGGGGACGGTGGTGCCGGCGCGCAGGACTGGCGAGCAGGCGCGGGCGGGCGGTGGTGCCCGCCGGCGCGGGCGGGCGGGCTGGGGGTACTACCGGGTCAGGCAGCCGCCTCGATCGCCGCGGCACACGCCGGGCACTCCGGCGCCCCCTGCGCCACCGTCTTCCAGCCGGCAGAGAAGGGCAGGCCGCGCTTGGGCACATCCCGTTCCGAGACCACCGGGTACGAGCAGGCGGCGGTGACCTCGCCGTCTTCGCCGTCGACAGCCGCACCGGCCGGCTACTCGTCGCCGGCGGCATGGTCTGCCCCTGGTACAGCTCCATCTCGACGAGTGTGTAGTACTCGGGCATTACAAACTCTCCATGGTGATCAGCACGAATTTCCCCAGTGAAGACGAGCGTAGCGGCGCGCACTGACACCGCTCACGGCCGCGAACAGGTCCTGCTGCGGGGCGGGACACCCGGTCTATTCGGCGAGCCGGGGAAGGCAGCAGGGCTCAGGCGCAGCCGGGCCAGCGGTTAGGCCGCGCTGGCCGCGCGATCGGCGATCAGGCGGGGCAGGGCGTCGTTGAGGTCGCGGAGCCGGGAAAGCACGACCGTGCCCTGCCGGGTCACGGCCGGGGAGCGCCTAAGCTGCGCGGCGACGTGCTTGTCGGTCATCACGATGTCGCAGTACGGGATGGCGGCGGACATCGCGTCGCCGTCGCGCACGTCGTTGCCGGACAAGTCCCTCCCGGCGAACCGGAAGTTCTTCTCAGTCAGGGTCATGGCGACGGCTGCGGAGGGGATGCCGTCGAGGAACTCGGTGAGCCACTGCTTTCCGTGGCTGAAGAAGTCTTCGATGCCGATGCCGTAGTACTCCAGCCCGGAGCGCAGCTGCTCATCGAGTTCCCAGTACAGGTGGCGGGCGTGCACGATGTCGGCGAGGTGCCCAGACCGCGCGTCGCCTCTCGCGAGCCTCGCGGCCAGGTCGCGTTCGCGTGCGACACGCTGGCGCTCGACCTTCTCGACTTCCTCGGGGCGGTATCCGAGTGCGCGCAGCTCCGGCAGCTCCTCGGGGGCGGGGCCGCGCAGCATCATGTACTCGCCGATGACGCGCCCGACGCTCTCGATGAGGCGGACCGCGTCAGCCTGCAGGGCTGGTGCCGCACCGTCGCGCCCTGCCACAGCGAACCGGCGTCGATCGCCTGTGGCGAAGGGCTGACCGAGCCCGAACACGTCGACCGGCGCGGGGGCGGGGGCGCTGAACCTGTCCGCGAGCGCCGTGCGCACCTGATGCCCTACCAGGACCGACCGGCCGGTGATGGTCACGAATCCGCTGATCTCGGCGATCACGTCGGCCAGGTCGGTGCGCTGGCGCAGCGAGGAGATGCGGTCGATCTCCCAGAAGGTGGTCGAGGTCAGCGGCACGATCACGTCGCCGCGCCCGGTCGCGTCGCGCAGCATGTCGTACGCGACCTGGTCGTGGGGGTATTCCGGACGGCCGAGCCGCGCCTTGGCCAGCGCCACCCAGTCCTTCATGTCGAGGAAGACCTTCAAGCGCCGGGTGGCGCCCGCGGGGAGCAGTGGGTAGCGGTCTGCCTCAGTGCAGAGGCTCATGGCGAGAGTAAGCACGGCCGGGTCGAAGCCGAACTTCTTGCCTGCCTCGGCGAGAATCGTCTCGACGGGCGGCAGGCTGGGCTCGGGCCGATCACCGAGGCGCCGGGCTGCCTGGGTATAGGTCTCGCCGGTGCTCGCCATCCGGGCACGGATTTCCGTCTTGCGGGCCTTGTCCTGCGTCATCGTGTTCCGCTTCCTGGCGAACGGTCCCACGCCCCGACGCCAACAAATGCGATGACGAGGTGTTCCGCGAGTCGCTGACCCTTGTCCTCGTTGCCTCGGCGGCGTGGGCGCGACGAGGCTCGGAAGCGGGCAGGCGGTGCTGCCGGGGGTAAGGATACCGGCGCACGGCGGCAGTCCGCGACGGAATAAACGCTGCCGGATCGGCTGACGGCACCCGGAGCCTCGTCCGCTCATTCACTCCGCTGACATTACAGTCAGTTAATCCTGGTACGCACCCGAGTTAACACTGTGCCGTGCACGGGGGCCGGTCCTCGTGTGCACGCCCGGCCCCGCCCTGCCGAGCCGCAGAGCGATCTTGCGCCACCGGCCCGCCGGGGAGGTTATGCTCAAGCCACGGATGGGCATTGCGGTCGGGCCGCGGGGCTACCGGTTACCCCTTATCTTCTTCCCTTGGGGCTCCGGCATGCCTTCGGTGCCGGTGTCCGCCAACGGTGCGTGTACCGGAGACATCCATGACCAGTTACAGCGTCCTGCGCTCGGCCCAGCGTGCCACCATCCTGGCCACCTGGCCGGGACCATGGTTCGACCACAGCGCCAACATCACGACCCTGGGCGACAGCGAGCAAGCCGCCTACCTCGCCTCGGTCCTGACCCGGCTGTCGGAGGACTCCTGGGACGCGGCCGCGTTCCTAGACGCCTCTCCCGCGCTGGAACTCGGCATCAGCTTGCTCGTCCAGCAGCTGCGCGGCCCGGCCGACAAGATCGAGCCAGTCGCCATGCCCGGCGACGACTACAGGCATGCCGGCCAGTGGAGCTTCACCGACGCCAGAGAAGTACTGGCATCAGAGGCGCCAGCCGCACTGGGCGCGCTGACCCGCCCCCAGCGGCTCACGGTCGCCGACGAACTCGCAGCTGACGCCGCTGAACGCGCCAGCGCGGCGCAGGTGCTGTCCTCCGGGAACGATCCGGAGTCTGAATACTCGCGGGCGTGGCAGATGTGCGAGGTCACCAGGACCCTGCGCAACGGCCAGGTCGGGCCGCTCCCGGAGGGGGCTGCGGGCTGGCTGGTCCGCTCGTGGGGGCCGGACCTCGGCCCGGCCGAGCGGTGGGCTGCCCGTGACCGGCTGGTGCGCATCGAGCAGCTCGTCGCGGCGTGCAAAGCACACGGAGGGCGCGCCGGAACCCAAGACGACCCCCTCCTGGCTCACCTGGTCCTCCCCCGCCCACGCCCGCAGGAAGACGAGGTCATCTACGTGAGCGCACACCAGGGAACCCGCAACTCGTGGGGCACCAGCCCGGCGACCGCGATGACCGTCACCAGCTACCGCGGGCAGCCCTCCCAGCAGACCGACCTCGGCGAACTCGATCCCCGCGACGACGACGGGTTCGCCCGCATCCTCGGCCAGTGGACCCGGCAAGTGCCCTTCTGGCCCGGCTGCCAAGCCGCGTCGGTCCCCAGCTCGCCGTGATCCAGGTCCTGCACCGGCTTGCCGGTCCAGGCCCGGGAAGACGGACGACCGCAGGTGTCAGCCACGCAGTACGGCACAAGTCACGCCAGGTACAAGCCGGGCGGCCCGGCACCGTGGGATCTCGCGCCCGCCGCGGCGATCCGCTGGCATTGCCTGTTCCGGGCATGGCACGCACGGCGGCGCGGCTCGGCCGCCCTGGATAACCCGGCGGGTACATTCGTCCGGGACAGGAAGGAAACAGGAAGCAGCCGATGGACACCGGGACCGGTTACTACGGGCACGTGACAATCACCGCAGGCAACGTGCGAGGCAGGGCGCTCCTGGATCCCGTGCTTGAAATCGAGCTCAAGATACAAGCTGACGGGCTCGCCCCGGGGGTCGCGGCCATGATCCTGGCGTCCTGCCACGTGCAGGGGGCCAAGCTGCCGGCTGACCTCGGGAAGGCCGAGACGATCATCACCCAGCTCGGGTTCCCGTCCTTCGAGGGCGGCGACAAGCCGTACACGACGAGCGAGTACGCCCGCTGGCACCTGACGCAGGCCGGCGTCGAGCACCTCGAACGCGTCCGCGACGGCGGGAAGCTGACCCTCTACGTCACGCCCGAGGTGGTGCTCCTCAACCACGGCGAACCCGTCCCCGGGGCGTATCCCAGGCCCGAGGGAGCCCTCCGGCCGAACGTCAACCCGCACAGCCCGATCCGGAACACCGGGCAAGAACAGCTCGACATCACCGCCGAGACATGGGCGCACCAGGTCCTTACCCCCTGGCAGCAGGCCGCCGCCGTCACCCTCGTCGTCAAGCTCCCCGAAGGAACGGCCACCGACGACCACCGCACCGTGATCCGCGACCTCACCGACGCACGGCAGCGCCTGGACGCAGGCGACTGGAAAGGCAGCATGCGCGCGTCCCGCGACGCCGTCGAGGTACTCCGCGGCATGCACGACGAGCACCTCAACCCGAAGAAGCAGCGCGACGTCGGTCAGCGAGAGGCCGCCATCCTCGACGCCGAGCGCCAGCTGATCCAGTCCCTGTTCGACTACGGGTCAGCCACCCATCCCGACCCGGTCCTGCGGGCGACCGCCTGGACCCGCGAGCACGCCATGCTCGCGCTCGCCACCGCGACCGCCGTCGCCCAGCGCCTCTTCTCAGCCATCACCGGATAACCCGGCGGGTGCAGCGCGAATGACCGTTGCGGTACTGGCGCGCTGGCGCTTCATCGTCGATGAGTTCCCTGGCACCGGTAATTGTTCGCGCCGGCTCGCCGCGGTGGAGATAATTACACCATTTGCATTCCCGGCCCCAGGATGCCCAGGGGACGCGTTTCAGCTGGAAGCGCGGAGTGCTCGTCAGCGAGGTTGCGTGGGAGTTTTCGAGACGTACCAGCGCCGGGCGATCGGCCTGCACGGGGTCAGCGGGCCTGCCGCCCTCGCGGCAGCGATCGGTGACCTGCGGGAGCTTGAGGCCGAGGTGTCCTCGGCCGACATGGCTGCCGCCGAGCGCAGGTCGCTGACGTTCACGTTGTCGTCCGTGATGATCAACCTGGCCTCGGACGCGGGCAGCACGGAGGACCTACGAGCAGGTGTGGCGTGGGCCACGCGCCTGCTCCACGACGATGAAGCGCCCGCCACCCTCATCGCGCAGGCCGAGTACAACCGGGCGAACGGCCTAGCGGGGATATTCGCGGCCGAGGAGGCCAGCAGCCGTGAGCCTGGCGCCGCCGATTCGGCCGGCCCTG
>Ga0302325_10020058_pt1 | contig 14027 bp, 14 predicted proteins | sample Palsa_T0_2_FD_201948 | JGI IMG/M metagenome (GOLD analysis project Ga0302325, IMG submission 201948) | Peat permafrost microbial communities from Stordalen Mire near Abisko, Sweden - Palsa_T0_2 | ecosystem: Environmental > Terrestrial > Soil > Palsa > Peat permafrost | place: Sweden: Abisko... | reverse complement strand
CACACGGCAAGCGCGGCGAATACCCGGTCCGGCAAGGCGCTGATGACTCGGACGGCGGTGTCAGTCCGACTCATCGCGGGCGCGCCCGTAGCGCTCGTAGATCACGCGCGAGCCGAACGTCCTGGTCTCGACCAGGTCTAGCCGAACGTCTTCGGTGACCGGCGGCACGAAGGGCGTGCCGCCGCCGACGACGACCGGATTGCGGAACATGCGCAGCTCGTCGACGAGGCCGAGCTCGATCGCTGCCGCGGCCAGGCCGGCGCCGCCGATCGAGACGTCCTTGTCGGTCGCGTCGAGCGCCGCAGCGGCCTCCTCGGCCACCGACCCCGCGGCGAGCCGGGCGTTGCCCTGAACGCTCTCGAGCGTGCGGCTGAAGACGACCTTCGGGATAGCGCACCAGATCTCGGCGAACGCGGCCCCGAGCTCGTTGTCGCGCATCGACGGATCCGTCTCCCACACCAGCATGGTCTCGTACAGCCTGCGACCGCACAGATAGCCGCCGAGCTCCCGTGTCTGCGCGATGTGGAAACGAAACTGCTCCTCGCTAGGGACCGTCCACCCGAACGCGCCCTCGCGGTCGGCGATAAAGCCGTCCACCGAGACGCTCATCGAGTAGATCAGCATGGCTTCAAGCTCATCGCACCGGAGCGGCGGACGATGATCGCGATGAAGTTCACCATTGAGCTTGTCCTTCCTTCTGCAGGCGGCTCTGCCACAGCTAGTGACCGATCGCGAGACGAAAACTCATCGCGTGGGCGGTCCAAGCGATCGTACGGCCATTGCCGACGCCGCACTGAGATCCCGGAAGCGGAACCCCAACCGAGATGGTGGCCTCGGACAACCCGTGACCCGCCGAGGCCCTGCGAGCAGGTGGTTTTCGAGGATCTCGCTGATGATTGCGATGGCCCGTGCGCACGTCCTGCGACAGGAAAGCGGGTCTCTCGCCCCAGGCCGGAGTCGCGTCCCGGTCCTCGCCAAACCCAGGGCTGACAGGCACCCTCGCAGCCCTCGTTCGTAGAGCGTTAGGTTGTGCGACGACGCCGCGGCCGATTCCGAAAGCCCCGACCAGACGTGCTCGGCGTGCGCTGAGCCATCCCATCTGAGACGCCGTCACGGCCGGATTGGGGCGGTCTGGACAGCCCTCCGGAACGTCCGCATGCGGATAGCGTTAGGCCATGGAGTTCGGCAGCGATTCATCGACCCAGAGCGACGCCGAGCGACTGATCCTTGACGCCCTTGCAAGGTCTGTCGGTGTTCTGCTGAGACCGAAGCGGCTGACGCTTCGTAATGGTGCAGTCGTAGATGTCGACCGGGGTCGCGACCGACGAGTCGGTTCTCGTCGAGGTCTTTGCCCATAAAGGCCAACTTAAGCGTGGTCAGCGACACAAGATCGCTGGCGACGCACTGAAGCTCATAACATCGCGCGAGAGGAAGGCCCCCCCTCGGCTAGGGCTGGCGTTCGCCGATCCCCAGATCACCAATTTCTTTGCGGGCACGAGTTGGCTTGCTGCGGCAGTCAACGCTTGGGAGATCGAGGTCATCGTGGCCGAGCTCGACGACGCGGTACGCGAGGGCATTCGAGGCGCGCAAGCCCGACAAGTGATGGTCAACCCCTCACCCAGCCTCTAGAACCAAACGGCCTCAGGCGCGCGGCTCGCTTTCCCGCGGTCCGACCGACGCCTGCTTTCGCCCGCCCGCCTCCCCGTTTCGGACGCTTACGTTGCGATGAACGAATCAGTCGGTGCAGCGGCAACACGATTGGCGATCATTGAGTTATGAGCTTCTTCTCGGGGCATGTCGCCGGCTTTCTGCGCCTGGCCGAGGACGAGGCGAGGATGCTGGGGCGGGAATGAAGTGATTGATCGAGACCACAGAATCGGATCTGTCCGCGACCGACTGCTGGAACGCTATCTGGGCTTCGCGTTCGGGGGGCTTCACTTCGAGGTGCGGGATATCAGTGCCGAGATCGCAGAGGCGAGACAGATGCTTGCCCAGTTCTTGGGTCGCGAACTGCGGCTGCCAGATCGGCCGAGCCGATCTATCCACTTGTGGGTGGTCACTGACGAAGCCGACGAGATTGTCGGTAAGGCCGCGCGCGAGGTTGGGTTTCGCGGTTCGGCTCTCGTAGTCGCCCACAAAGAACTCCGGATTCGGCGTCCGGAGTGGCGTCGGCGGGGATTCGGCTCGGCTCTGCTAGCGGAAAATCGCGTCTGGTATCAGGAATGCGGAGTCGAGTTCATCGTGATGGAGGCCGAGGGCGACGGAAGCGCGTTTGCGGCCATGCGGGGGTTTGACTTTGACCTCACCTCCTATGCCAGTCGCCCCCCGTTCAAGGGCCTTCCTGAACGAGAGCTTCGGTTCGCCGCCATCGATCAACTCATCCGACATCCGGCCATCCAGGACACGGTGGACGATGAACAGGCGCCGCGTCGCGAATCAGTTGTGGCCTTCCTTGAACGGCTCAAAGTCCGCGGAGCTGAATCCGAGCGGGAGGTCCATCGCTTCCAGCAACGGCTTCCTCAGTTGGTCGAACTAGGGCAAGGCACCGTAACGGGAGACAAGCTCACCTTCACCGCGCCTGACGAGATCGCGGCCTTCGGTCAGGACGAGCCACTCGAGGTGCTTGACGGCCGGAGCCTCGGACTTGCAGTGCTCGCACTCACTGGCTGGTCGGGCATCAAAACGCTGTAGACGGCTCGTCGCCATCTCAATCGCGCGAACCGCCTTGACGACACATCGCTCGGGCTGCGGGGCAACGGCGACCTGCGTGGCCGCAACTCCGCTTTCACTGCTGGCCAGACTCATCTGGCGACTGCATTGCGAAGAATGCATGCGTCAGCCCCAGGAGACCCCGGCGCTTCCCATCGCATGAATCCGAGCGTCGCAGTCGATGACGCTCAGTTCGTAGAGCGTTCCTGGCTGCGACGAGGTGGCCAGCGTCGGGAGAGCGCCCAGATGTTGATGGAGACGCTGTGCGACGACGGCAAGTGCCGCCAGCGCCACGGAGCATGATGACGTGGTCTGAGGCTGGAGTCGGCGGACGACATGGTGGTGATGGCCAGCTTTGACGCGCGTGTCGTTGTGCGCAATTTGCGGTCTCCGCTGGCGTTGGCGACCCGGCTCGGCGGCTGCTGACCTCATTGAAGTGCCTCCTCATGCTGGGTTGACGCGGCGTCGAGCATCGCTCTTTTTCCAGCAGGGGAGGCACTTTCCGTGGATGCGTGACCTTCGGATCAGGGGGTCAATCGGTGGGTCGAGATGGAGAGCCCGCCCGACGATCCGGGCCATCACGCGCTTGAGGGCGTGATCACCACGGGACCGGGCCGTTGTGGTTTGAGAAGGTGCCCGTCGGGCCATCGGCGCCGAGGAGCGCGAGCCGCACCGGCTCACGCGCGGCCTCTTCGACGGTGCCCGTGCCCTGGTTGTTGTTGAGGTCTGTCTGGGTGAAGCCCGGGTCCGCAGCGTTGACCTTGATGCCTTCTGACTCGAGGTCGACACCGAAGCCGACGGTGATCGCGTTGAGTGCGGACTTTGATGCGGAGTAGTTGCCGAACATGCGGCGGTGAGGGTTCTCCGGGTTCGCGTTCAAGGCGAGCGAGCCGCCGCCGCTTGAGATGTTGACGATGCGTGCCGCCGGGGCTTGACGAAGGAGCGGCAGCATTGCCTGGGTGACGGCGATGACGCCGAACACGTTCGTCTCCCACACTGTGCGTACCTCGTCCAGCGACACGACGCTCATGAGGCCCGATTTCGCCATCTCCTGCAGCGGCCTGCCCGGCTTCCCTGCGTTCGTGATGCCCGCATTGTTCACGAGGACGTCGAGACGGCCGACCTCGTGGCGGATGCGCTCTGCCGCAGCGGTGATGGAGGCCTGATCTGTGACGTCGAGCTGGATGGCGCGGGCGTCCGCGCCGACGCTCTTGACGGCCGCCTGCCCTCGCTCGAGGTTGCGTGATCCGAGGAGCACGGTGAAGCCGTGCGCCGCGAGATCCTTTGCGATTTGCAGCCCGATTCCCTTGTTGGCCCCGGTGACCAGGGCGACGCGTGTGTCCGGCATGGTTATCTCCTTTGGATTATTGATAGGCGGAGAGCCTGTCCATTTTCAATGTAGCGCATTCGGATAGACTGTCCACTTAGACTTCCGATGACCCCAGACCATTCCCCGCCAACCACCAGACGTGCCGACGCCGAGCGCAACCGCGGCAAGATCCTCGCGGCCGCGCGCTCTGCGTTCGCCGACCCGGAGGCTGAGGTATCGATGGCCGAGATCTCACGACGCGCCGGAGTCGGGATGGCGACTCTGTACCGCAACTTTCCGGGACGCCGAGAGCTCTTAGAGGCCCTCTACACCGACGAGGTCGACGCCGTGTGCGAGTCCGCCGAAATCCGCGACGCAGCGACGCCCGGCATGGTGCTCATGGCCTGGCTGCACCGGTTCTTCGCGTTCTTCACCACCAAACGCAACGTCGGCTCTGAGCTACTCAAACACTCCGACGACAGCAACCCGTTCTTCAGCGACAACCGTGTCCGCGTGATCGCGGCCGGCCGGCCACTGCTCATCGCCGCGCAGCGCTCCCACGAGATCCGCGACGACGTCACGCTCGAGCAGATCCTCGACATGATCATCGCCATCGCCTCGATTCACGGCGACCCCGGCTACCTCGAGCCGATCCTCCAGACCGCACTCGATGGCCTCCGCCCGCCGACCAATACGGAGACCGTGTAACAGCCACCCGAACCGCTCGCTCGCTTTCTGGCTTGTCGCCGTTGCGGCACTCTCGGCGAGGCTGCTGCTCTCCGCACCATCCGGCAGCGACAACTCGCCCGAACGATGCCTGCGCCGTCGGGAAGGAGGGCTGCGAAAACAGGGCGCCGATTGATCTGCTCGTCGCCAATTCCGGGGCCGACGCGGCTCGGCCCGGCTGTTCGCTGAGCCTTAGGTATTGAGACGCGCTCGCCGCCGGCGCCAGCTGCTCTCAGCCGGGGCGCGGAGTGCGCGGTGGCCCATCCGGATTGAGACAAGCGATCCGGGATCGGAGAAGCTCTGGGCGGCTCGTTCTACCGTGCGCCGATGTTCCAGGCTGCCCTGAACTCGCAGATCGATTCCACGCCGCTGGCGTCCCGGTCGCTGCTGCAGGGACTCGAGGAGAACGGTAGACGCCAGCGTCCGCCTGACGCGATGGCGCGCCTAGCGGCTTCCGACGATCACGTGGCCCCTGCCGGTGACGGCAAAGCACAGACGAGCGGACGGGCACGCGAGCGATTCGATTGCGTCCTTGGCCGCGACGTTCTGGGACTGCCAGGCGTTGGCTCCGGCGCTCGGCGTGCTGGAGGTTTCCACACCCCCGTCATCGTCGCCGAGAACGCAGAACGAGGCCGACGCACAGGCGACCGCGTTAATCGACGTGCCATCGCTCAGCAGCGTGGCCGCGTGCCACGAGGAGCCGCGCGTGGGTGTGGTCGAGGTCATCACTTCTCCGCTGTCCGTCGGAGCTACGCACAGCGACTTCGTCGGACATGCGACACCGTTGAACGAGTTGTTGAAGAACTCGGCCGTCAGGTTCCATCGGTTTTCCACCGTCGGGTGCGTCGAGGTGAAGACATCGTCCTCGAAGCCCTCCCCGGTGCTCTGATCGAGCCCCACGCACAGCGACTTCAGCGGACATGAGAACCCGGACATGATGCCCGCGCTGTCACCGTTGCCTGGAAGCGATACGACCTTCCAAGCATGCCTGCCGCCGGTTGGGTTCGTCGACGTGAACGCGTTGCCCTGGTTGTCGCCGGTGATGCAGAGGTTCGATCGGCAGGTAACGGCTGAGAGCTCACGCGGCACGATGGTGTCTACCAGCGTCCTGGTCCACGTCTTCGCCCCGCCCGCCGGGTTCCGGGAGGTCAGCACGTACCCGTTCGCGTCAACCGCGACGCACAGCCTCGTCGACGCGCAGGCGAGCGCGGTGACCGCCTTATCCAGATGCACCTTCTTCCAGCTCTTCCCCCCCGCCCGGGGACTCTTCGTCGTCAGTAGGTTTCCGGCGTCATCGATGGCGACGCAGAACGACGTCGTCGGGCATCTGATCACCAGCAGCGCACGCTTGTCGATCGGCCGTGGGGTTGACCAGGCAAGTCCAGGCGCTGTGGCCGCGGTCGCCGATGAATGGCGTAGCGGCGCCTGGGAGCGTGGTGTCGCCGCTGCCGAGCCGACCGGAGTCGCCACGGACGCGACGACCCCAACCGCTAGGGCCGCAATTGTCGTCACGATGCCCAGCCCCTGCCGAGCCCGCACCATCGAGAGCGCTCCCCGCACACCCCGAGCATACCTCGCCCCACGCGCGACGGAGGCCCCGGACCAAACACGCCAGCGCCGGTCCGACGATCAGGGGACTCGCACGACCGGAAGCAGAAGCCGACCGTCCGAGTCGTGAAAATCGTGGTCAGAGGGCCCGTGTGGAACCCGGCGCCAATGGGCTTCTGGTTTTGTTGACGTCGCGGGTGTCGGCACGGTTATCCGATCCCGTCGAGCTAGGCGAGCACGTCGTCGCCGGGCCTGTAGCGCCCAGGTCATCGCCATCGCGGAGGATCTGGCCGAGCGGCGAGTAGTAAACCGTCCCGTCCTCCAGAACACCGACCGGAGTCTCGACCGCCACCACCGAGATTCTCGCGCAAACCCGGGTCCAGTGGAGCGAGTCACAGTGTCGGAATGAGCGAAGATGAGCACAGGCTGCTCGCAGCTCAAAGGAGGGGCCTCGCCTACAACGATGACGGCTCGCTCGACATCTACCTTCAGCGCGAGTCGCCAGGACCGGAGCTCGAGTCGAACTGGCTCCCGTGCACAGTTTTGGCGGCGTTGATCATCGGCTCGAGATGCCCGCAGTCAGGCGACGCGACCATCACCTCGGCGGCGAGTACGATCTGTTGCTCGTTGACCGCGGCCTGCGCGTTGTAACCCTGGATCCAGCCACGCATTCCCTTCACGAGCCTGCTGTCCAGATCGGTCGTGTTGATTGTGCCCTGAGGAGTCGCTGGCGGCGTGTAGGGCTTGGGTGGAGTGCTCAACCGCCGGCCAAGCTTGTCGCGATCCCGCGCCCGGTAGGCCTCATATGCCGCGTGGGACGGGCGGCACTGACCGCGTTTCCGGAGCCCAAGAGCGGGGCTATCGCGACGGTGGTGCGCCCTCCGACACGAGCCACCAGGCGCTGCTGAATTACGCCTGGAGGGGTCACGGCTTCGGGCGATGGTCAGCGCCGGATGCCGGCCACGAGCGCATCCCAGTTGCCGGCGGCGATCCGCTCCTGGTCGGCCCGATCGAGCCCGGCGGTCTGAAGAAAGTGCTCGACGCCACCGTCGGGGCCGGGCCGGTACGGGTAGTCGGTAGCGAACAGGATGCGCTCCACGCCGACAACCTCGACCGCCCACCGTAGGTAGCGCTGGCTATAGACACCGCCGGCGGTGACGTAGGCGTTTCGGCGAACGTACTCCGAGAATGGCTCCCGGAGCCTGGCCTGCATGGCCAGCCCATCGGCCCGGTCGAGATAGAACAGGACGACCTCGCCCCAGTGGCCGAGGAGGACTTGGAGGTCAGGGAAGCGGTCAAACACGCCGGCGAGCGCGAGCCGGAGGAACTGCACGCCGGCCTCGTAGTGCCAGCCGATGCCGTAGGTGGCGAACGCGGTGTCGATGGCGTCGTCAAAGCCCGCGTACAGCGCAGCCCGCACCCGCGGCTGCGGGATCTGCGGGTGGATGTACAGCGGAGCGCGCAGCGACGCCGCGGCCTCAAAGATCGGCCAGTTGTCGGGATGGTCGAGGTTGCGCTCACCAGTGCGGCCGAATAGCAGGGCACCGTTGAGGCCCAGCTGGGTGACCGCACGCTCGAGCTCGTGCGCGGCGGCGGCGGGCGCTGGGGCGGCGAGCGTGGCGAAGCCCTGGAACCGATCCGGGTGGGCGTTCACCAGCTCGGCGATACGGTCGTTTGTCTCGACCTGCAGGACGGTGGCCTGCTCGGCCGGAAGGTTGTGCAGGCCGGGCGAGGTGAGCGAGATCACCTGGACGTCCAGCCCCGCCTCGTCCATCGCCGCGATCCGGCGCTCTCCGACCTCGCGCAGCCGCTCCCCTAGCTCCCCCGGAGGGGCGCCGGCCCGCGAGTCATCCCGCGCGTAGGAGTCAAGCCGGCTCCACGCCGTGACGACTTCGTTGGTGACAAAGTGCTCCTCGGTGCCGATCGTCTTCATTCGGTCCTGCCTCCTGTCGGTGCCATGGTCTTTGCATCTTCCCAGCGAACCGGTAGCCGAGCGTTATGAACGTCAATACAGACCGTGGCCACGCCACCGTGCACCGAAGACGTCGCGCGCAGCTACGCCGACTCCAAAGATGCCCGGCGAGTTGCGCCGGCCGACCGACGCGCTCGGCGACCGGCTCGCCGCCACCCTCACCCGGATCCCCTCCCACCCCGACACCCAGCAGAGCGCCGACCACCACCATTAAGAGATCGAGGAGCGCTACGCTCGCTTTCGTCATTTCGGCGGCTTGCAACGGACGCTCGCCTACAACGGGAAGCGCTCGTCCGCGCCGCACTGTGCGCTGCCTCGAGCCGTAGAACGACCAGCTGGCACGGACGTCGCCGCAGGCAGGGCAGCAGCGGTTCGTGCGATGCGTGCACGCATAGGCAGGCTTCAGCGCTCGTCCGGGTCGAGAGGGATGATCGGGCAGTGCTCCTGGTCCCCGCAATTGCGCTCAACACATGGGCATCGCTTGCGATCCGCCGGCACCCTCGTCCTGGCGATCGGCACGTTCGTGATGGCCAGGAGGACGGCCGAGGCAACGATGCGCGCCGCAGACGCATCTGTCTCCGAGACGACCGCCACGGTCGACCTCGTCGCCCTTGGGCGAGAGCAACTATTGCAGGCTCACCGGCCGGTCGTGATGGCCATACTCGGCTCGTTATCGGTCGTGGCGAACGCACCAGCAGGCTTTCAGGTGCCGGGCGACATCTTGGTCAACGTTCGGGTGGAGAACATCGGAGGTGGTCCCGCGTTCGGCGTTCGGCTCCGGATCGAGCTGCTTGACCAGGAGGGCAATCCGTCCGTCGCTCCTCCGGCGCCGCAATGGCCGGCTTCACGGGCTGGGCTCGGTGCCGGCCACGAGCTTCGGTTGCGGTTCCGCGCCCCGCCAGCGTCTGCAAGTCGGTCAGAAATTGGTCTACAGGAGGTCTGCACTGAGGGCAGGCAGGCCTTCGCAGGGTGTCGGTAAGGCACTTTCGCCGGCGTCCGGGCCTTGCGGCACCAGGCTCAGCACGACGGGTGGTGGGCGTTGTTTGAGGGCGCGATTGATCGGAACTCTGGGGTGGAGGGCGCGTTAACAGGGTCGATGGGATCGAGAGCGTTCGCGTTGGGGGTCGGGGTGGCGGTGATGAGCGTGTGTGCGTCACCGGCTTGGGGGGCGTTCCCGGGGCGCGACGGGGATCTGGTGGTCGCGACCGGCGGCGGGCTTGTGTTGGTCGCGCCCGCGAGTGGTGCTGCGAGCTCGATCTGTTCCGAGGTGCTTGTGTGTGGTCATCCGGCGCAGCCGAGCTTCTCCCCGAACGGACGGGCGATCGCGTTCGTCGATGCGGCCAGCCATCGCCCGGTAGTGGTCGCGGCTGATGGATCGTGCTTGTGGTGTTTGCGGGGCGCGCGGCTCGCCACCCTGCTGGGGAGCGAGCCGGCGTTCACGCCAGGCGGCCACGGGGTGACGGTCGCTCGGAATGGTTTGTGGAGGGTCAGCCTCACTGGCGGTGGTGCCCAGCGCCTCGTCAGGGGGCCCGTGGACGGCGCTGTCTGGTCGTCGCGTGGGCTCGTTGCGCTTGTGCGAGGGGGCTGGATCTGGGTCGGGCGACCTGGCGGCGGGAAGCTTCGCCGGCTGGCCCGCGGGCACTCGCCGTCATTCTCACCGGACGGCGTGCGGCTTGCGCTCGCTCGCGACGGTTATGTGTGGATCGCGCGGGTTGCGGATGGCAGCGAGCGGCGGCTGGTTCGGGGCGGGTCGCCCGCGTGGTCGCCTGACGCTCGGCAGATCGCCTACATCGCTGCGGGCGGGGCGGTCGCGATCATTGCGGTCCACGGGGGACGGCCTCGTCACGTCGGCTCGGTCCGCGGGACGGCGCTGGACTGGCAACCGATACCGACCTCCGCGAAGCCTCCGTGCAAGCCTCCAGCGGGCGCAACCGTCGTCGCATCAAACCGCGACGCGGTGGTGTTCTCCCCGCGCCGCTTCATCTTCTCCGGGTGCCTCAAGGCGCTCGGCAGCACACACGTGCTGCTGGATGCGACGAAGTTCGGCTACTTCTCCGCGCTGATCGCCGTCCGGTTCGCGGGGCGCTTCGCGGCGCTGGAGCCTGAGTACGACAGCCCGCAGTACGTCACCGAGGACGAGACGCGTTACGACCTCAGCAGCGGCAAGGCGACACCCCTGGCCGACGTCTCTTGGGACTGGAACGGGGGGCCTGTCGTCTACGGACTGGACTTCTTATCGCTCGACTCGAGCGGGTTCGCGGCCTGGCGCGCGACTACGAGACCGACGTCCCAGGCGATCACCGCAGTGTCCTGCCCGTCCGCCTCCCTGTGCGTCGCTGGCGACCTGTCGGGGAACCTCGTGAGCTCGACCAACCCCACGGGCGGGCCAAGCGCATGGAACATCGCCGGGGTGCTGTCGAATGAATCGATATTCGGCGTGTCCTGCCCGTCGATCTCGCTATGCGTTGCCGTCGGGGCGCAAGACGTGCTCACCGCGACTGACCCGTGCGGCGGCGCGAGCGCGTGGACGAACACCACCCCAGATCAGGGGAACTACTTCTACGCAATCTCGTGCCCGTCGGTTTCGCTGTGCGTGGCCGGCGGCGGCGGAGCCACCGTCAATGGCGGAGCGACAATCCTGACGTCGAGGAATCCGACCGGCGGCGCAAGCTCCTGGAGCAGCGCGCCAGTCGCCTCCGGTGACGGAATCGTCGAGGCAGTGTCGTGCCCGTCGGTTTCGCTGTGCGTAGCCACCACCAACGTCGGAGATGTCTTCACCTCGACGAACCCCACCGGCGGCGCGAGCACGTGGAAGAAGACCACGGTCGATCCGGGGGCCATCCTTAGCGCCGTCTCGTGCCCCTCGGTCTCGCTGTGCGTAGCCGGCGATAGCAACGTAGCCGGCAAGATCCTCACCACGACCAACCCGACCGGCGGCGCGCGCGCCTGGACCAAAACCACGATCGAGCCCGGGATGCCCAACCAAGCCGTCGGCCTCGACGCCCTCGCGTGCCCATCGGTGTCGCTGTGCCTAGCCGGCGACAACTTCGGCAACATCCTCACCTCGACCAATCCGACCGGCGGTGCGAAGGCATGGAAGAAAGCCTCCGTCGCGCGACCTGAGCCTAATGGAAACTCCCTCACCGCCATCTCGTGCCCGTCGGTCTCGCTGTGCACGGCCGCAGACGGCAATGGCGACATCCTCATCTCGACCGCTCCGAGCGGCGGCGCGAATGCTTGGACGAGCGCCACGGTGGACGTCCCAGGCTGCGCGCCCCTGTTACGCCCGTGCAACTCCGAGCAGCTTTACGCTCGCGACGACCAGGGCACCCGGGTCCTCGACACCGCCCCGCCCGCCCATGGCAACACGATCGGCAACGTCGCGCTGGGCGGCGACTCGCTCATGCTCACGTGGACCCACGACGGTGCCCAGCGACAACTCGAGCTGCGCTGATCCTCCTGCGGCCGACGCCGCGCTGACCAGCTCCGGTGATCCTTGGTCGAAGGTCGCTCGCTGTGCGGCGGCGTTGTTCTCGGTGGTCATGCCGGGATAATCACAACCACGCGTTGTCGTGTCAACCTACTGTTGTCACGGGTCGAGGGGCGGCTAGCGTCGAGTCACCCGTCGCTGACGCCTACCCGCGATACATTCGCCGAGGGTCGGGTTGACAGGCGACGCCGCGCCCAATTCCGGCCACTGCGATCAGACGTCTTCGGCGTGCGCTGGTGGATCGCCAATTGCGACGGGCGCGGCGCCCGACCTGACCGTCGCCGACACGTCAAGGGCGCGATCACCTTTCCTGGCGAGGGTTGTCCGCCCGCCCGGCAAGCGCCGCCCCGCCTCGGCGAATGCACAAGCGGCGAGTGCCCCGCCGATGGCACGGCCGCTCGCACGCGTTTGCACAAGCGAACCGCACGACCACGATCGAGATCAAAGCGCAAGTCGGCGGAGCCCGGTGCGGAACATCCGGGACGCACTGCTCGTCGACGCCAGAGCCCGCGCCCCTATCTGGGCGCACGTGAGCGAGCTGCGGCGCGCGCACCGCCGGATCGCGACCGTCCGTATGTCGTCCGTCGCCAAGGCGATCGCCCGCCGAGCGCCCGTGGGAGGGGAAAGGCGATCGTGCGGAACGCGTCACCGGCACGCTCGAGATTGGGCGAAGGATGCGCCCGGCGCGCGCCCGCGCGCGCGCGAAAAAAGTCAACGACCCGAGCCGAACGCGTTGCACCCACGCCGACGCGCCCTCACAGCCAATCGCGCTCAACGGCGTATTCCACGGCAGGTGCGTCGACGCCAACACCTCGCGCCACGCCTCGCGCCGCTCCGCCGGCGCGAAGCTCCGCAGATCAAACCGCTCGACTGGCAATGACGGGGCCACCGCTCTCCCCCCACGCCCCAGCATAAACGCTCCGCACCGTCCCGACACGCTCGGCACCGGGCTTGCCGTCGACAGCCATCGTCGACTGCTGTGTTGCACAACGACGAGCAGCCCGGCCTCTCACGGCCGATTCCAGAAGCAGCACTACGGACGGGCGACACGTCGCGGGGAAAGCAGGACCGGCGGAAGCCCCAGCCTAGCCAACGAGGTTGACCGACACACCGGGCGATAGGTTGCCCGCGGTCGGAGCGTTAGCGCGCGCGGCCCGCGCCGCTGGACGCTGCGTGACCGCCAGGTTGGACTCAGCCGGGTGTCCGATCAACCTTCGAATCCGAGACGGCGGTAGGCCGGTTAGCCCGCAATTTCGCGGTCCGCAATCCGCTGCAGTGCGCGGTCAAGTGTGAGCAGCTCCGCGGCGGCGACGAGCGCGGTCGCGAGCGACATTGCGTCTGGAAGCCGCAACGAGCTATGACGCGCGCGGAGCTCGGCAGCGCGTCGAGCGAGGAGGCGGTCGACCTCGACCACGTGTGCGCCGATCGCGGCCAGGAACTCGTCAACCTTGCCGTCGGTGCCGTACCGGAGCGGCCTGACGATCACCTCGGCGTACACGGTTGCCGCGATCAGGACGTCATCGCCCGCGGCGAGGTGGGCTCCGAGCGTCTCGACGGCCCGTTGGTGTTGGGCGTCGGACGGGTCAAGGAAGGCTATGACGACGTCGGCGTCGAGCGCTTCTCGCGCCATTCACCGCGGAGTTCATCGAGGTAGCCGTCGGGGTAGGTGCCAGCCGGGAGGCTTCCCGCGTAACGGTGGACGAGATCGGCGGCTCGTTCGATCTCGATGCGGCCGTGGCCGTGCGCGCGGATCACGACCTCGTCGCCCGCAGCCAGCCCCGCCTCACGCAGGACACTTACGGGGATCGTGATCTGGTGTTTCCTGGACAGCTTGCTCATCGCTTTACGATTCTACAAGTCAGTAAAGATGCGGTCGATTCGCGCCGGTCGTGCGCTCCGCCGCTGGCGTCCGATACTCGTTGGGCTGTGCGACGCGGTCTCGGCCGGATCCGGCTACCTCGAGTCGCCATCGCGCGTGCCGCTTCAGCGACATAGGAGGCACCGTCAGTACGTCGAGGTCCGGGGCCGGCTCGCCGAAGTAGGCCCAAGCGCGCAGTGAGCGTGCGCTCGGGCATACTCTCAACCGAGTTCGGTGACGGTGGTGCGCAGTCGGTCTAGGGCTTTGCGTGTGAGTTCACCCAGCTCCTGGTGGTTGTCTGGCGTGAGCCATGTGGTGTAGGCCTCCTTGAATGCGAGGACGCCGAGCTCCGCTGCGAGGCTGGCCGCCGAGTCTGGGACGCCACGCGCGCGTAGCGCGCCTGCCATGGCCGCGG
>Ga0302325_10020057_pt1 | contig 14027 bp, 9 predicted proteins | sample Palsa_T0_2_FD_201948 | JGI IMG/M metagenome (GOLD analysis project Ga0302325, IMG submission 201948) | Peat permafrost microbial communities from Stordalen Mire near Abisko, Sweden - Palsa_T0_2 | ecosystem: Environmental > Terrestrial > Soil > Palsa > Peat permafrost | place: Sweden: Abisko... | reverse complement strand
CCAATAGTTTTAGCCATTTATTGCACTCCTTCAGTGCTGAAGGCACGCCGGGGCTTCATTAGGTGCGCGGGTGCAATTGTCCGCTCGCAAGGCACCTCAGCCGTCCAAATTTCTAACGTAATGACCCTGTCCCGACATATTCGCGCGGTAACCACGAAACACGATTACATCCACGCTACCCGTCCCGCCGCACTCTAGCGCGCGCTGAAAAGGATCAAGAAATGACTGCAAGTGTTGCTCGCGTGGAAGCCGCTTCGACCAACGGGCATGGGCACCAGCCCTCCGCGTCTGCCTCCAACTACATGGATCGAGCATCGATCCAATCGATCTTCGGTTCCAACGTCTTCGGCATGACGGCCATGAAGGCGCACTTGCCGAAAGATGTCTTCAAGTCGCTGAAGCGAACGATCGAGTCCGGTCAGCCGCTCGACCCTAGGACAGCCGACGTCGTCGCGGCCGCCATGAAAGACTGGGCGCTCTCGCGCGGCGCGACGCACTACGCGCACGTGTTCTATCCGCTGACGGGGCTGACTGCCGAGAAGCACGACAGCTTCCTTTCGCCGGACGGCGATGGCGGCGCGATCATGGAGTTTGCGGGCAAGACCCTCACGCAAGGTGAGCCGGACGCGTCGAGCTTTCCGAACGGCGGCATCCGCGGAACGTCCGAAGCTCGCGGATACACGGCCTGGGACGTCACGAGCCCGGCCTACCTCTTCGAGACCACGAGCGGCAAGACGCTTTGTATCCCCACGGCGTTCGTTTCGTGGACCGGAGAGGCGCTCGACCTCAAGACCCCGCTTCTGCGCGCGATGCAGGCGCTCAACACGCACGCGACGCGTATCCTCAAGCTCTTCGGTCATCAGCACCCGGCGTTGGTCGTGTCGTACTGCGGCTCGGAGCAAGAGTACTTTCTCATCGACAAGAGCTACTTTTGGGCTCGACCCGACCTCATCATGGCGGGTCGAACGCTCTTCGGCGCCAAGCCGCCGAAGGGGCAAGAGTTCGAAGACCACTACTTCGGCGCCATCCCCGAGCGGGTTCTCTCGTTCATGGTCGCGGCCGAACGCGAGCTCTTCAAGCTCGGCATTCCGGCCAAGACTCGTCACAACGAAGTGGCACCCGGCCAATTCGAACTTGCGCCGATGTTCGAGTCCGGCAACATCGCGACCGACCATCAGCAGCTCGTCATGGTGGTCCTGCAGCGCGTCGCCTCGCAGTTCGGCCTCGCGTGCCTCTTGCACGAAAAGCCCTTCGCAGGCGTCAACGGGTCTGGCAAGCACGTCAATTTTTCGTTCGGGAACGCGACCCAGGGCAACCTGCTCGACCCCGGCGACACGCCGCACGACAACGCCCAATTCCTCGTCTTCTGCGCGGGCGTCATCCGCGCCGTGCACAAGTACGGTCACCTTTTGCGCGCCTCGGTTGCATCGGCGCAGAACGATCATCGTCTCGGCGCGAACGAAGCGCCTCCGGCCATCATGTCGGTCTTTCTCGGCGAGCAGCTCGCCGACATCTTCGAGCAGCTCAAGGCTGGCGGAGCCAAGTCGTCCAAGTCGAAGGGGACCCTCGAGATCGGCGTCGACACTCTGCCCAAGCTCCCCAAGGATCCGGGCGACCGCAACCGGACGAGCCCCTTCGCATTCACGGGGAACCGGTTCGAGTTTCGCGCAGTCGGCTCCAGCCAATCGGTCGCCGGGCCGATGATCGTGCTGAACACGGTGGTGGCCGAGTCGCTCGACTACTGCGCGACCACAATCGAAACGGCGATGAAAGGCGGCAAAGCGCTCAACGCCGCGGTGAGCGACCTCCTCACCTCCGTCGCGAAGGAGCACTTGGCCGTGGTCTTCAACGGCAACGGCTACTCGACCGAGTGGCACGAAGAGGCGGCGCGCCGGGGTCTGCCGAACCTCAAGACGTCGGTGGACTCCATCCCCGTCCTCCAGGCGCCGGACGTCATCGCACTCTTCGACAAGTACAAGGTGCTGACTCCGCGCGAGCTCCACAGCCGCTACGAAGTCGCTTTCGAGCACTACTGCAAGAGCGTCAACGTCGAGGCCAACCTCGTTCTCAGCATGGCGCGGACGATGCTGCTGCCGGGCATCTTGCGCTATCAGCTCGAGCTTGCCGAGACCTACTCCGCCGTCAAAGCTGCCGGAGTCGCGGCGGATGCCGGTCTTCTTTCTCGCGTTTCGGCTCTGACAGCCAAGTTCGAAGAGAAGATCGACGCGCTCGAGAAGATTCACTCGGCGCACGCCTCCGGGGGAATCGTGGAAGAGGCAAAGAACTTTTCGTACAAGGTTCTGCCGGCGATGAAAGAGGTGCGTGACCTCGCGGACACGCTCGAAGGCCTCGTGGCTCGCGACAAATGGGGCTTGCCCGCCTACGAAGACATTCTTCAGATCAAGTAAGCCCTCTCGGGCGAGAGAGACCCTTGCGGAAACGAGGGCGGGAAGGTGTTCTTCCCGTCCTTTTTCCGTTTTGTGGGGCGACGGCCTTCGTTCGATGTGTGAGCCCAAAGCGGCCCGCAGCTCACGGTTCGCGATGCCGCCTGGCGATGGTCGCCGTGGTTGGGGGGGTCACTCCGATCGCTCCACGTGCCTTGAAGTACGCGCGAAGGACGTCGCGAGCGAGCACGTTGGCCTTCACCTCCCACGAGGGACCGTTGATGACGAGCGCGGCGATCGCCACCTGCCCCGAGCCCGGCTCTGCCCGAAGCGGGGCAAAGCCGGTGAACCAGGTGAAGTAGCGCTGGGTATCGCCGTCGGTCAGAGTCCCCGTCTTGCCCGCGACGGGGATGCCTGGAAGAAACGCTCTTCCGGCTCCGTCGTGAAACGCGCGATAGCTCGTTCCTTCGCTCACCGTGCGGGCCATCATCGTTTGCAGCTCGGCTGCCGTCTCGCTCGCGATGACGCGCCGAGACTCCGGAGCCTCCGGCGCCGACCAAACGACGCCGCCGGCGTCCGAGGTCACGCGTTCGACGATGCTCGGCCGTATGTACTCGCCGCCTCGAGCGACGATGGCGCTGAGCTCGAGGGCGCCGAGCGGCGAGAGAGAAGTGTTCCAGAAGCCGGCAGCCGTTCGCGCGAAGCCGAGCGTCTCGGTGGGGACGTGGAGCGTGCTCGGCTGAACGGGGACGTCGAAGGGGATCGTTTGGCCGTAGCCGAACCGGCGCGCCATGGCGTCGAGCTGCGCCGGCGCGAGGTGCTCTTTCGCCAGGCGTGCGAACACAGTGTTGATGCTCCGGCCCAGCGCGCCGGCGAGAGTCGTGCACCACCGATCGCGTTGAGGGCTGTCGACGAGATCTACGGCGCTGATACGCTGTTCACCCCCGGAGTAGCACTGCTTGGTGTCGGCTCCGAGGTGCGCGTCCTCCACGAGCGCGGCGGCGGTGACCACCTTGAAGACGCTTGCGCTCGGGGCCGTAGCCTCAGCGCAAAGGTCGCGCTTGTCCCCGTGGTCGACGTGGCTCGCATAGACCAACAAACGTCCGGTGGTCGTATCCATGAGCACTACCGCGGCCTCGGGCAGATGATGCGAGCGCATCAAGGCGAGCGCGATCGTCTGGAGGTTCGCGTCCACCGTGAGCTTGGCCGTGCCCCGCCCCGTAGGCGCGAACATCACGTCGTCCGTGGCGCTCATGCGGAGGAGATCGAGGCCCGCGACGGGCGAGGGCTCTGCCGGACGCTGCTGGGGCTCGGGTGGCGCTCGCGTGACCTGGGCGAGGGGAGGGGTCGCCGCTCCCGGAGGGTCGCCGCTCGCTAGGCGGCGCTCGTCGACGCCTGGCGCGAGCTTGTGCCTCGCGAAGTGCGCGGTCGCGACCGCTACGGCCAGGAGCGCGATGACCACGCCAGCGAGTCCCGCACGACGCATGGTCCGCTGATGTGGCACGCGGAGCGCAAATCGGGCAAGAAACAGCACACCGACATGAACCAGCCTGCCAAGCGCCACGAATTTCAGGCCGAAGTAAAGCAACTCCTGGACCTCATGGTCCACTCGCTCTACTCCGACAAGGACATCTTCTTGCGCGAGCTCGTCTCGAACGCGTCCGACGCGCTCGACAAGCTACGCTTCGAGCAGCTGACGTCACAAGACCTCGGCACAATCGGTGACCTTCATATTCGAATCGTCGCCGACAAAGCGAAGCGCACTCTCTCCGTCATCGACAACGGCATCGGGATGACGCAGAGCGACGTTATCGCGAACATCGGCACGATCGCCAAGTCGGGCACCAAGGAGTTTCTCTCCGCCATTAAAGACGCGAACGGCAAGCAGGTCCCCCCGGATCTCATCGGCCAGTTCGGCGTCGGGTTCTATGCGGCGTTCATGGTTGCCGACAAGATCGTCCTTCTGACGCGCCGCGCGGGTACGAGCGAGGCCACGTCGTGGGAGTCGTCCGGCGACGGCTCCTACACGATCGGCGAGGGCGAGCGCGATCAACCCGGGACGACGGTGACGCTTTATCTCAAGCCCGCTGACGCCGAGCAGGGAATCCACGACTACACCGACGAGCGCGTGATCGAGGGGATCATCAAACGCTACTCGGATTTCGTCGCCTACCCGATTCGAATGACGTCTTGGCGCAAAAAAAGCGACAAGCCTTCCGAGGTCAAAGTCCTCGAGGACGAGACGCTCAACTCGATGAAAGCGATCTGGGATCGCCCGAAAGCCGAAGTGTCGGAGGACGAGTACCGCGAGTTTTACCGTCATATCTCGCACGACTGGGCCGAGCCGCTTCGCACCATTCCCATCAGGATGGAGGGCACCGTCGAGGCCTATGCGCTCCTCTACATCCCCTCGAAGGCGCCTTTCGATCTCTACAGCCCGGAGATGAAGCGCGGCGTCGCGCTCTACGTCAAACGCGTCTTTGTGATGGACGAGTGCAAAGAGCTCCTGCCGCAACACATGCGCTTCATCAAGGGGGTCGTCGACTCGCACGACCTGTCGCTCAATGTTTCGCGCGAGATTCTGCAGAAGGATCGGCAGATTCAGATCATCCGAAAGCAGCTCGTCAAGAAGGTGCTCGGGGTGCTCGAGGAGATGAAGAAGGAGAGCTCGAAAGAGTACTTTCAGTTTTGGGCCGAGTTTGGTCCGGTGCTCAAAGAGGGGCTCCTCGGGTTTGACGTCCAGGACAAGGACAAGCTCCTCGACCTCGTCGTCACGGCGTCCACGGCAGGCACGTCCGCGCTGACGTCGCTCGAGGAGTACGTCACTCGAATGAAGGAGGGTCAAGACGCCCTGTACTTTCTGAGCGGCAGCTCCCCGGAGGCGGTCGCCAAGTCACCCCTGCTCGAGGCATTCGTCCAAAAGGGATACGAGGTTCTCCTCTTCTCCGATCCCGTCGATGAGATCTGGTTGGGCCAGGGCGTCAAGTTCAAGGACAAGCCTCTGATGTCGATCGGGCGCGGCGAGATCAAGCTCGGCTCCGACGAGGAGCGCAAAAAAGAGGCCGAGGTCCTCGAAGACAAGAGCCGCGAATACGGCGACCTTCTCTCCTGCTTGCGCGTTCACCTCCAAGACGAGATCAAGGAGGTTCGCCTATCGGGTCGGCTGACATCGTCTGCGGTCTGTCTGGTCTCTGACGAGCACGACATGAGCGCGCGAATGCAAAAGATGCTCAAGCAGCTCGGGCAAGAGCCCGCAAAGGTGCGGGCGGTGCTCGAGGTCAATCCCGGTCATCCGCTCATTCCGAAGCTCGCGGCGATCTTCCGCGAAAACAAGGACGATCCGCGCCTCAAGCTCTATGCGGAGCTTTTGCTCGGGCAAGCGCACCTTGCCGATTCGGGTGAGCTGCCGGACCCCGCGGCCTTCAGCAAAGTGCTGGCCGACGTGATGCTTCTGAGCGCCTAGTGGCGCCGCTTTGCGGCTTTACTTCGCGGCTATTTCTCGGCTACGTTCCGCGTGCTCGAACGATTCGGTGAGCTCGGCTGCTGACCTTCTCAGACACGCGCGAAGAGCGAGCCCGCGTCCCGAGTGCTTTGTGAGAGATGCCGAGCCGTATTCGCCATTTTCTTTTTGGGCCGCCGAAGAACGTCAAGGACCCTGACGCGTTCCACAAGCTTTCGCTCGTGGCGCTCCTCGCGTGGGTGGGCCTGGGGGCTGACGGGTTGTCGTCTTCGGCTTACGGCCCCGACGAGGCATTCCGAGCTCTCGGCGAGCACACGGGCCTCGCCTTCTTCCTGGCCTTGGCCACCGCCGCTACGGTCTTCATCATCAGCTACGGGTACAGCCACATCATCGAGCAGTTTCCTTCGGGAGGTGGTGGTTACGTCGTCGCGTCCAAGCTGCTGACTCCGGAGGTGGGCGTCGTGTCGGGCGCGGCGCTCCTCGTCGACTACGTGCTCACGATCACGATTTCGATCGCGAGCGGCGCCGACGCCATCTTCAGCTTTCTTCCGCATTCACTCGCCTTTTGGAAGATGCCGATCTCGATCGCCGGGATTCTGCTCCTCACCGCGCTGAACATCCGCGGCGTCAAAGAATCGGTCAAAGCGTTGGTCCCGATTTTCGCGCTGTTCGTCGTGAGCCACATCGTGCTTCTTTTCGCCGCCATTGGCGGGCACGTAGGCGATGTCGCGCAAGTCTCCCAAGAAGTGCGCGGCAATCTCGCTCGAACGACCGCCGCGCTCGGCGCGTTCGGCGCCTTGAAGCTTTTCGTGCATGCGTACTCGATGGGCGGAGGCACATACACCGGCATCGAAGCGGTTTCGAACGGTGTGGGCATGATGCGTGAGCCTCGCGTGCGGACGGCCAAGCGCACGATGGTGCTGATGGCCACTTCCCTCGCGCTCACCGCCGGCGGCATCGTGCTCTCGTATCTGCTGGTTCACGCGGTGCCCGAAGAGGGCAAGACGATGAACGCAGTCTTGCTCGAGCGCGTCGCGGGCCACTGGAGCCTGGGCGGTTGGCATTTCGGCAGCCAATTCGTAATCGCGTCTCTCTTGAGTGAGGGCGCCCTTCTCTTCGTGGCGGCACAAGCCGGGTTTCTCGACGGCCCGAGGGTCATGGCGAACATGGCCATGGACTCTTGGCTCCCGCATCGCTTCGCGGCGCTTTCCGACCGCCTCTCGATGCAGAACGGCGTCATGCTCATGGCCTTCGCGGCCTTTGGGGCGCTGCTCTACACGTTCGGCGACGTCGATCGCCTCGTCGTCATGTATTCGATCAACGTTTTTCTGACGTTCAGCCTCTCCAATCTCGGTATGGCGAGGTTTTGGCTCAAGCACCGCAAAGAGCACGCTTCCTGGCGCAAGCCTCTCTTCGGCCACATGCTCGCGCTCGTCCTTTGCGCGACGATCTTGGTCATCACGATCATCGAGAAGTTTGCCGAAGGGGGCTGGGTTACGCTCATCGTCACAGCGCTGCTGGTGATTCTTTGCTTCATGGTCAAGCGCCATTACAACCTCGTCGCCGCCGCGCTGGGACGGCTCGACCACGATCTGCCGTCGCCCGACCATATCGAGCAAGTTCACATCGTCGGCGGAGGGGCAGGAGCCATTCGAGCCAATGCGGAGTCCTTCGCGACCGGCGGGACAGGAGCCCTGCTCGAGCATCACAGCTCGCGCGACCCCGATCCGAAGAAGCCCGTCGCGATTCTCCTCGTGGGGGGTTACAGCGGGCTAGGGCGCCACGCCTTACTCACTTTGCTGAGAATGTTCCCTCACCATTTCGGCGGCGTAATCTTCATCAGCATTGCGGTCGTCGACTCGGAGTCGTTCAAGGGCGCCGATCAGATCGCCGCCCTCGAGCAGCGAACGCGCCAGAGCCTGCTCAAGTATGAGCTCTATGCACAGACGCTCGAGCTCGCGACCGCGAGCGCGTTCGCCCTCGGAACCGAGGTGGCCGTCGAGCTCGAGAAGATCGGGGCCGAGCTTACCCGTCGATACCCCGGAGCGCTTTTCGTCGCAGGTCAGCTCATTTTCGAGGAAGACACGTTCTGGAACAGGCTGCTGCACAACGAGACCGCGTTTATCGTGCAGAAGCGGCTCCAGAGGCTGGGCTTTCCCATGATCGTCGTGCCCGTGCGGCTCGACTTGCGCGCAGGACGTCCCGTGTCGATACGACGTCGCGTGGCCGCGTAGGTTTTTCCGTTGCGATAGGCTCGCGCCCCATGCGCGCTCCGCTCCAGACGATCTTCGCCCTTGTGGCTCTGACTTGGGCATCCGGGGCGATGGCCGGGACGCACGCTTCGATTCCGGCGGGCGGCGGCCTCCCCGCTCTGGATGTGAAGGTCGATCTCGCTGCGGCAGTGGTTCGAGCCAACTCCGTCGAAGCTCCCATCGGTCTCGAGCCAAGCCTTCTCGCCGATGAGGCCGATGTCGTCGTCGAGGCGGTGGCTCTGGGCGCGGGGCGCAGTCTCATCCACGTTCGTGTGCCCGAGCGCGGCTCCGATCCTTCGGGTCCAGCGTGGGAGGCGCTCTTTGCCGCGGGTCGGAGCGAGCCGATTTTCAGCGGGATGACGGGCCTCACGAAGGGAGATCCGGGGGAGCGCACGGGCGCCGCGATCCGAATCGTTCCGAGGGGTGCGGCTTTCCAAGTGTTGGTGGGCTCGATTCGAGAAGACTTACGCATCTGCGGCCAGACAGAGACGCTGCTCGATCCACGCGTGGTCGTTCCGACGTCGCTCGACCTCAAGGCGTCAGCCGCCCTCCCGCTGAGCGACGCGGAGCGGGCCCATGCCACGCCGCTTGCCGCCGTCGACAAAGGGCCCACCTTCGAGACCGCGCTCGGCAAGCTCCTCGTGGCCCGTGGCTCGAGCTCCGGCGACTCATGGGGGCTGGAGCTGACCGATGGCAACCCGCGGACCGTGTGGCGGGAGAAGCGGCCCGGAGGCAGCCAGGGGGCGTTCGTGCTCATGGCGGCGCCCAAAGAGGTCCCGATCTCACGCATCCAGCTCGCAGTCTCGTCCCCCGACGCTGCCAGCGCCGGCGCGGTCCCGAAGGCGTTTTATCTCGTGACAGGAACGCGATCGTATCGACTTTCACTCCCAGGAGCCGCGGCTCGCAAGCCGGGCGAAGTGTTCGAGGTCGTCTTTCCCGAGCCTGTGGAGAGCTCGTGCGTCGCTCTCGTGCTGGATACGCCGAACGTGGCGGGCGACGCGCGCACGAATGGCGGGGGCGTAGGCGTCGTCGGGGTTGCTGAGATGACGGCCTTCAGCGATTTCGACGCGCCCGGCGCGACGCTCGACGCCGTAGCGGAAACGCTTTCGGGACCCCGGGGGGCCGCTGCCGCGCAACTGCTCGAGCGGAGCGGCCCTGCGGGGCTCGCGGCAGTGTCCAAAGCGTACGCTCGCATGGAGCCGCGAGGCCGCGCGCTGGCGATCGACGTGGCAGCGGCGAGCGATCGATGCGAGGACGCGGGGCCGCTCTTGGCGCAAGCGCTTTGCGAGAAAGAAGGCGAGGCTCCGCGGAGGGCCCTCGAGAAGCTCCAGCGTTGTCCTGCCGCAGCGAGCGCCCTTGCGCATACCCTGCGAACGGAGCCGTCGTCCCGGACATGCGTGGCCCCCTTGCTCTCGACTCTCTCTCCGGCCGCGGCGCTCGAGCCAATCGCGGACGCGCTGGGAGAAGTACCTGAAACAGATTTCGCGACTCGCGCGATTCTTCGAGCGGCGTTCGGTCGTGCGCTCGGCGGAGCGGGGTCGGGCCATCTCGGCTCACTCCTCTCTGACTCGAGTCGAGCCCTCGCGGCTCGGTTGGAAATACTGCGCGCGGCCGAAGCGCATGTCGTGGAGTCTGCTTCGTCGGCCGACGCCCTGGTCGCGGCCCTGATGAAGGCGAGCCCGCCGTTAAGGGTGCGCTACTTGGTGCTCGATCCGCTCGCTTCGCTCGCGCAATCGGGCGACTCTGCGGCCATCGCTCGACTCGTCGAGGCCCTCGCGCGCGACCCGGATTGGCCGGTGCGGGCGCACGCTGCCGAGCTTTCCGGGGGCCTCGCGCCGGTAACGGATGCTCTGGTCTCTGCGGCACGCGACCCCGAGCCGCGGGTGAGAGCGGCAGCGTTGACGGCGCTGACCTCGACTCCGCCGCAAGGCGCCGTTCAAGCTGCCATCGCCGCCATGGCGGGCGACAACTGGTCGTTCGTCAAGATGCAGGCGGCGAGTCTCCTCGCCCACGCCCCGGTATCGGAGCACGTCGACGACGCGCTGGGACGCTCTCTGGGCGATCCCGTCGTCTCAGTGCGAGGCGCGGCGCTAGTAGCGCTCGCTAGGCGGCGTGCGCTGGGCTGGCGGCAGGCCATCCGGGACCGGCTGGACGACGAGGCCGAAGACATCCACCTTCGCGCGGCCGCGGCGAGCGCTCTGGGCGCGATCTGCGACGTCAGTGCGACCGACCGACTGACCGAGCTCGCCCGCGACCTTGCTTCGGGGGCCCGCGGCGACGATGTCCCGCTCGGGCTCGGCGCGCTCGTGGGTTTGGCGGGTCTTCATCCGGTCGATCTGCAGGCACGGCTCGTGCCGCTTCTTTCGAAGAGCGTGGCGCCGTTCGTGCGCGCCGCGGCCGAGCGCGCGCTAGCGGCGCACGGCGTGTGCCGGTGACGCGTGCTAGTTGAGACGCGACCCATGGGCGACATCCCGCGAATTTCTCCGCGCGAGGCGAGCGAGAAGATCGCCGCCGGATGGACTTACGTCGACGTACGCACGGCCGAGGAGTTCGCGGCCGGCCATCCAGCCGGAGCCCTCAACGTACCGATAGCCCACGCGGGCCCGGGCGGAATGGTGCCCAATCCGGACTTTCTCTCGGCGATGAGGGGCGCTTTTGCTCTCGACGGAGAGATTGTGGTGGGTTGCAAATCGGGTGGGCGCAGCCTGAGGGCCGCGCAGGCGCTCGTCGCCGAAGGTTTCACGAACGTCGTCGACCAGCGTGCTGGTTGGGACGGCGCGCGAGGCCCGTTTGGTCAACTGACCGAGCCGGGCTGGCTGGGCGCCGGCTTGCCGACGGAAGAAGGGCAGCCGCAAGGGCGCTCATGGCAAGACATGAAGCTCAAGGCGAAGTAGGGGCTTTCGCTCGCTCGTAATCTTGGGCTGCGCGCTCGACCATATCGAGATCCCGCGTGGCCCGCTCGGCTTCGGCTTCGAGCTCGGCCGTGAAGATTGTCAGACCCCAGATGCCATTGTCGCGCCGTCGAAAGGGATAGCGAGTGGCTCGGGCCGTCACTACCGTCGCACGATCGCCCTGAACCTCGACGTGCTCGACTCCCGAGAGATCGCGCTCGAGCCGCGCCATCCATCCGCGATGAACGGCGAGGCGCGCGAAGGCGTCGGGGCCGTCGGCGGAGTCACCCTCGTCTTTCCATGTGCCCAGGAGCTGCTCACGCTGGTCGGCCGGATAGCTCGTGCGCACGAGCGCGCACGCCTGCTTGCGCGCCTGGTGCAACGTGAACGACGCCCATTGCCCTTCCGTCTCGAGGTACGCAAAGATGTCTTTCGGTCGCCGTTCGGCCACCGCGAGCGCGATGCGAGCGTAAGCGCCCCCGGGCGTGGTATCGGGCGCGAATGGCTTGCGCCCCGCAAGCTTGGTCCCGATCTCGACCACGAGCACGAGCACGACGAAGAGGGCAAGCAGCGGGCTTCGAGTCGCCGCGCGTAGAGCCGCAAGGATGCGCGTCGCTGCCTGCATTCTGGGCACGGCTCCTGTACCATGCGGCCCCGCTGATGTGGCTCGAATCCCGCGTGGCGGTGGTCGTGCCAGCGTGGGAAGAGGCCCCTCGGATCGCTCGCGTGCTGCGCGGCATTCCGCCCTGGGTCGATCGAGTCATCGTCGTCGACGACGCGAGCGTGGACGCAACGAGCGACGTCGCCCGCGGCGTCGGCGATCCGCGCGTCGAGGTGCTCTGCCACGAGCGCAACCGCGGTGTCGGGGCCGCGATTGCTACCGGCTATCGGCGGGCGCTCGCCGGCATCGGCGGTCCGAGAGACGCCTACGTCGTCATGGCCGGCGACGGTCAGATGGACCCCGTCGATCTCCCGCGTCTCGTCGACCCGATAGCCCGCGGCGAGGCCGACTACGTCAAGGGCGACCGGTTTCGAGCGCACGACGTCAAGCGCAGCATGCCGGTAGCGCGGCGCTGCGCCGGGCTCGTATTCTCGTGGGCGACATCAAGGGCGATCGGAACGCCAATCTCGGACAGCCAATGTGGATACACCGCTCTGTCACGGAGGGCGTGTGAGGGGCTGGACCTCGACGGCCTTTGGCGCGGCTACGGTTACCCGAACGATCTCTTGTCCCAGCTTGCGCTTCGCCGCTTTCGTATCGCCGAGGCGCCAGTTCGGCCCGTTTACGCGGACGAAGTGAGCCGGCTCAAGCTGAGGCACGTTCCGATGGTCGCCGCGCTGATCGCGCGCGCATGGCTCAGGCGAGCTCGAATTTCAGCCCCTTGACAGTACCTCAGGGGGCGCCGAGAGCCCGTTCGAGGATCGCCGGGACGTGAGCCAGTGCGTGCTTGAGATCGAAGAGCTCATCGAGCTTGCGTTCGCCGAGCTTGGTCGCGACCTCGGGGTCGGCGGCGAGGAAGTCGCGAAAGCGGCCTTCGCCGTGCCAGGCGCGCATCGCGTTGCGCTGGACGAGGACGTAAGCGTCTTGCCGACCCAGACCGGCTTCGACGAGCGCGAGAAGCACGGCCTCGCTGAAGTAGAGCTCGGCCGCGCGGTCGAGATTGTGCTTCATCCGTTGGGGATAGACGACGAGCCCGTCGACGAGGCTCGCGGCCCGATCGAGCATGAACGCGAGGGTCGCGGTCGCGTCGGGCGCAAGCATGCGCTCGACCGAAGAATGAGAGATGTCCCGCTCGTGCCAGAGGACGACGTCTTCGAGCGCGGGGGCGACGGCGGCTCGCACGACGCGCGCCAGGCCACACAGGTTCTCGCTCAGAATCGGGTTGCGCTTGTGTGGCATCGCGCTCGACCCCTTTTGGCCCGCGGTGAAAGCCTCTTCCGCTTCCAGCACGTCGCTCCGCTGCCAATGTCGAACGTTGGTGGCCAGCCGTTCGATGCCCGCGGCCACGACCGCGAGCGCACTGAAAAAGACGGCATGCCGGTCGCGGGCCACGACTTGCGTGGCGACGGTTTCGGCATCGAGGCCGAGCGCGTCGAGCGCACGCTTTTCGATGGCTGGCGACAGGTGCGCGTACGTCCCGACCGCTCCCGAGATCTTGCCCACGGCGATCTCGCCGAGCGCGGCTTGGAGTCGCGTGCGGCCGCGGTGAATCTCGGCATAGTGGCCCGCGAGCGCGAGGCCGAACGTGATGGGCTCGGCGAAGATTCCGTGGCTGCGACCCATCATGGGCGTCTCGGCGTGCTCGCGCGCCCGCCGAGCTAGAGCAGCCAGAAGCTTCTCCGAGCGAGACACGAGCGACCGGGCCGCGTCGCGCAGCAGGATCGCCAGCGCTGTGTCGAGGACGTCGCTCGACGTCATCCCTCGGTGCAGCCAGCGCGCCTCGCTGCCTCCGAGCTCTTCGACGTGCGTAAGAAAGGCGATGACGTCATGCTTGGTCGTGCGCTCGATCTCGTCGATTCGCGACGGGGAGAGAATCAACCGCTTGCTGCGCAATCCAGCCGCCGTCCCGCGCGGCACGAGGCCCGCCTCCTCCATGCTCTCGCAAGCCGCGAGCTCGACTTCGAGCCACACGGCGAATCGGCGTGCGGGCGACCAGAGCTCCGCCATATCGGCGGGTGTGTATCGGGGGATCACAGATTTCCTGCAAAAACTGCCGTCATCGATTTCATGCTCGTCCGTAGACGGGCAGGGCGGCGCCTTGGATGTCGCGTGCCTCGTCGCTCAGGAGAAATGCCACGACTTGCGCCGCCGACTCCAGCGTCACCCATTTCGTCGCGTCGGCACCGGGCATCGCGGCACGATTTGCGGGAGTGTCGAGCGTGCTCGGCAGTACGGCGTTGACGCGGACGCCTCGGTCGCGCACTTCGGCTGCAGCGGCTTGCGCCAGAGCGACCACGGCAGCCTTCGAAGCTGCGTATGCTGCGGCTCCTGCGCTCGTCCACGGCTCTACCGCGGCGCGCGATCCAATCACGACCACGC
>Ga0302325_10020056_pt1 | contig 14027 bp, 15 predicted proteins | sample Palsa_T0_2_FD_201948 | JGI IMG/M metagenome (GOLD analysis project Ga0302325, IMG submission 201948) | Peat permafrost microbial communities from Stordalen Mire near Abisko, Sweden - Palsa_T0_2 | ecosystem: Environmental > Terrestrial > Soil > Palsa > Peat permafrost | place: Sweden: Abisko... | reverse complement strand
ATCATTCAGCTCGTCAAGGACTGACGGTCCTGCATCGGCGTGAGGCGATCGTCGGCCCGGAGTCCTGTGCCCGCGGCGTCCGGTGCTCTATCGATGTAGGCGTCGAGAAACTGGGTCAGTCCCGCGGCTTGAAGCCGGAACGTCGAGCAACCAACCAGTCAAGGGTTGAACTCATGATTCTGCGATTCGCCCCAATGATCGATTCATCGGCTGTCGACCGCTTCCGCGACGGGCTTCTCATTCTGGCGCGCGTCATACTCGGCCCTGGCCGCAGCAACTTGACCACGATGCCGTTGCGCCCAGTCCACCAGACCACGGACCGACTCGAGCAGGGTCGAACCCAGGTCGGTGAGCGCGTATTCCACCTTCGGCGGCACGACGGGGTACACCGTGCGGTCCACCAGGCCGTCGCGCTCGAGCTGGCGAAGGGTGAGGGCCAGCATGCGCTGGCTGATTCCGTCTATTTCTCGCCGAAGCTCGCTGAACCGCTGCGTGCCCCGGTCGAGCATGGCAATCACCAGGATCGACCACTTGTCGCCAACCCGATTCAGTATCTGACGAACCTCGATCGCCTCGGGGGTATCGCAGCTGTTGGTCTCACCTTGGACCCCACTCGGGTCCAGAAGAGGACGGACCGCCAGGACCCCGTCGGTATGGAGATTGTTACTGGGTGACTTCAATGTGCCGTCTTCCATTCCTGCCTATGATGACGGAAGATGGGGTAAGTTACAAGTAGGAACTGACCAGATGAAAGGGAACCAAGTGACCGAAAAGGCTCGCCGTCCGTCGGTCGTGGTGATCGGGGGCGGCTATGGCGGCGTCAATGTGGCAAAGGCCCTCGACGAGGTGGCCGACGTGACCTTGGTGGAGCCAAAGGACGCGTTCTTTCACAATGTCGCGGCACTGCGTGGCCTGGTGGACCCGAGCTTTCTCCCGACCATCTTCATCCCGTACTCCGGGCTCCTGGCAAACGGCCGGGTCGTCCATGATCGGGCGAAGGAGGTCGATGGCTCCAAGGTCGTCCTCGGCTCGGGCGAAGTGCTGACCCCGGATTTTGTGGTCTTGGCCTCCGGCTCGACCTACCCCTTCCCAGCCAAGGCCGGAGCCGATCGGGCCGACGACTCCCAGGACCGTGTGCGCTCGACTCACAAGGCGCTGGCAGAAGCACAGCACGTGCTGTTGCTCGGCGGAGGCCCGGTGGGCGTGGAGCTTGCGGGTGAGATACGCGCCACGTGGCCAGACAAGGCCGTGACCATCGTGGACATGGCTGACGACATTTTGGGCAACCGGTTCTCGAACGAGCTTCGAGCCGAGCTCCGTCGCCAGCTGGAGGAGATCGATGTCCAACTCGTCCTCGGAAGCGCTCTCCGGGAGGGAGAGCCACCCACCATCCCGGGGGAGCTCGCCACCTTCACCGTGACGACGTTGTCCGGTCGAGCGATCACCGCCGACATCTGGTTCCGCTGTTTTGGCGTGACGCCGGTCAGCGACTATCTCTCAGGATCACTCGCTGGGGCTCGCACGCCTGAGGGATACATCGAGGTTGACCCACAACTCCGAGTACTCGGCCACCAGAATGTCTTCGCGCTCGGCGACGTCTCGACCGCGGATGCCAAAATGGCCGGCTTCGCCGGCTACCAGGCGGCGGTCGTGGCCTCGAACGTGACCGCCGCCATCTCCGGATCGGGCGATCTCCAGACCTACGAATCCCTGGGACCGGTCATCGCCGTCACGATCGGGCCTGAGGGTGGAGCCGGCCAATTTCCCGGGCAGGAAGGAATCGCTGGACCCGAGGTGATCGCCCAGGCAAAGGGCCGGACGATGATGGTTGATCGCTATGCCGACATCCTGGGTGTCTCGCCGTCGTGACGTCCCAGAGAAGCGCTCGTGGGGTGGTGGCGGTCGTTCCGCGCCTGACACTCGAATGCGTCGGGTCTGGCCACTTCCCACCGCTTCCGGCGTCGGGGTCAACACGGTCCGACTGAGCCCGTAAGAGCGCGCGGCGCTCCTACGTTGACGTCTTGTCGGTCCGGACTGTTGCCGCGACCCGCGGACGTCTCGCTCTGGCGAGCGCCCTCGGAGCGCCGCCTCCCCGTTTTGGGAGACACCGTTTCCTGATCGACTGTTCCCGAACTGCCATGGGCGAGCCGTGGACGGAGCGAGAATCCAAACGTGTATGTTCGTCGTCACCCCGCATGTGATCGCTCACGCGGGAACCCCGAACTGAACGGACGGGAGGATCACAGGTGCCTGAATACCAGCCCCGCGTTGCCGACCTGATCGTCGAATGTCTCGAACGGGAAGGCGTGACCCACGTGTTCGGGATCCCGGGAGAGGAGAACATTCACCTCGTTGACGCGCTGTCCCGTTCATCGATCCGATTCATCCTCGCACGTCACGAACAAGGTGCCTCCTTTATGGCCGAGACGTACGGAAGGCTGACCGGTAAAGCTGGCGTCTGTCTCGCCACACTTGGCCCTGGAGCGATCAATCTGCTGCTCGGCGTCGCAGACGCCACGACCAACTCCACTCCACTCATCGCACTTTCCGCGCAGGTCGGGATGAATCGGAGCTTCAAAGAGTCGCACCAGGGCGTCGACCTCGTTTCGATGTTCGCTCCGGTCACGAAGTGGTCGGCCCTCGTCGCCACGCGAGAGGCACCGCCGGAGATGATCAGGAAGGCATTCAAGCTCGCGCAGACCGAGCGACCGGGCGCCGTGTATCTCGCCGTGCCCGAAGACATAGAGAGCGCCCTGGCACCGGAGGACGCTCGACCACTGGAGGTCAACGTTCCTCGGCCCGACGAACCGTCCCCGAGCCAAGTGGCCCGTGCTGCCTCCATACTCAAGGCTGCGTCAAATCCAATCGTCCTGGCCGGCCACGGCGCAGCCCGGGCCGGCGCCGGACCCGCCCTGATGCACTTCGCCGAGTCCCTCGGAGTCTCGGTGGCGACGACGTTCCACGGCAAAGGCGTGTTCCCCGACGACCATCCGCAGGCTCTGGGTGCGATCGGCTTCATGCGGCACGACTACGTGAACTTCGGTTTCGACCAGGCCGACGTCATCGTCACCGTTGGCTACGAGCTCCAGGAGTTCGACCCGGTTCGGATCAATCCCCGGGGTGACAAGCAGATCATCCATATTCACCGGTTTCCGGCCGAAGTCGACCTCCACTACAACGTCGCCGTCGGCCTGCAATCCGATATCCGTCACAGCCTCGACGCCCTCGCGGCTGCGCTCGATTGCCAATTCGAGAATCAGACCACGAAACTGCAGATCCGCGGCCTATTGGCTCAGGAGTTGGCCCAAGGCAGCACGGACGACAGGTTCCCCATGGCGCCGGCACGCGTGGTGGCCGACACCCGGGCCGCCATGCGGCGCGACGACATCGTGCTCGTGGACACCGGTGCCCTCAAAATGTGGATGGCCCGGCTGTACCGCACCTATGCACCGAACACCTGCCTCATTTCGAACGGCCTTTCGACAATGGCGTGGACGCTCCCGGGTGCCATCGGCGCCAAGATCGCCCGACAGGAGGCCCGGGTCCTCGTCGCCACCGGTGACGGGGGCTTCTTGATGAACTCGCAAGAAATAGAAACGGCACTGCGGGAACGAATTCCCATGGTCATCCTCATCTGGGTCGACGATGCCTACGGCCTCATCAGCTGGAAGATGGATCTCGAACTGGGGCACCACGTGGACACCACCTTCGGGAACCCGGATTTCGTTGCGTACGCCGAGAGCTTCGGTGCCACCGGCTACCTGATCACGTCGCCCGACCAACTTCTGCCGACTCTGCAGACCGCCCTCGCCGACGATACCGTCTCGGTCATCGCCTGCCCGGTCGACTACTCCGCGAACCTCGAGTTGATTCGATCCCTCGGCGAACTGGACGAATCCCTCTCTTAAGAGACCGCCAGCGAGCCAGGCCGACGTCCGCGTTGTCGCTCGAGCGCCATGCCTCTTCCGACCTTGGCGCCACCGAAGCTCACGAGTAACCTGACTTCGCAGATTCGGACCACGATCGATCACGCCGTGGAGATCCGACGTAAATACCTCAGTGAGCAAAGGTGGCGATCGATTGGTGCCCGAGTCTTCAGACGTCCTGCTTGAGGAAGCCGATTCGGTAGCGATCATCCGGATCGACGACGGAAAGGTCAATGCATTCAGCCAGGAGCTTCTTCGATCATTGTCGGAAGCGATCGACTATGCCTTGGCGCACGACAGGGCCGCCTTGATCCTGGGTAGTGATCGGTCCCTTTCTGCCGGCTTTGACCTGTCGGCGATGCGCTCAGACGCCGATACCAGGCGGAGACTCGTTCTCAGCGGGTTGGAGCTAGCCCTCAAGATATTCGAGTCACCGATACCGATTGTTGTTGGCTGCACTGGTCATGCCATTGCCGCCGGCACCCTTCTTCTGTTTGGAGCAGACCACGTCGTTGTCGGCGAAGGACCAGTGAAGATCGGCCTGAACGAGACAACGATCGGCATTGAGCTTTCACCGTTCGTCCTCGAACTCGCCCAGTACCGGCTCCTCCCTTCCGCCTACAACCAGATATTGCGCGGACAGCTTCACGGCGCGCGAGCCGCACACCTGGCTGGATATGTCGACGAGGTTGTCGCTTCAGAGGACCTACTCCCTCGCTCAATCGAAAGGGCGAACCATTTGGCCGAGCTCGATCCCCTGAGCTATCGCCGGACGAAGGAGGCGATGCGGTCGAAGACGACGTCGGCGTTGCGCTCCGCGCTCGAGCGAAAGCGTGCGGAATGAATCGCCACCCGGGCCGGCTGACTCCGGGCACTGCGGACGGATGGCCACGTTGACCGTTGGCTGCGGTGACAATCGGAGGACACTTTGACCACACCTGGACCGCTGCTCGAGGGAGACGAAGGCCTCAACCACCAGATCGTGGACACATTCGCCCGAGTCGGCCAGTCGGACCGGTCCTGGACCGAGAAGATCTGGGCCATGGCGGCGTCCCGGGACGGATCGCTGAGCGTGGCGTTCGGTTTGGGTAAGTACATCAACCGAAACGTGATGGACGGGTTTGCCGGTGTCTCACGGGGGACCGAGCAGTGGACCGTGCGCTCCAGTCGTCGCCTGTCACCGGAGTTCGAGAGCAGCAGCGTCGGGCCGATCGCCTACAGCATCGTCGAGCCGCTGCGGCGGACTCGCTACCGCCTGGCCGCGACCGACATCGTCCCAATCAGCTTCGACATCGAGATCGAGGGAGTTTCGCCACCGGCCATGGAGGAACGCGAAACCCACATCAGCCGAAGCCGAGCTCGGATTGACGCCGACATCATGCGCTTCCATCAGAGTGGGGTGGCACGGGGATGGGTTGAGGTGGACGGAACGCGCACCGAGATAGACGACCAACGCTGGGTGGGCGCCCGCGACCGTTCGTGGGGTGTTCGCTACGGCGTCGGGGTTTCTCCCGAAGACATCGAACAACAAGCACTGCCGGCGGACGCGTCGGGAATGTTCGTCTGGATGCCGGTGACGATGACCCGACCCGACGGCCGTCCGTTCACGCTGTTCGTGTACTACCAGCGATACAGTGGGCCGGGTTGGTCGACGGGCAGCTCGCGGGGGGCAATCGAGCTGCCTGACGGCAGGACGAAGCCCTTTCAGGACGTTGTCCCCGACCTACAATTTCGCGACGACAATCGGCGCCTGCTCGGCGGATCGATTCGTACGGTACTCCCGGATGGGACCGAATCCTCTTACCGGATCGATCCGGTATCCGCAACGGGCTTCCACCTCGGCACCGGGCTCTACGGCGGCTTTGAAGGGCACTACCAGGGTGAGTGGCGTGGTGAACTTCACACCGACGGAGAGCACATCACCGACTGCGACACCGTCCCGGTGGCGCACCGCATCCATCAACATCGCGACTGCATCGTGAGGGTGGAGGGCCTTCAGGACGGGTCAACCGGAGTCGGCACTATGCAGACCAACGCTGTCGGGCCGCATGCGGAGATGGGTCTCACCGCGGCCGCTTCGTTTCTTTAGTGCTCAGAGGACCTCATCCGACGCGGAGCAGGCGGCTGACCGCCCTGGGGATCCGCGAGTCCGGAACGCCCCCTCACCCCACTCCATTCCGCCGCGCTCGGCTTGCACAGAGTACGGAACCGCCCGTGCACCGAAGCCGATCGGATCAGCCTGCCAGTCCCCTATCGGCGCTTATCCGGGCGACCAGACGATCGAGCTCCGGCGGAAGGTCCTCGGGAACGTGCTGCATGGCTAACCCGTCGTCACCAACATCATCGATGGCTTTGACCAGCCTGCTCATGGCGTGGGTGAAGTCAGCGGCAGCTGTTGCGACGGCCTCAGTCTCAGTAGTCATGTCAAACCCTTTCTGAACTCGGAGTCACGCTAGCGGCCGGGATCGCCGAGGTCGACGTCTCGATCATCCGCTTGGGGCGGGCGTCCTCACTGACTGATCGCGGCGCCTTCGACGGCCTTGCTCCACCCAACCACCAGGCGAGTGCAGTGAGGGCCCGGGTTCGCCACGATCAACGGTCAGTCCGGGGTCGACTCGCACGAGACGTGGGAGCCCGCACATTCAAGGGATCGTGGCGCCGAATGGAGACGACCACCACCGACCGAATCGACGGTCAGGAGAACCCTGGCGTCTCCACCGTCGTGCCGGCGCAAGAACCCGACTTCGTCCGCTCGAGCTGGAGCCGCGCGCAGTGAGGAGCGGATCAGGCGTTTGGTCGCAGACCCGCGGCCGCGCGAACCACCAATAGTCAAGTGATTCCTTGACTATTGAGTTCGGGTTGGGTAAACTTAAGTGCATGCTTGACCAAACGATCGACCTCGATCGGACCTTCCAGGCCCTGGCTGATCGCAGCAGGCGGTCCATGGTGGAACGCCTCACCTCGGGTCCCGCTTCGGTGAGCGAGTTGGCGCGTCCTCTGTCCATGTCCTTGGCGGCCGTGGTGCAGCACGTTCAGGTACTCGAGGCGTGCGGAGTCGTGAAGACCGAGAAGGTCGGGAGGACGCGCCTCTGCCGCATCGAACCAGCAGCGATGACTGCCGCCGAGCGGTGGATCACAGAGCGGCGTCGAGGCTGGGAATCTCGCCTCGATCGACTCGGCGACCTGTTGAGCGAAGAGGCCGCGACGACCAAGGAGAATCCATGACCTTGTCCACGGTTACACATGACACCTTTGTCATTGCGCGAACCTATGACTCGCCTGTCGCGACCGTGTTTCGAGCCTGGGCAGAGCCGAGTCGCAAAGCCCGTTGGTTCGCCGGCTCTGCCGACGCCCTCGGGAACGGATACGAGCTCGATTTCCAGATAGGGGGCGAGAGGTCAATCGCGGCGGACCCCCAGGTGGGCCGGTGTACACATACTCCGCGCAGTTCCGAGACATCGTGATGGACCGGCGGATTGTCTCCACCTCCGAATTGTTTGCCGACGACTCCCTTCTGTCGGTCACCGTGGCCACGGTCGAGTTCCACGAGACGCGCGACACCACCGAGCTCATCCTCACGGAACAGGGAGTGTTCCTCGATGGCCAGGAGACACCGGCGCAACGCGAGGAAGGGACCCGGTCCCTGCTCGACTCACTGGCTGCATCGCTCGCCGGAGACCAACAATGAGGAGTCACATCGCGTGGTGTTGCCACCGCCTATGAAGTTGAGAAAGCAGTCCGGCCGGTGTGGCGAGCAGATCACCGCAGAGAATCGCCACTCACAAAATGGCCATCGGGCTGAGCCAATGCCTTCTGGCTCCACCGACCACAAGAAGTTCGCGGAGCCGATTTCAAGGCATCCTCGTCGCTCCGAATGCAAAACGCTGTGAGGAGATTCGCCGCACGGCACCATGGAGGATCATCCATTACACACCCTGGCATCGTTCATCTTCATCAGCATTGACGGCTTCCACGAGGGTCCGAACGGCGAGTTGGACTGGCCGATCGTCCACCAGGAATTCAACGACTTCGCCACTCGCCAGCTCGATGAGGCAGGCATGATCGCATTCGGTCGCGCCACCTATGAGCACATGGCGGCCTACTGGCCTACCGGTCATGACTTCGCGGATGAATAGCAAGGAGAAGATCGTCTTCTCGACGACGCTCACCGATGTGAACTGGTCAGGAACCACCCTCATTCGCGGCGAGGCTAGAGAACACATCCCGACCGTCATGACTGGTGCCGGCAAGGAACTGCTGGTGATCGGCAGCGCGCACCTGACTGCCAACTTGGCGCAGGCTGGCCTCCTCGACGAACTGCGCATCATGGTGTGCCCGATCGTGCTCGGCCAGGGTCGGTCGCTCTTCGAGGATTTGAAGCACCGCGTCTCGCTCTCTCTCATTCGCGTGAGGCAGTTCGACTCCGGCAACCTCGTGCTCACCTACCGACCGTCGCCTCAACTGAGCCGCGATAGCGCCAGGGATTTCGCCGACGCCAATAAGCAGCGCGCTACCGCCCACTCCCACCACTACGCCTTCCGCCCGACTCCGGCACGAGGAGCAACTCACTCCACTTCGGCCGAGCCTTCTCCTATCCGGTAAGGACGATGCACCGCAAGACGCTCAGAACATTCTGCGGAAGTACCGGCCCTCGACGTGAATCTCCTGCGTCGAGAAGCTCAGGAGAGGCGAGTCGTTGTGCTCGTCCGAATCAGCACAATGATCGCCTCGACCTTCGAACTTGGCCTTACGGGGTCGCCAGCTTTTCCGATCGTCGTGGCCCGAAATCGAGTTCGGCTGCGGGACACGGGGCCTGAATCGCGTAGCCCTGTCCGACGTCACAGCCGAGTGCCGTCAGGTCGCCGATGAAAGAAAGTCGCTCGATTCCTTCAGCGACGACGCGTAGACCAAACGCGTGGCCAAGGTGGATGATGGAGCGAACGATTTCCTCGTCACGTCCTATCGTCTCTCCGGCCTGGAGGCGGGAAATGAATGTGCGGTCAAGCTTGAGTTCGCCAATCGCCAGCTCGTTGAGGTGCGAGAGTGAGGAAAACCCGGTGCCGAAGTCATCGATCGAGACCAAGATGCCCGAGTCAGCGAGGCTCTCGATGACACGCTTGGACCGGGTCAAGTGGGCCATCACCATTCCCTCGGTGATCTCGAGAACCAGTGCGCCGGTCGGTAACCCGGTCCGTGTGAGGATCTCGCCGACGCGCTGGGGCAAAGAGGAATCCAAGAGGTCGGTGGCGAGCAAGTTGACGGCGACCGCAGCTCGATTCCCGGCGTGCCACCATTGGGCGCAGTCAGCCATTGCCTGCTCGAAAACCCAAGTAGCCAGGGAATGGATGAGTCCGCTCTCCTGTGCGAGCGCCAAGAGGTGTTCGGGTGGAATAAGCCCGAGGGTGGGATGGCGCCAGCGCAAGAGTGCCTCGACCGTGACCACTTGTCCGGTTCGCAGGTCAATCTCGGGTTGATAGTGCAGCGCCAGTGAGCCGTTGGCCATCGCCACGCGCAGATCTTCGATCAGCGCGAACCTGTCGGCCTCGTCGTCGAGTGCGACCTCGTAGACCTCGAACGAACCGCGTTCATTCTTGGCTCGGTACATGGCGGTGTCCGCGCAGTGGATCAGCTCGGCGGCACTCAGGGCGTGGTCTGGAGCAAGGGCTACGCCGATGCTTGCGCCGACATGCAGGCTGGCGGTGTTCACGTCGATCGGTTCTGTGAGCAGTGACGAAATGCGCTGCGCCACCGTCGTGGCCTTGTGGGTGTCGGCGCCATAAAGGAGGACGGCGAACTCATCACCGCCTAAACGCGCCACGAGGTCGCCGTGACGAACGGTCTGGCGAATCCGAGGGCCGATTTGGCGCAACAAGGCATCTCCTGTCTGGTGCCCGAAGGAGTCGTTGATCTCCTTGAAATGGTCCAGATCGATCAGGAGCAAGGCCAGGCTTTTCACGTGACTGTCGCCGTGCGAGAGGGCAGCCAGGGCTTTTTCAAGTCCGTTGAGCAGGTGTCGACGATTTCCAAGCCCGGTCAACTCGTCGGTCGAGGCTTGATGCTGACGTGATTCATTGAGCGTTCTCTGTTCGCGCAACGAGAGTCCCATGCGGGCCACTACCGCCATGAGGGCGGCCCCGGCGAGGGCGAAGGCGAGGGCGAAGGCGACCGAGTTCACATGTCGGAGGTCGCCCGCCGCGAGGATCGCCGGACTGGCCACCAAGGCGAGGGTCAGCACCACCCGAAGGCCTCAATCAGTTTGTAGTGGCTCAGTGACCCAATCTGGCCAGTGGGCTGGGCGAAGAGTGAGCCGGCCGCCACCAAAAGCCCAATTGTTCCGGGATAGGACATCTGCCCGAATTGGGTTCGCCGAGAGGCGTCACTGGAGGTAATTGCGCCATCCTCCTCCCGTTGCACCATGGCCCTGAATCGGCGCCTCGGCCCTGACGCTTGACCCGGTAGCGGTGGCGTCTAGGAAAATGGACCGTTGCGAACGCTCCCCGGCTTGAGCCGCTTCACCACCAATTCCGCTCGAGGGCCTGCCCGGGTAATGAGCCCGCATCGAGGCTGTCGAGTTCGGCCATGTCGGCGTCCGAGAGCGTGAAGTCGAGGGTGCCCGCGTTCTCTGCGATCCGTTCGCGATGCACAGACTTCGGAAGCACCACAAAGTCGTGCTGAAGGCCCCAGCGGATCAGGATCTGGGACGGAGACCTCCCGGTTCGGGTGGCGATCGCTTGAACTCTGGGGTTCGTGAGATGGCGACCGGTTCCCAGCGGACTGTAGGCCTCGGTCACGAGACTGCGGCGGCGATCCTCCTCGACCAGCTCCCGTCGATAGCTGAACGGGTTCAGATTGATCTGATTGACGACGGGCGGCGTGGTTGCGATAGCCAAGACCCCCTCGAGCTCTGTGACGCTGAAGTTCGACACCCCGATGGAGCGCGCATGGCCCATGTTCTTCGCTCGTTCCATTCCCGGCCACGCCCAGGTCGGTCCTCCTTGAGGCCAGTGGACGAGATAGAGATCGACGTAGTCGAGCTTCAGCCGTTCCAGGCTCGCTTCGAGCTCGCCAACCGGATCCCGAGAGCCTGGATAGAACTTCGTAGCGATGAACACGTCGTCGCGGTCCAGCCCGCTTTGACGAAATGCTTCGCCGACACTGGACTCGTTTCCGTACGCCTGGGCCGTGTCGATGTGGCGGTAGCCGAGTTCGAGCGCCCAGCGCACGGCGTCCTCGCATTCACGCCCATCAGGTGTCTGCCAGACACCAAGAGCGAGCGACGGAATCACGTACCCATCGGCGAGGGTCTGCACAGGCACCAACTCGCCGAACGGAGATGTCGTCATCATTTTCCACTCCCCAGGCCGCCGAGCACGCTCGAGGCTCTCAAAAACGCCAACGACGGTCGGCGATTGGACTCTGAAGTGCACAGGCTATCGCCGACTGCAAAAGTCCCACCAGGCAATACGTCCGCCACCGGTCGGGCTGGCACCTTGTTTCGCCCAGAGATTATTCGTCAGCTCCCAATTCTTCGGGTGACACGATCGCGTCGACAAGGGCTTCGGATCGGAGAACGGTCAACGCCAACGGCTCGCCAATAGCGTCCCCGATCATGAGTCGCTGCAACGACTGCGCGCTCGTGACTGCCTCGCCGTTGGCGCTGATCAGAAGGTCGTTGGTCCGCAGTCCCGCTTTCGCAGCGGGCCCCGCGGCGACGACCTGCTCAATACGCACCCCGGTTCTCTGATCGAACCGAGCGGCCCACGACGGAGGCAGAGGTGCAGGAGTCCCCGCCAATCCCAAATAGGCGCGGCGCACTCGTCCGTCGGACATGAGGCTGGCAACGATTTGTCGGGTGATGCCGTTGATGGGTATGGCCAATCCCACTCCGACGCCGGCGACCGCGGTGTTGATCCCCACGACCTCGCCGGACGCTGCGACCAGCGCCCCGCCAGAATTTCCAGGGTTCAGCGCAGCGTCCGTCTGAATAACGTCATCGACGATACGCACGTTCTCTCCGGCCCGTGTCGGCAGTGACCGGCCCAGTGCGCTCACGACACCCGCCGTGACGGTCCCGGCCAATCCAAGTGGATTACCGACCGCCACGACCAGCTGCCCCACTCTCAGTTGTGAGGCTTCGCCCAGCTTCGCTGGCGCGGGAGTCGCGCCATCGGCACGGATCACCGCCAAGTCCGACAAAGGGTCGCTGCCCACGACGCGGAAGGGCACGATGGTGCCGTCACCGAAGGCAGCCTGACCCGCCTCCGCCCTCCCAACCACGTGCGCATTCGTCAGCAGGAAGCCGTCGCTGGTGAACACGACAGCCGAGCCCGCACCGGCCGCGATGCTTCCGTCGCGGCGTCGCTGGGACACCTGCACCGCAGCGACTCGGGGAGTCAGTTGCTCGGCAATCGAGACCACTACCTGGGAGTACGCGTCCAGGGCTGCGATCTCCGGTTGGGATGAACGGGCGAGGATGTCGGTCATCGACCACTCGTTATTACAGGATTACACACTTACATCACTATATATCGACGCCGCAACCTCGGCGGAGCGGGAGACCAGCGGCGCCGTCCCGTCCGCTGGTTTGAACAACACCACAGAACCATGACCTCTGCCTTGATCCGCAAGCGATGGATACGCTCACCACTCATGTCCCAATTCGAAGGTCGCGCGGCGGGACAATGAACGCGGTCGCGACCATCTTGGGGATCATCATCGTGGTGGTGACGGTCTCGGACGTCGTGCTCACCATGGTCTTGCCGAGGCGACCGTCGGGTATCGAGCGCTTGAGCCTCCAGGTCAACCGGGGCGTCCGGATGTGCTTCGTTGTCGCGTCCCACCTGGCGAAGACCTACGAGCGACAGGACGCGATTCTGGCCCCCACGGGGCCGGTTGCCCTGGTTGTGCAGCTGCTCTTCTGGGCAGCTTGCCTTGTGCTCGGGTTCGGCCTCATCCTCGTCGGCGCGGGCGCGTCCTTCGCCGATGGGTTGCTCCAGGCGCTCACCGCGCTCTTCACGGTAGGAGCCGTCCATAGCGGTGGGTCGCCCGATACTGGGGTCGACATCTCGGTTGGCGCGATATGGGTCGTGATCGTCGCACTGCAGATCGCCTACCTCCCAGCCCTCTACAGCTCGTTCAACCGACGCGAGGGCCTCGTCGCCCTCCTCGAGAGTCGAGCCGGTGTCCCGGCGTGGGGTCCCGAACTCCTGGCGCGGCACCAGCTGGTCGGCATCAACGACACCCTCCCCGGGCTGTATGCCGCGTGGGAAGCATGGGCGGCCGACGTGGCCGAAAGCCACACCACGTACCCGGTGCTGCTCCTCTTTCGCTCCCCTGAGCCGTGGTACTCGTGGCTGCTGGGGCTCATCGCCGTTCTCGATGCCGCAGCGATGCATCTGGCTCTCGCGCCCAGCCAGGCGACTTCCCAGGCCCGTCTGTGTCTGCGCATGGGATTCACTCTGCTTAACCGGATCGCGACCACATTCCGATGGGAGGTGGATCTTGACCCGAACCCCGAGGGTCCAATAGAGCTGACGTTTGCAGAGTTCGACCGAGCGGTGACGATGCTCGTGGGCGTGGGCTTTACCACTGAGCGAAGTGCCGAAGAGGCATGGGCCGACTTTCGCGGCTGGCGCGTCAACTACGAGAGCGTCGCCTACAGACTCGCCGACCGCCTCACCGTCCCGCCGGCTCCATGGTCAGGTCAGCGGCGTCACATGCGCTCGGGCCCAGTCGAACCCCGCCGCCCGCCCCAGCGCCGACCGGGCGGCGGCGAGCCGTTCGTCTATGACCGGCCGACCGTCGTCATCGGGCCTCGGCCCCGCCTCATCCGCCGCAGTCGACCCGGATCTTGAGCACAAGCCCTCGAGAGGGATTGCTCTTCGCCACTCACTCATAGCGCCCGTGTGACTGGGACCGGTGATTTGGCGCGCCTGGCATCCCCATAGGGCAGATTCGAGAGAATTACTGGACAGCGCCCGCCGTCGAGTGTTGGGCATTCCACAGTGTGTGTCTCCGAGTCTGGGGTCAGGCAAGAGGGCAGACGAGTGCTGCGCCAGACCGTCGATGCGGGCGTAGCAGGGGTCAGCGAGTTTCAATCTC
>Ga0302325_10020055_pt1 | contig 14027 bp, 12 predicted proteins | sample Palsa_T0_2_FD_201948 | JGI IMG/M metagenome (GOLD analysis project Ga0302325, IMG submission 201948) | Peat permafrost microbial communities from Stordalen Mire near Abisko, Sweden - Palsa_T0_2 | ecosystem: Environmental > Terrestrial > Soil > Palsa > Peat permafrost | place: Sweden: Abisko... | reverse complement strand
CGGTGGCGCCCAGTGCGACCACGAGCTACGGGTTCACGATCTCGATCTGGGCGCGAAGGTAGGGAAGGCAGTGGGCCATCTCGGCCTCGGTCGGCGGGCGGTTGCCCGTCTGCACCCCGTCCTCCCCCGCGGGAAGGTCCGGCCGCCAGTTCATGATGTTGCCGATGTAAACGTCGGCCCTGGAGAGGGCCATGCCGCTGATCATCCGGTTGAGAAGCTGGCCGGCCGGCCCCACGAAGGGCTCGCCCTGTATCTCCTCCTCGGCGCCGGGCGCCTCCCCCACGAACATGATCGCCGCGTCGAGGTTGCCCACCCCGAGGACCACCTTCTTGCCGGGGCGCACCTTCGACCTGCAGACCGGGTCGTCGAGAACGGCCTGCAGGAGGGCGGCCCACTGCGTGCGCTTGTCCCCCCGGGGAAGCGTGAAGGCCGCCGGAGCGGCCGCGGCCGCGGCCGGAGCGGCCGGCGCGGGGCGCGGGGCCGATGCGGCAGCCTTGGCAGGCGTCTCCGCGGGACGCCTCTCGAGCGAGCTCCTGAGGGCGGCCAGGCCCTCCTGCGAGACAGCGACTCTGACGACCCCGCTCGCCTTGAGGCGGCGCAATTCGTCGGTGATTGCGTTCAGGGCGAGGCGCATCGTCACGCTGCCGGGGCCCTTTGGGATTGAAGCAGCTTCTCCACGTACTTGCCCAGCATGTCGAATTCCAGGTTCAGGGCGTCGCCCGCGCCGCGCACCCGCAGGTTGGTCACGGCGAGGGTGTGCGGGATGATCCAGCAAGCAAAGGCGTCGCCCTCCACCTCGGCCACGGTGAGCGATATGCCGTCGACGGCAACGCTCCCCTTGGGGACAAGCAGCCTGCCGCAGCCCTCGGGTCCCCGGACCCTCAGGTAGCGGTCCGCGCCGCGGGCCTCGAAGGCCTCTATGATTCCCCGGCCGTCGATGTGGCCCGTGACGAAGTGGCCGCCCAGCCTGCTGTCGGCCCTCATGCTCCGCTCCAGGTTCACCGGGGCGCCGGGCACGATCGAGGCCAGGTTCGTGAGGCGCCGGGTTTCCTCGAGCACATCGAAGGAGATTCCCGCGGCGTCGAAGTCCACGGCGGTCAGGCAGCACCCGTTGACGGCGATGCTCTCGCCCTCGGTGAGGCCGGCCGCCACCGCGCGCGCGGAGACCCTCAGCCTCCAGGACCCCGCGGCCCTGGAGAAGGACTCCACCTCGCCGGTTTCCTCAACGATTCCCGTGAACATGGCCCGTTTCAGCGCAGCTTGATCCTGAGGACGGCGGTTTCGCTCCCTCGGTTCACGAGGAACACGGTCTCCGTCCGAGCGGGGTCCTTTTCGATGTCGGAGAGCCGCTTCACGGCCGACGCGAAATCCGGCACCTCAGCCCCGTCAATCTCCTTGATCCAGTCGTCGGGCCGCAGGCCGGCAACGTCCGCGGGGCCGTTGGGCTTCACGAGGTGCGCGACGACGCCGCTCAGCTCGCTCGTCTTGGAGTGCCGGGCGACCGCGTCGCCGTAGACGAATTCGCGGGCGCTGAAGCCGATTTTCTCAAAGTACATCCGGTCGGCCTCGCGGACGAGGCGCGGCTCCTCGTCGAGCAGCACCTTGAGCTCGATGCGGTCGGACCCGCGGAGCACCGAAAGCATCATCGTCTCGCCCGGGCTGTGGGCCGCGATCAGCCGCTCGACGTAGTCGACGACGACCCGGTCGGGCCTGAAACGGGGCAGCGGCTTGCCGTCCACGCCCAGGATGATGTCGTGCGCCTTCAGCCCGGCCTTCTCGGCGGGGCTGCCCTCGAGCACCTCGCTGACGACGGCGCCCGAGTGGGACTCGAGCTTGAGGAATGCGGCGACCTCGCGGTCCATTGGCTCGAGGCCGTAGGCGCCGAGCCAGGCGAGGGGGCGCCCGAAGACATTTTTCGGGATCCGGGCCACATAGGGAAGGACCTCGCTGGCGACGAGGAACGCGCTGCTCTCCTCGAGGTTCACGAGCATGATGGGGGCGCCGTCGCGGTCGGCGCCCGAGAACTCGAGGAAGGTCTGCCCGAAGGAGCTGGCGCCCAGTCCGACAAACCTTCCGTCCCTGTCGAAGACGGGAAGGCCGGGCCCGGCCACCTCCTGCTGGGCTATCGCCGTGCGCTGGGGAAGGAGCTGCACCAGCGCCACGCGGCTCTGGAGGATATACGGCATGAAGTCCTCGTCCTTGTTGCGGATCCCGATGCCCCACACCTCGTCGGCCAGACCGGTCTCAGGCGCCCCGTCGGGCGCGGCAAACGCCGTGACGGGCACGAGCCGGCCGCGAATGGACGCGCTCGCCCGCACAAAATGCCATCCCGTGTAGGCGTCCCGGCCGAGGTACTCGGCGGGCGTCCCCTCGGGATCCCCGGGCACGTAGACCTTGAAGTCGCGGATCTGGCTGGGCGAAACCCTCAGGTCGATGGCCGCGGACGGCAGGATGATCGTCCCCTGCGAGTCGACCACGGTGCCGTAGGCGACCGTGGGCCGGCGCTCCAGCTCCGTCTGGGTCACGTACTCCACGGCGACGGTGCACTTGACGCGCTCCGCCCAGAGCGCGGGAAGCTCGGCCGCGCGGGCGCCGGCGATACAGGACGCCGCAGCCATCAGGAGGACGGAAAATTTCACGGCTTAAGGACCACAAGCGCGACGCGGCGTTCCCGCTGCACCTCAAAGAGCGTGGGGGCGGGCTTGGCCGAATACGCGGCGTCCGTCGCCCGGACGACGTCGAGGGAGTCCACGGGGCTCTGGTTGATCTTCGTGATGATGTCGCCCCGGGAGAGCCCGGCGATCTCGGCGGGAAATCCCCTCTGGACGCCGATCACGAGGACGCCCGTGTCGTCGGCCAGCTGGTTCTCCCGGGCAAAGGCGCGGGAGACCTTCCTGACGCCGATGCCCCACGTGTCGGAGACCCACTCCTCGCCCATCCGGCTGTCGAGCCTGGCGGTGACGAGGGTGGCCGACGCGTCGTTGGACGCCCGCTTGTAGTCGAGCACGAGCGTCGAGCCGACGGGAAGGCTCGCGATCGCGTTCTGGATCATAGGCAGCTCCTCGGGAAAGCGCCCGTCCACCTTCTTGCCGTCGATGGCCAGGATGACGTCGCCGGCCCTCAGGCCCGCGTTCGCCGCGGGCGAGCCGGCCTCGACGCTGTCGACCAGGACGCCTGAGTTCGCGGCCAGGTCATAGAATCCCTCGAGGTCCTGCAGGGCCTTCGGGATGATCCCGATGTAGCTGCGGGTGATCGTGCCGTCCTTGACCAGGCCGGCCACGATGCGCTTGGCGATGACGGAGGGTATCGCGAACCCGAGGTTGTTCGCGCCCAGGTAGGCGCGCGAGGTGATCCCCACGACGCGGCCGTCCTCCGTGACGAGCGGGCCTCCCGAGTTGCCCGGGTTGATGGCCGCGTCGGTCTGGAGCCAGCTGTTGAAGTTGCCGGTCTCGTAGCCGTCGACGCCCTCGGTGTCCTCGAAATAGCGGTTGTTGTTGGAGATGATGCCGCGGGTCACCGTGCGGGTGAGGCCGTGGGGCGTGCCGACGGCGTAGACCGTCTCGCCGACGTACAGCTTGTCGCTGTCCCCGAATTCCGCGTGCTTGAACGCGAGGGAGCGCTTCTTCACCTCGTCGGGGTTCAGCTTCAGGAGGGAGAGGTCGGTCCAGTGGTCCCAGCCGATCAGCTTCGCGTTGACGCGCTCGAGGCTGGACAGGGTCACATTGATGTCGACCGCCTTGGGGCCGACCACGTGGGCGTTGGTGAGGATCAGGCCGTCCTGCGAGAGGATGACCCCGGAGCCGATGCTCGCGTCGATCCTGCGCGCGCCGTCCTCGAAGTTGAGCTCGCTCACGTCGATGCGGACCACCGAGTCCAGAAGCCGGTCGAACCCCCCGCTCATTGAGGCCCCGGCCCGCGTGGCGAAGGGGGCTGCGAGCAGCGCGCAGGCGCCCAAGATTGACCGGAGGAGCGATTGGTTCACAGTGGCGGGTTTCACAAGATGGTTACAGGGAGCAAAGACTACGACTTTCACGAGATAGAACGCCGCTGGCAATCTTTCTGGGAGCGCGACCACACCCACCGCGCCGGAAGGGACCCCTCCCTGCCCAAGTACTACGTCCTCGACATGTTCCCCTACCCTTCGGGGTCGGGCCTGCACATAGGGCACCCGGAGGGCTACACCGCAACCGACATCATCGCCCGGTACAGGCGGGCCCGTGGGTTCGACGTGCTCCATCCCATCGGCTGGGACGCGTTCGGGCTCCCCGCCGAGCAGCACGCGGTCAAGACGGGGACCCACCCCGCCGCGAACACCCAGAACAACATCGCCAACTTCAGGCGGCAGGTCCGGGCGCTCGGATTCTCCTACGACTGGGACCGGGAGATCGACACGACCGACCCGAAGTATTTCCGCTGGACGCAGTGGATCTTCCTGCAGCTGTTTGGCAAGGGGCTCGCGTACGTGGACGAGCGCCCGGTGTGGTGGTGCCCGGAGATGCGGACCGTCCTCGCCAACGAGGAGGTCGTCGACGGCAGGAGCGAGGTCGGCGGCTTTGCGGTCGAGCGGCGCAACCTGCGCCAGTGGGTCCTGAGGATCACGGCCTATGCCGACAGGCTGCTCTCGGGCCTCGAGGCCGTCGACTGGCCGGACTCGACCAAGAGGATGCAGGCGGCATGGATCGGCAGGAGCGAGGGAGCCGAGATCGTCTTCGGCCTGGACGACCCCTCCCTGCGGGGCCTGCGTGTCTTCACGACCCGGCCCGACACGCTGTTCGGCTGCACGTACATGGTGCTCGCCCCCGAGCACGCCCTCGTGGACGCGCTGACCCTCGCCGGGCACCGGGGCGCCGTGGACGAGTACCGCAGGATCGCGGCCTCCAAGAGCGACCTCGAGCGCACCGATCTCGCGAAGGAGAAGACCGGCGTCTTCACCGGCTCGTTCGCCGTGAATCCGATCAACGGGGAGAAGGTGCCCATATGGGTCGCCGACTACGTCCTTTCGGGGTACGGGACCGGCGCGATCATGGCCGTGCCCGCGCACGACGAGCGCGACCACGAATTCGCGGTGAGCTACGGGCTTCCCATCGTGGGCGTCATCGAGCCGGCGGAGCGGTCCGGGGACGAGGGCGGCCCGGCGCTGCCGTACACCGGCGACGGGAACCTGGTGCGCTCCGGGGCTTACACGGGCCTGCCGTGGCGCGAGGCGAAGCGCCGCATGACGGACGACCTTGCCGCGGCGGGCGCGGCCAGGCACGCCATCAACTACAAGCTGCGCGACTGGCTCTTCTCGCGCCAGAGGTACTGGGGCGAGCCGATCCCGATCGTGTGGGTGGGCGAGGACGACTACCGCAGGGCGGCCCCCACCCTGCCCGGCGCCCTCCCGGCCGAGCCCGTCTCCTACGTGCACGAGGGCGTCGCCCGGTTCGCCCTGCCGCTGCCCGACTCCGCGCTGCCGCTCGAGCTCCCGGCGGTGCAGTCCTACCTGCCGAGCGGCACGGGCGAAAGCGCGCTCGCCAACGTCACCGAGTGGGTGGCGATCTGGTATGACTTTGCGACCGGCAAGGCGGTGCCTCAGTCCGGCCCCAGGCCGAAGGGCGACACGTGGGTCCGCGCCCGGCGCGAGACGAACACGATGCCTCAGTGGGCCGGTTCGTGCTGGTACTACCTGCGGTTCACGGATCCCGCGAACGACCGCGCGTTCGCGTCGCCGGAGGCCCTCGCGCGCTGGGGCGGCCCGGACCTCTACGTCGGCGGCGCCGAGCACGCCGTCCTGCACCTCCTCTATGCCCGATTCTGGCACAAGGTGCTCTTCGACCTCGGCAGGGTGCCGACCGACGAGCCGTTCACGAAGCTCTTCCACCAAGGGATCATCCTTGGCGAGGACGGCGAGAAGATGTCGAAGACCCGCGGCAACGTCGTCAGCCCGGACGTGATCATCGAGAGCCACGGCGCCGACAGCCTGCGCCTCTACCTCATGTTCCTCGGGCCGCTCGAGGCGATGAAGCCGTGGAGCCCGCGCGGGATCGAGGGCGTGCACCGCTTCCTCCAGAAGGTCTGGCACGACTGCGTCGGCGAGGATGGCGGGGCAAACCCCAGGGTGGCGCAGGGGATGCAGGATTCCGCCGAGGTCCAGAAGCTCCTTCACGAGACCATCCGCAAGGTCGGGGACGACATCGACGCCCTGCGCTTCAACACCGCCATCTCGCAGATGATGATCCTCGAGAACGCGCTCCACAAGGAGACCCGGGTCAGCCGCGCGACGGTCCTTTCATTCCTCCAGATCCTGGCGCCCTTCGCTCCCCACTTCGCCGAGGAGGTCTGGGCCCGCCTGGGCGCCCCGGGACTCGCGGCTTCGACCCCGTGGCCCAGGTTTGATCCGTCGAAGCTGGCCTCGGCCGAGGTCCGGCTCGTATTCCAGGTGAACGGGAAGCACCGCGGCGACCAGCTTGTGCCGGTGGGGCTCACCCAGGATGAAGCCGTTTCACTCGCGAAGGCGCAGGAGAGGGTGGCGCCGTTCCTCTCCGGCAAGACCATCGAAAAGGTGGTTTACGTCCCCGGCAGGATCCTCAACCTCGTCGTTGCGTAGCCGATGCACGAGGAAAAATGGGCCCAGGTGGACCGCTACCTCTGCGAGCGGCTTGTGCCGGAGGATCCCGCGCTCGTTGCCGTGCTCCGGGAAAGCGCCGCGGCCGGGCTGCCCCCGATCCATGTCTCGCCGAACCAGGGCAAGATGCTCCAGCTCCTGGCGCAGTCCCACGGTGCGCGCAGCATCCTGGAGATCGGCACTCTTGGGGGCTACAGCACGATCTGGCTGGCCCGGGCCCTCCCCCCCGGCGGACGCGTGGTCACCCTCGAGTATGAGAGCGGGCACGCCGAAGTCGCCCGGCTGAACTTTGCCAGGGCCGGCGTTGCGGACAAAGTCGAGCTTCGCATGGGCCGCGCGCAGGAAACCCTGCCCCAGCTGATGGCCGAGGGTCGCGGCCCGTTCGATTTCATCTTCATCGACGCGGACAAGCAGAGCTACCCCGAGTATTTCACATGGGCGCTGAAGCTGTCGCGGCCGGGAACCCTGATCATCGCCGACAATGTCGTTCGAGACGGCGCGGTGATCGACGGGGAAAGCCCGGATCCGAGCGTCCAAGGGGTGCGCCGGATGAACGAGCTCGTCGCCGGCGAGCCGCGGGTCAGCGCCACCGCGATCCAGACCGTGGGCAGCAAGGGCTACGACGGATTCATGCTGGCGATCGTGAATTCCGCGCACGGCGCCGCGTAGCCGCTGGTCTCCGGCCAAGGGGGCATTCCGGGATTGCTGCGGCCGCCTTCTTTCCGGGAATATCGGCGATCACCCCCACGCCCGAGTCCTCCGATCTCGATCCCCTGCGGCGCTTTTCGGACCGCGTCGACGACTACGTGCGCTACCGGCCCGGCTATCCCGCGGAGCTCATCCGATTCATGCAGGTCCGGACGGGATTGGCGGAGACGAGCCGTGTCGCGGACATCGGTTCCGGCACGGGAATTTTCACGAGCCTGATCCTGGGCGCGGGCGCCAAGGTGTTCGCCGTCGAGCCGAACGACGCGATGCGAGGCGCGGCCGAGTCGCGCCTCGGCGCCGATGGCAACTTCGTGAGCGTGAAGGGGTCGGCCGAGGCCACCGGCCTCGCGGGCGGTTCCGTGTCGCTCATCACGTGCGCCCAGGCTTTCCACTGGTTTGACGTGGGCGCTGCACGGCGGGAGTTCCGGCGAGTACTGGCGCCCGGCGGCTGGTGCGGGCTTGTCTGGAACACCGCGGTGATCGGGAAGACGGACTTCGCCGTCGGGTACGAGGACCTTAAGGTCGAATTCGGGACGGACTTCAGCCGCGTTCGCCACGAGACCCTCGAGAGGGCCGGGAGATTCGACGCGTTCTTCGGCGCCGGGAGATGGGGGAAGGCGTGTTTTGAAAATTCCCAGACGCTGGATTTCGGGGGGCTGAGGGGACGGTTGCTTTCCTCCTCTTATGCGCCGAGGCAGGGTCATCCCCGGTTTCAGGCGATGATGGAGTCTCTCAGGAATCTCTTCGATCGCTGCGAGAGGGACGGTGTCATCCGAATGGACTACACCACCGAACTTTTCTACGGTCATCTCGAGTGAATGCGTCCCCAAGCTTGACGGCCCGGATCGCTCGTCTGCTGCCGATCGCCGCCGGCTTCGCTTGCCCCATTCTCCCCACCCTTGCGTCAGGGGCCGACGCCGCGAACGCGCAGAACGCGGTGGTGACGGGTGCCGCGGGGCCCGAGCAGGAGGGCCACCGCGATCCACAATCCGTTCCCGCGCCTTCGGAAGCCGGATCGATGAAGCCGTACGTCGTTTCAGAAGGGGCCTACAAGGCGTTCCTCCTGCCCTCGGAAATCCGGCTCCTCGAAATGTTTCAGTGGCTGCAGACCGCCTACGACTACGGCCCATCCAATCCCAAAATGAGCGGGTCCTTTGTGGCCACCCCCCTGCGCATCCCGCAGCACCCCAAGAACAGCGCGTTCACGGCCTACGCCCACACCGGCGGGGAACTCACGGCCAGACCGGCGGGCACCCTTGAGGGGGCCCTCGTTTCGGAACCGGAGGTCGGCCCGTGGGGTCGTGGCGCCGGTTCCCCGCCCGAAACACAGAATCAGTTTGTCACGCTGCGCGGCGTGGGCGGCGGTTCACCGGGAGTGCGGGTGATCCTGGACGGCATTCCCTTCGAAGACCCCTTCGACGGGTCGGTGCCGTGGCCCGAAGCGCCCTTCGAAGGGCTCGCCCGCGTCGAGGTCGTGCCGGGCGGGGGCGCCACGGCCTGGGGCGACCGGGCGCTGGGAGGGGCGGTTCAGATTTTCACCCTGCCGCCGAGCGGCGAGCTGGTGACAAAACCCGGGATACTGTTCGGCGGAGGGCCCCCCGACCCGACGCTTACGAAGCAGGTGGTTGCCGGCACGGGGCAGTTCACCGCGATTTTCGGCGAGTTCGACACGCGCAGCCTGGAATTCGTCACCGCCCAACCCACAGGCGAGGGTGTATTTCAGGTGCTCGGAAACGTCTTCTCGACCGCGGGCTTCCCGGTCGTGTCCCCCGCAGAGCGTGGCCCCATCGACACGGCCGCATGGAACCGGCATGACGGGCTCGAGGCGCGCTGGCGCCAGCTGCTGGGCAAGAAGCTTGTCCTGACCGCCACCCTTCGCGGATCCGAGGAATCCCATGGCGACGGCACGCCGTATCAGCAGGGCGATTCGGAAGAGAGATTTGCGTCGGTCTGCGTCGCCGGCAATCCCTCGACCGGTTTCGCATGGAACGCCGCGGCTTACGTGCAGGACGCCGGCGCGGCGAGCCGCTTCGGTTACGTCAATCCCGCTCGCACCGCCGAAACGCCCGCGATCGATCAGTTCGCGCGGCCGGTCACTTCCGTGGGCGCCACATGGAGCGGGGAATGGTGGGATGCGGACGGATCCGGCACGAGTGCCGGCATCGATCTTCACCATGTCCGGGGCGAGACGCGGGACGACTTTGGATTCCTGGACGGCCGCTACGCGAGCGAACTCATCGCAGGCGGCGAACAGGGTGGGCTCGGCGCTTTCCTCCTGCGCGACCAGGAGCTGAGTTCGACGCTGCGCCTGGTGCTGGGCGCCAGGCTCGACGGATGGGACGAGACCGGGGGGCACCAGAGCGAGTCCAGCCTCGCCTCCGGCAGCTTTCTCACCGATTCCTACGCCGGCGTCAGCGGAACAGAATTCAGCCCGAGCATCGGCCTCGTGTGGCGGCCCTCGGCGAGCTGGCGTGTGCACGCCAACGCCCAGCAGTCCTTCAGCACGCCCACGCTCAGCGAGCTCTATCAGCCCTATGGCGAGGGCGCCATGGCCACCGAGGCCAACCCGCTGCTTCGGACGGAGCGCAACACCAGCTTCGAGGCCGGTGTGGAATATGAGATGCGCACGGGCGGTTCGGGCAGGAAGGCGGCTCCAAGGCAAGACGCACGGCGGCGTGAGGCTCAGGGAGGAACCCTCACGCTCGGCCTCACGGCGTTTTCAAACGATCTTCACGACGCCGTCGGCGACCTGGCGCTGTCCGGCCCCTCCGGCGCAGTCCCTATCTTCGGATCCCTGCCCCAGGGCTACTCCGCCCGTCAATGGATAAACCTCGATCGCTCGCGGATCCAGGGGATCGCCTTGTCCGCCAAGTGGAGCCCGACTGCCGCATTGTCCCTCGACGCCACGGTCCTTCTCGAAGACCCGACCATAGGCAGAGTCGGCGCCGCGCCCGGCCTCGATGGGAGGCAGATCGCAGGTGTTTCGCGCCGGAGCGGCGCGATCAGCGCGACCTGGCACGCCTCCCGCAAAATCAGCCTTGTGTCGCGGGTGCGCGCCCTTGGACGGCAATTCGAGGATGACGCCGACACCCTGCGCCTTTCCGACGCCGCCGTCGTGGACCTTAGGGCAAGCTACGCCCTGACGATGCGGTGCGAACTCTTTGCCACCGCGGAAAACCTTGCCGACGCCCGCGTCGAGACGAGCCGCAGTGCCGACGGCCTGGCGTACCTCGGGGCGCCGCGCATCGTCCTCGCCGGGCTTCGCCTGTCGTGGTAGCCGGCGTCGGGCACCGCTTCGAGAATTTCTCCGACGCCTTCGCGGCGGGGATGGTTTTCTGTGGACCTGAGCGCGGCGAGGCGAAACATACCTAGTCCATGTCGAGTCACACCGCGACAATTTCATGGAGGCGCACGGGGCCCGACTTCGTGAAGGGCAACTACTCCCGGGAGCACACCTGGACCTTTGACGGCGGTCTCGTGGTTCCCGCTTCACCCTCCCCCTCAATTGTGAGGGAGCCCTTCTCCAACCCGGCGAACGTGGACCCGGAGGAGGCGTTTGTGGCCTCGATCTCGAGCTGCCACATGCTCACCTTTCTTTTTCTGGCCTCCCGAGAAGGGTTTCAAGTCGATGCCTATCAAGATGAAGCAATAGGCATCATGGAAAAGAATGAGAAAGGGGTGCCCTGGGTGAGCGCCGTCACGCTGCATCCCAGGATCGCCTACAGCGGGCAGAGGACGCCCACGGCGGCCGAGGCCGGGAACCTCCATCACCTCTCCCACGAGCAGTGCTTCATCGCGAACTCGATCAAGACACGGGTGACGGTTGAATAAGGATTCAGGGGCCGGTTTTGCGGCGATTTTCGCCCGTGCGGAACGCCCGAATTCCCTCCTTCCCAAGGAAGGAGCCGGGATGAGTTTTCTCCCTGACGGGCCAGCACCTACGCAATTATACTCTCTTGCTTGAAGCGACCGGAGAACGTACTCTCGGCGGGTGATAAAAACACGGCCATTCCTGCGCTACCTGATTGCCGCGATCTGCGTCGCCACCGTCGCCCATGCGCAGTCGCGCAAGAACCCGACGAGCAAGCTCTACGTCGCGGACACCGTGGGTGACACGCAGATCGACACCGGCACCGAAATCGACGACCTCACGAAGTCGTCCGTCTACAACGCCGAGGGCCGGATCATCGAGACGAAGGCCAATTCGAACGCGTCCATCGTGCTTTCCAACGGCACGGGCCTCTATTTCGACGTCGATACCCGTGCGGAGATCAAGACCTTCGAGCAGGAGGCCTTCCGGCCCAGCCGCAGCGACGTCGAGGACGAGCCCTCGATCTCGAACACGAGGGTCTACGTCGACCACGGGGTGATCGGGGTCTCCACGAGCAAGCTGGTCGCCGGCAGCACGATGATCTGCGAGACGTCCCTTGCGACCGCCTTCCTGCGCGGACGCCAGGCGGTCGTGCTGGCCCGAGACAACCTCACCGTCATCTCGATGGTGCAGGGCGACGCCACGGTCCAGGCGGGACCGCTTGACCGCGGGCACCTCGTCAGGAACAAGCAGCAGATCATCATCCGGCCGGGCAAGCCGGGCGAACCGTACCTCATCGAGATCCAGGACATTCCGCCCGGCGGCAGCGAGGACTCGGAGCAATGGCTCGAGGAGCGCGTCCTCGTCTCCGATGGCGCCCGCAAGCTCGTTTATTTTGAGGTCCAGGCGCGCGCGGGCACCGACGGCGGCATATCACTTTTCGATGGAACGGGAGGCACGTCTACCTCGGGCAATGAGATTGTGGCGGTGCCCGTGGTGCCGTCCACGCCGACGGTGCAAACGAACGTGAGTCCGGCCAACCTTACCAACCCGTAAACCGGTTGGTCCTCGCCTGCACGGAGTTCATGAAATTGCAGCATCGATTGCTCACGGCAGCGGCCGTGGCGGCCGCTGCCGTTTCCGCGCCGAGGGCACCCGCCCTCGTCTCGCTGGAGGACGGCAGGGACCACCTGTTCGTCGACGGCTCGGTCGAGATGGGCTACGACTCGAACGTCTTCGCGAACGCGCAGAGCGGGGGCAGCATGGTCTACCAGGGCTCGCTGGGCATGGACTTCACGCGGAGGGCAGGATGGATAGGGGTCAACGCCTCGGCCTCGGTGAGCTTCGCGCGCTACGGAAATTTCAGGAACCAGGACTACGTGGATCCGAAGTTCACGGCGGAGTTCACGAAGCAGACCGGCAGGACGACCGGCTCCATCACCTTCAGCGTGCAGCGTGAGGACCGCGCCGATGTCACGGTCAACACGCGCGACGTCTCGTGGAACTACGACGCCGGGCTCAACTTCGAATACCCCGTGATCGAGCGCTATTCCATTTCAGGATCGTTCGACTACAACCGAGCCGTCTACCAGGACCAGCAGCTGTTCACGAACCTGACGACCTACACGGAGAACCTCTACCTCTACTACATCCTCAATGAGCAGAGGGACCTCTTCATGGACTACAGGCTGCGGTACTCCGACGAGGCGACCGGGGATTTCGACGTCGACAACTCGCTGTCCGGCGGCGTGAGCGGGAAGGTCTACGGGCCGTTCAACGGGTCGCTCCAGGCCGGCTACGAGATTAGGACGGCGCACGGCGGCATCGACAACGGCGAGAGCTTTGGCGACCTGACCCTCAGCGGGGCGGCGACCTGGAACATGAACCGCAGGATGACGCTCACGGCCAACGTGTCGCGTGATTACTCGACAACCGCGACCGCCCAATCCATCGAGTCTACCAGCGCGGGGCTCACCTTCCAGGACTCCTTCACCGCGAAGGCCAGCACCACGTTGTCGGGCGAGGTCGGGGAGAACAAGTTCATCGGCAACGAGGGCATTCTGGAGCCGAGCGGCGAGCGCCGGGTGGACACTTTCTTTGACCTCGACGCGGCTTATTTCTACACTGTCAACCAGCACCTAAAGGTCTCCATCAGCTACAACTACTACAGAAGCTATTCCACGCTCGCCTTCGCGGAATTCCCGCGCGACCAGGTCGACCTGACCCTGACCTCCCACTGGTAGGACCTCCCCACGTGAACACCCTCATAAAAGTATTCATGGCCGGCGCCCTGGTGGTGGCCGCGCTGGTCCCGGCCCGGGGCGATGACGCGCCGGCCGGCGCCGGTCCGGGCAAGGAGAAGGTCTACAACATCCGGGCGACCGACAAGCTGAGGATCACGATCTTCCAGGAGGACGACCTTTCCACGATCTGCAGGGTGGATGCGAAGGGCACGGTCAACCTGCCGCTCGTGGGCGAGATCCGCGTGCGCGGGCTGACCCTCAACGAGGCCGAGCGCGCGATCGAGAACGCCTACAAGGACGGGCGCTTCCTCAGGAAGCCCGAGGTGAACGTCGCCGTGGACGACTACGCGCCGCGCGAGGTCTCAATCCAGGGCCAGGTCAAGAGCCCGGGGCGATATCCCCTTCCGATCGAGTCGACCATGAGCGTGCTGGACCTAGTCACCAAGGCCGGGGGCTTCACGGACACCGCACTCGGCACGGGCGTCCGGATCACGCGGATACTTCCCGACGGCTCGACGAGGGTCATCACCCTGGACGTGGAGAGCCTCATCAAAGGCAAGAGCAGCGCGAAGACCAACGGGGAGAACAATGCCCTGCTGCTCGAGCCCGACGATATCGTGTACGTGCCCGAGCGGATCATCTGACGCGAAACCGGACCCAA
>Ga0302325_10020053_pt1 | contig 14028 bp, 9 predicted proteins | sample Palsa_T0_2_FD_201948 | JGI IMG/M metagenome (GOLD analysis project Ga0302325, IMG submission 201948) | Peat permafrost microbial communities from Stordalen Mire near Abisko, Sweden - Palsa_T0_2 | ecosystem: Environmental > Terrestrial > Soil > Palsa > Peat permafrost | place: Sweden: Abisko... | reverse complement strand
GCATCCTCCGGACCGCGGTTAACGGCTTCTATGCGGATGCAGATGTCTTCTTCGGAAGCCTTGGCGTATTCGATGAAGACGTCGAAGTAGCGATCGTCGTCGAAGATGCCGGTGTCGATCAACTCGAATTCGGAGCCGCGGCCGCCGCGCCGGCGGTTTTCCTCGACCAGCCAGCCGTAAGGATACTCGCGCTGCGGGTATTTGTACAGCATCTTCTGATAGCTGTGCGACGGGGTGTTGTCGAGATAGAAATAATATTCCTTGACATCCTCGCCATGGTTACCTTCCCCGCTATTGAGGCCGAAGAAGCGCTCTTTCAGGATGGGGTCGCGACCGTTCCAGAGAGCCAGCGCGAACACCAGGATCTGGTAGCGGTCGCAGATCCCGGCAATGCCGTCTTCGCCCCAGCGGTAGGCCTTGCTGCGGGCGAGTTCGTGAGGAAAGTAGTCCCATGCCGTGCCGTGGGCGCTGTAGTCCTCGCGCACGGTGCCCCAGGCGCGATCGGATGTGTACGGGCCCCATTTGCGCCAAGGGCGCACCAGGCTTCCTGGGTACGGGCCGTGTAATCGCTTGTACTCCGCAGTATCCAGAATCGGTTTCATTCGTCCTCACTCTTCAAAGCAAGCATAGAACTGGGATGCCGGCGCCCCCAGGGAACAACTATACACGCATTTCGTTTACGTGATGCCGATCGCCGCATAGGAGCCCATGCTTCGCGGACTACGGGCACTCAGTGTTTGGAGTGTTGCTCCCCAGCCCTTTTACATGGACCGTCTCATAAGTCCGCTACGTATTTCGAACATAGCGTGGCAGTACTATGCCCTGCCACGGCTAGCTTTCGCTCGCAATAGGCGGCCTGCACCCGCCCGCGCCGCAGGAGTGCCCGGCCCACAAAGCCCCCGCACGCTGAGAGTGGGCGGCAGACAGATATCGCCAAATTTTTCTGTACAAGTCGGGACACATCGGCTACAATCAGATCCCAGGAGATTGGCTGGGTGCTGGAAGTGCGCGGGGGTTTCGGTGTAATTGCCCCTTCATCCCAGTGGAATTTCGCGGGGAGCATTCCCGTGCCCTGCGCGCTAAGGAGCAATCCCAGGATGTCAACGTTTCCGCAAGCCCAGTTAGATCCAGCGGCGATCGACCGGCTCTGCATCAACACCATTCGCACACTGTCCATGGACGCCGTCGAGCAGGCGAACTCCGGCCACCCGGGCTCGGCGATGGCCATGGCTCCGGTCGTCTATACGCTTTGGCAGGATTTTTTGCGGTTCGACCCGGACGATCCCATCTGGCCCAACCGGGATCGTTTTGTTTTGTCGATTGGCCACGCCTCCATGCTGCTGTACTCCACGCTGCACTTGTGCAAGGTCAAGGCTGTGAATCCGAAATACGAGACACTGGGCCACGAATCGGTCACACTGGACGACATCAAGGGCTTCCGGCAACTCGACAGCAAGTGTCCCGGCCACCCCGAGTATCGTTGGACTTCGGGAATTGAGACCACCACCGGCCCGCTCGGTCAGGGAGTAGCCACCAGCGTGGGCATGGCCATCGCCGCAAAATGGATGGCGCACTACTTCAATCGCCCCGGTTTTGAAATGGTGGACTACAACGTCTACGCGTTGTGCGGAGACGGCTGCATGATGGAAGGGGTCAGCTCGGAGGCGGCCTCCCTGGCCGGACATCTGCGGCTCAACAATCTGTGCTGGATCTACGACAATAACAAGATCACGATCGAAGGAAACACCTCGTGGGCGTTCAGCGAAGATGTGGCCACCCGCTTCATCGGATACGATTGGAATGTGACTCGTGTGGGCGACGCCAACGACCGGGAGATGTTGACGCGGGCATTCGAGACCGCGCGCAAGTCCTCGGACCGGCCCACCTTGATCATCGTGGATAGCCACATTGCCTACGGCGCGCCCCATAAACAGGACACCAGCGCGGCGCACGGCGAGCCGTTAGGCGCGGAAGAGATCAAGCTCACCAAACGGAACTACGGCTGGCCGGAAGACGCGAAGTTTTTGGTCCCCGATGGGGTCTATGAGCACTTCCAGGCACGTATCGGCCAGCGCGGCCGGGATCTAAGTTCAGCCTGGATGGCGAAGTTCGAGCAGTACAAAGCGCAATACCCGGAGTTGGCCGACAATCTCTATCGCATGCAGCATCGCGGTCTGCCGGATGGCTGGGAAAAGGCCATACCAACGTTTCCGCCGGATGCCAAAGGCATGGGCGGACGGGATTCCTCGGGCAAAGTGCTGAACGCCGTGGCGCAAGTTGTGCCATGGCTGATGGGAGGCTCGTCGGACCTCGCGCCGTCCACCAAAACGCGCCTGACTTTCGCCGATGCCGGAGATTTCACGGCCGCCAATTACGGTGGCCGCAACTTCCATTTCGGTGTCCGCGAGCACGCCATGACCTCCATCCTCAATGGCATGTCGTTGAGCAAGCTGCGGCCGTTCGGATCGCAGTTCCTCATCTTCAGCGACTACGCGCGGGCTCCCATACGGCTGGCCGCCTTGATGGAATTGCCGGTGATTCTCATCTTTACCCACGATTCCATCGGCGTGGGCGAGGATGGGCCCACGCATCAGCCCGTGGAACAATTGATTTCGATGCGGGCGATTCCGGGTCTGATCGTCATACGCCCTGGCGACGCCAACGAAGTGGCCGAGGCCTGGCGGGTGATCATGCAGCTTCGCCACGAACCGGTGGCGCTGATCCTCTCCCGCCAGAATATGCCTACCTTGGATCGGACGCAGTACGGGCCTGCGGCGGGCGTGGCTAAGGGCGCCTATGTGCTGGCGGACGCCCCCGGAGGAAAACCGGACGTGATCCTCATCGGTACCGGCAGCGAGTTGTCGCTGTGTTTGGATACGAATCGGAAGCTTCTGGCGGAAGGCATCCAGTGCCGAGTTGTGAGCATGCCTTCGTGGGAGTTGTTCGACCACCAGAGCCAGGAATACCGCGACAGTGTACTGCTCCCGTCCGTGAAGGCCCGCGTTTCGGTGGAACAGGCTTCCACCGTCGGTTGGGAGCGCTATGCCGGCGGTCACATCGGCATGACGACGTTCGGCGCCTCGGCTCCGCTAAAGGAATTGCAGAAGAAATTCGGCTTCACGCCCGACGCGGTGGTGGCCGCGGCCAAGGAACAGATCGCGAAAGCCGGCTGAGGCATGCGAATGGCGATCGGCTCAGAGCATGACGTGCGCACCTGCAGCACCGCTCAAGGCGGCGCAGTGTTCACCAATGAGGAGCGCCAGATCCGGCTGTGCCGGAAAGCCCGCGCGTTCGAAACGTGCATGCAAGAAAGGAAATCCCAGGTATGAGTACCGCGACAACCGTCAAACCTTCCGTTGCCAATCACCTGAAAGAGCTGAGCAGGTATGGCCAGTCCGTCTGGTTGGACTACATCCGCCGGAACCTGATTTCGAGCGGCGAGCTGCAGCGGATGCTGGATGAGGATGGCCTCGGAGGCGTGACCTCGAATCCCGCAATTTTCGAGAAGGCCATCACCGGCAGCAACGACTACACCGAGGCGCTTTTAGAACTGCAACAGGAAAAGGGCCTGGATGCCATGGCGATTTATGAGCGCCTGGCCGTCAAAGATATTCAGGACGCCGCCGATGTGCTGCGTCCGGTGTATGAGCGCACGCATCGCCGGGACGGTTACGTCAGCTTCGAAGTCTCTCCCTTCCTGGCCAAGGACGGCGAAGGTACCATCCAGGACGCCCGCCGGCTGTGGAAAGCCGTCAACCGGCCGAACCTGATGGTCAAGATCCCCGCCACCACCGAGTGCATTCCGGCAATCGAGCAGGCCATCAGCGAGGGCATAAACATCAATGTCACGCTACTGTTCGCGCAGGACATGTATGAGAAAGTCGCCCGGGCATACATTGCAGGGCTGCACAAATGGACGGCTTCGGGCGGCGATACGGGCAGGGTGGCCAGCGTAGCCAGTTTCTTTATCAGCCGGATCGACAGTATGATCGACGCCATCCTCAAAGCGCGACTGAAGGAAGCGGGCGACGCCCGGGAGCGGGCCCTGTTGCGCAGCCTGATGGGCAAGGTAGCCATCGCCAACGCGAAGCTGACCTATCAGCTCTATAAGAGCATCTTCTCCGGCCCCGGCTGGGAACCCCTGGCCAAACTGGGGGCGCAGACGCAGCGCGTTCTGTGGGCCTCCACCAGCACCAAGGATCCCAGTTATTCCGATGTCCTTTATGTCGACGAACTAATCGGTCCGGACACCGTGAATACGATTCCGCCAGCTACCTTCGACGCTTTTCGCGACCACGGAAAGCCGCGGGCCAGTCTGGAGGCCGACCTGGATGTCGCGCAAGACGTGATGGAGACCCTGGAAGCGGTCGGCATCTCCATGAAGCAGGTCACCGGCGAACTGGTGACGCAGGCCGTAAGACTATTCGCGGAACCCTTCGACAAGCTGCTCAACTCAGTGGACGCCAAATGCAAGTTCGTATCCACCAAGGAGGTGGATCCTCAGACTTATAGCCTCCCCGCCGGCATCCAGGCGCAATTACAGGCCGCCATTGAGGATTGGAAGATGGCGGGCAAAGTGCGACGCCTGTGGGCTCGCGACGCGTCCCTGTGGACCGGCGCGGATGAAGGCCGCTGGCTGGGCTGGCTGGGCGTCACCGAAGATCAACTGGCCTCCCGCGAGCACTTTGCCGATCTGGCCGCCGACATCAAGAGCGGCGCGTTTAAGCACGCGCTGCTGCTCGGAATGGGCGGTTCCAGTCTCGCCCCGGAAGTTCTGAAGATGACGTTCGGCAAGATTGAGGGCTTCCCCGAGTTGTTCGTGCTGGATTCCACCGATCCCGCGCAGGTGAAGGCGTTTGAGAACAAGATTGAGGTCGCCAACACCATCTTCATCGTATCCAGCAAGTCCGGTTCTACGCTCGAGCCCAACATCTTCAAGCAATACTTCTTCGAGCTGGTCAAAGAGGCGTTAGGAGCCGAGGAAGCCGGGCGCCGCTTCATCGCCGTGACCGATCCGGGTTCGAAATTCGAGCAGATCGCCGAGGGGGATCGCTTCCGCCACATTTACCATGGCGTTCCATCGATCGGCGGGCGCTATTCGGCGCTGTCGGATTTCGGCATGATACCGGCCACCGTGATGGGAATGGACGCTCCGCGTTTCCTGGATCAAGCCGATGTAATGGCCATCTCCTGTTCCTCATGCCTGCCCGTGGACCGGAACGCCGGCGTGCTGCTGGGGTTGATCCTGGGCGTAGCCGCCCGTAACGGACGCGACAAAGTCACGCTAGTAACGTCACCGCCTGTCTGGGATTTCGGCGCCTGGCTGGAACAATTGATGGCGGAATCGACCGGCAAGGAAGGCAAGGGACTGATCCCGGTGGACCGCGAACCACTCGGCAATCCGGAAGCCTACGGCGCCGATCGTGTGTTCGCTTACATCCGCACCGAAACGGGATTCGATCCGGCGCAGGACCAGGCCGTCGATGCCCTCGCCAAGGCCGGCCACCCGGTGATTCGCATATCGTTGGCGGATCTCTACAATCTGGGCCAGGAAATGTTCCGTTGGGAGATAGCGACTGCCGTGGCGGGCTCGGTGCTCGGCATCAACGCATTCAATCAGCCGGACGTGGAGGCCAGCAAGATCGCCACCAAGAAGCTGACCTCGGAATATGAGCGGACCGGGTCGCTTCCGGCGGAAACTCCAATTCTGACCGAAGGCGGAGTCCAGTTGTTTACCGACGCCGCCAATACCGCGGCGCTCGCCCAGGCTGCCGGCCAGGACGCGACTCTGGCCGGATATCTGCGCGCACACCTCAGCCGGCTGGGCGCGGGAGACTATTTCGGACTGCTGGCCTATGTGGAAATGAACCAGGCCCATGAGCATGTGCTGCAGGCCATCCGCACCGCGGTCCGGGACGCCCGGCGCGCCGCCACTTGCCTGGGATTCGGCCCGCGTTTCCTGCATTCGACGGGGCAGGCCTACAAAGGCGGTCCGAACACGGGAGTGTTCTTGCAAATCACCTGCGATGACGCGCAGGATCTGGCGGTACCCGGTCAGAAGTTCACGTTCGGAGTGGTGAAGGCCGCCCAGGCGCGCGGCGACTTCCAGGTGTTGTTGGAACGAAGCCGGCGCGCTTTGCGCGTCCATTTGAGCGAAGTCGACGGCGGTCTTGCGATCCTGCGGGCTGCGGTAGAAAAGGCGCTGGCATAAACACATCCTGCAAACAGGAACCAAAAGCATAAGGAGCACTAAATTGCAGCTAGGCATGATTGGACTGGGAAGAATGGGCGGCAACATGGTTCGCCGTCTGATGTTGGGTGGACATCAGTGTGTGGTATTCGATCTGAGCTCCGACAACGTCAAGCAACTGGCCGGAGAAGGCGCCTCGGGCACGCAATCCATGGAAGACTTCGTGCAGCGGTTGAGCCGGCCGCGCGCCGCCTGGGTGATGGTTCCCGCAGGCGATGCGACCGAAGGCACAGTCATGGCACTCGCCGCGTTGATGGATCCCGGCGACACCATCATCGACGGCGGCAACTCGTACTTCAAGGATGACGTCCGCCGGGCCGGGATACTCAAGGCCAAGGGAATCCACTATGTCGACGTCGGCACGAGCGGAGGCGTATGGGGCCTCAAACGTGGTTACTGCATGATGATCGGTGGCCCGGACGAAGCGGTGAAACGCCTGGATCCGATTTTTGTAACGCTGGCTCCCGGCATGGGCGATACGGCGCGCACCCCGGGCCGTGACGGGCGGGGCGGAACTGCCGAGCAAGGCTACCTGCATTGTGGGCCTTCCGGCTCGGGGCACTTCGTGAAGATGGTCCACAACGGGATTGAATATGGACTGATGCAGGCGTATGCAGAAGGCTTTGACATCATGAAGTACGCCAATTCCAAAGAACTCCCCGAGCAGCATCGCTTCAATCTCGATTTGACCGAGATCGCCGAAGTGTGGCGGCGCGGCAGCGTGGTGGGAAGCTGGCTTCTGGATCTGACCGCAATGGCCCTGCTCGAGGACGCCGAACTCAGCCGCTTCAGCGGCACCGTTCAGGACTCCGGGGAAGGCCGCTGGACCATCATGGCAGCCATCGAAGAGGCGGTCCCGTGCGAAGTCCTGTCGGCATCGCTTTATACGCGCTTCCGTTCGCGCCAGGATCACACCTTCGCGGAGAAGATGCTCTCGGGCATGCGAAACAAATTTGGCGGCCATGTGGAACGTCCGGCGGGCGGCTAGACGCCTTCTTCGCGGACCAGGCGAATTACCGGGGGCGCCCAGTGCGGAAGAGACCAACTTGACATTAGAACCAAAGGCTGGTGCGTTGCGCGATTTGACGAAACGCATGCTCACTGCGGCGCTCTACGATTTCGCCAAGGACCGAGACAAAAGCAAGTTTCACCGCGACAGCCTCGTCTGGAGCGCCTGCAAATGATTCTGGCCGGAGACATCGGAGGCACCAATTCCCGGCTGGCTCTGTTCGATGCCCGCTCCGCCACGCTTACGCCGGTGGTGATTGAAGTATTTCCGAGCCGGGATCATAGCGGTCTGGAAGAGATTCTGCGGACGTTTCGCGCCCAACACGGCCAGGCCGTGGAGGCCGCCAGCTTCGGTATCGCGGGCCCGGTCCGCAACGACCGCTGTCAAACCCCGAACCTGCCGTGGACCGTCGATTCGGCATCCCTGGCAAACGTGTTGGGGCTGCCTTCGGTCGATCTGATCAACGATTTGGAAGCCAACGCGCACGGGATCGCTATGCTTGCGCAGGAAGATCTTGCGGTGATCTATCCGGGCGCGGCGGATGCGCGCGGCAATTGCGCGTTGATCTCGGCAGGGACTGGTTTAGGGGAAGCGGGCTTGATTGCGGAGCCGGAGGGCTATCGGCCGTACCCATCCGAGGGTGGCCATTGCGATTTCGCGCCTCAGACCGAAACTGAAATTCACCTGCTGCAGCATTTGATGGGGCGCTTCGGGCATGTGAGCTATGAACGGGTTCTTTCCGGACCCGGCCTTTACAACATCTACCAGTTCTTCCGGGATACGGGCCTTGCCGAAGAACCCGCCTGGTTGGCCGAAGAGATCCGCCAGCCGGATCCGTCCCCGGTCATTTCGCAACACGCATTGAACGGCAGTTGCGATCTGTGCGTGAAGGCCTTGGACCAGTTCGTATCGCTCTACGGGGCCGAGGCCGGCAACCTTGCGCTGAAGGCCATGGCGACCGGCGGCATTTTCATCGGCGGCGGCATCGCTCCCAAAATACTGGCCAAGCTGAAGGAACCCGCTTTCTGGAAGGCGTTCACGGCCAAAGGACGCGTCTCCAGCCAACTGGAAGCCATTCCGGTGCGCGTGATTCTGAACGACAAGACCGCCCTGCTGGGGGCCGCACGCCTGGCCGCGCGGTCGGCAGGGAAGGTGCGGGGAACTGCCGCGGAATAGGGGGAACTATGTCATCGGGGATAACACTCACTCGGCATATTCTGGAGCAGGAGCAGCGCTACCCGAAGTATGCCGGACAGCTCTCCATTTTGCTGAACCAGGTGGCGTTCGGCGGCAAAATTCTGGCGCGCGAGATCAGCCGCGCGGCGCTCATCGGCAAACTCGGCCTGGTCGGCGAAAGGAATGCCACCGGCGATGCGCAGAAAAAACTCGATATCTTCGGCAACGAAATCATGGTCGCGGCATTCGCTGAAACCGGCTTGGTCGCCTCCATCGTAAGCGAGGAGCTTGGAGAAATAGAAACTGTCCCCGGGGCGGAAAATGCGGACTACCTCGTGTGCATGGATCCGTTGGATGGTTCGTCCAACACGGACATCAACGGTTCTATCGGAACGATTTTCGGGATTCTTCCCCGCCGGAAGAACCTTTCGGCCGCGGACCCCCAACAATACCATCGCACGGGCACGGAACAGGTGATAGCGGGCTACATCATGTACAGCACCAGCACGGTGTTGGTCTACAGCATGGGCCATGGCGTTTATGGTTTCACGCTGGACCGCGACTTGGGAGAGTTCCTGCTATCGCACGAAAATATCCGTTGTCCCGCGCGCGGCAAAATCTATAGCGCCAACGTCAGCCATTATGACGAGTGGGACACCAACATCAGGTACTTTGTAGACGACTTGACCCGCCCCAAGGCCGGCGGCAAAGGCGCTTATTCCTTGCGTTACAGCGGAGCGCTGGTCGCCGATTTTCACCGCTGCCTGCTCGAAGGGGGGCTGTATTTCTACCCGCCCGATCGAGGTCACAAGAGCGGGAAGCTACGGTTACTCTACGAGTGCTCGCCTCTCGGCTTCATTGCGGAACAGGCCGGCGGAGCCGCTAGTTCCGGGCAGCAGCGCATCCTGGATATCCAGGCGGACTCCATCCACCAGCGCGTTCCACTGGCTATCGGGAGCGTCGAGGATGTCAGTTTGTACGACACCTTCGTTCGCGAAGGGCGGGCCTGACAAATACGTCGATCGGCCATTTGTTCCGATAAGCAACCCGCCCCATCCAGATCGGCTGCCGGAGCAGCGGAGCACAGTCGACGACTGTCAAGCAGCCCGGCTTTCCAACTCCGGGCGATGCGCGCGAAAGCGATGCCTAAAGTCTGGGTTTCCGGGGACGCGGGCGGGGCTGCTTCGAGATTACTGCGGTATTCCGGGCCATGTGAATAAGCATTCCGGGAGCACTGCGGATGTTGGCCGCCGCCATTCAAGAATCAATAAAGTAAGGTTTTGTGGGCTTCGGCTTAGAAGCGCGGCTCGCTCAAGGAGAAATTGAGATGAGATCAGGTGCAACCGTGTTAGCGATCATCCGAAAACGTAGTTTTTGAACGGCAGCCGGATCCGCCTTATCGACGATACCGCGGAGTTTGGAGCGCAGGTACCCTATTTCTGCGGAAAAATGGGATGCCGGGTTTCGATCCTCAACAGTATTGGAGTTGCCATGCCTGGCAGCGGACCGAAGATCACCGCGGCAGAGCTCCCCATGCACTGCTACGCGCCTACCGTGACCTTCGCGTTTAACGTTTAAACGTGCCCGGTTTGGCCGCACGCTCGATTATAGAGGCCACGCTGAATGAGCAAAGACACCAAATTCAAACCTGGACAATCCGGGAATCCGCCAACCAGATTCAAACCGGGAAATCAACACCGCTGGCAGCCCCGGCAGTCCGGAAATCCAGCCGGCATCGCCCGGAGCCGCTTGCAATTCGAGGAAAACTTTTACGCCGCTCTGCTGGCGCGGGGCAGTGCCGGAGAGGTCGCATCCCTGCTATGGTCACAATCAAGAACGGCAGCACATATTGTCTCACGGCGACGAGGACGAATCCTTTGGACAAAAGGGTTAAGCGTCGGAGACGGAGATTACTGGCTCCAACGGCATCCCGAACCCGGCTTGAGGTGCGCGAGCCCGTAGGCCGCGCGTGATACTTCGCCCGCGCCGGCGAACCCGGTACCGTCTCGTCGTCCCGGCGCTACAAGAGAAGATGGAGCTACGGTAGCGATATCCGCCATTGGAACCGGGAATGCGAATGTCCCATCATTGCTCCAAGGGAAATAGCCGGATATCGCGGAAAAAGACCTCGGCGCCTTCCGATTGGATCAGTATCTTGCCGCTGGATGGATACGCATCTGAGCCTTCGTTCACCAGCTTGCCATTCAGGTACTGTTTCACGTGGCCACCCTGCGCCACCAGTTCCACCAGATTCCACTCGCCGTGAGGCTTTTCGATCTCCCCGTTTGGATCGCGGTATCCGGTCACGTTCTGCCAGGGCCCTTCACCGAACCGGTGAATCCGGGCGGCCGAACCGGGAGGGCCCGTCTCGCGCTTCCCATCAGCCCCGGTCAGGGCCGCGCCGTCCGTCATATAGAAATCGCCGGTTTGTCCCTCACAGATCTGAAATTCGATGGACGTCGGCCATACCTTCTGTTCCCCTTGAATGTAATACAGAATTCCGCTGTCGCGCGCCATGCCCGCACGCGGAGGGTGAGTGGCTTCACCCCACTTGAATTCTGCGCGCAGGTAATAGTTCGCAAACTCACGCTTGGTGATCAGGTAGCCGAACTCCGCCCCGGAGATGTGAATCAGTCCGTTTTCCAAGCGGAACACATGCTCCGGATCGGAGTTCAACCCTTTGGTCTTAAGGAAACTGTCGAAGGCGTCGAGGCTGGAGCCGTCAAAAAGGACGATGGCCGCGCCGTGCGGCGGGATATCCTGAGTACCCTGACCCGCCGCCGCTACAAATGCGGGCATCGAAAACGCCGCGGCGATAATCGCTCGGCAAGTACGGTGCATGGCTTTACTCCAATCATTTACGCGGATCGGCCGCCGAAGCATGCGGTGGATACACGCGCTATTTTTGATCGACGAAGAAGTTACGCTTCGCCGTGTGCCAAACCAAGCCGCATTTGGTGGCTTGAATCACCTCATCGCGGCGCCCACGAATGGCCTCACCCAACAATGCGCTCGGAAAGACCGAGCCCCATAGGCGACGCCGTGTCGATGAGAGTTGACCCGGCATCGAGTGAAGCTTGATTGATGTCCTTCGAAGAGCAATTCGCGGGCCGTTCGGATGCGTGTTGCGGGAGTGCAAGTTAGAGTCTTGGGACAAAGAAACATTGCGAAACAGGCCGTGAGGCGATTCACGAATTCACGAGATACCGCGACTTTACTGCGGGCAAGCCTGCCCGCGGACACGCTTTCCAGGGTGTCCGAGCCGGGTGAAAAGCTGGGGTCCTTGGCTACCCGAAGCTTTTCGCTTCCGCACATCCTTCGTTATCTACGCTGCCAATTTCGGGCGAAACATTGAACGGAAAGCTTCGTCGCATTCTCTTTCGGGACATATTGGCCTTCTCACGCTGCCAACATCGCATGCTACGGGCTCAGGAACTTCACAAAAAATGTGAACCTTCGCCGGATTGCCGGCAAGCGGTACAGGCTCGTTTCGATCACCGACTTCCATAACCAGAGGCTTCTCATCCACGGCCGGCCAGTGCGGCAATCCGGGCCCGTTAGGGTCGCCATCGGCAGCAAAATTGACCCAGTATGACGACATCATTTCAGCGATCTTGCGGTCGGCATCCGAGAACGGCCGGTCCGATGTATACAGGGTGTTCATCGCATAAGGGACTTCAGAGGTGTGGAACGCGCCCCACTTCGCGGTTTCGGGCCTGGCATAGGGTGATCCCACAGGTAGACGTGCGTTTTCGTTTTGCCCGTGTCGGTGTGCTTGAGCCACCTGCCGTCGGATGCGTGGCCATCGCGCCACTCGCCGCGGCCTCGGCTCGGCGCGGGCCCGCAGCCCAGGGGTACGCTGAGCGCTTCACGCAGCCTGATGCCGGCGCCGGTTCCGGGCGCCACCCGCCCGTTGTCCGGCGCCGCGACCGCCACCGCGCGGACTGCCCGCGCGGAAGGGGCCCGCATTCCCCACCATCGTTCCGGCGCACCCGCTACTCGACGCGATGACGGCGCCTGAGCCACTGGCACCGGAGGTGGTCGAGCGGACCCACGACAACCCGGTACCAATCTGTCGGGGTTGGTACTATCCCCGACCGCCGAGCAATATGTGATAATACTCTAACCTGTGGCGACACCGCGCTTATCGACGCGAAACACGAGGATCTGTCGCGTAACAGCAGTCGTCACACGGTGTCTTGCACCGGCCTTCCGCTTCCGTCCGCCCGCGCGCCTTGCGGAACCCAAAGACCCAAATGATCCCTGGAAAGGAAATCGCATGAAAACGCAAATCACCCACATGTTACTGATTGTCCCTATGCTTGGCTCCGTCGCCATGGCCCAGGATACCGCCCGATCCACCCGGCCCCCGGAGGTGCCGGCGGAATACGTGATCACACCCTATGGATACTTCCATCCATCCTGCGTGCGGCACGTCTCCGAAGGAGAGACTGTGCTGGCGGATGGCCGCATCCAGCACACGGATGGAAGTGTCGATGCCACCACTCCGATCTGCTATTTTCCGTCGTATTCGGCGCTGGGCGCGCCTGTCACTCTGGGCGGCGCTTATGGAAGGGGTTCCACGCCCGTGACCAACGGTTGGGTCGAGGATATATCGGTAACCACCGGTACTGCGTACGGAAAAATCACCGCAAGCTGGAAAACGCCGCCGGCGCCCACTACCAATGACGGCCAGACGTTGTTTTTCTTCCCCGGCTTCGAGGACATCGACGATGTCATCAGTATTGTACAGCCAGTGCTCCAATGGGGGCCCAGCGGCGCCGGTGGCGGTGCCTACTGGGCGGCTGCCAGTTGGAACTGCTGCATTTCAGGCATTGCGGACTACAGTACTTTAATCGCTGTGAATGCAGGCGATACGATGCTCGGCTCCATTAGCTCCACCTGCGCGGCCGGGTCCACATCCTGTGCGACATGGAACATACTGTCAGAGGATAAGACCACCAGTGCCAAAACGTCCTTGAGCAAGACACCAAGCGATGGTCAGGTATGGAATTGGGCGTTTGGCGGCGTCATGGAGGTCTACAATGTCGTTCAATGCGCCGATTACCCCGCGAATAGCGGCGTAACCTACAACGTGAAATTGTATGACGACAACTTAACGTTAATTTCGAGTCCGGCTTGGACAAAGAGTCCCGCCAGCACGCACATAACTCCGAACTGCTCGTTTACTTTGAACTCGACAGCAACAAGAGAAACCGTCGGCTACACTCCGTAGTCGCGGCCTGCGGCATCGCCCGTACCAAACAGCCTCCTAACGCCGGAGGCCGACGCCCGTCTCTAGCCGTCTAATGCGACTGACTTCTATCTGAAAGTGTCTAGTTTTTCAACTGGTTTTCGGAAGTGGAAAAGCATCGTAAACCAACAGGTCGAGTTGCGCGTCGATGCGATCCAAGCTTGCCGCAAGCAAAACGGCAGAACGGCATGAATTGCCGGTGAATATAGCCATGGCGGGCCGGAACACCCCGGGCCTCCACCCGCGAAAACAGGCGGGCGACCTTCCAACCGTAGGGAGCGACGAATTAGCGATGGGTTTTGGGTGGACGGTAGATCAAACCCTTCAGCCGGAGGCGTC
>Ga0302325_10020050_pt1 | contig 14029 bp, 15 predicted proteins | sample Palsa_T0_2_FD_201948 | JGI IMG/M metagenome (GOLD analysis project Ga0302325, IMG submission 201948) | Peat permafrost microbial communities from Stordalen Mire near Abisko, Sweden - Palsa_T0_2 | ecosystem: Environmental > Terrestrial > Soil > Palsa > Peat permafrost | place: Sweden: Abisko... | reverse complement strand
CGGATAATGCCGAGTCCTGAAGACATAAACGAGGAGATTCCTTCGCCATCCAAGGGAATCACACCATCAACTCGGCATTATTCAGGACTCGGCCCAAGACACGAAACATCACAGAGACAAAATGCCATAGGCATGTGAATTCCAGAAGCACTCACTGGCACGCAAAAATCACAAATGCAAATCGAAGGGAGAATCGCCATTTGTGCCATCATCCAGCGAGCCATTAGAGCCATCCGAGTCAAGCTGGCTGGAAGTCACGTCCGTGTTGGGTAGGCGATTGAGACCTAAGTTTTGCGCGGCAATGATGGGCCATGACCGCCCGCCAACACCATCTTTGCAACAAGGAAGCTGGCCGGCGGTGGCTAAGTTGGTAAAGGCTAGCGCCGTCACTCTGGTTATTTGCGAGCGGTCGCGCTGGTGATGATCAAAACGGATCAAGACGTCTGGCCCTGCCAACAGCCATTCCGAGTGGGCGCAGGACTAAATCGTTACCTCTTTGATTTTCCCCTTACTTTTTGCTTGAACATGTCTAGTGACTAGACAATAGTTGGCCCATGAGCAAATTTATCGAGCAGCGTCAGTTGATCCTCCAAAAAATGGCCCAGATCGATCAAATGGAGTACGGCTCCCTTAAAGCCGAGTTCCGACCGGGGGCCGAGCCCGACCATTCGCTGGGTCCCTACTACAAGCATCAGGTTTGGCAGGAAGGCAAGAACCACTCCCAGCGGGTGGCCGGCCCTCGCGCCGAGCAGTTGCGCCAGGCGGTGGAAGGCCGCCAGCAGTTTGAGCAACTGGCCCAGCAATGCATCGACTTGACCGTGCTGCACACCCGCGCGACGCGGCCAGCCACTGAGGCAAAAAAAAACTCCAAACGTCGGTCCGCCAGGAAACCGCCTCGGAAGTCGAAGCCTTCATCGCCCTAGCCAAAGCGCGTCTGGCGACCGAAGGAAGCTTGGCCCCACAGTGGCTGGAGTTGGGGCTGCGCGAAGCGCTGCGGCAGGATGGGCGGCACGCCTTGGAAGAGTTGTTCAACGATGCCCATTGGCGGTTGGCGAGCGACCACGCAGAGCCTGGGGAAAAGTGCTATGCGGCCCGGCCTACGACGGTGGACACCCTGTTCGGCCCGCTCTGTGTGCGGCGCAACTATTACACTGACGGCCAAGGCGGCGGCCGTGCTCCACTGGACGAGGCGCTTGGGATGGTAGAGGGTTGCACGCCCGCTTTAGCGCGGCTGATGTGTCGGGCCGGAGCGGTCGAGCATTACGAGGCGGCGGCCGCCAGCCTCAATGAGTACAGCGGCTTGACGGTCAATGGCCGACGGATTCAGCGCATGGTCAATCGCCTGGGGCCGCAGATGGCCCAATGGCCTCGGCCCAGTCCTCCGCTGTGCCTGCCGCCGCCGGACCAAGTGTTCTACGTCGAGGGGGACGGCACGGGCATTCCCGTTCGTCCAGAGGAAACGGAGGGGCGCAAAGGCAAGCAAGACGATCAATCCGCCAAAACGCGCGAGGTCAAGCTGGGCTGTGTCTTCACCCAGACCAAGGAAGATGAGGAGGGCAAACCGGTGCGGGATCCTGAGAGCACCTCTTATGTGGCCACACTGGAACCGGCCGCTGAGTTTGGCACCTTGCTGCGCGCGGAAGCGTTCCGACGGGGACTGGCGCTGGCCAAGGTGGTTGTTTTTCTGGGCGACGGGGCCGCCTGGGTGTGGGAATTGGCGAGAGTCAATTTCCCCATGGCCGTCTTCATTCTGGATTTCTTTCACGCCGCCGAGCATCTGGAGTTGCTGGCCCAAGCGCTCTTCGGGGAAAAAACCGACACCTCCAAAACTCAGTGGGAGCAATGGGCCAAGGTGCTCAAGGAGCAACCCGACGGTTTGGAGATCGTCCTGCGGGAGGCACGCCAGGCCCTGCCGCGCCGGGGCCTGCGGCGAGAGGCGGCTCTCAAACAGATCGCGTACTTCGAAAGCAACACCAACAGGATGCGTTATGCCGAGTATCTGGCACGAGGTCTGTTCATTGGCTCTGGCGTGATCGAAGCCGGCTGCAAAACCGTCATCGGCCTGAGACTTAAGCAGTCGGGCATGTTCTGGGGAGTCACCGGCGCGAAGAACGTCCTAGACATTCGCTCGCTGCTGGAAAACCGCCAATTTGCGCTCTTCTGGGAACAATATCGCAAACCGCTGCCAGTCGCTGCCTGAGAACAGCCAAGGATGGTAACGATTTTGTCCTGCACCCGAGGCAAATGCCGACGAAAGTTTTGCGTTGTGGCCAAGGGGTGAAACGGGCAAGGTGTTCTGTGTTGAAAAGATGCTACGCTGAAATCATTGGGACGTTTGCCCTCGTGTTCGCTGGCACGGGCGCGATCATCATCGACGAGGTCAGTGGCGGCGCGATTACGCATGTTGGGATCGCTCTGACCTTCGGGCTGATGGTCCTGGCGATGATTTACACGCTTGGCGATATTTCAGGCGCGCATTTGAATCCGGCGGTGACGATTGGCTTTTGGGCGGCCCGCCGATTGCCTGGCCGGGACGTTCTTCCCTATGTTGGCAGCCAAATTACCGGCGCGATGCTCGCCAGCGCCCTTCTGCGTTTGTTATTTCCAGAGAATAGATTGCTCGGTGCGACGTTGCCCGCCGGTTCGGACTGGCAATCATTTATTCTTGAAGGTGTCCTGTCATTCTTGCTGATGCTGACAATTCTAAATGTCTCGATCGGCGCCAAGGAAAAGGGCATCACTGCGGGCATTGCCGTCGGCGCAGTCATCACGCTGGAAGCCATGTTCGCGGGGCCGATTTGCGGCGCGTCCATGAATCCCGCCCGCTCCCTGGCTCCCGCGCTGCTCTCCGGGCATATTGAGCACTTGTGGATTTACGCGGTCGCGCCGCCGTTGGGCGCGTGCGCGGCCATGCTGGCATGCCGCTGTGTGCGCGAGCATGGTTGCTGCATGAAAACTCAATCTGCAATATGAAAAGAAAAGTTCTGTTCATCTGCATCCATAATAGCGCCCGCAGCCAGATGGCGGAGGCGTTCCTGAATCAATTTTGCGGCCAGGAATTTGAAGCGCACAGCGCCGGTCTGGAACCCGGCAAACTCAATCCGCTGGCCATCGAAGCAATGCACGAGGTCGGGATAGACATTTCCGGCCATCAAACCAAAGCGGTATTGGATATTCTCAAATCCGGCGCGCAATTTTCCAGTGTCATCACGGTTTGCGACGAATCAAGTGCGGAGAGGTGCCCGATTTTCCCCGGCAGGACCACGCGCCTGCACTGGAGCTTTCCCGACCCTTCAATTTTTCCTGGGAACTACAAAGAAAAGCTGGTCAAGACGCGCCAAGTGCGGGACCAGATCGAGCAGAGAGTCAGGCAATGGTGTGACGAGGTTTGCTCTGCGGCCGCTTGTTGATGTGCTGAACGTCTCCCAACTTGCGTTTGGTCGTTTCTGCTCGTCTCTTGCGTTCATTTTGGCATTGCTGCTTGCCTCCTGCGTTTCGCCTCCGCAAACCGTTTCGCCGCCGGGCCGGTATGAATTTCACCAAACGGAAATGGGTGTGCCTTTCCGCATCGTCCTTTACGCTCCTTCGCAAGTCGCCGCCGACCGCGCGGCGGCGGCCGCTTTCCAGCGGATCAAGCAACTCAACGACATCATGACCGATTACGATTCCGACAGCGAATTGAGCCGGCTTTCGCGAACTTCCGGTCAAGAGCAGGCGGTGCCAGTCAGTCCCGATCTTTGGGTCGTGTTGGAACGCGCGCAAGCCCTGGCCCAAAGCAGCCACGGCGCCTTCGATGTGACCGTCGGCCCTTATGTCAATCTTTGGCGTTACGCGCGCACACAAGGAAAACTGCCCGACCCCGCCCGGCTGGCCAAGGCCAGGCTGGCCGTCGGCTACACCAAAATGCATTTGGACCCAGCCCACCACACTGTCAAACTGCTGGTGCCGGACATGCGGCTGGATTTGGGCGGAATTGCCAAGGGCTATGGGGTCGATCAGGCGCTTAAGACCTTGGGACGTCTCGGCGTGGCCAGTGCGTTGGTTTCCGGTGGAGGCGACATCGGCGTCAGCGGCCCGCCGCCGGGGGCCGCAGGTTGGCGCATCGAATTGCCGCCGCTGGACGCCAGCAACGCGCCGCCGGCGCGCTTTGTGGTGTTGTCGCAGGCGGGCATTTCCACCTCGGGCGATTTATTCCAGCGGCTTGAGATCAACGGAATCCGTTACTCGCATATTGTGGATCCGCGCACGGGCGTCGGACTGACCGATCACAGCCTGGTCACGGTGATCGCATCGGATGACTTCATGGCGGATGGGTTAACGAAAGTGATGAGCGTGCTCAACCCAAAAGACGCGCTGGCATTCCTCGCCAGAACGCCGCGCGCCGCCGCGCGAATTGTGCGAAAACCGGGGGACAAAATCGAAGTGTATGAATCGAAAGGGTTTCACAAGTTTTATGAACGATAATTGACGCTTTTTGAATGGACTTCCCCAGCAGTTTGTCGAAATTCACCAGGGACATGTTTGAATTATTGCAAACCGATTCCTCCTCGCGCGCGCGGCTGGGGCGGTTGACGACAACGCGGGGTGTGATTGACACACCGGTGTTCATGCCGGTCGGCACGCAGGCCAGCGTGAAGGCGCTCGACCCGCGCGAATTGCGCGAGATGGGCACCCAAATCCTCCTGGGCAATACCTACCATCTGAACATCCGGCCCGGATCGGAAATCATTCAGGCTGCGGGCGGATTGCATCGCTTTATGAATTGGCCGTGGCCGATTCTGACCGACAGCGGCGGATTCCAGGTTTTCAGCCTGGCCAAAATCCGCAAAATCCGCGAGCACGGCGTCGAGTTTCGTTCGCACTTGGACGGCTCGCCGCTCTTTCTCGGCCCCAAGGAAGCTATGGCGATTCAACGCGTGCTCGGCTCGGATATCGCCATGGTTTTTGACGAATGTCCGCCGCACGATGCGACGCCAAAAGACGCTCTGGGAGCCGTCGAACGCACGCTGGCTTGGGCACGGGAATGCCGGGCACAGCCGCGCGCCGCCGGGCAAGTGGTCTTTGGCATCGTGCAAGGAGGCATCAACGCGGCTTTGCGCGAACGTTGCGCGCGGGAATTGGCCGCGATGGATTTCGATGGTTACGCCATCGGCGGCGTAAGCGTGGGGGAACCGGAGCACGAAATGATGAAGGCGGTCGAATTGACCGAGCCTTTCCTGCCGGAGCGCCTGCCACGCTACGCCATGGGCCTGGGCACGCCCGCGCAATTGGTGGAGTTGGTCGCGCGGGGCGTGGATATGTTTGACTGCGTTCTGCCGACGCGCGTGGCCCGCAACGGCACGGCCTTCACCCGGCGCGGCACGGTCAATATTAAAGGAGGGGCCGTCAAGGCGAATTTCAACCCGATCGAAGAAGGGTGCGCCTGTTTCGCCTGCAAAAACTTCACGCGCGCCTACCTGCGGCATTTGCTGAACGTCAACGAGATTTTGGGCCTGCGCATGCTCAGCGTGCATAACTCGCATTTTTACCTGGAAGTGATGCGGGAAATCCGGGCTCACCTGGCGGCGGGAACCTTTGCCGATTACCGCCGGCAATTCGCCGCCACGTACGTGCCCAGCAGCAAAATCCTTTCCTCGCGCATGAAGCAGGCCTTGAAATTGGAGGACAGGGGCTGACGGGAAAGAAAAATTATGACGACGGTTTTGATTTCTATAATCCCCTTGTTTTGGATCACGTTCCTGGTCTATTGGATCGTCCAGGCGCGCGGCGTGAAGCCGGCGGCGGAAAAGCAAAGCCGCAGTGCGAGCTTCGCGTACCGGTTGCCCCTGATGCTTTGCGGCATTCTGCTCGGGTTTCCGTACTCGCGCTTTCCGTTGGGCATGGCTCTGACCCCTCGCACAGAATTGGCGGCGGCTATTGGCGTGGCCATTTGCTCTCTCGGATTGTTCGTGACGATTTGGGCACGGCGGACTCTGGCTGGCAATTGGAGCAACCAAATCACTTTCAAACAGGGACACGAACTTGTCCAAACCGGGCCGTATCGCTTTGCGCGCCATCCCATTTATACGGGCCTCCTTTCGATGTGCCTGGGCACGGCCATTGCGGGCGGACAACTTCATACGTGGCTTGGGTTTGTATTCATGTGCGTCGGCTTGGGGATCAAACTCAAACAAGAGGAGTCGCTCATGCAGCGGCATTTTCCGGGCGATTATCCTTCATACCGAAAACGCGTGAAGGCCCTCCTGCCCTTCGTCATTTAGAATTCGCGCCGCCCAACCACAAAAGGCCATCCAAAATAAGCTGGTTCTGCGTTTTGTTGTCGAAGGTGAAGGACAATTCCTTGTGAGTCTTGTGCTCGTAATCCATGTCGTTATGGCCCATGTTTAGATAAATCATTTTGTATTTTTGGTTGGTCCACACCACCGGGTAATCGCCGCTGTGCCAGATTTCGTAGGGCTTCGGTCCGGTCCCCAACGGGAAACTGGAGGGATCAACGGAGAGAAGCACTTTGATATCGGGGTTGGAGCGCAAATCATTTTTCCAGCGATACCACTCGTTGGGCGCGGATTGAAAAGTTTGCGGCAGATTCCGGGTGGCCGGATGATGGGCGTCCTCCACCCGCAACACCGCCGAGGTGGGCCGCCACGTGTTGCTCACGTATTCGCCCGCACCCAGAAACTTCACATGATACCAGTTCCAGTTTTGCGGATAATCCGAAGGGGTCAAGGCGAACGCGGCAAAATGAAATCCCATCCACGCGCCGCCGTGCTCCATATAATCTTCAAAAGCCTTGCGCTGAGCCGGATCATCCGGCCTCGTATCCAGAAAAAGAACCACCTGAAACCGCGCAAGAAACGCCGCATTCATTTGACTCCAATTGGTGGTCGGTTCGTAGGTGAAATTGTATTTGGCCGCCATTAAGGGAAACCAGCGGTTGGCTTCGCGCACGAAACTGATATGGGCTTGATCGTTCCGGCCAGTGTAAAATGCCGCCACCCTGAATTGCGGCGCCTGAGTTTGCGCCAGGAGGTTGGCGGAGCACGATCCCATCGCGCAGCACGCGATGGCCCGCCTGACTATGGCCAAGAATGAAACCATGTGATTCAGATTGTCCCAAATATTTGTGTTTGCGCAACATTGGAAATTTCCGATTTGCCTCCCAGTCTGCCTTTGCTAAACTGCGGCCATGACATCCAAATCCAAAAATCCAAGCGCCAAGCAGATGATTTGCGGCCAACCCTCCTGGCGGCTTGCTTCCAGTCAAGTGGAGGCATTCGTGACTGAGCAAGGCGGACAATTGGGTCCGGTCACGTTTGACCGAAACGGCCGGAAGATCAAACCATTTGCGGTGGCGCCTTGGGCGGAGGAGGCTTTTGATCCGCCGCTGCCGCCGATCATCCAGGTGCTGCGCGGCGATTTTTTTTGTCTGCCCTTCGGCGGCAATGCTAAAGCCTTTCGAGGCGAGAAGCATCCAGTCCATGGCGAAACGGCCAATGCCCGCTGGCATTTCGAGTCTTTGGAAAACCGCCCGGATGGGGCATGCCTGCACCTGAGCCTGCAAACCAAAATCCGGCCTGGACGAGTTGACAAGAAAATACTTTTGATCGAAGGACAGAACATACTCTATAGCCAACATCTGGTTTCAGGGATGAGCGGACCCATGAACCTGGGACATCACGCGATGCTCAAATTCCCCGATGCGCCGGGCAGCGGCATTCTTTCCACCAGCCACTTCCTGCAGGGGCAGGTTTTTCCGCTGGCATTCGAATCGGCGGAGCAAGGAGGATACTCCTGCCTGAAAGCGGGGGCGGAGTTCGATTCCCTCGAAGCGGTCCCGATGTCGAACGGCGATAAGGCGGATTTGAGCCGTTACCCGGCGCGTGGAGGCTACGAAGATTTGGTGATGCTGGTGAGCGATGACAACGTTCCATTCGCCTGGACCGCGGTGGCTTTTCCCAAAGAGCGGTTCGTTTGGTTCGCGCTCAAGGATCCTCGCGTGCTGCGGGAGACGATTTTTTGGATTTCCAATGGCGGACGGCATTATCCGCCTTGGAATGGCCGTCATGTCCACGTGATGGGCTTGGAAGAAGTCACCTCTTTTTTTCATTTCGGCCTGGCTGAATCGGCCGGCAAGAACACCCTTTCGATGAAAGGAATTCCCACTTGCCTGCGCCTTGATCCAAGGAAGCCGTTGGCAGTCAATTATATCATGGGAGTCGCCAGGATACCGGCGGGTTTTAATCGAGTGGTATCGATTGAGGCCCAAGCCGGGAATAAAGCCGTCGTGCTGAATTCTGCCAGCGGTCGTCGAACCGAGGCATCGGTGGATTTGGATTTCTTGCATAGGAAGGACAATTTATGAACAAACCAACACGGCTCCTCTTTGAAGATTTGCCGAAGAACTATGCGGCCCTTTGTCGTTTGTTGCTGCCGCGCCCGATTCACGATGACCTGGAGCACGCCAAGGTTGCGGAAGTGACCGACGCCATGGCCGCGCGGCACGAAGAATTTAGCGGCGACCAAGCAGATTATTTTGACCTCCTTTGCCTGCTCATCGAAGAGTATGACGCAAAGCTATTCAAGAAACCAAGATTCACGGCCGCGGATATGCTCAAACGACTCATGGCGCAACACTGCCTGAGTCCGGCGGACCTGTCGGCTATTTTGGGTGGCAGCCGCAGCTTGACTGCGACGATTCTACGCGGCGAACGCGAGTTGAGGCTCAAGCACGTGCGAAGGCTCGTCAAACGCTTCGGCGTGTCGGCTGATAATTTCCTGGGATGAAGTCGACATCAACTTCTCGTTTCGCCGTAATTCCAAAAGATTACTCCGGACTATGCCGGATTCTCACGCCTCGTCCCATTCACGACAAGGCGGAGCTACAAAACGTGACGGAAATCACGGCCGCGATGGCTGGGTACGAACTGACGGCAGATCAGGAGGACTACTTTGACCTGCTTTGCCGTTTGATTGAGGACTATGAAGATGAACATGTGGCCGCGCCCAAAGTGAACGCGTTGCAGGCATTACAACACATGTTGGATGCCCACGACATGAGCGCGGCAGATCTCTCGCGCCTATTGGGCGGCAGCCGCAACCTGGGCGCGGTGATTCTGCGCGGCGAACGCAAATTGACTCTCAATCATGTTGGAATTCTGGCGCGGCGCTTCCGCGTGTCTTCCGACCTGTTCCTTGGATGAAGGCGCCTAACGCTCGCCGCAGAGCGCTATTTTGACCAATCTAAAGATGAAACGCACGATCTCACTCATCACCCCCCTCGTTCGCGGAGAATTGCTGCATGAAAAAATGGGCCATGCCTGCCCGGCCGGGCTTGGGTTTGAGCATGGCTTGGGCTTCCGCCTCGGCGAATCGTTGCTTGTTCTCGCGCACGCCTTCCACCGCTTTGAGGAAGTAGGCGGTTGGCTCTTTCATCTCCAAAAGCTTGACCTTGTCGTATGCGTAGAGGGCTTTGCCATCCTCCATCAAACGCTTGAGATCGGCGCCCGTGAAACCTTCGGTCGCCGGGAGCAAGGCCGCCACGTCCGCTTTCTGCATTTCAGCGGGCAGCGCCGCGATATGGCGCGTGAGTATCTGGGCGCGGGCTTCCACGCCGGGCAGTTTCATCTCCAGCCATAATTCCACGCGGCCGGATCGGATCAACGCCGCGGGCAGGCTGGCCACGTTCATGGCCGTCATCATGACGCAGACGCGCCCGGCGCTTTCGCTCTCCAATCCGTCCAGCATTGTCAGCAAGTAGCGGTAAAGGCCGTGCTCTTGACTGTCCTCAAAAATCGCATCCGCATCGTCAATAAAGATGATGGCGGGGGCGTTGTCCTTGGCCGTTTCAAAGACCTGCTGGATGCGTTGGTAGAAATTCCGCGTGCCGGCGATGAATGTCCCGTCAATGAGAAAGAACTTGCTCTTGAGCCGGTGCGCCATGGCCCGGCCCACCGTCGTCTTGCCGGTGCCCGGCGGGCCGTAGAGCAGCACACCGCGCTTGGACCGGAGTTTGAATTCATGGGCCAGCGCGTCGTTCTCCAACGGCAGAACAATGTTGATTTCCAGATGCCGCAAAACGTCATCGACGCCCTTGAGATCCTTCAGATCCACCGCCTGAACTTCCTCCAGGTTCACGTTGCTGGCCAGCCGTTGAGAGCGAAGATAATCAACGAAGACATCCGTATTCAGCGAGGGATGGCCGGCGAGCCACTTGCAGGCGGCCTTGAGCTGGTGCGCGTTCAGTTTGGGCGCGAAGCGAAAAATCTTCGCGAAATCCACCTGATCCGCCTTTTTTCCCAGCCAGATATGGACCAGCGCGGCGTAATCCTCAACCTTGAATCGGTCAATGCCGAAGGAATAACTTCGTTGTTCCGCCGCCTCGACCAAATGCCCCGTGGTGCTGAAAATCAGCTTGCGGTTGGATTCGAGCGTGTAAGTGCATAGCCCCATGATCACGGAATTCAAATACCCGGAGCGCGGATAAAAAGCGCAGCCGCCGGCAGACAGGTCCAGCAGGTGCAAATCGTCGAGGATCACCACCGGGTGATTTTCCAGGGCATCCAGGACCAGATTGTAGAGCGTCTCCTCCAGGGCCATCGGATGTTTGAGGCTGGCCGCCGCCGCAAAATCCCTCATGCCAAGAAAGGCGCCGCCCGTCTGCTTGTGCAGATGCTTCAACACGGTGGTTTTCCCGCGTCCAACTCCCCCCGAGAAGCGGAAAATGGAGCCGATCTGCAAACCCTTGAGCAGCGAGTCCAGCCCGCCTTGTTGCGCCGGACACAATTCGATGGTGGATTTGATCGCCATAAACGAGACCAAAACTTCGACCGGGAAACGATAATCCGAAGGATCATGGATTGGCAAGAGCAACAACTCACTTTGAAGGCTGGCTTTTCCCTGGTTTGCTTCAAATTACCTTGACCTCGTCGGAAAAGAATCTGAATGTGTGCCTGCACATGAAACGAAAGGCGCATGACCATCTCAAAGCCGTGGACCCGGTTCTGGAGCGGCTCATTGAAAAATTCGGGCATGTCCATCTCAAGGCACGGCGCGTCCCGCCGTTTCAATCACTCATTCACGCCATCGCCCACCAGCAACTCAACGGGACCGCCGCCAAAACCATTTTGAAGCGGTTTCAGGCCTTGTTCGGAGAAGGTGAATTTCCCACCCCGGAGCAGGTTCTCAAAATGGATTTGGAAAAAATGCGCTCGGCCGGTTTCTCCAGAGCCAAGGCAAGCTACGCTCTGGATGTTGCCGAAAGGGCGCTGAGCGGCTTCATCCCGACCATGGATCAATGCAAGACCATGACGGATGCGGAAATTGTCAAACAGTTGACAGAAATAAAAGGGGTGGGTCGGTGGACGGCGGAAATGTTCCTCATGTTCAATCTCGGGAGGCCGGATGTTTTGCCGGTCCACGATTTCGGGGTTCGGAAGGGATTCCAAATCGCGTACAGCAAACGCAAAATGCCGAAACCGGAACAATTGGAAACATTTGGCAAAAAGTGGAGTCCGCATCGCACGACCGCCGCCCTTTACATGTATCGCGCCGCGGATTTTTTGAAAGATGGGGAGTGGTAAATTCAGTTGCTTGACCGATAGGCCAACGCAAGCACAATCAGAATCCCGAATGCCAGGTAGATCAAAAAGGAAAGCTCGGCCATTCTCTTGGGCTTGGCTGGACGGGGGTAATCGGGCTGAATTCCAGCCGCCAGCATCCGGTCGTAAAGGTGCGGGTGTGTTTTGGCGTTGCTTGCGTTGACTGCCGGTATGAGGCTGTCGCAATAGATTTTTTCCAAGGCACGCGCGTAAACGCCTTCTTCCCCTTGGTTGTCCGTTGCAATTTTATCAGCCCGCGTTTCCATCCGCCTCGAAAGTTTTCGCGTAAAAAGCGCCGCAAGCCAAACCAATGCGCCCATCGCAAACATTGCTTCAGGGCCAACACTCGCCGCTGGCCGCATGAAGATCAGAGGGTAGAGAGTCATGGAACCGGCTAAGCGCCCGGCCAGGACGCACTTGGATTCCTTCAAGTGCGCCAGTTCGTGCGCGCAAATGGCGGAGATTTCCTCATCCGATGAAATCTCCAACAAACGCGAACTGAACATCAGTTCCCCCGTGGTCGGCATTGCGAAAGCAAGAGCCAGCGGCACGTCCAGCAGCCATGTGCCCGGCTCGCGAACCCCCATGCGCGTGACCGTACCCGCAACAATCTTTCGCAGCCGCTCGTCCGGAAAACGCAGCACCCCCATCCCACGAAGAAACCGCAGGTACAACCCAAAATTCAACGCGAAAATAAATAACAACAAGCCGCCGGCAATGACCGCCATCCCAACCCCTGGCTTCTCCGGCATCAGGAGGGCGCAGGCAAACACGACACCCAGAAATCCGGCGCGAAGTGTCCACAACAAAGTGACCAGCCGCCGCCAGGCGCGAAAAGTAAACCGTGGAAAAATTTCCCGGTCGAACGGAAACGAGGCCAGGATCGCTCCCAGGAAACCCGCGACCGCCGGGATGATAGCACCCGCCCAAGACTCCAGCCCGGCTGCCACTTCCACAAACGAAAGTAATACAGGAATCAGCAAAATGTTTGTCGCACCCGCAGCCCGCTCAGGCCAAAGCATTCGTGCTCGTTCTGTCCAATGGGCCGATGACGCCTTTCGCCAAGGAATCGCCGTCAGCCAGTTAAGGCAGAACGTAAGGACCCCAGCGACGAGAAAATTTATTGGGATAAGCAGCAGATAGCCGATCACGAACTGACGTTGGACAAAGATGGTTTTTAAATCCAGCCGAATCTTGCGGCGGCCTGTTATTGGGAGATCTTCACCGACGGCTATTTCATTCGTCTTTCGTTTGAATCCAGCGCACGCGGTTCAACGAGACAATAATCAACTTGTTAATGCCGGGCGTACTCCAGCGCCGCCTGAATATCCCTCCGGGTTAGTTCCGGGTAGCCGCAGAGCAACGCATCCCAAGATTCGTCGTCGGACAGTTGTTCCAAGATGCTGGCCACAGGAATTCGTGTGCCTTTGATCAAGGGCTGACCGCCACATACACGCGGATTGATTTCGATGCGCTCGCTCATGGTTGAACCATACCCGCATCACAATGAATCCGCAAGGGTCCGGTCCAGAAGCCGAGGGTTCTCCTTGCGCCTCAATGAGTTGCGGACGCGGCGTTTGACAATGCGCCGCAACGTGCGAACGTGTAGTTGTAATGCAGCCTAAGTTGGCTTGCCTTCCTGCAAGCCAGCGCGGGGGACCCAATTCCTCGGATGATTGTTCTCCGGGGGCGGGGCGAACGGCGGAGTTTTCCGCCGAGGTCACTTTCAGGACCCAGCCCGTCAGCTAACCTCGTCGGCATCTGGAAGGGCGACCCTCTTGGCCCCGCTGGTGCGGGATACCCACGGTCCCCCAATCGCAACGGCGTTGCCCCGTCGCGCGGTCAAAAGCCGTCGCGCGCTGCAACCACATCGGAGTTGGTTATGACAACAGTTCTTACATCATTGATTATTGTGGCTCTTCTGCTGCTCATCTGCACGCCTATGGCGCTGGGAGCGGTTCATATTCGCGAACTGCAAGTGGGCATTGTCGTCAAACGATTCGGCTCGCGCGCGCTGGCGCCGGGCCGGTTGATCGCCCTTGACGGCGAGGCTGGCTATCAGGCCGAGACGCTCGCGCCCGGATTGCACTTCGGATTCTGGCGCTGGCAGTACCGCATCATCAAGGTGCCGGCGGCCATCGTGCCCCAGGGCGAAATCGCGCTGGTACTGGCCGCCGACGGGGCATCCATTCCGTCCGAACGCCTACTTGGAAAAATCGTCGATTGCGACAATTTCCAGGACGCGCGCAAGTTCCTGCGCAACGGCGGCGAGAAGGGGCGCCAATTGGGCATCCTGACCGCCGGCACGTATCGCATCAACACCGCGCTGTTCAACGTGATCACCGGTGGGGTGGCGTCCAAACACGGCATGGTGCCCGCGCAATTGCAACTGCAACAGGTCGAGTCGGACCGCGTCGGCATTGTCACGACGA
>Ga0302325_10020049_pt1 | contig 14029 bp, 11 predicted proteins | sample Palsa_T0_2_FD_201948 | JGI IMG/M metagenome (GOLD analysis project Ga0302325, IMG submission 201948) | Peat permafrost microbial communities from Stordalen Mire near Abisko, Sweden - Palsa_T0_2 | ecosystem: Environmental > Terrestrial > Soil > Palsa > Peat permafrost | place: Sweden: Abisko... | reverse complement strand
TCGACGGCTCATTCTTCAAGAATCTGGCGCGCGATAGCGTCAATCAGGCGATGGTCAGCGCGATGATACGGCTGGCGCGCACGCTCAATTTCAAGGTCATTGCCGAACAGGTCGAGGACGCCAGTGCGCTCGATGCGGCACGGCAGATTGGCGTGGATTATCTGCAGGGCTACGCGATCGGTCGGCCCGAGCGCCTGCTCATTGCGGCCTAGAGCCCTCGAGAGCCTTAGTCGGTCGCCAGGATCTCGTTCGCGCGCACGAACGAGTTCATGAACGGCGCGAGCAGCTCAAACTGTGAATGATGCGCGCGCAGCGCAGCGCGCTTGCGCGCCTGCTCCGTGCCGGTCAAGGGCATGGACTGCCAGCGCAGCCCCGCAGCCGCCGCGGGCGGCACGAGCGCCAGTTCGGGCTCATACAGACGCGGCCAGGGCCAGAACGCGGCGTGCACGATCCAGTAGCGCAGCTCATGGAGCTCGCCGCGCCGCTCGAGCACGCGTCGGACGAGCGCACCGCTGCCGCTGTGATCCGGATGCAGATCCTGCGGCGCGGCCGCCAGCACCAGTGTCGGGCGGAACGCGGCGATCACGCGCTCGAGATCGCGCTCCAGATGCTCGCCCGTGTAGCTCGCGCCGGGACTGAGCGCATCCGCATAGGGCACGGCGCTGAGCGCGGTGTATGGCGAGAGATAGGGCTTTTGGTAGTGCTCGGCCATGAGCGCGCTCACGCCGCGGTCCGGATAGCCCAGTACAAATTGCGCCGCACGCGGCACACCCAGCAAATCGGCTGCCGCGTGGGCTTCGAGCAGACGCTGCGCGCCGAGGCGGCGTGAGGGCGCGCCCCGCGGCTGCAGCGAGTGCTCCACCACGACGGCGTCGAACAGGAAACTATCGCCGGCCGTGATCCACACCACGCCGACGGCCGCGCCGTTGGCGTGCGCGCGCTGCAGAATTCCCGCGCAGCAGAGGCTCTCGTCGTCCGGGTGCGGTGCGATCACGAGCACGCGATCCCCCTGCCGCGGCTCCGGCAGGTCCGGCAAGCTCGCCGCCGCGCCCGGAATCAGGGCCATCCGACACAATAAGGCGGCGAGCAGCGGCCGTAGGGGGGACACTAAAGCAACGGCACCAGCAGCAATGCGACGATGTTGATGATCTTGATTAAAGGATTGATGGCTGGCCCGGCCGTGTCCTTGTAGGGGTCACCGACCGTATCGCCGGTCACCGCGGCCTTGTGCGCATCCGAGCCCTTGCCGCCGAAGTGGCCCTCTTCGATGTATTTCTTGGCATTGTCCCAGGCGCCGCCGCCGGTGCACATCGAGATGGCAACAAACAGTCCGGTCACGATGGTACCGATCAGCAGGCCGCCGAGCGCCCTGATTCCGGCGCCCGGTCCCATCAGCGCGGTCATGCCGAAGGCGATGAGCACTGGCACCAGGATCGGCAGCAGCGATGGCACGATCATCTCTTTGATTGCGGCGCGCGTGAGCATATCGACCGCGCGCGAATAGTCCGGCTTGGCGGTGCCCTGCATGATGCCGGGGATCTCGCGGAACTGGCGGCGCACTTCGGTCACGACCGAGCTGGCCGCGCGCCCCACGGCCTCCATGGCCATGGCGCCGAACAGGTACGGTACCGCGCCGCCGATGAACAGCCCGATGATCACCGCGGGATCGGACAGCGAGAAGGCCACCATCGCGCGCCCGGTCGCGGCCAGGTGCCCTTCGAGGTTATGCGTGTAGTCGGCGAACAGCACCAATGCGGCAAGACCGGCCGAACCGATCGCGTAGCCCTTGGTCACGGCCTTGGTGGTATTGCCGACCGCATCGAGCGGATCGGTGATGTTGCGCACTTCCTTGGGCAGCTCGGCCATCTCGGCGATGCCGCCGGCGTTGTCGGTGATCGGGCCATAGGCATCCAGCGCCACGATCATGCCCGTCATCGACAGCATCGCGGTCGCGGCTATGGCGATGCCATAGACGCCCGCGAGGCTATATGAGGCCCCGATAGCCGCGCACACCGCGATGACCGGCAGCGCCGTGGACTTCATGCTCACACCCAGGCCGGCGATGATGTTCGTGGCCGGCCCGGTCTGCGAGGCCGCTGCCACGCCGCGCACCGTGCTGTACTCGGTGGCGGTGTAATACTCGGTGATGATGATCATCGCGGCGGTCAGCGCCAGGCCGACCAAAGCGCAGCCGAACAGGGCGCCCAGCTGCGCCGGCAGCAGTGCGCGCGTGATGAACCAGAACGCAATCGCCGAGATGATTGCCGAGGCGATCACACCTTTGTAGAGCGCGTTCATGATCCTGCCGCCACTGCCGACGCGCACGAAGAAGGTGCCGATGATCGAGGAGATGATCGAGGCCGCGCCGAGCGCGAGCGGATAGACCAGCGCGGCGCCGCCGTCCTGCGCGCGCAGCAGCCCACCCAGCAGCATCGTGGCTACGATCGTGACTGCGTAGGTCTCGAACAGATCTGCCGCCATGCCGGCGCAGTCCCCGACATTGTCGCCAACGTTATCGGCGATGACCGCGGGATTGCGCGGGTCATCCTCGGGAATTCCGGCTTCGACCTTGCCGACCAGATCGGCGCCCACATCGGCGCCCTTGGTGAATATGCCGCCGCCCAGACGCGCAAAGATCGAGATCAGCGAGCCGCCGAAGGCCAGACCCACGAGCGCATGCAGCGCCGCCTGATCCCCGAGCGGGCCGCGCAAGAGCGCGAAATAGCCGGTTACGCCGAGCAATCCGAGGCCAACCACGAGCATGCCGGTCACGGCGCCGCCGCGAAATGCCACCGACAGGGCCGCGTTCAGACCATGACGTGCCGCCTCCGCCGTACGCACATTCGCGCGTACCGAAATGTTCATACCGATATAGCCGGCCAGTCCCGACAGCAGCGCTCCGACCGCGAAGCCGCCGGCCGTGGCCCAATTCAATGTCAGCCCGAGCACCACGAGCAATACCGCGCCGACCATCGCGATGGCCGTGTATTGACGGTTCAGATAGGCCTTCGCGCCCGTCTGTATCGCTGCGGCGATCTCCTGCATGCGCGCGTTGCCGGCCGGCAATGCCACGATCGAGCGCGCCGACATCGCGCCATAGAGCACGGCGATGATGCCGGCGCCAATCGCCAGCCACAGCCAGTTGGTCCAGTTCATGTAGACTTCTCGCGGTCTATCGACTACGACTTGTGGAGCGGATTGGTTTTCTTGACCGCAGACCGCTCAGCATGCCAAGTATCACACGGCTGCGTGTCAGGCGCCTAGGATCCGAGCTTGAACTCGCCCTTGAGCCGGCGTCGAACAGCGACGCCTTTAATGCGCACGTAAACCGGCAGTCCGTCCCGAAACGGTGGAAAATCCTCGCCGCTGATGAGCGGCTCGAGATAGCGCCGGCACGCCGCCGTGATGCCAAAGCCGTCCGCGCTGATGTAATGGCGCGGCACCTTCTTTTCCACGTTAGCGACTTCGGCGAGCGGGACGGGCACGAGCTTCCAGCGATAAGGCCTGGAGGACAGACGCTTGATTGCGGGCATCACGGCATTCATCCCGGCCAGCGCGTACTGAACCGCGGCCTTACCGACCGCATAAGCCTGTTCGACATCGGTGCGCGATGCGATATGCCGCGCCGAGCGCTGCAGATAATCGGCAACCGCCCAGTGATACTTATAACCGAAGCGCTCGCGCACCATGTTTGCCACGATCGGTCCCACGCCGCCGAGCTGGGCGTGGCCGAAAGCGTCCTTCGTGCCCGATTCGGCCAGGAAGCGCCCGTCCGCATGGCGCGCGCCCTCGGACACGACGATCACGCAGTAGCCGTAAGCCCCGACGCATTGCTCGACGCGCTCGAGAAAACGCGCGGGCTCAAACGCAATTTCCGGAAACAGGATGATGTGTGGCGGCTGCGCGGCTGTGCGGCTGGCGAGCCCCGCGGCGGCGGCGATCCAGCCGGCATGACGGCCCATGACCTCGAGCACGAACACTTTGGTCGAGGTACGTGCCATCGAAGCCACATCCATTCCGCCTTCGAGAGTCGACACGGCGATGTATTTGGCTACCGAACCGAAGCCGGGGCAGCAATCGGTAATGGGCAGATCATTGTCGACGGTCTTGGGTATGCCGACGCAGACCACCGGGTAATTCAGTGCCGCACCGATCTGCGAGATCTTCAGCGCGGTGTCCATCGAATCGTTGCCGCCGTTGTAGAAGAAATAGCCGATGTCGTGGGCCGCGAACACCTCGATGAGGCGCTCGTACTCGGCGCGATTCTGATCGAGGCTCTTGAGCTTGAAGCGCGCCGAGCCGAACGCGCCCGCCGGGGTGTAGCGCAGCGCCCGAATGCTCGCGGCGCTCTCGCGTGACAGATCGATCAGGTTCTCGGTCAGCGCACCGATGATGCCGTCGCGCCCCGCGTAGATGTGCCCGATCCGGCTGCGATGTTTGCGTGCCGTCTCGATCACGCCGCAGGCGGAGGCGTTGATCACGGCCGATACACCGCCGGACTGGGCATACAGCGCGTTGCGCGCCGGGCGGTTGCTACTGGGCTTGATCGCGGAGCTCATGGCTGATCCTCGAAGGCGGCACGCAGGGGCCCGCGAGCATAGCGCATCGCTCGGGTCGTTTGACCTGGAGGGCGCCTGTCGGTACTGTTTCCCGGATGCGCATCGTGCTCATGGGGCCTCCGGGGTCGGGGAAAGGCACCCAGTCCCAGCTTCTGGTCGAGCGCTACGGTATCCCCCAAATCTCCACCGGCGATCTGCTGCGCAGCGCGCTCGCACGCGGCACGGAATATGGGCGGCGCGCGAAGGCGGCAATGGATTCCGGGCAATTGGTGGCCGATGAGATCGTACTGGGCATCTTTCGCGAACGGCTCGCCGAAGGCGATGCCGCGCACGGCTTCATTCTGGACGGCTTCCCGCGCAACCTCGCCCAGGCCGAGGCGCTCTCAGCCATGCTCGCAGCAATCGACTCCCCGCTCGACGCCGTGATCCTGTTTGAGCTCGACGATGACGAGCTCATCAGGCGTATTTCCGGACGACGAACCTGCCAGCAGTGCGGACGGGTGTTCAATATACACAGCGCCCCACCCGGGACCCCGCCGCATTGCGATCGCTGCGGGGATAAGCCCACGCTACTGCAGCGCGCCGACGACGAGGAGGCCACGGTGCGCCAGCGCTTGCAGGTGTATGAGCGCCAGACACGCCCGCTGGCACACTATTACGCGGCCCAGGGGTTGTTGCGCACGATCAACGCCGCTGCCAGCGTGGCCGAAGTGAGCGCGCGGCTGATTGAGACGCTCTCGCATTTACAGGCCCCGCAGCGCGTAGCGCGCACGAGCGTCTCCTAAAATCGCTACAACGCGCCCAGCAGACGCTCGCCGATCACCGCGCGGCGCCAGCCGGCGAGCACGCTGCCATCCCGGGCGCCGGCCACGATGCGCTCCATCTCCCGGCGCGTGGCCAGGATCTCCGGCGCGATGCCCAGTTCCCGCCCCGTGAGCTGCGTGAGCTGCGCGAGCTTCCTGACTGCCTGGATCCTTGCCGGATCTGGCCGTGCACGCGATGGCAGCGGCGCGAGCCGCGCTGGCAATTGCACAGCCCCGATCAACTCGAGCAGCGGTGCGCTCTGAGCGTGCAGGCTCTCGGGCAGCGTCGCGAGGGCCTGCAGCTCCTGGCGCGTGCGCGGCGCCTGCAACACGATGTCGCGTAGTGCCGCGTCGGGCAGGATCCAGTTGCGCGGCCGGTCCGTGCTGATCGCCACGCGCTCGCGCCACGCGGCCAGCGCGCGTGCCAGGCGCGCTCGCGGCTCGTCAAGCTCGGCGAGCCCCTTGACGCGCCGCCAGGCCTGCTCCGGGTCGATGGCAAAGGAGCCGCTCGCGTCCAGCTCGGCCATCTCTTCCTCGAACCACTGCCAACGGCCCAGCTGCTCGAGCCGCTCGCGCAAGCGCGCGCGCAGCGGCAGCAGGTAGTGCACGTCATCGAGGGCATACGTGAGTTGCGCGCTGCTGAGCGGTCGGCGCGACCAATCGGTGCGCGTCTCGGCCTTGCGCAATTTCGTGGACAGCAATTGCTCGACGAGCTCGCCATATCCGACTTGCGCCGGCATGCCGATGAGCGCGGCGGCAACCTGCGTATCGAACAGGCCCGTGACCGTTCCGGTCGCGGGCTCGAGCACTTCCAGATCCTGCCGCGCCGCATGCAGTACCTTGAGCGGCTCACGCGCCTGCATGATCGGGCGCAGCGCGCTCAGATCGCGCAGCTTGAGCGTGTCGATGCAAACCGCGTGCTGCGCGAAACTGAGCTGTACCAGGCACAATTGCGCGAAATAAGTGCGCTCGCGCATGAATTCCGTATCCAGCCCGATGGCGCTGTGCGCGCGCAATTGTTCGCACAACTGCGCGAGCTCGGCCGTGTGGCTGATAATCTGCGACATGATCGCTCAGCTCCTGGGGTTGCTGCGGCTCTATGGCTACATCGCAATCTGGCGGCGCGGGCCGCAGGACCTGCCCGCCGTTGGCATCTTACTGCCATTGACGATCGGCGCTTACGTTCTGCTCAGCGCGCTGCTCGGGCAGCTGTTGCCGCCGCAGCGGCCGGACTGGCTGGTGCAGCTCGCCGCCGACGTGATATTTGTGGCCGTATGGTATTGGGTATTGTTGCGCATTGTCGGGCGCTCGGAGCGCTATGTGCAGACCGCTGCGGCGTTGTTCGGCGTGCAGACCGTGCTTGCCGTGCCCAGCATCGTCTCGGTATGGCTCGTTGCGCGCTACGCCAGCGATGCCTTTTGGCAGATCCCGGTCTATATCGCAGCCGTGGCGGTATTGATCTGGACGTTGCTCGCGATCGCTCATATTCTGCGCTCGACACTCGAGCGTGGGCTCGGGTTGTGCCTGCTGCTGGCCTTCAGTCAGATGCTGGCCGAAGAGCTGGCGTTCCTCGCCATGTTTAGCGCCGGACATTAGGGCTCGGGGCGTATGCACGTTCACATACTCGGCATATGCGGCACCTTCATGGGAGGCATCGCCGCGCTGGCGCGCGCTGCCGGCCATCGCGTCACCGGCTCGGACCAGAATGTCTACCCGCCGATGAGCACGCAATTGGCTGCGCTGGGCATCGAGCTCATCGAAGGCTACGGTGCCGAGCAGCTCGCGCTCGACCCCGACGTGCTCATCATCGGCAATGCCATGACGCGCGGTATGCCCGTGATCGAAGCGCTGCTGGATCGCGCTCTACCCTATGTTTCAGGCCCCGAGTGGCTGGCGACGCAGATATTGCGCGAGCGCTGGGTGCTGGCGGTCGCGGGCACGCATGGCAAGACTTCCACGAGCAGCATGCTGGCCTGGATCCTTGAATCCGCTGGGCTCGCCCCGGGCTTTCTGATCGGCGGGGTGCCGCAGAATTTCGCTTTGAGCGCACGTCTGGGCGCTGCCCCCTACTTCGTCATCGAGGCGGACGAGTACGACACGGCGTTCTTCGACAAGCGCGCCAAGTTCGTGCACTACCGTGCGCGCACCCTGGTGCTCAATAACCTCGAGTATGACCACGCCGACATCTATCCGGACCTGGCGGCGATCGAGCGGCAGTTCGAGCATCTGCTGCGCACCGTGCCGGGCGCGGGACGCGTGATCTGCAACGGCGCGGATGCAAATCTGCGCCGCGTGCTCGCGGCCGGCTGCTGGACCGGGATCGAGCGCTTCGCGCGCGGCGCCGGCCCCGACGTGCAGTGGAGCCTTGCGGCGGCGCTGAATGCCGATTTCTCCCGCTTCCATGTGCTGTGCGATGGCCGCGACTACGGCGAGCTCGAGTGGGGCATGATTGGCGCGCACAACGCCGAGAATGCGCTGGCGGCACTGGCCGCGGCGCGCCACGCGGGGGTCACGATCGAGCAGGGCATCGAGGCGCTGCGCGGCTTCCAGGGCGTGGCGCGTCGCATGCAGCTGCGCGGTGTGGTCGCGGGCGTGCACGTCTATGATGATTTTGCGCACCATCCGAGCGCGATCGTGACCACGATCGATGGCTTGCGCCGGCACGTTGGCCGCGAGCGCATCATTGGCGTGCTCGAGCTGCGCTCGCAGACCATGCGCCGCGGCGTGCACCAGGCGACGCTCGCCGCCGCCCTCAGCGGTGCCGATGAGGTCTGGCTTTACGCACCACCGAGCGTGCACTGGGACGTGCGCGGCGCCATGGCGGCGCTCGGGACGCGCGTGCACGTGAGCTCGGATCTGGAAGGCCTGGCGCGCGAGCTCACGCTCAGGCTGCGGCCCGGGGATCATGCGCTGATCATGAGCAATGGCGGCTTCGGCGGCCTGCACGCACGCCTGCTCGAGGCGCTGGCAGCACGCGCCGGCTCGGCCCAGGAGCGCGCGGCACCGTGAGCGCGGCCAGCCAGCAGATCGCGCTCTTTCCGCTCAATACGGTGCTGTTTCCGGGCGGCCTGCTGCCGTTGCGCGTGTTCGAGCCGCGTTATCTGGACATGGTCGGACGCTGCCTGCGCGGGGATTCGGTCTTCGGTGTCGTGCTGCTCGACGGCGGCGATGACACCAGCCGGGAAGTGAGCACGGCCCTGGTAGGCACCTCAGCGCGCATCGTCGACTTTCAACAATTGGAGGATGGCTTGCTCGGACTGTTGTGTCGCGGCGAGCGGCGCTTTCGTATCAGCACGCGCACTCGCTACGACGACGGGCTCAATTGCGCCGAGGTCGAGTGGCTCGATGAGACGCGGCTCGTGCCCGTGCCGGCGCAATTCCAGGCGCTCGTGACCGTACTGCGCGATGCGATCGTGCGGCTCGACTCGGTTGCCCGCTTCCTCGAGCCGAACTATGAGGACGCTGCCTGGGTCAGCCATCGGCTGGCCGAATTGCTGCCGCTGGATCAAAACGCCTTGCAGCGCCTGCTCGAGACCGACGATCCGGAAGCGCGGCTGGGCCTGCTCGCGCCGATACTCCATGCGAGCCTGAGCGGCGGCTCAGGCTGAGCGGCCCGAGGCCTTATTCAGTACGCCTTCGGACTGCCCGAGCCAGATCACCTCGGTATCGAGCGTGCCATCGGCGCGCAGCGTCGTGCGGCGGTAGGCTGCAGGCCGCGAGTCGATCGCAAACTCGCCCGACAACGGCAGGAATTGTGCGCAGGTCGAGGGGGTTGCCAGTAGCCGCACGCCGCGCCGCCGGGTATCGAAGCCCTGATGCACGTGTCCCCAGCAGATCGCGCGTACCTGTGGATGAGCGTCGAGAACCTCGAAGAAGGCGGCCGCGTTGTCGATGCCGATCTGATCGAGCCAGCGGCTGGCCATGGCGACGGGATGATGATGCACGCAGATCATCGCGTAGCGCTCGCGCGCGCTCAGGGCGCTGTCCAGTGCCTGCAGTTCCTGCGCGCTGATATGGCCGCCGGCCTGTCCGGGCACGCAGCTGTCGACCAGCACGAGGCGCCAGTTGCCCAGATCCGCATGACCGCCGACCTGAAATGGCGCCGCAGCCAGTGCGCTGCGCATGCGCTGCGGATCATCATGGTTGCCCGGTACGCAAAGAACAGGCTTGCCGAGCGCGCTGAGTGCTTGCGCGAACAGGGCGTAGCCGCCCGGCTCGTCGTTGACGATGTCGCCGGTGCATAGCACGGCGTCGGTATCGGGCTTGCGCGAGAGGGCGTGCCGGAGCACATCTTGCAGCGAGTCGAAGCTGTTCACGCCGCGCAGCCGCGCATCGGCACTGGCGAAAAGATGTGGATCGGACAGTTGCAGTAACCGGACCTCAGCGTTCATGCAGCAATGCTACACGGCCGCAAATGCAGGCCGAGTGACGCGCATCAAACGCCGGCGAGCTCGCCTCGCAGGCGCCGGTGACGCAGCGCTCAATTCGCTCAGCGGCGCGGGAAAAGATGTTAAACGCGCGCCTGCACCGCGCCCCCCACTCGCCCGAGCGCGCACACCTGTCGGCGCTCGCCGACAGCTTACGGGCCGTGCCCTCACGCCTCGCCGCGCCGAGCGCTCAGTAGCGATAGTGATCGGACTTATACGGACCGGCGCGATCCACATCGATGTAGCGTGCCTGCTGCTCGGTCAAGACCGTAAGTCTGGCATTGAGTTTGGCCAGCTGCAGGCGCGCGACCTTCTCGTCGAGCAATTTCGGCAAGACGTGCACGCCGATGGCGTAATGCGCGTGATTGGTCCACAGCTCGATCTGCGCCATGACCTGATTGGCGAAGGAGGAGGACATCACGTAGCTCGGATGCCCGGTGCCGCAGCCCAGATTCACCAGACGGCCCTGGGCCAGCAGGATGATGCGCTTGCCATCCGGAAATATCACGTGATCAACCTGCGGCTTGATATTCTCCCATCGATACTGACGCAGCGACGCCACATCAATCTCATTGTCGAAATGGCCAATGTTGCACACGATGGCCTGAGGCTTCATGCGCAGCATGTGCTCGTGAGTAATCACGTGCAGGTTGCCGGTGGCGCTGACCAGGATATCGACCTGATCGCAGACCTCATCGAGCGTAACGACGCGAAAGCCCTCCATCGCCGCCTGTAGCGCGCAGATCGGATCGATTTCGGTGACCCAGACCTGGGCCGAGAGCGCGCGCAGCGCCTGCGCGCAGCCCTTGCCGACATCGCCATAGCCGCACACCAGAGCGACCTTGCCGGCAATCATGACGTCGGTCGCGCGCTTGATGCCGTCAACCAGCGACTCGCGGCAGCCGTACAGATTGTCGAACTTCGACTTCGTTACCGAGTCGTTGACGTTGATGGCTGGAAAGGCGAGCTGGCCATCGCGCGCCATCTGGTAGAGCCGCTTGACGCCAGTCGTGGTCTCCTCCGAGACGCCGCGGATGGCGGCCAGCCGCGTCGAATACCATTTCGGCTCGCGCTTGAGCGTGTTGCGGATGCTCTCGAACAATGCGGTCTCCTCTTCGCTGCCAGGTTGCGCGATCAAGCCCGCATCCCGCTCGGCACGAGCGCCCAGATGCAGCAACAGCGTCGCATCCCCGCCATCATCGAGGATCAGATTGGCCTGCGCGCCCTGCGGCCAGTCGAACACGCGGTGCGTGAAGTCCCAATACTCGCTCAGCGTTTCGCCCTTGTACGCAAATACGCTGGTGCCGCGCGCCGCGATTGCGGCCGCCGCATGATCCTGGGTCGAAAATATGTTGCATGACGCCCAGCGCACCTGCGCGCCAAGCGCCTGCAGCGTCTCGATCAATACGGCGGTCTGGATGGTCATGTGCAGCGAGCCGGCGATGCGCGCGCCTCGCAATGGCTGCACCGGCGTGAACTCTTCGCGGATCGCCATCAGGCCGGGCATCTCGGTCTCGGCGATGGCGATCTCTTTGCGCCCCCAATCGGCCAGCTGCAGATCGGCGACGTAAAAATCGGGCTCGCTGGCGAGGGGAACAGGACGGGTTTTGGCAGTCATGGTGGCTCCAATATCCTTACGTTCAAGGTTTGCGAGCGCCGTTGACTCAATACCGGTGGACTGAGCCTGGCAGGCCTTGGGTCAGCGTGTCGCTACCCACCTGTCGCAGCGCTCCTCAGTCACCGGCTGCCGCCTTGAGAGCGACAGCGTCAATCCAGTTCGTGTCCGCTTCAGGCGGCGCGGATGCGGCCGCGACCGCGCGCATCGGCGGCCAGTGCCTCGGCCCGATCGGTGCGCTCCCAGGAGAATTCAGGCTCCTTGCGGCCGAAGTGGCCATAGGTGGCCGTCTTCTGATAGATCGGGCGTGCGAGATCCAGCATTTCACGCAGGCCGTAGGGCGTGAGGTCAAAATGCCGGCGCACCAGCCCAGTGAGCTGCTCGCGCGAGAGTTCGCTGGTGCCGAAGGCATCGACCATGATCGAGGTCGGCTCGGCAACGCCGATCGCATAGGACACCTGCACTTCGCAGCGTGTCGCGAGTCCCGCGGCAACGATGTTCTTGGCCACATAACGGGCCGCATACGCGGCCGAACGATCCACCTTCGAGGGATCCTTGCCCGAGAAGGCGCCGCCGCCGTGGCGGGCGAAGCCGCCGTAGGTATCGACGATGATCTTGCGACCGGTCAGACCGCAGTCCCCGACGGGGCCGCCGACCACGAAGCGTCCGGTCGGATTGATGTGATAGCGCGTGCGCCGATCAAGCCATTTCTTCGGCAGCACAGGCTTGATGATCTCCTCCATGACCGCTTCACGCAGTTTTGAAGTCGAGATCTCATCGCTGTGCTGCGTCGACAGCACGACCGCCTCGATGCCGACGGGCTTGTCCTGCTCGTAGCGCAGCGTGATCTGGCTCTTGGCGTCCGGACGCAGCCACGGCAGTCGGCCGCGCCGCCGCACTTCCGACTGTCTTTTGACCAGTCGGTGCGCCAGCGTGATGGGCGCCGGCATCAGTACATCGGTCTCATCCGTGGCGTAGCCGAACATCAGACCCTGATCCCCGGCGCCCTGTTTGCGCTTGTCGTTGCGATCCACGCCCATGGCGATGTCAGGGGACTGCTTGCCGATGATGTTGATCACGCCGCAGCTGGCGCCGTCGAAACCCATGTCAGAATGGTTGTAGCCGATGTCGAGCACCGTCTCGCGCACCAGTTTTTCCAGATCGATCCAGGCGCTGGTCGTGACTTCCCCGGCTACGATCACGACGCCGGTCTTGACGAGCGTCTCGCAGGCCACGCGGCCCGTGGGATCTTCGCGCAGGATCGCGTCGAGCACGGCGTCGGAAATCTGATCCGCCATCTTATCCGGATGGCCTTCTGAGACTGACTCGGAGGTGAACAGGTAATCGTTGTTCATCTGGGGTTGCAGTGTAGCGTCGGGGTCTGTGGCTGGCTTGCAGGGGAGTATAGCCGAAGGGCCGCCGGGCTCGCCCGCCCGGCGAGTTGGGCGCGGCGTCAATATTTCCAATCTGCGACGGAGCGCCCGAAAATCACGCCCGATTGCGCGCTTACGCAGCCTATGGCAAAGCCAATTGCGCCGCTGTTTTGGATTGCCGAGCGCAGGCGGCTGGTGGACAATGCGCGGCCGCAATTCCTTGCGGCGCAGGAGACTCCAGTACATGCCGACGCGGCGCGAGCTCGCCAATGTCATTCGCGTCCTCGCGATGGATGCGGTCCAGCAGGCTGACTCCGGTCACCCTGGTGCGCCCATGGGCATGGCGGACATCGCCCAGGTGTTGTGGCACGACTTTCTGAAGTACAACCCGGCCAATCCTCGCTGGTGGGACCGCGACCGTTTCGTATTGTCCAACGGCCACGCCTCGATGCTGCTCTACGCCGTCTTGCACCTGACCGGCTATGGGCTGAGCATGGATGACATCAAGCAGTTTCGTCAGCTCGACAGCCGCACACCGGGCCACCCCGAGCACGATCTGGATCTGGGCATCGAGAGCACCACTGGCCCGCTGGGTCAGGGGCTCGCCAATGCAGTGGGCATGGCGCTCGCGGAGAAAATGCTCGCGGCCGAGTTCAATCGGCCCGAGCTGCCGATCGTTTCGCACTTTACCTGGGTTTTTGTCGGCGACGGCTGCCTCATGGAAGGCATCTCGCACGAGGCCTGCTCGCTGGCCGGGACGCTGCGTCTGGGCAAACTCATCGCGATCTACGACGACAATGGCATATCGATCGACGGCAAGGTCTCAGGTTGGTTTGCCGATGACACGCTCAAACGCTTCGAGGCCTACGGCTGGCATGTGCAGAGCGTGGATGGCCATGACGCCGACGCGGTCGCGGGCGCCATGGCCAATGCGAAGGAGGAGACGCGGCGTCCATCGTTCATCCAGTGCAAGACCGTGATCGCCTGGGGCGCGCCGACCAAGGCGGGCACGAAGGAAGCGCACGGTGAGCCGCTCGGCGCCGCGGAAGTCGCGGCGACCAAGCTGCGCTTCGGCTGGACGGCCCCGCCCTTCGTCGTGCCGAGCGAGTTGCAGGCGGGCTGGAGTCATATCGAGGCCGGGCAAGCGGCCGAGGCTGCCTGGCAGCAGCTCTTCAGCCGCTATCGCAGCGCCTATCCGGAGGCCGCCGCGCAGCTCGAGCGGCGCATCGCCGGCACGCTGCCGGCCGACTGG
>Ga0302325_10020048_pt1 | contig 14031 bp, 10 predicted proteins | sample Palsa_T0_2_FD_201948 | JGI IMG/M metagenome (GOLD analysis project Ga0302325, IMG submission 201948) | Peat permafrost microbial communities from Stordalen Mire near Abisko, Sweden - Palsa_T0_2 | ecosystem: Environmental > Terrestrial > Soil > Palsa > Peat permafrost | place: Sweden: Abisko... | reverse complement strand
GTACTTCTGGCGAACCGGTGTCGGTCTTGTGAACGCGGAACGTTGCAACTACCTGCTGTTTTGAATCGGTCGCCAAAGCCATGCTCGAATCGATACTCCTCGTCTTACCTTAATCTTTTTTGTCCTTCACAGGATAGCACAAACCACGCGCGGCGATTTTAGGAGCTGAAGGCCGGATCTGTCCGAAGATGGGATTCCCCCGTCCCGCATCCGCTGCGGTATCGCAGCCTTGTCACACGTTCCGTCAACACTTTATAGTTGGCCCGCGGTGTGCATACCAGACAGAGCGATGTCTCCTTTTTTCTCCGATCTCCGGCACTCCTTGCGCATGCTTCGGAAGAGTCCCCTGTTCACATCGGTCGCGATTGCGTCCCTGGCACTGGGCCTGGGAGCAAATACCGCGATTTTCGGCCTGCTCGACCAGGCTCTGCTGCGTCCCCTGCCGGTGAAGAAGCCGCACGAACTGGTGCTGCTCACCTCTCCCGGCGTCAATCGCGGATCGTTTACCGGCGATAATAGCGACCGCCTCTTCTCGCGTCCGCTGTACCTCGATCTGCGCGACCGCAATCAGGTTTTTTCGGGCTTGATCGCACGGGCTCCGGAGTCGGCCAATCTCGTGTATCAAGGGCAAAGCGAAGCGGTGAACACGGAGCTGGTCACGGGCAATTTCTTCGACGTATTAGGCATCCGGCCCGAACTGGGGCGGCTCCTATCGGCCCACGACGATGTGATCAAGAACGCGCAGCCGGTGGTCGTGCTGGGCTACGGATATTGGACGCGGCGATTTGGCGGAAATCCCAGCATCATCGGTCAGCCCGTGCGTATCAACAATTCGCTGATGACTGTGATCGGCGTTGCGCCGCGCGATTTTTTCGGGATCGATGTCGGCCGGGTGCCGGACGTTTACGTTCCACTCGCGATGAAAACGGCGGTGACCCCCACTGCCGATGGCTATGACGACCGCACGTTCCATTTCCTGCACATCCTCGGGCGTCTCAAGCCTGGGGTGACCATCCAGCAGGCCAACGCTTCCCTGCAGGTGCTTTACAAGCCGATGCTGGACGCCGATCTGGCCGTCATGACCGGGAACATTTCGAAAAGGTTCCGCGACCGGTTCCTGGCCAAGGTCATGCTGCTCCAACCCGGCTATAACGGCGTGCCCACGTTTCGCGAGAATGCCGGAACGCCGCTCTACATTTCGATGGCGATGGTCGGGCTGGTGCTGCTGATCGCTTGCGCGAACGTTGCGAATCTTCTGGTGGCGCGCGGCCTCGGCCGGCAGAAGGAGATTGCCATCCGGCTGGCCCTGGGAGCATCCCGCAGGGACATCGTCCGGCAGCTGCTGGCCGAAAGCCTGGTGCTGGCGATTCTGGGGGGCTTGGCGGGATTGCTGGTCAGCCTGTGGACTTCGAGCCTGATGGTAGGAAGCATCCCGGGCGCTAACGGGGGCGCCTCCGGTCTCAGTGCGTCGCTCGATCCGCGCACTGTCGCATTCACCTTCGCGCTGGCCCTGCTCACCGGCCTTGGATTCGGGCTGCTGCCGGCCATGCAGTCGACACGTCCGAACGTGTATCCCACATTAAAGGACCAGGGAGGCAGCGTGATCGGCGGCTTCGGCCAGATCCGGTCCCGCCAGGCGCTGGTGGTGGGGCAGGTGGCGCTATCGCTGCTGCTGCTGGTGGGCGCGGGATTGTTCACCCGCAGCCTGATGAATCTGCGCAAGCTCGATCCCGGTTTCCGCACCGCGAACCTGGTGGTATTCAACTTCGATGCATCGCGCAACGGGTATAGCCAGCCTCGAATTCATCAATTGTATGAGGAGATCCAACAACGCCTGGCTGCCGTGCCCGGAGTGGCTTCCGCATCGCTGGCTGAGATCGTCCCCCTTTCCGGAGACGCCAACACGAACTCGATTCACGTTCAAGGTTATGAACCGAAAACGGACGAGAATATGAATCCGAATTTTGATGCGGTCTCGCCGGGATATTTCCGGACCATGGGAATACCTCTATTGGCTGGACGCGATTTCACGTTGCAGGATAAGCTGAGCGCGCAGAAGGTCGCGCTGGTGAACGAGACCTTCGCCAAGCGCTACCTGGGGACGGGAAATCCGCTGGGACGCAGGTTCGGTTACCACGGCCAGGGCGCGGCGGATGTGGAGATCGTCGGCGTCGTGAAGGACGGAAAGTACAACACGCTACGCGATGAAAAGATGAGCTTCATCTACGTCCCGTATCAGCAGGACCCGGATCTCAACTCCATCAGCGCGACCGTTCGCACGCTGGCGCCGCCGGAGACACTGATGCCCGCGCTGCGCCACGAGATCGCCAACATGGATTCGAACCTCGCCATCTGGGATTTGAGAACCATGGATTCGCAGGTGAACACTTCGCTGTTCGCCGAGCGCATGACCGCGATCCTGTGCGCCACCTTCGGGGCGCTGGCGACCGTGCTGGCGTTTATCGGCCTGTACGGCGTGATGGCGTTCTCGGTGGCGCGGCGGACGCGGGAAATCGGCATCCGCATGGCGCTGGGCGCGGGGCGCAGGCGCGTGCTCGGCATGGTGCTGAAAGAAGTTGCGTGGATGTGCCTGATCGGCGTGGGCCTCGGAGTGCCGCTCGCGATCGGCCTCAGCCATTACCTGGTTTCCCAGCTTTACGGCGTGGCTCCCACGGATGCGATGACCCTGCTATTCGCCATATCGACGATGATATGCGTCTCGCTGGTGGCCGGATTCGTACCGGCGCGGCGGGCCGCCGGCATCGATCCGAACATCGCTTTGCGGTACGAATAAGCGCCGCTGCGCGGAGCCCCTCGCGCATCAAAACCGCTGGAATTGTGTTACATTGGGTGTCTTCGGGTTTGTGTCAGTCTACCGTTCCTAACCCTCTCAAACCGAGTGACAGGAGATAGTTTATGAACCTTCGTCCGCTCCATGACCGCGTGCTCGTCAAACGGCTGGAAGAGCAGGAAACCAAGCGGGGGGGCATCATCATCCCCGACAGCGCGAAAGAGAAACCGCAACATGCCGAGGTGGTCGCCGTGGGCAGCGGCAAGCTGCTGGAAGACGGCCAGCGCGCGGCTCCGGACATCCAGGCCGGCGACAAAATTCTGTTCGGCAAATATTCCGGGTCGGATATCCGGATCGATGGCGAGGAGTACCTGATCCTTCGCGAGGACGAAATCCTGGGAGTGTTCGCAAATGAATAAGCTGCTGATCGCAGTGCTTGCGTTCGCCAGTATTGGCACGGCCAGCGCCCAGATCAAGTTCGCCGTGATCAATACGCAGAAGGCGCTGCTCGAAACCGACGAGATCAAAAAGGCTCAATTGGAAATGGAAGCCAAGTTCAAGCCGCGCCAGGATCAAATGGTCAAACTGCAGAAGGAGCTGGAGGACATCCAGGCGCAGTTGAACAGCGGGAAGCTGAACGAGTTGGGCACGCAGGAGCTCACCGCCGAGGGCCAGCGCAAACAGCGTGAGTTGCAACGCAGCCAGCAGGATCTGCAAGAGGACGTGGAGCGGGAGCGCACCGAAATTATTCAGCGCGCCGGAACCCGAATGCAGGAAGTGGTAAAGAAAGTGGCGGAGGAAAAGGGCCTGGACGTCGTGGTGGATTCCGCGAGTACGGTTTTTTTCAAGTCCTCTTTCGAGATCACCGCCGATGCCACGGCGGCTTACAACAAGGCCTATCCCGTGACTCCCGCAGCTTCCGCTGCTGCTCCAAAGCCTGTAAAATAGCGGTAGGCAGATGTCCAGCTACCTGGAAGCCTATGGCGCCGCCGAGCAACATCGCGCCCGGATTGTCGGGCTGTTGAAGAACTGTTCCATCGTGTTGGCCGGCGTATTGATTGCCGGACTTATCCTCTACGCCATTTTTAAGAATCACGCCGAAGAGCGGCAGGCCAAGAATTTCGTCGCGTTGCTGGCGGCCCACAACTATCCAGCCGCGTACGCGCTGTGGGGCTGCACCGAGACGCATCCGTGCCCGCAGTATACATACTCGAAATTTCTGGAAGACTGGGGGCCGAAAAGCGAGCACGCCGGCAATCTAACCGCCGCGGCACTCGGACCTTCGCAATCCTGCGGTTCGGGCGTGTTGATCCGGCTGGATTACAAGGGCTCGGAACCCGTGCCGTTGTGGGTGGAGCGCGATTCGGGGATCATCAGCTTCGCGCCGTGGGCCGAGTGTCCGGGGCGCCATTTGCATTTGGGCGCGTGGCTCAGGTCGCTTTTCAGCGGCGGTTGATGTGGCGCACGCACTCCTGCGTGCCGTGTTCACACTCGTGTGAACACTCTTACCGATATCCGGCGGCCTGCAGTTCGAACAGCTCCGCGTATCGGCCCCCCAGCGCAACCAACTTTTGATGCGTGCCCTGCTCCACCAGTTCGCCGCCGGCCAAAACCAAAATGCGGTCGGCCATGCGAACCGTCGAGAAGCGGTGCGAAATGAGCACGGCCATGCGGTCGCGCGTGAGATCGGCAAAGCGCTGAAAAACTTCGTATTCCGCCCGAGCGTCCAAACTGGCGGTGGGTTCGTCCAGGATCAACACCTGCGCATCGCGCATATAGGCGCGGCCGAGCGCGACCTTCTGCCACTGTCCGGCGGATAGCTCCACGCCGTTTTCAAAACGCCTGCCGAGCATCTGATCGTACCCGCGCGCGAACTGCGCGATCACCGGCTCCGCCAGGCTTTTGCGCGCGGCGCTTTCTACCCGGGTTTGATTCGCGAGCTCTTCAATGCGCCCGAAGCCGATGTTTTCGCGAACCAGCATGTCGTAGCGCATGTAGTCCTGAAAGATGACACCAATCTCGGCGCGCAGGCCGTCCACGTCGTATTCGCGCAGATCGATGCCGTCCAACAAAATGACGCCGCCGGTGGGATCGTACAGCCTTGCGAGCAATTTCACGAGAGTGGTCTTGCCCGCCCCGTTTTCGCCGATCAAGGCGATGCGTTCGCCCGCATCGAAACGAAAGCTGAGCTCCCGAAGCACCTGGTGTTCCGAACCCGGATAAGCAAACGAGACGGCGCGAAATTCGAAGCCGGATCGAATGGGCCGGGGCGCGGGCAAAGCATGCGGCACGGAAACGATGCTGGGCTCCGTTTCAAAGAAATCGAAGAGGTCCTGGATGTAGAGCGCCTGTTCGGCAATATTGTTGAAGCTGGAAAACAGAGTCTCGATCAGCGAGCGCGAACGCGCGAATGCGCCGGCGACGAAGGTGAGGCTGCCCACCGTCATGAGGCCCGCGAGGGTACGGATCAGGATAAGAACATAGGCGCCGTAATAACCCGCTGTCGGCAGCAGGTTCAGCAGCGAACCGGTAACGGCTCGTTTGATAGCAAGGGCCTTGTTTTCCTCATAGAAGCGGTCGAAGAGGGTTCGCGAGCGATCAGCCAGATGCTTGCCAAGGCCGAAAATCTTCACTTCCTTGGCGCTCTGGTTGCTTGCGCCGAGCATGCGCAGATAATCCAGCTCGCGGCGCTCGGGGGTCCAGCGATACAACATGGAATAGGCCAGCATCGCGAAACGCGTCTCGCCAAGGAAAGAAGGAATGACGGCCGCGACGAGAAGCAGCAGAAACCAGGGCGAAAACGACACCACGGCGGCCAACAGGGAGAGCAGAGTAATCAACTGCTGGCCCATTCCGGCGAGGATGCCGAGCATGCCCAGCCGGGCGGCGGTTTGACGCCTGGCCCGCTCCAATTTGTCATAAAACACTGGATCTTCGAAGGAAACCAGGTCCATCCGGTTGGCGTGCTCCATCAGGCGCAGGCTGACATGGTTGGTAAACTTGTCGCCCAGGAGGCTGTCTGAAAGGTTCACGGCGCGCGATAGGAGGTCGCTCAGGACGGCCAAGGCGATCTCGTAGGCCAGGTAGACCCAAATTTGGTGGGGGTCAACTGCACGCCCCTGGATCGCGCGGACGACCTGGTCGATGATCAGCTTCCCAACCCACAGCTGAGCGACCGGGAGGACGGACGAGAGCAGCCGCAGAAGAATGGTCGCCATGGTCAAGCTGGGGCTGGTGTCCCAGACCATCCGCAACAACGGCGGGACGTTGCGGAGCGCCCGCAGGCGTTCGCGCCACGTAACGGGAGCTTGGGCTACTTTCGGAAGGGGCGGATGAGACGGAATCAAGTCTCATTGTAACTTCAGAACGGGGCCCGAAGGCCCCATTCGACACCATCTGCCTGAATCTGAACAGGCCCCTTGTTCTCACAAGGGCGATGTATGGGAGAATCAGATTCGACGGAAACGCAACCGTCAAAACCTGTTTGTGATTCAGATAATAGGGCCACGAAGGTTGCGAGTCAAGTGAAAAACTGGCTCGTGAGGATTGGGTTCCAACACCCTGATCCAGAACAGCTTAGGGACAGGTTTCGTTTCGGAAATCCTGTGCATAACTTTGTGGATCGCCTCGCGGCGGGCAGGACTTTGGTTTGTAAGCTGGAGAAATCGGGGGAGTTATTTGCCCTCGAGATGGAGCGTGATGAGGCTTCCCTCAGCAGCTGAGTAGCCAAACCGCCGGGCGATGCGCAGCGCTCCCCCGACCGCGAGCCCCGAAAGCAGGCAAAAAAGGAGCACCAAAGCGGCCAAGCTGATGATGCTAAGGATCATCTGGCCCGCAGTCTCGGGTTTCAGTTCGAGCGGCTTCACCGGCGGGGCCTCATTCTCCGCCACAACGCCCCGATAATTTATATCGTTCAGGAGTTTTTCCGAAGCCGCTGACGGTCCAACGGCAACGACGACAAGCGGACCGGTACGCTTGACCAGCGCTGCTGTAATCTTTTGAAACTCAGGAAGTTGTTGGCGCGCCATGGTCGGAAGCGGGTAGGAAAAGACCACTACCATGACCGTGCCGGCGGGTGTTCGGTAGCGGGCGAGCGCGCCCTCGGTCCCGAAATCGAAGTTCACGGCCCCGGCGGGGATGTCCGGCGCGTTGAGCTTGAGACCGACCGGCCCCACCAGGTACCGTTCCGAATGGGCCAGTAGACCCTGGGAGGGTAGGTACGTTGTCAAAGTGGGTATGGAGGTGTGTGATACCTGCGGTAGAGAAGCGTCCGCGAGCTGCGCCAGATCCTTGGGACATTTGCTCTGGCATGTCACCACATAGTTGCCGACTCTGAAGCTAGATGGATTTTCGAGCGACGCGGCGTAAGCGCCGGTGGTGTCCTTGAAGCGCGCGGCAACGACTTGAAAGGGCCCGTAATCGGCCTGCTCGGCGGCCTCAAAGCCATACTCCGCGCTTTGCGGCTGGGAGAAAGGAGACGCCGACTTACGCTGGTATTGGCCCAGGTGATCCGGCCAGATGGCAGCACACGCGGACGAAGCAAAGACGACGGCTAGAATCAGGCTCCGTGGCATTTCTTGTATTTTTTGCCGCTGCCACAGGGGCAGGGATCGTTGCGGCCGGCTTTCTTGGCGGAGACGGCTTGCTTTTTCTCGGCGCTGGAATCGCTGCCACCGGCGAACTGCAGTTCGGCCATTTCCTTGTCCTTCTTGCGCTGGATGTTGCGGGTGAAGTTCTCTACAGTGGATTGCGCGGCGCGGCGTTCCTCGGACGTCGCAGCCACCAGGGCCTCCTCGTCCTCATTTTCGTCGTCCTCTTCATCTTCATCGGAGAAGGGCAGCACAGGCCTCGGCCCACCAGAAAGTCCATCGGGCCCGCCGTTCTCGCCAGGTTCACCCGGAGCCGGGCCCTGGCTCACTTGCAGGAAGAACAGATACCGGATGGTCTCGTCCTCGATCCGATCCATCATGTCCTGGAACATTTCGAAGGACTCTTTCTTGTATTCGATCAGCGGGTCCTTCTGCCCGTAGCCGCGCAGACCGATGCCTTCCTTCAAGTGGTCCATCGACAACAGGTGGTCCTTCCACTGGTTGTCGATCACGTTCAGCATCACGAAGCGCTCGGCTTCGCGCATGTGCTCGGGACCGATCAGCTCTTCTTTCTCCTTGAAGCGGCGTTCCAGCAGATCGATAATGTGATCCTCGATCTCCTGCTTCAGCAGCCCGTTCAATTCGTCCACATCGACTTTAACGCCGAACTGGCTGAGCACGTCGGACTGCAGCCCGGTCAAATCGTAGGTGCTGGCGTGGGCTTTTTCGGGACAACGCATGTCGCTAAAGGAAGCCACGATCCCTTGAATGATTTCTTTGATCCGCTCGGTTTGATCCTTGCCTTCGAGCAACTGCCGGCGCATTCCGTAAACGGCCTGGCGCTGCTTGTTCATGACGTCGTCGTATTCGAGCAGATGTTTGCGCGAGGCGAAATGCTGGGCTTCGACGGCCTCTTGGGCGGATGCGATGCGTTTGGTGATGAGCCGGGATTCGATCGGCACATCTTCTTCCATCCCGAGCCGCAGCATCAGATTCTGCATGCGCTCGCCGCCGAAAATGCGCATCAGGTCGTCTTGGAGCGAGAGGTAGAACCGCGAGCTGCCGGGATCGCCCTGGCGGCCGGCGCGTCCACGCAGCTGATTATCGATGCGGCGCGACTCGTGGCGTTCGGTTCCCAGCACATGCAATCCGCCGAGAGCGACTACTTCATCGTGCTCAGAAGCGGTCTCGGCCCGGAAGCGCGCCATCACCTGGTCCCATTCAGCGCGCTCAGGCGATCCGGCCGGGCTGGTCTGGAACAGATCGGGATCCTTGTTCTCCTTCTTGAGATATTCCTTGGTCAGGAATTCCGGGTTGCCACCCAGCAGAATGTCGGTGCCGCGTCCCGCCATGTTCGTGGATACGGTGACCGCGGCCTTGCGCCCCGCTTGCGCGATGATGAACGCCTCGCGCTCGTGATTCTTGGCGTTCAATACTTCGTGCCGGACACCCATCTTCTTGAGAGAGTTGGCGAGCCGTTCCGATTTTTCGACCGAGATGGTGCCCACCAGCACAGGCTGACCCTTCTCGTGCAGGGTCTTGATCTCTTTAGCGGCATTGCGGAACTTTTCTTCCTCGGTCCGGTAGACCATGTCCTGAAATTCCTTGCGCACCATGTGGCGGTTGGTGGGAATCACCATCACGTCGAGCTTGTAGGTTTTTTCGAACTCGGCGGCTTCCGTTTCGGCGGTGCCGGTCATGCCCGCCAGCTTTTTGTACAGGCGGAAGTAATTCTGGAAGGTGATGGTGGCGAGCGTCTGATTTTCACGCTCGATCTTCACGTTTTCCTTGGCTTCAATAGCCTGGTGCAGACCGTCGCTCCAACGGCGGCCAGGCATCACGCGGCCGGTGAATTCGTCGACGATGATCACCTGTCCATCCTGCACCAGATAATCCTTGTCGCGTTGGAACAGCACCAACGCCTTGAGCGCCTGCTGGACATGATGCAGCGTAGACCAGTTCTCGGGCTGATAGAGATTGCCGCAACCGAGCATCTTCTCCACCTTCGCGATGCCTTCTTCGGTGAGCGCCGCGCTGCGATGCTTTTCGTCGACGGTGTAATCGCCAGTGGTGTAGCTTTCGCCAGGCTCTTTGCCCTTGATCTCTTCGCCGCGCGTCAGCTTGGGGATGATGCGATTGATCTTGTAATACTTATCGGTGGATTCTTCGCTGGGTCCGGAAATGATCAGCGGGGTGCGCGCTTCATCCACTAAAATGGAGTCGACTTCGTCCACGATCGCGAAGTTGTGGCCGCGCTGGACGCAATCCTCCAGGCGGAACTTCATGTTATCGCGCAGGTAGTCGAACCCGTATTCGTTGTTGGTGCCGTAGGTGATGTCGGCGTTGTAATTGGCCTGGCGCTCCTGGTCGTCGAGGTCATGTACGATGATGCCGTACGACAATCCAAGGAATCTGTAAATGCGGCCCATCCAGTCGGCGTCGCGCCTGGCCAGGTAATCGTTGACGGTGACAACGTGGACGCCCTTGCCTTCGAGCGCGTTCAGGTAGCAGGGCAGCGTTGCGACCAGCGTCTTACCTTCGCCAGTTCGCATTTCGGCGATCCTGCCTCTGTGTAAGACCGTGCCTCCAATCAGCTGGACATCGAAATGCCGCATGTTGAGAACGCGGCGTCCAGCTTCACGGCAAACGGCGAAGGATTCGATCAGCAGGTCATCCAGGGGTTCGCCGTTCTCGATGCGCTGCTTGAATTCGACCGTTTTCTGCGCAAGTTCGGCATCGGAGAGCTGCTGGAGCCCGGGTTCGAGATCGTTGATGGCGGCGACAATTGGACGGAGCCGCTTAACTTCGCGTTCGTTCCTGGTCCCGAAGATTTTCGCAAGAGTGGCGTCGAGCATGGGCGGGGGCCTGCTTCTATTTTAGCGGATCTTGCAAATTGTGATAGGTTTGTATTTCCGCGTCCGCGGGAGATCCCTATGTTTGTTCGTTCCCTCTTACTCTTTCTCTGTTCAGGACTGGCTTTTGCAGCTAGCGGGGCCACGTCCCCCCTACTGACGTATTCCACTTATTTGCGCGACAGCTTCACGCCCACGGCGATTGCCACGGACTCCTCAGGAAACCTCTACATGGCCGGAACTGCGATCGTCGATCCTTCGACGATGCAGACCACCGTGCTGGTGGTGAAGCTGAATCCGCAAGCCAGCCAATACCTGTACGTGCGCTACGTGGGCGGATCGATTGGCGACTACGGGAATGCCATTGCAGTGGATAGCGCGGGCGACGCCTATGTCGCGGGCTATACCAATTCGCCGGATTTTCCAAACACCACCGGAACTCCGGGGCCGGTGCCCGCGAACAGCGCCATCGAGCGATCCTTTGTGTTCAAGCTGGATCCGAGCGGTCAATTGGTGTTCTCTACCCTCTTGGGCGGTTCGGCCAATAGCTTTGCACAGGCGGTTGCTGTGAACGCTGCAGGCCAGGTGCTGGTGAGCGGGACCAGTGAAAGCGCGGGGTTTCCCTCTACGCCCGGCGTCTACAGCGTCGCCAACACGGATGGCAGCCCCTATTTGCTGGAATTGGACCCAACCGGCACCAACATTCTTTTCTCCGCGACCGGAATTGGAGGGAATGCGATTACATTCGACTCTTCGGGCAACATCTATATGGCGGGGACGACTAATTCTCTTACCTATCCGACCACCCCTGGAACGTATCAGCCCAAGTTTCCGGTATTCGAAACCTGTCTTGCTCCCTGCATGGGATCTTTTCAGGGACCGAATCAGTACGTAACGAAGCTCGACCCCACCGGCACAAAGATGATCTTTTCTACCGCGGTCTCAGGTACCGGGAGCACGATGAATAACGGCCTGGCGGTGGATGCGTCGGAGAACGTTTACCTCACTGGGTTAGCTGGACTGGGTTATCCATACACGGTGACTCCTCCGACGATACCCCCAGGCGTAGGGGTCGAGAATCTCGCTACGCCCGCGTTGCCGTTTCTCTCAAAACTTGATTCGTCTGGACAGAAGCTTCTGTTTTCGGTTCCGGTGGGTGGCGCGGGCGTACAGGCGGGATCGAATGGATTTGTGTATGTCGGTGGGTTCCTCGGCCTTTTGAGCCTTTACGATGTTGCAGCCAAGCTGCCGGCGCTGGCCAGCCTGCCTAGCGCTTGTTTGTCGGCTGAAGCTACGGGCGTTCCCGCGCAATCCGCGTATGTGTCTCAAGTAGACGCTGCTTCGGGCAAGGTGCTGGGATCGCAATTCTTGGGGGGCTCCTCGCTGACCATTTCCGGCGTCGCTCTCTCCGGTTCAACACTGTGGATCGCCGGAGCGACGAGTTTGGCCAACTTCCCATTTACCCCGAACGCACTCACGATCCCGACCCTCGAACCGAACCTGCTTCCGGGCGCCTATCTTGGCGCAGTCGATTTCTCCCAGTCTAAGCCGGCCGCAGGAACGCCCCAGATCGGCTGCATCGTCGACGGGGCGAATCTCGATCCGGCTGGTCCGATAGCGCCCTATCAGCTACTCACCATTTTTGGAAGCGGATTGGGTCCAGCCAAGCCAGTAAGCGCCACGAGTTATTCAACCACCAAGCTGGGGGGAGTCAGCGTGAGCTTCGGTTCTCTGGAGGCGCCGCTTTTGTACGTTTCGTCGGACCAGATCAACCTCGCTGTGCCGCTGGTCTCTCAAGAGACGGCCACAGTGATGAAAGTGACGGTGAACGGCGTCTCGTCGCCTTCGCTCGAGTTCCCGGTGACCTACGCCAATCCCAGCTTGTTCGTTGTTCCTGGAACCTACGACTTTGCTTCCGCGGAGTCGTTCGCGCTGGCATTGAACGCGAACGGTTCTAAGAATTCTTCCACGAACCCGGCGCCCCTGGGGTCGGTGGTCTCGGTATTTGTGAACGGTCTTTCTTACCAGGCTCTTGAAAACGGGGGCCTTCAGCTTGATGCGGGCGGCGGAGCGCTGCTGAGCTACTCGCAGACGAATCCTTTCGTCTTAGAGGTGAACATTCAGGTTCCTTCGTCCACGGCGAATTTGTCCTGCCAGGCCAATGTGTGCAGTGCGACTTTTGAGGTGTACGACCTGGCGTCTTATCTCAGCGGTCCAACGCCCGGCAGCGCAAGCGGGTTAGAGTTCTCAGGCGAGGTATACGTCGCCCAAACTCCTTAGCGCGGCTAGTCTAACGGGCACGATGCCAAAGGCCCCAAAACCGAACGTTCAAGCCGCCGCAGATGTTATTATCGTTTGCGAGAACATACTTGCCGATCATGGCCAGATCGATCTTGCATGAGTCATCTTCGACATGCAGGTGGTTTCCAGTGGGGGTCGCTTCCGCGGAAAATTCGCCCGAGTGAACATTATCGCCGAAGCCATGCCAAAAGGCCTCGCCATGCAGGGTCAATTTGCCGGCACTATTCGAGCTTTGAATCCGGATGCGATTTTCTTCCTGCACCCAGGTTCCGGCCCAGGCAGCGAGCGAAGGGTTTGGATCGGAATCGACCGAACGAAGGTCTCTGGATCGAACCCAACCTGGACCCGAGCCTTTGCGGCCAACCAGATACCCACAGGTCCAATCGCCTTCGACTCGGGTCACGACCACCGGATCGCCGGTCTTTCGAGTCTCGGCGAGTTTCGAATTCGTGTCGAATCCGTCAAAGATACAAGGCGTCTTGGGAGGTTGTTGACCGGCCAGCGAAGCTATGGCGGCGGCGAAAATTAAGCAGCCGATTCTCACGCCAGCGCGGCATGCGGCAGCGCCCCGAAGCGGCGCTCCCGGGAGCGGAATTCCGCAACGGCGGCGGCGAGGTCGGAAGCCTTGAAATCCGGCCACATCACGGGCGTGAAAATCAGTTCGGCGTAAGCGCATTCCCACAGCAGAAAATCGCTGAGGCGTTGTTCACCGCCGGTGCGGATCAGTAGATCGACGTCCGGGGCGCCGAGCGCTACCGAAAGTTTTTCCCGCGTGGCTTTACCGTTTAAATCCTGGGCGGCGGCGAGAATGGCATCGCGCGAGGAATAATCCACCGCGAGCCGCAGGTTCAATTTCGCGCCGCGCGCGGTTGCGCTCTCGCACTCGTCGATGGCGGGAAGCAGCAGGCGTGGCAGGCGATCGCGCCGGCCGATCACCGACACGCGCACGCCTTTATCGACGCACTTGGCTTGCTCGCGGCGCAGGTAAATATGGAACATCTTCATCAGCGCGGCGATCTCCGGCTGCGGGCGCCGCCAGTTGTCGGACGAAAACGCATAAACAGTCAGTACTCCGATTCCGAGATCGGGCGCGGCTTCGACGGCACGGCGCAAAGCTTCGGCACCGGCGCGATGCCCGGCCACCCGCGGCAGCCCGCGCGCGGAGGCCCAGCGGCCGTTGCCATCCATGATAATCGCGGCGTGGAGATTGTTTGAAGTTCTTTGCGACATATCGGAGCTTTTTGACATAAAGCAGGAGTCCAAAAAAAGGGTCACCGTTCCCGAATGGCTTGGATCAGGGCTTCCATGTGATTCAGATATTTCTCCAGCGCCCTCCGCCCGGTCTCGGTCAAACAATATTGGGTCTTGGGCACCCGTCCCTCGAACGATTTCGTACAAACGATATACTCGGCTTCTTCCAGCTTGCGCGCGTGAACGCTCAGGTTTCCATCGGTGGTCTCGAGCAGTTTCTTCAGTTCGTTATACGTGAGCGACGGGT
>Ga0302325_10020047_pt1 | contig 14032 bp, 14 predicted proteins | sample Palsa_T0_2_FD_201948 | JGI IMG/M metagenome (GOLD analysis project Ga0302325, IMG submission 201948) | Peat permafrost microbial communities from Stordalen Mire near Abisko, Sweden - Palsa_T0_2 | ecosystem: Environmental > Terrestrial > Soil > Palsa > Peat permafrost | place: Sweden: Abisko... | reverse complement strand
GCGGCCCCATCGACCGGCTCGCCGAGCTCGAGCGTCAGCCGTCGATGGGCCCCGGGGGCGAGGTCGCCGTCGACGCGAGCGGGCAGCGGCGCCGCGCGGTAGCGGAGCTTGACGCGGTCGACGCGCGGGGCGGGCCGGTGCAGGCGAGCGGCTCTGACCGCCACGCGGGTTCGTTCGAGCGCTGGCCGGGGGCCGACGACGACACGGTTGCCGGCCACCTGCTTCTCGAGCACGTACAGCGGCCCACCGCGGTCGATGCCGATCCCGCGGCGCTGGCCGACGGTGAACAGATGCTGGCCGCGGTGGCGCCCGAGCACGGTGCCGTGGAGATCGACGACCTCGCCTGCTCGCTCGCCTACGCTCCCGTGGCGCTCGAGGAACCGGCCGCGATCGGTGCCGTGCAGGAAGCACAGATCCTGGGAGTCCGACTTACTCGCGACCGGCAGCCCTGCGGCCGCGGCGATCTCCCTGACCCGCGGCTTGCAGAGCTCGCCGAGCGGGAACGACATCCGCTTCAGCGACTCCGGCGACAGCGCGGCGAGCATGTAGGTCTGGTCCTTTGCGACGTCCGCCGCGCGACGGAGCAGGGGTCCGCGCTCGTCGTCGCGCTCGGCCGTGCGCGCGTAGTGGCCGGTCGCGAGCGTGCCGCACCCGAGCCGGTCGGCGAACTCGAGCATCGCATCTAGCCGGACGTGGCCGTTGCACGAAACGCACGGGTTCGGGGTCTCGCCGGCGGCGTACCCGGCGATGAACGGCTCTACCACGCCGGCGCGGAACTCTGGCCGCAGGTCAAGCGTGAAGTGCGGCAGGCCGAGCGAGTGCGCGAGCGCCCGCGCCTGGGCGACCGCGGACGCGGAGCAGCAGCTGCGCGCTCCGTCGTTCTCGGGGTCGGACCACAGCTCGAGCGTGACCGCGGCCGCCTCGTTCGCCCGCGCACAGAGGAGCGCCGCAACGGTCGAGTCGACGCCACCGCTCATCGCGACGAGCGTCCGTCCGCCCTGCGGGGCCGGGACTGCCCCGGCCTCGCGCACCGCCGTTCCGAGTGCCCGCGCGAGCGCGTCGGCCGCCAGCTCGGCCGCATGCAGCTTGCCGGGGCTGAGACCGCCGAGCTCGGCAGCGATCTCCGATGCTCCGATCCGCGCGACCGCGAGCACCGGGCGCCCGCGGGCCAGCGTGACGGCCGCGCTCCCGGCCGCCGTCGCCGCGCCGCAGCCGTCGGCCTCGAACCCGGCCTCGGCGACATAGGCGCCATCGACCCAAACGGCGAACCGGATCCGGTCGCAGCACGCGCCACCGTCGACGTCGACCGCAGTCGCGCCCGCGGGGAAACGGCGCAGGCCCTGGGGTGAAGTGAGATGGTGTTCGAAAGCGACGTCGTCCACGCCGCCGAGGCTACTTGACCGCGAGCGCGCGATCTGCCGACGTTTGGTCGCTAGGTCAAGTGCAAGCCGAGCTCGCGCAGCTGCGCGAGGTCGACCGGGGCGGGAGCGCCCGTCAGCGGGTCGGCGCCGCTCGCGGCCTTCGGAAACGCGATCACCTCGCGGATCGTTTCGCGGCCGGCGAGGATCGCGACGATCCGGTCGAGGCCCATCGCGATCCCGCCGTGCGGTGGGGCGCCGTACCGGAACGCGTCGAGCAGGAAGCCGAACCGCGCCTGCGCTTCATCGGGGCTGATCCCGAGCAGCTCGAACACCTGCTGCTGGACCTCGATCTGATTGATCCTGATCGAGCCGCCGCCGATCTCGGCGCCGTCGAGCACCAGGTCATACGCCCGCGAGAGTGCCGATCCGGGGTCAACAAGATCGCCTAACGGCGCGGTAAAGGGATGGTGCGTCGCATGCCAGCGTTGCTCGTCCTCGCTCCATTCGAAGGCCGGGAAATCGGTCACCCACAGCAGGTCGTGGCGACCCTCGGGCACGAGTCCGAACCGCCGCGCGATCTGCAGCCGCAGCGCACCGAGCGAACGGGCGGCGATCTCGGCGGTGTCGGCGACGATCAGCAGCAGGTCGCCCGCGGCTGCGGCGAGACGCTCGGTTACCGCCGCGATCTCGCCGGCTGAGAGGAACTTCGCGATCGGCGAGCGCCACGGCTCCTCGCCGTCCTGGACGAACGCCCACACGAGTCCCTTGGCGCCGTGCTGCTTTGCGAGCTCGGTCAGCGCGTCCAGCTCCGAGCGTGGCAGCTCGCGCGCGCCGGCATTGATTCCGCGCACGACGCCGCCGCTCTGCAGCGTCCCCGAGAAGACCTTGAACTCGGTTCCGGCCACCACCTCGCCGAGATCGGTCAGCTCGAGCCCGAAGCGCGTGTCCGGACGATCCGAACCGAACCGCGCCTTCGCCTCGGCGTAGGTCATCCGCGGCCACGGAGGCGGCTGGGCGTCGAACGCTTCGCGTTCGAGCACGGCCTTCATGACCGCCTCCATCAACTCAATCACGTCGTCCTCGTCCACGAACGACATCTCGATGTCGAGCTGGGTGAACTCCGGCAGGCGGTCGGCACGCGAGTCCTCGTCCCGGAAGCAGCGCACGATCTGGTAGTAGCGCTCGATGCCGCCGACCATCAGCAGCTGCTTGAACAGCTGCGGCGATTGCGGCAACGCATAGAACGAGCCCGGCGCCGAGCGCGACGGGACCAGGAAGTCGCGTGCGCCCTCGGGCGTCGAGCGGGTCAGGTACGGGGTCTCAATCTCAAGGAAGTCTCGCCCGTTGAGCACCTCGCGCATCGTCATCGCGACCCGGTGGCGGAGCGCGAGCGCCTCCTGCATCGGCGCACGCCGCAGGTCCACGGCGCGGTGGCGCAGCCGCAGCGTTTCGTCGACGTCCACGTCCTGATCGAGTGGGAACGGCGGCGTGTCGGAGTCGGCGAGGATCTCGATCTCGGACACCCCAAGCTCGACCTCCCCCGTCGCGAGGTTCGGGTTGACGTTCTGCGGCTCGCGCATCGCGACCGTGCCCGCCACCGTGACGACGTCCTCGGAGCGCAGCCTGTGCGCCGTCGCGTGCGCCTCGGTCGCGGTGTCGGGATGGAACACGAGCTGGACGATCCCCGAGCGGTCGCGCAGGTCGATGAAGATCAGCCCGCCGTGGTCGCGCCGCCGGTGGACCCAGCCCGCGACGCGGACGGTGCTGCCGGCGTCCGCGGCGCGGAGGCTGCCGCACCACACGTCGCGATACGAGTTCGCCCGCGGCGGCCTCACGACAGCCGGCTTCCACGGAGGATCGTCGGGATCACGCTGTCGGGATCGAGCTCGCGTTGCTCACCGGACTCCATGTCCTTGAGTGCCACGTGCTGATCGACGATCGCGACATAGCGCGCACCGAGCCGACCGGCCTGGGTCATCTGTCCCTTGAGCGAGCGGCCGGCCAGCTCGAGCTGTGCGCTGAGTCCGGCGCGGCGGGCGTCGCGGGCGAGGCCGAACGCGACCGGCGCTGCGTCCGGCTCGGCGATCGCGACGAACAGGTCGACGAGGCTCGGGGCAATCGGCAGCTCGCCGCTGGCGAGCAGCATCCGCTCGACTCCGGCGGCCCAGCCCGACCCGGCGGTCGCGGGCCCTTCGAGCTGCTCGATCAGGCGGTCGTAGCGCCCGCCGCCGCCGACGCCTGACTGCGCTCCGAGCGCGCCGCTCTGGAACTCGAACACCGTCCGCGTGTAGTAGTCGAGCCCTCGCACGAGCGTCGGGTCGAGCTCGTACCGGAGCCCGGCGTCGTCGAGCAGCGCGCGGACCTGCGCGAAGTGCTCCGCGTCCTCAGGCTCGAGCCGGTCGAGCAGCTTCGGCGCCGCGGCCATCACCGCGCGAGTCCCCGGGTCGGTTGCATCGAACGCGCGCATCGGATTCAACTCGATCCGGCTCCGGACCTCGTGCGACAGCTGGTCCTCGTGGACGCGCAGGTAGGCGATCAGCTCATCGCGGTACTTGGCCCGCGTCTCCGGCTGTCCGAGGCTGGACAGCAGCAGCTTCGTGTCCTTGACCCCGAGCGCCTCGAGCAGCTGCGCGAGCAGCACGATCAGCTCCGCGTCCGACTCGGGGCCTGCCGAGCCGATCAGCTCGGCGCCGACCTGCCAGAACTGGCGATAGCGGCCTCGTTGCGGCGCCTCGGCGCGGAAGAAGCTCGACAGGTACCAGAGCTTCACCGGCTGCGGAAGCTTGTGCATCCCGTGCTCGATGTACGCGCGGCACACGGGCGCGGTCCCCTCCGGCCGCAGCGTCATCGAGCGGCCGCCGCCATCGTCGAACGAGTACATCTCCTTTTGCACGATGTCGGTCGCCTCGCCGACGCCGCGCGAGAAGAGCTCGGTCGCCTCGTATGTCGGCGTCTCGACCCGGCGGTACCCGGCCGCCTCTAGGACCCGCTTGGCCTGGGCCTCGAGCACCTCGCGGCGGGCAGCATCATCGGGGAGCACGTCGAACGTGCCGCGCGGTGCTCGGATCAATCCCTCACCCCGCGGTCAGCTCGCGCAGGAACGGATTCGTGGCGCGCTCGCGGCCGAGCGTCGTCAGCGGGCCGTGTCCCGGGTACACCGTCGCCTCGTCCGGATACCCATCTAGCAGCGTCTCGATCGACTTCAGCAACGTTGGCCAGTCGCCGCCGGGGAGGTCGACGCGCCCGACGGACCCCTGGAATAGGACGTCGCCCGAGAACAGCGCGTCCTCGCCGCGGATCGCGTACGTCACGTGGCCGGGGCTGTGACCCGGGGTGAACAGCACGTCGATCATCAGGCCGGCCAGCTCTAGCGTCTCCCCGCCGCTGACGGTCTCGTCCGCGTCATAGCTCTCGAATGGACCGAAGCCGGGCCACGGCACGAAATCCATGATGTTCGCGAGCACCGGTACCTCGAGCTCGGGGCACCAGACCGGCGCTCCGGTCGCCGCGGCTACCGGAGCGACCGCGCCGATGTGGTCGAAGTGCGTGTGCGTCAGGAGGATCGCCGCCACGGTCTTGATCTCGAGCTGCTCGATCGCCGCAAGCAGCCGGTCTGATTCGTCCCCGGGATCGACGATCACGGCCGTGTCGGAGCCTTTCACGCGGACGATGAAGCAGTTCTCCTGCACCGGTCCGACGGTGAACATTCGTGCGTCGATCATCGGCGCGCCTTCTGACGCTGGCGCCGGCGCCACAGCCACAGCTCGATGTAGTAACCGGCCGGCACGTAGATCATCAGCGCGAACACGGTGAAGATCAGCGCGGTCGGCACGCGGTCCTTCTTAGGCCCGGTTAGGAGCAGGAACACGAACATCAATGTCGCGGCGATCCCAGCACGCGTGAACGATGAGCGCCACGTCGGCGGCTTCGAGAGCCGCTCCTCCTTCGCCTGCGCCCGGGTCTGCTTCTTGCGCTCGTCCGCGGGCAGCGGACGGCTCGTGCGGCCACGGGCTTCGACCGACCCGGCGGCGGTTCCCCGGTGCTTGGAGCGGCGCTTTCGCTTTGTCTGGGCCATCGTCCAAGGGAGCTTACGCCGTGCCGGCGAGCGCGTCCTCGATCAGCCGCAGATTCCGCATCGGAAGCTGCTCGGGGAAGCCCTCGAAGGCGTCCTTGGGGGCGAGCCCGACCAGCTCCGCGGCGCTCGGCCGGGCGTGGCGCGCGATCGCGGCGACCACCGCTGCCGGCGGGGTCGCGCGGAAGTCCTCGATGTTGGTCGAGATCTGCGCGACGCCCGCGGTCTCGAGCCACAGGCCGATCGCGCGGACCCCGGTAAGGCCTTCCGCGCCCGATTCGCGGATCCGCGCCGCGATCGCACGCGCCACCTCCAGCGTCGCCGGCGGCGCGAGCTCGACGTTGAACGCCACCAGCGGCGGGCGCGCTGCGACGAGCACGGCTCCCTGCTCGGGATCGACGGTCGGCGGCCCGAAATCTGGGCGCAGTTCGCCGGATGCGACCCGGTTTGCGAGCGCAGCCGGGCCGCCTCGGCGCAGCTCGGCGCGGGTGCGTCCCTGCGCGAGCTCGCCGTACATGAACACAGGCAGCGCGAGCTCGGCTCCGAGCAGGTCCGCGAGCACGAGCGCCTCGGCGCACGCGGCCCCTCGGTCGGCACGATCGAGGTACACGATCGGCGCGACGTCGACCGCGCCGACGCGCGGATGGATGCCGTCGTGAGCACTGAGGTCGACACTCGCGATCGCCGCGCGGGTCCCGGCGAGGACGGCGTGGGCGAGCCGCCCGGGCTCACCGGCGAGCGTGAACACGCTGCGGTGGTGGTCGGGGTCGCTGTGCACGTCGAGCAGCCGCGCACCCGCGGAGGAGAACGCGCTCGCGACCGCGTCGATCGTCGCCCGGTCGCGCCCCTCGGAGACATTGGGGACCGCGAGCAGTGTCACGCGTAGATCGGACATCCGCGGAGCATATGTCCGGCGACGCGGCACCCCGTGGGCGAGGGCGCCGAGGCTAGACTCCCCCGCCCCGCCGGAGTAGCTCAGTCGGTTAGAGCAGCGGAATCATAATCCGCGTGTCGGGGGTTCGAGTCCCTCCTCCGGCATTCAGCTAGTTCGGGCAAACCCCTGGAAATCACGCCGATGTAGCTCGTACAGACTAAGTGCATCGGTGCCCAGCAATCCCCTACAAGCAGCAGCGGCGCTGACAATCCTGTCCATATTCCTGTCCATATTTCAGGCGTCCAGGTTTCCGATCTCGGCGGCGAGGTAGGCCTCGAGCTTCTCGCGCGCGGTGGTGCCGCGCGGAACCGGCAGATTCTTGATGTAGCGGCCGGTCGTGACCAGGTCGGCGTGCCCCAGATATTCCTGGATCTGCTTGAGGTTGTAGCCGGCCGCCATCAAGAAGCTGGCGTACGTGTGGCGGGCCTCGTGCAACGTCACGCGGGCGAGCCCGGCTCGCTCCCAGGCGGCGTCCGCGCGAGCCTGCCACTTGCCCGACAGCATCGAGCGCTTGACGATCCGCCCAGTCTCTGGACGGCCCACGCGCATCCACTCCTCACGCAGGATCTTCTTCAACGGACCGACCATCGGCACGCGCCGCCCTTCGCCAGCGTCGCTCTTCGACTTGGCGACCATGATCTCGTCGGCCTCCCAGAACACATGTGGCCACTGCGCCCGACCGATCTCGCTGCGGCGCATGCCGGTGTAGAACGCGAGGCCCCAGCCGGCCCGGTCGCCGGTCTCGCGCGAGCGCCGGCCATCAGGTGTCTTGTAAAGCTCCGCACGCCTGACTTTGCCGACGAGCGCGTCGCTCACGCCGAAGCGTTGTCCGAGCGCAACGGCGCTCTGGCTCGACGCCCGGATCTCGGTGACGGCCTCCCAGCTCAGCGCTCCGGCGCTGTCGCTCACCGGAAGCGCCTCGATCAGCTTCGCCGCCTCGTCGGCGGTCGCGACCCGCTCGCGCACCTTCCCGTCGTTCGCCGGCATTTCGAGCTCGCGCGTCGGGTCGTTCGTGACGAGCCTCAGATTCGGACGCCTCGCGTACGCGTAGACGTGCCGGATCACCGCAAGGTACGTGGCGATCCGCGAGTGCGACTTGCCGTCCCGGACGAGCTCGTCGATGATCGACTGCCAATAGGAGTCGTCGAGCGCCGCGATCGGCCGCCGCCCGCACCGATGGATCAGCGCCATTGGTCGAGCAGCGGGTTTTGTGTCGCCCGCATCCGCGCCGCCGAACAGGACGCCTTTGTAGTCGGCGATCGTGGTTTCCGACAGCTGTTTGCTGCGGCCGCGGCGCCGTGCATAGGTGCCAGCCTCGACAAGCGCCCACCACTCCCTCGCGACATCCTCGAACGTCGGTCCGTCCCGCCCGCTCGTCCGCACTGACCGCTCAGCTTTCGCTTCGTGCCCGTCCCAGCTGACCGCCGAGCCGCGATCCTTGAACACGGGGCTCCATCGGGCCTTGCCATCGATCCAGCGGCGAGTGCGGTAGGACGGCTCGCATCGGCACCGACGCGCCTCATCGTCGTAAGCCGGGCAATTTCGGCTGTGGCGGACATACAGGCCGGTGGCGCGAGTCTTGCGGTATTCGTCAGGCATCGAGTTGCTCGGCGGTCGGCTGGACACGACGTCGTCACGGCCGAGCTGCATACGCGATGATCCCGGGCGAACGGCCCCGGTGCAAGCTCCGCCTGTCCGGAGCGCTGCTCACGCGACGGCGCTGGCGAAGCGAGCGTGCTCGTCCACCCAGCGATCGAGCGAACCAGGCTCAATCAGCAGTAGCTGGCCGCACGGCACAACCTTCACAAACGGCTGCACGTAGCGCTCGAAGTGCGCCACGCTCATTCCCAGTGACGCGGCCGCCTCGGCCCTCGTGAGCAGGCGCCGCGGCACCGTCTCGATCGGACGGTCTCGAGAACGCCTAGGCACCCCGGAAACCCCTTCGCTCGCGAAACGACAAGCCGAGCATCAGCGCGGGTGAAGTCCGCCGGGAGGATCGAACGATTGCGCGAGTGCCGGCCGCATACGGACAAGGTTTGCCGGCGAGGTCGAGCTCCCGACTATCGAGCCCTGCTTCACGGACGACCGCTCGCCATCCGATCGCGCAACCCGAAGATGTGCCGCTGCAGCCAAGCGAGGCGAACGCCCCCTGCTGCGTCAGCGCGATCCGTGGAACCGGCTCCACCGTGGTGACCGCCGCACGGTCCGAGACCCGCCACGGCGCGCACCCGGCGCTGCGCTCGGCCAAGCTCGCTGATCTGGGTGGTCACAACACTGCGCTCCGTTCAATCGCCTCTGGAAACCACTGCCTTTTAGATACAGCGTTTCCGGCCCCGAATCCCGATCTGCGCTGCTGTTTCCCGCACGGCCGTTCGCGTTCGCCGGCGATCGCTGATTCTTGCCGCCCAGCTGCCCGCATGTCGTCAGAAACGACCCTCTGGCGATGACCGATCCCCAGCAGCCTCGACGATCTGATTGGCGGCCGCCGTCCGGGCCGCCCGCCAGCTTCCGCAACAGCCGCTCACCGCACTGGCGGAGGGCCAGTCGCCTGCCCTCAGGCGTTCGAGCGGCTCGCCGCCTCGCCGATGCGCGTGCGTGCGCGACCAGTCGTAGGACGACGGCAGCCGGCCGTAACGGGCCTGCCAGGCGCGCATCGAATCCAGCACGCGCTCGCGCGTCCAGTGGCGCTCGATCGCGCCCGGGTGGCACGCCTTGCAGTACGCGTACGCGTCGCCCTTGCCGTTGCGCGGCTGGGTGTACGCGCCGCAGCCGCGGCAGACCCCCTGGTAGCGCGCCTTGACCGCGCGCGCCTTCTCACCGGTGGGGTCGTAGAAGTAGGCCTTGACCGTCGCCGGCGAACGACCCAGGCGTTGGGCGATCTGGGCGATCGACAAACCCTCCAACTCGCGGTAGTGCCGGGCCAGCGCGACGGCACGGCGGCGTTCGGTGACTCGGTCGGCCACCGCCGTAGAGCCGTTCGACGCCATGGCTCGCGACCGTACCGCCGCGAGTTGGTGTTCCCGCTGAGGCTCAGAGCCCATTCGGGTGCGGCGTGCACCCGAATGGCGTCTCGGGCTGCCCGATAGCGGTCAATACCGGGCGTCGTCAGCGCCCGGCGAGTGTTCGCGGCGGCTGGCACGCGCCACAGCGTGTGATTGGCGCACCGGCGCGGGCAATGGCCCAGTCGTCGAGCTCGCGCAGATCACCCGAGCACACCTTCACCCAGTCGCCCGTCCAGGTGTTGCCGCGGGCAGGGTCGCCGGTGATCGTGTAACAGTCGGCGCGGTGCAGCCGAGAATCGTTCGGGTTGTGGGTCCGCTGGATGTTGATCACGTAGCCGCCGCGGTTCGCGGCGACCCAGCTCAGGTAGCCGTCGTCGTCACCTTGGAATTCCACGTAGCTCACTGCACTGAGGTTACCGCCGCTCGTCTGTTGTGCTTGGGTGTCGAACGATTCGGTCCCGACGCGCCGCGGCGTCGAGAGGACGCGCCGCCGACTGGCTCGATGCCGTTCAAAGAACGCTTCCCGACCGGCGCTGTCCATTGAGGCGAGCCATCGAAGCTCGGGCCAGGTCTGGTCGGCGACGCGCGCCCAAACGACCATCGACGCATCATTCTTCAACTCGGTCACGACCGAGCGATGCAGGCCGAGGCGCACGATCCGACCGTCCAGTGGATTCCAATCCTTCCCTGGATACGTGCGACCAAGGAGCGCCTCCAGCCCGTCGATCGATGGCTTCCACATCCCAGCCCAGTTCCTCGTCGGTCCCACCGTGAGCGCGAGTTGCAAGCCAACCGGCCCTTCGGGAAGTTCAGTCGCCGCCGCCACAGCCTGTCGGACGGCGCCCTTCCACATCCGTTCGCCAGCAGGCGAGCGTGGTACTCGGAACTTCTGCCAATTCGGCGATGCCACACGCAAGGCCGGCTCCAAGCGCACCACCGAGCGCGGCCCGCGACTCTTCGTACCCCAGACCGACACGATGCGCGCCGGCAGCTCACGCGCGATCGGGAATAGGTAGTTGTCCAAGTCCCGCTCCCACAACGGGTCCGCGTCCTCGGGCAGCCCGACTTCCAGCCCGAACGCCAGCGGCCCCTTGGTGGCGACGATCAGCGGATCGATGTGGGCGCGCACATGCGCGACAAACTCGGGCAACGCGACCTGATCCGGCGCGTCCCGCTTGTTCCAGCTCTCCAAACGCGGACGCAACGCCAGCTCGACCGGAGGGCCTTGCGGGATAGCGAACGCCGTAGTAGCCATTAGGCGAGTCTGACCGCTGAGCTGGACAGACCGAGGCAAACCCCGACCAACTCGCTCTCAGGCCGCAGCCCATCGCACGAGCGACAGCACAGTCGCACTCTCCCGGCGCGATCGGTCGGGTGATGACACCCAAGCCAACGACACCTATAGCCTCTACCGATGCGCTTCACATGGCGACTCAAGGAGTCGGTCGTGAGCTACGACGATTGGCGCTGAAGCATCGCCGAGAAGGACTACGCGGCTGGACGCAGCGCACAGTCGCTGGCGATGGCTTGGGCCGGTCCCGTTTGCCTAGCCGGCGCTCTCTCGCATCATGCGGACCTCCGCGACTTTTGCATTGAGACGGCGGCGGTCGAGGCCCAAACCGCGTTCGATTCATTTCCGGGCGGGAAGCGCAACCACGACCTCTTACTGACCGGTGTAACACGCGGTGGCAAGGCCGTTGTGTCGATCGAAAGCAAGGCCGACGAAGAGTTTGGTCAGACCGTCAGGCAGTATCTCGCCGGCGCGTAGAAGAAGCTCGACAGAGGAGAGACGACGAACGCCCGTGAGCGCCTGGAAGGACTTGTCAACGCGCTGATCGATCATCGGACGCTGGCGGACGACCAAGTTCTCGACCTTCGCTATCAACTCCTTAGCGGAGTGGCTGGCGCGGTGGCCGCAGCAGTGGAGCATGGTGCGGCCAACGCGGTCTTCCTCGTCCACGAGTTCGTGACGGACGAGACCGCAGGGGCTCTCCGCCAGCGGAACGCGAGAGACCTCCACGGCTTCGGGCTCACGGTGTTTGATCTCGAGTTCCCATCCACCGCTGAGGTGCCGTGGTGCGTGGGACCGCTAGGTTTCGCTGGCAATGGGGAGCGCTTATCTTCGAAGGTGAAGCTCTACGTCGCGAAGGCGACCACGGACTGGCGAAGCCGCCGCGAGACCTGACCGGCCGACAAGCCCCGTTCTCCTCATGACCAAGCGCCGGCCTCTCGCCCTCTGATTGCCCGCGATTACGCCCGCTCGCGGAGCCGTCTCGCTTCCGAAGTTCCGAGGCCGGCAACCCGAGCGCCTTCGGTCGTTCGGTCGTTCACCTCACTCATCAGCATCCACGACGACGCCGACATCGCCACCCTCGATGTCCGTCGACTTCAGGTCACGTTCCGCCGCTCTGCATGCTGAACAGGTGCTGTCCCGGATGCGCCGGGCGTGATCACACCGAGCCGTCCCCGTCACGCGGCAAGTCGCGCTTCCGGGAGAGGACCGCGGAGGTCGCCGACGTCTGGCAGCACCAGCGGGACAAGCACGGCGGTGAGCGCCGGTTCAGCCCGAGCGGCACGCCAGCCGGTCATGGACGCCGATTCCACAACGCCGTGCCAGCGAGCAGTCGCTGGCACTCGAGCTCCAGCGCCCGAGCCGCTCCCCGATCGGCGGCCGTCAGCCACCGAACGTGGACGTCAGCGCGGACCAGCGCCTGCGTTCCCCACTCCTTCGCCCGTCTCGGGCTGCCTACGACGGCTTCGGCCGACCGCTCTTTCAACCACGCCGGATCCGCGAGCGCCCGGTCCATCGCCGCTTCGCCGAGTCCCGAGACGACGCCGCTGCCACGGAGGTACGCCGATAGACGTCCCCGGATCCCCTGAGGAGCGCTACTGCCCCGGCCGGAGCGCTCGCCGGCCATGCCCACATAGATCACCGGGCCCTCTCGTCCGAGTCGGGCCAATGTACACGCCGGGGAGCCGTGGCGCCTGGACGCACGCCGTTGCCAACGGCATCCACTCCGACCAGGCGCCCAGCGCGTCAACCGCGTCTGGGCCCGCTGTTCCAACCGCTCGCTCACTCCCTTCGCGCGCCGGCTCCAGGGCGCCGTCCGGATCGCCGGGCGCATGGAGCGTTGCGGTCCGGTCCCGATGAGGAGCTGTGGGCCGCGAGGCCGTCACCCGTCTCGCCGATCGTCTCGTTGCCGTCTGGTCCGAGGCCGACCGGCACGCCCCTCCTTCCGTTCCGGCGACACCTGAGCGCACGTTCGCGCCAGCCGCCGAGTCAACAGGGCAAAGGAGCTCGTATCGCCCACCGTTGCGCGCAACCTCCGCGACCCAGCCGCGGATCCTCAGCGCCTTGGCCACCTCCCGGCGCACGTCGCGCAGCGGCTGCGCCGGCGTCCGGTGGTCCGCCTCGAGCTCGAGCATGTCGGCGAGCAGGTACTTCAAGCCACGGTCGTGTATCAGCCGGCCGTCGTCGCTGTAGCGCGCCTCGGCGCCCATCCGCTGGTAAACGACGTCCAGATCGACGGTGAGTCCGGCGACTGAGATCACATCCTCGGCGGTCATACCTTCTGCGCGGCCGGTCCTGGGCCTCACGGCCGTCGGCGGCCGATGTCCTGGTCGGCCGCGGTGGTCATTCTCTCGAACGCATCGCGTCGCGAGGGTGCGCGCGCGTCGGTGGCAAGGGCACGGACCGTCTCGGCGACGGTGGCACGCACGTCAGGCTCGAGGCGGGCCATCAGGAGCGAGAAGCCGGCGCTCCAGTCGCTGACTGTTGCCGTGGTCAGCGACCCGAGCCTGTCACGTTGCGCCCGAGCATTGCGGTCATCCTGCTTGCCCTTTGACTCGGACGGTCGCATGTCTGGCGGCGGCACGCTCTCGCCGCCGACGATGTACCGGCGGGCTGCCGAGCTCGACGCCATCTTCGCGGCGAGGCGCGACGCACGGGATGACGGCATGGCGTCGAGGCTAGCGCGCTTCCCTTGCTCCGGCAATCCGATCCGGCCGGCTTCGCGGCGGTTGGCCGTCATCGCGAGGATGGCGCGGCTACCCAGGGACAGGCGCCACACGGAGTTGTGGAATCAACCTGATCCGTTGCGCATCAGCAAGGCGGCTTCCGGGTGTGGTCGCCGCGGGGTCAATGACCGCGCGGCTTGTCGCCGGCTGATGTCAGGATGGCCGAACCGAGATTAAGTCCAAGGTCCAGCATGTCGAGCGCGCGGCCACGGCGGCGGCGTCCTTGGCTACATCTTTCACACGGCCTTCTCACCCCGGGATCCAGCGGCTGTGATCCGGGGCGGTCGCGCTCATCCTGCGAACCCTTCGCGTGCGTAGCTCATGAACCTCGGGTACTGCTTGAGGAACGTGAGCTGGATCTCGCCGGTCGGGCCGTTGCGGTGCTTGGCAACGATGATGTCGGCCTCCCCGGGACGCTCGGTCTCCTCGTCGTATGCCTCGTCGCGGTAGATGAACATGATCAGGTCGGCATCGGCCTCGATCTGGCCGCTTTCGCGCAGGTCGGACAGCTGCGGCTTCTTCTCGGCCCGCTGCTCGACCGCGCGGCTGAGCTGGGAGAGCGCGATCACCGGGACTCCGAGCTCCTTGGCCAGCGTCTTCAGTCCACGGCTGATCTGCCCGACCTGCTCGACGCGGTTCACGACGC
>Ga0302325_10020046_pt1 | contig 14034 bp, 10 predicted proteins | sample Palsa_T0_2_FD_201948 | JGI IMG/M metagenome (GOLD analysis project Ga0302325, IMG submission 201948) | Peat permafrost microbial communities from Stordalen Mire near Abisko, Sweden - Palsa_T0_2 | ecosystem: Environmental > Terrestrial > Soil > Palsa > Peat permafrost | place: Sweden: Abisko... | reverse complement strand
TCGGGGCGGCGGCATAGCTCTCTTACCTCAATCACGCCGGACAATGTGGGGCAGATGGGACTGGCGTGGGCCTTTCAGACGGGGCAGACGCAGCAGATTAAATGCTCGCCGCTGCTGGTCGACGGCATCCTTTATATAACCGTCACCGATAATGTTTGGGCGGTTGACGCGCGATCGGGGCATCAGTTGTGGCATTACACGGCGCCGGTGAATAAAGGATTCCACATTGGATCGCGCGGCGTATCGATGTATAAGGACTGGCTCTATTTCATGACTCCGGACGCCCACCTGATTTGTCTCAACGCTAGCGACGGCACGGTGCGATGGAACGTCGCGGTGGCCGATTCGGGGAAAGGCTATTGGACTACGATGTCGCCGCTGGTGGTGCGGAATCACGTGATTGTGGGCGTTTCGGGCGATTTCGATAATCTGACGGGATTTCTGAAGTCGATTGATCCCGAAACCGGCAAGACGCAGTGGAGATGGGACAGCACGCCGCCGGTGGGAACTCCCGGGGCGACGACGGGCGGCATGACGTGGATGACGGGGACTTACGATCCGTCGCTCAACCTGATTTATTGGGGCACGGGGAATCCGACTCCGGTGCTGAACGGGAGGGCTCGACCGGGGGACGATCTGTATACGTGCAGCATTGTCGCGATTGATCCGGACACGGGGAAATTATCATGGTCGTTTCAACCGTCGCCGCATGATACGCATGATTGGGATGCGGTGGAGACGCCGGTGCTGGTGGATGCGAGTTTCAAAGGGAAGCCGCGCAAGATGCTGATGCAGACTTCGCGCAATGGATACTTTTTCGTGCTGGATCGGACTAATGGAGAGAGTCTGCTGACTACGACATTTGGTCCGGTGAACTGGAGCAGCGGGGTGGATAAGAAGGGGCAGCCGGTCGCCAATCCTGCTAAAGAACCAGCACCCGACGGGCGGCTGATTGCGCCCGATGAGGGAGGGATGACCAATTACCGGTCGCCCAGCTTCGATATGAAAACGGGTCTGTTCATCGTCGATGCGCATCCGAGCTATGGGATTTATTTCGCGAAGCCGGCGGACGGGAGTTTCGGATGGGCGGGCGCGGATTACGGCGTGTGGGGAAAAGGGGTGCTGGAGGCCATCGATTATCAGACGGGGAAGATTCGATGGAGCCACGAGTTGGGTCCGAACGGAGCGGGGGCGGGGGTGTTGACCACGGATTCGGGGCTGATTTTTACTGGGGATGCGCACGGCAACGTGCTGGCGTTGCGAACCAGCGACGGCAAGACGCTGTGGCACGCGGGGGCGGGATCGGCGATGCAAAGCTCGCCCATCACTTATGAGTTGGATGGGCGGCAGTATGTGGTGACCGGCGCGGGCGGGGTGCTTTTTTCGTGGGCTCTGCCGAATTAAGACCCGAATTTTAAAAATGGAACTGCAACCTTGTTTGGTGGGCGAGCTTCTGGAACTGCGTCCGGTGCGGCCGGAGGACTGGGAAGAATTATTCGCCGCGGCGTCGGACCCGCTGATCTGGGAACAGCATCCGTCTCGAACTCGCTACCAAGAAGAAGTTTTTCGGAAATATTTCCAAGGGGCGCTGGATTCAGGCGGCGCGTTGGTGGCGATTGAGAAGGCGAGCGGGAAGATCGCGGGGGCATCACGCTACCACGGGTACGACGAGAAGGAAAGCACAATCGAAATCGGATTTACGTTTCTGGCCCGCTCCTATTGGGGCGGGAGGTACAACGGCGAGATGAAGCGGTTGATGCTGGAGCACGCGTTTCGATTTGTGGAGAGCGTTACGTTCAGGGTGGGCGTGCAAAATATTCGGTCGCGGAAGGCCGTGGAAAAAATCGGGGGCGTTCTGACGGGGCGTACGGAGATGGTGGACGCGAACGGAACGATGGTGGAACATGTGGTTTATCGCATCAGAAGACCTGAAGGGTCACTGAAACGCGGTTTCGCTGATTTGTTTTGAGGATTTATTGATTCGGAGTGCGACGGATTTGCCGCTGCCTGGATGGGCGGCGGTTTCATCCTTCAGATAGATTGCGGTGAAGATGTAGTCTTCCGGCGTGGATGGTTGGGCTTCGAGGCGATAGTCGACCTCGGTCCAGTTTTTGGTTTTCGCTAAGTATGCGGCGGCGGATTTTTCCACGGGGCCTGGGTGGATGCTGAGTTTCACTACGCGGAAATCCCACTCATCGGCCCAGCCGTTCGGATAGAAGGACTGGGTGCTGCGCCAGACGATTTCGAAACTCGAGCCATAGCATTTGGTCCAGCGGATGCGGTCGTAGGCGTAACGATGGCGCTTCGGCATCGTGGCGCCCAGAATGTTCCACGCAAAAGGCGTCTGCCAATAGACGCGGCTGACGTCGCGCGTGAAGGACATGATGTCGCCGGGGTCGAGGACGAAGAGGTACTGGGGATTCACGGGATCGGTCCACCAGGTTTTGACGGTGCCGAGCGTGAAGGAGCGGCCGCCGGTGCGAATCACAAGGCGGCATTTGGGGTCCATGCTCAGCTGGATTACGTCGGGTCCGGGCAAAGGGAATCCTATTTTGCCGGTGGCGAATCGGTCATTGGCGATCACCATTCGGTCGGTGGTTTCGGGCGACGGCGGACCGGGGAAAAAGTGGTCGAAGGCCAGGACGATGCGGCTTCCGTAGAGGAGCCAAACGATCGCGATGGCGAGGCAAGCCGCGGCTATCAGGATTGCGGAGCGCACGAGCGGTAACCTTCTTCGAGCTGCGCATACTCGGCGTCCGAAAATGGCGCGAAGGGAGGAGCGGGTTCGGGACGGCAGAGGCCGGCGAGGGCGAGCGCGGCCTTGATTCCGCGCAGATAACTGCTCCCCTTGTAGCCGATGTGATAGAGGGCGCGGTTCATGTGCTGGACGGATTCCTGCAAGGCTTCGGCTTGTTTCCAGTCGCCGCGAACGATGGCGTCGTAGAGGGCCACGAAGAGTTTGGGATTGAGGTTCGAGCCGCCACAGACGCCTCCGATGGCGCCTCGCTTCATACCCTCGAGCAGGATTTCCTCGGGGCCGATGAGGATGCCGAAGTCGGGGCGATCGTGCAGGAGCGCTACGGTTTTGTCGAGGTAATTCAGATCGCCGGTGGAGTCCTTGAGGCCGACTACGTTGGGGAAATCGGCGGCGCGGCGCACCGTCTCCGGCTCCCAGGAGGATTTGGTGAGGCTGGGAATATTGTAGAGAAACAGGGGCAGGGAAAGGCAGTTCTTGATGTGTTCCAGGTAGCGGAGCAGGTCGTCCTGCGAAGGTTCGAAATAGTAGGGCGGGGCGAGCACGATCGCGTCGGCGCCGGCTTCGACGGCGGTGTCGGCGAGGCGCAGAGTTGCTGAGATCGCGGTGTCGGCGATGTTAACCAGCACCGGAATTCGGCCGTGCACTTGAGTGCAGGTGCGGCGAATGATCTCCTGTCGCATTTCGCGGCCGAGGGAGGGAAACTCGCCGGTGGAGCCGAGGAGGAAAATTCCATGGACTCCGCCGGCAATGATGTGTTCGATTAATCGCTCCAGTGCGGGCGCGTCGAGGGAAGGCTCGGGGTGAGGGGAGAGCGCGAGGGGTGTGGCGAGAGGGGTAATCAGACCGCGGAACGGCAGGTTCATGTTTGTCCCATTGTACGTTTAACACGTCGGTGCGTTTATTATGGAACGAACATGCGTAAATCAAAACTGCCTTGTCTAGCAGTTCTTGGCGCTTCCGCGCTCCTGGGGGCTCATTTCGAGAATGCCGTTGTCGTGTTGGCGGGGTCCGCGACGGCTCCGCAGAAGAAAGCGGCGCAGATGTTGGTGGAGGAAATCGAGAAGCGGACTCAATTGCGGCTGAAGGTTTCATCCGATGCGCCAGCGGGAGCGCCGGCGATTTTTCTGCGAGAGGAAAAGGGGACGCCGGAAAGTTTTCGAATCACGTCGACCGGCGATCAGATCGTTGTCGCGGGGGCGGATGATCGTGGCGTGGTTTTCGGGACGGGCTATTTACTGCGTCAGTTTCACATGTCGCGGCAGGGGCTGGAGCTCGATTCTAATTTGAAGATCGCGACTGCGCCCAAGTATGCGATTCGCGGGCAGCAGCTGGGGTATCGGCCGAAGACGAATGCTTACGACGCGTGGAATGTTCCGATGTGGGAGCAGTACATTCGCGAGCTGGCGATTTTTGGGAACAACACTATTGAGCTTATTCCGCCGCGGTCCGACGATGCCGACGACAGTCCTCATTTCGCGCTGCCGAAGATCGAAATGATGGTGGAGATGTCGCGCATCGCCAATGAATACGGGCTCGATGTGTCGGTCTGGTATCCGGCGATGGATAAGGATTACTCGGATCCGGCGACGGTGGAGTCCGCTTTGAAGGAATGGGAAGAGGTATTTCGCAAGGTTCCAAGGATTGATGCGATTTTTGTTCCGGGGGGCGATCCGGGGCATACGCAACCAAAATATTTATTCGCGCTGCTCGAAAAACAGACGGCGAGTTTGCACCGCTATCATCCGAAGGCGCAGATGTGGCTTTCGCCGCAGGGGTTCTCGAAAGAATGGCGCGATGAATTTTGGCAACTGATGGCGAAGGATCCTCCGTGGCTTTCGGGGTTAGTGTTTGGGCCGCAGGTTTATGGGAGTCTGGAGGATTTTCGCGCGCTGACGCCGAAGCGTTTTCCGGTTCGGTTTTATCCCGATATCACGCACAGCACGCACGCGGAGTTTCCGGTGCCGGACTGGGATCTCGCTTATGCGACGACGGAGGGCCGCGAATCTATTAATCCTCGGCCGGCGGATGAGGCGGCGATTTTTCATCGCTACCAGCATTTTGCTATCGGGACGGTCACGTATTCCGAGGGGTGCAACGACGACGTTAATAAGTTTCTCTGGAGCGGGCTGCTGTGGAATCCCGATGCATCGGCGAAGAGCATTCTTACCGATTACAGCCGCTTCTTTATCGGTGATGGTATGGCGGACGATTTCGCGAACGGTCTTTTTGCGCTGGAGCAAAACTGGCGCGGACCGCTGGCAGGGAACCGTCAGGTGGACGTGACGCTGGCGCAGTTTAAGGATATGGAGCGGCGCGCGACGCCGCAGCAGAGGACGGCGAAGCGAAAAGGGTCGCTCAGGGCGATGGAGGAAGCGCAATCGATCCTCGATGCCGATATGCGCACGGCTGACGCGCTTGAAGATCGGGCTCGGGTGTTCGAGCTGGCCGAGGCTCTGTTCCAGAGCATTCACATGCAGCTGAGCGTGGATCGGTATAAGGCGATCTCGATTGATCGCGGAGCTAATTTGGACGCGATCGACTTTGCGCTGAACAATCGCGTGTGGCTGGAGAATCGCTTCGAACAAATTCGGGCGATCGGGTTCGAGCCGGACCGCATTGCCAAGATCGATGAGCTGTTGAACTGGACCGATCCCGGTCCGGGCGGATATTACGATGCGCTGGGGTTCGCGAATCAGCGTCCTCATCTGGTGATGGGAGAAGCGTATGCCGAGGATCCGGATTTTTTGAAATCGCCGCTGACCTCGTTCGGCAGTTCTCCGCAGAGAGGCTGGCGGACCAGCTGGGCGACCGACGCGGAAATTATTCAGGACCGGCCGCTGCGCATGCGTTACACGGATCTGAATCCATCGGCGCACTACAAAATACGGGTTTCTTATGGAGGCGATGCGCGCAGGGTCGCGGTGCGGCTGACGGCGAATTCAATGGAGGTTCATCCGTTTCGCGAAAAAGGCAACACGCCGGAGCCAGTGGAGTTCGACATTCCTCAACAGGCGACGGCGGGCGGGACGCTGACGCTGGAGTGGACGCGCACGCCGGGGCTGGGAGGAAATGGGCGGGGAACCGCGGTATCGGAAGTGTGGTTAATTAAGGTGGCGACGCCCCATTGATGCCCTACCGATGGTCCGTGGTGGCGATGCTGTGGTGCATCTCATTTTTCAATTACGCCGACCGCCAGGCGATCTCCTCCGTTTTTCCGCTGCTCGAAAAAGAGCTGGGCTTGACGCTAGTTCAGCTCGGGCTGCTGGGAAGCGCGTTCGCATGGGTATATGGACTTAGCGGGTTTTTCGCGGGATTTGTGGTGGACCGCATCTCGCGCAAGAAAGCGATTCTGGGCGGTCTGTACGCGTGGAGCATTATCTGCATGGCGACCGCCTGGACCCGCGGGTTTCGCGCGCTGTTCGTGTTGCGCGCGGCGGAAGGGCTGGGCGAAACGATTTACTATCCCGCGTCGATGTCGATGGTGAGCGATTATCACGGCAAGGAAACCCGCTCCCGCGCGATCGGTATTCATCAAACCAGCGTGTATGCGGGAACCATCGCCGGCGGATTTTTCGCGGGGTTGATTGGCGAGCATTACGGATGGCGCTGGTCCTTCATCGTATTCGGAGGGCTGGGAGTTCTGCTGGGATTCGTACTGGACCGGTTTCTGCGCGAGCCGGTGCGAGGGCAAGCGGAAAAGTCGGAAACGACAGGCGCTTCCCTAAGTTTCGGCGAGTTTGTTCAATTGCTGCGGCGCACACCGACGGTGCTTTGCCTGATGGGCGCATTCGTATGTTCGAACTTCGTCGCCGTGGTGCTGCTGACGTGGATGCCGAAATTTCTCTACGATGAATTTCATATGGGACTGGCGGTCGCCGGATTGACGGCGACAATTTTCGTACAACTGGCGAGCGTGCTTGGGGCGCTGACAGGGGGCTGGCTGGCAGACATTTTGAGAATGCGAACGCCTCGAGGGCGGATCCTGGTGCAGGCCGCGGGCGTGCTTTGCGGCGCGCCGTTTGTCGCGTGGTGCGGCATGACGCGATCGGTGATGTCGCTCATCATCGCATTGACCGCGTGGGGATTTTGCAAGGGGATGTATGACGCGAATATTTTCGCGTCGCTGTTCGACGTGGTGCGCCCGGAGGCGCGCGGGACCGCTGCGGGATTTCTAAATTCGATGGGCTGGCTAGGCGGTGGAGGCGCAGCACCCTTGGTGATCGGATTCATTGCCAAAGATCGAGGGTTGAGTGCGGGCATCGCCGCCGCCTCGGTGGTCTATTTAATGGCGTGCGCGCTGCTGCTGATCGCGGCAGTCTTCTTCGTGAAAAAGGATATATGGCAGACAAACAATTAATCGAATATCTGAAAACCATTGATACCGCGACGCTCGCGAACGCGATTGAGTTGTTGGAGCTGCGGCCACGAGCCGAGGGCTACGCGTCTCTTGACTTGAAGTGCCTGTTCCCGGAGTTCGGGCCCATGTGCGGATATGCGGTTACCGCGCACGCGGAAACCGTCACGCTGGGAGCTCCCAAAACGGAGGACGCGTACATCGATTTGTTCGAGGCGGTGGAAGCCTCGCCCAAGCCGGCGGTGGTGGTGATGCAGGAGATCGGAGGTGATCGCGATCGGGCGACTCATGCGGGGGAAGTGATGGCGACCATCTTCACTCGACTGGGAGCGATCGGCCTGGTGAGCGACTGCGGCGTGCGCGATCTGACCGCCGTTCGCAAAATGGGTTTTCATTATTTCGCACGAGGCGCGGTCGCCAGCCACGCCAGCTATCGCATCGTGCGCACGGGCGTTCCGGTTGAAGTAACCGGCGTCACAATTCGTACGGGGGATCTGGTGCATGCCGATGAAAACGGGTTGATCACGGTCCCCGATTCGGGGCGCGACCGGATTCCGGAGCTGGTCGACGCCATTCTGTCCAAGGAGCGGAAGCTGCTCGAGTTTGTGCGCGAACGGGGATTCACGGCAGCGCAATTACGAGGGCGATTCCTTCACTAAATGCCCAACTTCGTAAGCGCGGTTTCCCGCCGCCTATCCGCTTCCTGACGGTCGCGGCTCCGAACGGATACTGAGCGCCATGCGTGGAGCAGCTTATACCGCATGCTGCGTATGGCGGCTCTGTCGGGTGGTTCATCTGCGGCGAGTTTTTCCCCAGCCTCGTGAGCAAGCGCTTGGCAGAAGCGAATTGTGCTAACGTTTCTAGTCATTGTGGAGACTTAACGCGAGGATTAAAAACAATGGAGCCGTTTAAGCTGGGTATTAATATGGCGGGCGCGGTATCGGCCGGCGCATATACCGCGGGCGTCCTTGATTTTCTAACGGAAGCTCTGGACGAGTGGTACAAAGCGAAGAGCGATGGAGAGGCTGTTCCGCCGCACGAAATTTCCATTGAAGTGTTCTCCGGAGCCTCCGCGGGCGGCATGTGCGCCGCTATCTCCGCCGCCATCACGCAGGAGGAATTCGAGCACATCCACGATCCGACGAAGACAGGGACGACCAACAAACTCTATGAGGCGTGGGTCAATAAAATAGATATTCACGAATTATTAAAGACGGAAGACCTTAAAACCGGCATTATTTCCTCGCTGCTGGATTCGACGATTATCGACACCATCGCCCGCGATGCGTTAAGTCCCGGTCCGCCGAAAACGCGGCAATATGTCTCGCCGCATCTGACCCTTTTCTTGACCCTGACCAATTTACGCGGGATTCCCTATGCGCTTTTTCAGGATCCCGAATTGACGCCCGATGAATACGTCACGTATCACGCGGATCGTCTCCGCTTTGAAATGGTGGATCCCGGTGGAACGCCCAGGTCGCCCGACGCGCGTCCTTTAGTGAGGGGAGGGATCGGCCAAATGTGGGATCTGCTGCGGACTACCGCGAAGGCCACGGGAGCATTTCCCGTGTTCCTCGCATCGCGCATTCTGGATCGGGCGCGCGCCGATTACAGCACTCCTCTATGGGATTCGATCTGCCAGTGCGGCCCTGCCGGAGCGCCGATTCTTCCTTCTTTTCCGACGGGCGACGGTCCCTGGACGACGGTATATGTCGACGGCGGCGTCACCAATAATTCGCCGTTCACGCTGGCGCACGACTATCTGGCGACTCTGAATCCTCCTTCCGCGGGATGCCAAAATGAGCGGGATGCGCAGAGCGCGGATCGTGCCGTATTGACGATCGCGCCGTTTCCCGGCAACGAGGATTTCGATAAACCCTACCACGCCAAGTCGCAGAGCACGCTGTTCTCCGTGATGTCGAATTTGCTCGCCGCGTTAATCGCCCAGTCGCGTTTTTTCGGCGAGTCTCTGGCGATCGTCACGGCGGAGCCGACGTTCAGCCGGTTTTTCATCGCTCCGTCGGACGACCGAAATAAAGGGAAAGCGCCGCTGCAATGCGGGTTGCTGGGCGCATTCGGAGGATTCTTCGAACGCGGCTTTCGCGCGCACGATTTTCAGCTCGGGCGGCGCAACTGCCAGGCTTTTCTCGATAAGCACTTCATTCTGCCGGAAACGAACCCTCTATTCGAAGGAGTCAGCGAAGCCGTGCGCGCCGCATTTAAGCGGCCTCCTCTGGTGGCGGGCCTTTATCCGAATGTGCGATGGCTCCCGATTATTCCTCTGTGCGGTTCCGCGCAGGCGCCGATTCCGTATCCCGCGCTCGCGAAAATCAGCGAGAAATCGCTGGACGAAATTGTCGGGCTGATCTCGCAGCGGATGAAGGCGTTGCTGCCCCCGATGCTCCTGGGGTTGAAAAGCGGACTCCTCCGCTTCCTTATTAAGTGGGGTGTTGGCGCGTTGATGACGATTTTCGGCGGAAAAGGCGAGATCAAGAAATATCTCGAAGACGCGCTGGGGGAGGCGGTGCAGAAGTAGCCAGTACCCAGTAGCCAGTATAAAAACAATCTGTCCTGGCTACTGGCTATTTATCTTTAGAGCCACTGCGTAATCACTCGGCTTTTCGGGCGGCATTGTCACCTTGAGCCCGGCCTCATCCTGCGACCATTGGAGCTTTCCCCGGTGCCCCAGCAGTTCGACCTTGTGGACCTTCTTGTCGATCGATTTCACCACCGTCTCGCTACTCGGCCATCCCATCACGAACGCGTAAAGATTCTGACCCTTGGTGGTGAATCGAATCTCTTCCGCCGTCAGGTTCTGGCGATTCCTTTCGTTGAATCCGGCGCTGGTCTGCGGCGTCGAGAGGCTGGGACCTTCCCCGTACACCTTCCACGGGCGAGTGCCGTGAATCCCCTCGCTGTTCACTTTCATCCACGCCGTGATTGACGAAAGAATCTGCAACTCTTCCGTATCCAGCTCGCCATTCCCGGGCAGCGGAAAATTGAGCAGCAGATTTCCGTTGCGGCTCACGATGTCGACCAGCATATCCACGATCGTTTTCGGCGTCTTGTACTGGATTCCTTTTTTGTAATGCCAGTTGCCGATGCAGGTGTCCGTCTGCCACGGATCGGGCCAGATTTTGTTCACCAAGCCTCGCTCCAGATCCAGCACGCAGGTGCCTTCCGCGCAATCCGTGGCGGCCTTGCTGTTGTAAACCGCTTCCACTTTTCCGCCGTGCGCCTTCGCGCTGAGATTGAATTCATGCGCCACCAGGCTGAGACCGTACTCTTCGAACGGGATGCCGCCATCTGTATAAAGAAGGTCCGGCTGATGCTGGTCGAGAAGGTCGCGAATGCGATTGAAGTATTGCTGCTTCCAGCGATCCGGCGCGACGCGGCCCATGTCCTTGGCCGTCTCGGCGAAATCGGCCGGCATGCCTTCGTAGCTGTGATAAAGATCCGAATACTGCGGATTGGCGCCGTCATAAGGAAGGCCCGCGAACTGGCCCGTCTTATCGCTCAGGTGCGAGGTCGCGAACCAGTCGAAGCTGTTGGAAAGGTGCTCACTGACGCCGAAACGCAATCCCCGCTTGCGCGCCGCCTGCTTCCACATCCCGACGATATCTTTTTTGGGACCCGATTTCGCCGCGTTCCAGCGCGCCTGGTACCGCGAATCCCACATGTCGAAATTGTCGTGATGCACGCCCATGCTAACGAAATATTTCGCCCCCGCATTGACGTAGAGATCCATCAGGTGCTCGGGATCCCACTTGTCGGCCCTATAGGTGTCGATCACGTCTTTGAAGCCGACCTTCGAGGGATGCCCGTAATGCTCCACGTGAAATTTGTATTGCGCGCTGCCTTCCTTATACATGTTCCGCGCGTACCAATCGCCATCCTCCGGCGCCGATTGAGGACCCCAGTGCGCCCAGATTCCGAACTTCGCGTCGCGAAACCATTCCGGAGCGCGGTACGCCTTCAAGGATTCGCGAGTCCCCTGGAACGGCCCTTTCGCGATGTCGAGATCCTTGCTCTGCCCGTAAGCGAGCGCGCTCGCGAATGCCGTTAGAGCCCGGCGCCGGCTGAAGAGGATTTCCATACGTCCAAGATGCCACAAACGTATTCAGGCCGGGTTCCTGACCGGTACGTTATCGTAATGATATGGGTCCGATTTCCGTGTTCGCCGTGTTGCTCCTGTCCTTTTCCGTCTTCCGCGCCGATGCGCAGCCGGTTTCTCTGCCTCCTCAAGTCGATTCGAGTAAAGATAAGCCAGCTGACAAGGAAGCGCCGCTCCCAGCTGTCGATGCGCATGTCGACCAGAGCATGCAACTCGACGGCAAGGCGCTGCCTTACAAGGTGACCGTGGGCGCGCTTCCCGTCTACGACGTGAACGGCAAGAAATCCGGCGAGGTCGTCTTCACTTCCTACGTCGTCGCCGGCGAGGACCGTCCCGTTACCTTCGCGCTCAACGGCGGACCCGGCGCTGCGTCTGTTTTTCTGAACTTCGGCGCCATCGGCCCGAAGCATGTCGAATTTGGCGAGCCGGGTGACAGCCCCTCCGATCCACCGAAATTGACCGATAATCCCGGCACCTGGCTCGACTTCACCGACTTGGTATTTATCGATCCCATCGGCACCGGATTCAGCCGCTCGCTGGTCACCGCCGGCGACGCTAAGACGCAGTTTTACAGTACCGAAAACGATATTCATTATCTATCGCGCGTCATTTACGACTGGTTGGTGAAGAACGGCCGCTTGAGCTCGCGCAAATATCTGGTGGGGGAAAGCTACGGCGGCTATCGCGGTCCGCGCATCACGCACTACCTGCAAACCCAGCTCGGCGTGGCGATGAACGGCGTGGTGCTGGTCTCGCCCTATCTGAACCCGGCGCTGGTCGAGAATGGCGACGTGTCTCCGATTCCCTGGCTGCTGACGCTTCCTTCGATCGCGGCGGCGCATCTCGAACGCGAGCACAAATTGACGGCGGAATCCATGGCGCGAGTCATTGCCTATACCCGCGGCGAATACGCCACCGACCTTTTGAAAGGCCGCTCCGACCCGGAAGCGACTCCGCGCATCGTAAAGCGCGTCACGGAAATGACCGGTCTGGAAGAAGAGTTCGTGCGGCGCTCCGGAGGGCGTCTGGAAATCGGCGCGTACCTGCGCGAAGTGTTCCGCGAGAGCGGCAAAATCGGCAGCGTGTACGATTCGAATGTCACCAGCTACGATCCCTTTCCGTATGCGCCGGAGCAGCGCACCAACGATCCGTTGCTCGAAAGTATGATCGCGCCCACCACGTCGGCGATGGTCGATTTTGTGACGCGCATTGTCGGCTGGAAAACCGATGCGCGCTATAACACGCTGAGCTACGACGTCAACAATCAGTGGGATCGCGACAGCCGCGGCCTGCGATCCGGCGCCGTCCCCGACCTGCGCCAGGCAGTCGCCGCCGATCCGAAACTACGCGTCTTAATAGCGCACGGATGGAACGATCTATCCTGTCCCTTCATGGGTTCGCTGCTGACGGTAGACCAGATGCCGGTGATGGGCGATTCTTCGCGTGTTTCCGTCCGCGAATACTCGGGCGGACACATGTTTTATAGCCGTCCGGGGAGTCAGGCCGCACTGCGCAAGGACGTGCGGGAGATGTTCGCGAAACACTAGACGAGCTTCGAATTTCCTGTTGCATGTAGCGGCCCACTCGGCTATCCTGCTAAGAAGGGGAAATTGTTCATGAAAAAAGTCCTGCTTGTGTGCGCGACGTTAGGCCTTGGCGCTGCTGGCTTGCGAGCCGACATCGTTCAGAACGGAACCTTCACTAACATCACGAATCCGGGCACGCAGAATTTTTTTGCCGGCCTTTACACCGGTTACACTTTGGCGAGCTGGACACCGGCAACGAATGGGAGTGCGCCTTATTTGGCTGCCTTGCTGTACGCCCCCGGGACGACTATACAGGGTACGGTGGGCAATGCAGTAATACTAAACTCGGACGGGGTTTCTACCGTTACTCTTTCTCAAACTATGAACACGGTGGTGGGTCAAAAGTACACGATCGATTTTTCGCTGACAGCAGAGAGTGCTCTGCTGGGCGACGGCTCCTACACGGGCTATCCGAACCCCGTCCCGACCGCTGCAGCCTCCGAGGTTCAAGTAACCGTGGCTAACTCCGGCTCTCTCAGCTTCATTACCCAAGGGCTCCGACAGCAGTCGGTTGCCGGCTGGAACTCCGAGTCCATCACGTTCACGGCCCAAAGCACCTCGACTGTCCTTACTTTTCAGGATGTAACGCCTCAAGCTGGTGCTGCGTACAGCCCGGCAATCAGCGATATTTACGCGACCCCGGAGCCGGCCTTCTACGGAGCCTTGGCGGTGGGTCTCGCGGGTCTCGCTTTCGCTGTCATTCGCCGGAATTCGGCTGCGAAGAGCTAGGCTCCTGTTTTCTGCAGTTCCCTGACTAATCCCGAAGTGGGGCGTCCGCCCCACCCCCTCCTCTACCTTTTTGAAACGTGATCGCCTCCGGCGTTCTGCCTGAGTTTGCGTCGATGTATACTAAGCGAATCTACTGACTGCAATCTAAGGTCTTCTATCGATGAAAAAATTTACGCTCAACCGCTGGGCATCCTATTTTGCCGGACTATTCGCGTTAGCAGGCTCGATGGCTCCCTTGCATGCGGCCACGGCCGCGTGCACCTCGACGGGGCTGTCGTTTACAACCATGAACACGGACGGCGGCTGTTACACGACCGATCAACTGTTTTCCAACTTCGCCATTTCGACTGGGACCGGTTCGGACGGCCACTATCCCGCGGGGACCGGCGAAGTTGATATGCAGAGCACGGGCGGAGGATACATGGGCGGTAGCGCCATCAACCAGATTAACGAAAATTTTGTCCCCGCGGGCGCCACTGCGTTTGAGGAAACC
>Ga0302325_10020045_pt1 | contig 14034 bp, 9 predicted proteins | sample Palsa_T0_2_FD_201948 | JGI IMG/M metagenome (GOLD analysis project Ga0302325, IMG submission 201948) | Peat permafrost microbial communities from Stordalen Mire near Abisko, Sweden - Palsa_T0_2 | ecosystem: Environmental > Terrestrial > Soil > Palsa > Peat permafrost | place: Sweden: Abisko... | reverse complement strand
AAGGCGCGGCTGCGGGCCGGTGAGCGGGTTCTGAAACTCGAAGACAAATTGAGCCACGACGCGCTGCACGACCCGCTAACCAACCTGCCGAACCGGCAATTCTTTTTAGACCGTTTGTCCAGCTGTGTGCGGCGGGGAATGCGTCACCCGGACTATAAATTCGCGGTGCTGTTCGTGGACATGGACGACTTCACGGTGGTGAACAACAGTCTGGGCGACGCCGCCGGCGACCGGCTGATCGCGAAGATCGCGGAACTGCTGGTGGGCTGCATCCGCCAGGAAGATACGGTATCGCGTTCGCCGTTTGCGCTGGATGGCGCAGAGTCGGCAGACGGCGAAGGCGTGCTGGCAAGATTGGGAGGGGACAAATTTACCATCCTGCTGGACTTCATCCGCGACGCCAGCGACGGAATCCGCGTGGCCGAACGAATTCAGCAGAACATGCGCGCTCCCATCGTGATCGATGGACAAGAGGTATTTACCACCGCCAGCATCGGCATCGCCTTCAGCGTCACGGGCTACAGCGCGGAAGATATCCTGGGCGATGCGCACACGGCGATGTCCCGGGCAAAAGCGCTGGGCAAGGCGCGGTACGAAGTGTGCAATCCCATGATGCACGCGGTTGCGGCCAAGCGCTTTGGCCTGGAGGCCGATCTCCGGCGGGCGATGGAACGCGGGGAATTTCGCGTCGATTACCAGCCCATCGTTTCCATGGGGGATTGCCGCATCGCCGGTTTCGAGGCCCTGCTGCGCTGGCAGCGGCCGGAATACGGGACGGTCATGCCGATGGAATTCATCTCCGTGGCGGAAGACACCGGCCTGATTCTTACCATCGGGAAATGGGTGTTGCGCGAGGGCTGCCGCCAGATGTGCGCATGGAACCTGCAATTTCCATGCGATCCGCCGAGGACCGTGGCTGTAAATATTTCCGCCCGGGAGTTCGATCAGAACGATATGGTCGCTGGAATCGAGGAAATTGTGCGGGAATCCGGCCTGGCGCCGCAGTATTTGAAATTGGAACTCACCGAGAGCGTGACCATGCGCGACGAGGAACGCGCCATCCGCATTTTCCGGGACCTGCAAAGTCTGGGCGTGCGCTTGTGCATCGACGACTTTGGCACGGGCTATTCGTCCTTGAGCTATTTGCGGCGTTTTGGGCTGGACGTCCTGAAAATCGATCGCTCTTTCGTTTCCGAAATGACCAAGAACAGCGAAGGCCGGGAAATCGTTAAGGCCCTGATGAGCCTGGGAAACGGTTTGCGGATGGAGGTCATCGCCGAAGGTGTGGAGACGGCCGAGCAGGCGAGCCTGCTGAAATCGCTTCTGTGCGGATATGCGCAAGGCAACTTCTATTCCAAGCCGCTCCAGCAGCAGGAGGTGGCGCAAGCCCTGCTGGGGTGGGGCGCAAACGCTTACTCGCCGCCGCAGCAGGCCATGAAACGCCTGGTTTCCGCCGAGGCGCAACGATGATCCGGTCCGCGACGATTCGGAAGGTGCAACTGGCGCTGGGATCGGCCATTTTGGCCCTGCTGCTGGTGGGCGCGGTCTCCTATCGCGCCATCGCCGCTGAAGACGAAAGCGGCCGTTGGGTGCAACACACCTACGAGGTCCTCAATCACCTGCAGGTTTTGCTCTTCGCTACGCAGAGCGTTGAATCGAACGCCCACGGGTTTGCCCTAAGCGGCAAGGAGACCTTTCGCGAACGTTTCCAGGCCGACGTGGCAAACGTAAAACAGGAGGAAACCACGGTCCACGATTTGACCGTGGACAATCCTGTGCAACAGAAGCGAATGCCGGCTCTCGAAACGCTGTCAGCGCAGCAAATTGAGGCCGCGGAGGTGACCATAGGCCTGCCCCGGAGTAAGGATTTGCAGGCCGCCGCGGATGCCCTGCAGGTCGAACGGGAACAGCAGGTCACGGCGAATCTTCAGGACCTGGTCGGGCAGATGCGCGACGAAGAGTTGCGGTTGCTGACGCTGCGCAAGGCGGAAGTCAAGCTCCGCCAGCACCAGAGCGAAACCGTTCTGATCATCGGAACGCTCCTAGGTCTGCTCATCGCGGCGGTCGCCGGTTGGAGCGCGCAGCGCGCCCTTACCGAACGGGAGCTTGCGGCGGAATCCGTGCGCGAGAGCGAGGAAGGTTTCCGCGCGCTGGCGAACAACATTCCGCAGTTGGCATGGATGGCCGATGAGAAGGGCTACATCTTCTGGTACAACGACCGATGGTTCGATTATACCGGCACGACTCTGGAGGAGATGCAAGGGTGGGGCTGGGAAAAGGTGCACGACCCGGACCAAGTACAGCGAGTGGTGGACAAGATTACGAAGTGTTTCCAGAGCGGGGAGGTGTGGGAAGACACGTTTCCCCTGCGCGGCCGGGACGGCAACTATCGGCAGTTCCTCTCCCGGGCCGTTCCGATACGCGATCCGCAGGGAAAGGTCTTGCGCTGGTTCGGCACCAACACCGACATCAGCGAGAGCAAGGAGTCGGGGGCCAAGTACCGTGGGCTGCTGGAAGCGGCGCCGGACGCGATGGGGGTGGTCAACCAGGAGGGAGACATTGTTCTGCTGAACGTACAGGCGGAGAAACAGTTTGGGTACAGCCGCGATGAACTTGTGGGGCAGAAGGTGAAGAACATCATTCCCCAGGGCTTCGCGGAGCGGCTGATCGCCGACGGGACGCGCACAGCGGCGGAGGCGCTGGCGCAACAGATCGGGACGGGGATCGAACTGAATGGGAGGCGCAGGGACGGCAGCGAGTTTCCGATCGAGATCATGCTGAGCCCGCTGGAGAGCGCGGAGGGGATCCTGGTGACGGCGGCGATCCGGGACATCAGCGTACGCAAGGGCGCGGAGAAGCATCTGGCGCAGATGGAGGGCCAGTACCGTGGGCTGCTGGAAGCAGCGCCGGACGCGATGGTGGTGGTGGACCAGGCAGGAGACATTGTTCTGCTGAACGTGCAGGCGGAGAAACAGTTTGGTTACCTCCGGGATGAGCTGGTGGGGCAGAAGGTGAAGAACATCATTCCCCAGGGCTTCGCGGAGCGGCTGATCGCCGACGGGACGCGCACAGCGGCGGAGGCGCTGGCGCAGCAGATCGGGACAGGGATTGAGCTGTCGGGGCGGCGCAGGGACGGCAGCGAGTTTCCGATCGAGATCATGTTGAGCCCGCTGGAGAGCGCGGAGGGGATCCTGGTGACGGCGGCGATCCGGGACATCAGCGTACGCAAGGGCGCGGAGAAGCATCTGGCGCAGATGGAGGGGCGGTACCGCGGGCTGCTGGAAGCGGCGCCGGACGCGATGGTGGTGGTGAACCAGGCGGGAAATATTGTTCTGCTGAACGTGCAAGCGGAGATCCAGTTTGGGTACCGCCGCCATGAACTGGTGGGGCAGAAGGTAAAGAACATTATTCCCGAGGGCTTCGCGGAACGGTTGGTAGCGGACGCTCTTCGGACGACGGAAGACGCGCTGCTGCAACAGATTGGGACGGGGATCGAGTTGAATGGACGGCACAAGAACGGGGCGCAGTTTCCCATCGAGATCATGCTGAGCCCGCTGGAGAGCACGGAGGGGATCCTGGTGACGGCGGCGATTCGAGACATCTCCAATCGAAAGAAGGCCGAAGCGAATCTTTTGCAGAAGGTGGAGGAATTGAACCGCTCGAACGTGGAATTGGGACAATTTGCCTATATCGCCTCGCACGATCTGCAGGAGCCGCTGCGGATGGTGGCGAGTTACACGCAGCTGCTAGCGCGGCGGTATAAGGGAAGGCTGGACGCGGATGCGGATGATTTCATCTCTTTCGCGGTGGACGGGGCCAGCCGCATGCAGAGGTTGATCCAGGATCTGCTGGCCTTTTCACGCGTGGGGACCAAAGGGCAGGAACTGCTGGATACCTCCAGTGAGGAGGCCTTCCAGCAGGCGCTGATCAATCTGCGAGGCGCCATGGGCGACAGCGGCGCGGTGGTGACGCATGATGCGCTTCCGGCGGTGAAGGCGGACGAGACACAACTGGTGCAGTTGTTTCAGAACCTGGTTGGCAACGGCATCAAATATCAAAACCCCGGAATTCCCCGGGTGCACGTGTCCGCCGTCAAGAATGGCGGGGAGAAATGGATCTTTTCGGTGAAAGACAACGGATTAGGAATTGATCCGCAATACTTCGAGAGAATATTCGGAATGTTCCAGCGGCTGCACAAACGCGAAGAGTTCGCCGGCACGGGAATCGGACTGGCCATCTGCAAGAAGATCGTCGAGCGGCATGGAGGCAACATCTCGGTCGCGTCGGAACCCGGGCAAGGCGCCACGTTCAGCTTCACCTTGTCGGGAATTGGTAGGGAGTCATGAAAAGGATTGGAGAAGACGGTATGCCCATTCAGGTTCTCTTGGTGGAAGACAGTCCCGGCGATGTGCGGCTGACGAAGGAAGCCTTCCGCGACGCCAATCAATCGATACGTTTGCACGTGGCGCCCGATGGGGTAGAGGCGATGGCTTTTCTGAGGCACGAGGGAGCTCACACACAAGCGCCGCGGCCGGATCTTATCCTGTTGGATCTGAACCTCCCGAAAATGGATGGCCGGGAGGTTCTGGCGCACATCAAGGAAGATGAAGGCTTGAAAACGATCCCGACCGTCATCCTAACCACTTCCGATGCGGAAGCCGATATCGTGAAAAGCTATCAACTGCAGGCGAATTGTTACCTGACCAAGCCGGTGCAGTTGGACGCCTTCGAGGCCCTGGTGAAGAGCGTTAACGATTTCTGGCTGACCAAGGCCAAGCTGCCGCAGCAAAGGCAAAGCGGATGACCGAACGGCCGATCAAGATGCTGCTCCTGGTGGAAGATAACCCGGGGGACGCCCGTTTGCTTCGTGAGATGTTCGGTGAGCAGACCGCGCACAATATCAGGTTGACGCATGTGCAAAGCATGAGCGAGGCTGAGAGGCACCTCGCGGAAAATCCTGTTGACCTAATTTTGCTCGACTTGGGCCTGCCGGATGCGCAAGGGTTGCCAGCGATACGGCGGGCCCGCGCGGCCGCGCCCAAGGTACCCCTAGTGGTGTTGACGGGAATGGACGATGAGTCCCTGGCGGCACAGGCCCTGCAAGACGGCGCGCAAGACTACCTGATTAAGGGCCAGATCGAGTCGCGCGGGCTCCTGCGAGCCATGCGCTATGCCGTGGAGCGCAAGAACATGGAAGACGCGCTGTTCGCGGAAAAAGAACGCGCCCAGGTCACACTCGATTGCATCGGCGACGCCGTGGCCTGCACGGACGCACTGGGAAATGTCAGCTTCCTCAATCTGGTCGCGGAAAAAATGACCGGCTGGTTGTGTGTGGAGGCGGCCGGACGTCCCATCGGCGAAGTCCTGCGAATCGTGGACGCCACTACCCGGGAAACGATCCCCAATTCCATGGAGATGGGAGCTGCGCAGAACCGTCCGCTGCATCTACCCGTCAACTGTGTGCTCGTGCGGCGCGACGGATTTGAAACTCCCATTGAAGACTGCGCGGCCCCCATCCATGACCGCGAGGGGCGGCCGAGCGGGGCGGTGACCGTCTTCCACGACGTCAGCGCCGCGCGGGCCCTGGCTAGCGTGGCCCAGGAGATGGCCCTGCAGATGACCCATTCGGCCGAGCACGACTTTCTGACGGGGTTGCCCAATCGAATGCTCTTTAGCGACCGGGTGAACCAGGCGATCACGCTGGCGCCGCGTCACTTAAAAAAAGTAGTGGTGCTGTTTTTGGATTTGGACGGCTTCAAGCACATCAACGACTCCCTGGGACATCCGTTCGGCGACAAGCTTCTGCAATCCATTGCCAAGCGACTGGTGAGTTGCGTGCGCGGGGCGGACACGGTCAGCCGGCAGGGAGGCGATGAATTCGTGGTTTTGCTTTCGGAAGTGGAACAACCGGAAAATGCCGCGATCACGGCGAGAAGAATGCTGCGGGCGGTGGCGGAGCTGCATAGCATCGAACAGCACGATCTGCACGTCACCACCAGCATTGGCGTGAGCGTGTATCCCGACGATGGCCTGGATGCCGAGACGCTGATCAAGAACGCGGACACGGCGATGTACCAGGCCAAGGAAAATGGCCGGCAGGGCTACCAGTTTTTCAAGCCAGCGATGAACGTGCGCGCCGTGAAGCGGCAATCCATCGAGGAAAATCTGCGCTTCGCCCTGGAACGGCACGAATTCTCGCTGCATTACCAGCCGAAGATCGACTTGAAGACCAACGAAATCACCGGCGCGGAAGCCCTGTTGCGCTGGACGCATCCGGTTCGCGGGCCGGTATCGCCGGCGGAATTTATTGGCGTTGCGGAAGACTGCGGGCTGATTCTTCCGATCGGCAACTGGGTGCTTCATGAAGCATGCAAGCAAGCGCGCGCGTGGGCGGATGACGGCTTGCCCATGGGCACGATGGCCGTGAATATCTCCGCGATGGAGTTCCGCAACGACGCTTTCCTGGAAGGGGTATTCGCAGCCATCCGCGAATCGGGTCTGGATCCAGGATCCCTGGAGCTGGAACTAACGGAAAGCGTTTTGATGAGGCACGTGGGGTCCACCGAAGCCATTCTCAAAACGCTGCGGGCCAGAGGCGTGCAGTTGGCGGTGGACGACTTCGGCACGGGTTACTCGAGCCTGAGCTATCTGAGAAGGTTTCCGATCGACGCGCTCAAGATCGACCAGTCGTTCGTCCGCCAGATCAGTACCGCTCCCGACGCCACCACGATCGTGACGGCGGTGATCAGCATGGGCCGAAGCCTGAACCTGCGGGTGATTGCCGAAGGCGTGGAAGCGGAACCAGAGCTGACTTTTCTTCGCGATCATCAATGCGACGAGGCCCAAGGATACTATTTCAGCCGGCCCGTGCCGCCCGAGCAGTACGCGGAGTTGCTCAAAAAAGGGGCGGGAGAATCCGTGGGTCTCGGGCGCCAGTAGATGGTTTCCCCGCCGGGGCCGGCGGGAATGTTTGTCCGCGCAAGCGGGAGCTTCGGACGCAAGCCGTACTTGCAGCGCGTCCAATCAAGATGTGAGCGGGCGCATACGAGTCGACGCGCCCGCGGAGGCCGGTGATGGCAGAATCAAAGATAAAGGTGAAGGTTGAAGATCGGAATCCCGTGGATCACACGGAGCAACGCAGCTATCCGCGTTATCCACTTTCCACCAGCGCGGAGGTAATCGATCGTGGCGGGAATGTACGAATCACGGGACGGACCTGCGATATTGCCAAAAAGGGTTGTTATGTCGACACCATCAGCCCGTTTGCGCCAAAGTCCACCGTGGCCCTGAAAATTACCAGGGACTGCCAATCCTTCGAGACCGAGGCCACGGTTGTGTATTCGCAGGTCGGGATGGGCATGGGTCTGTCGTTCACGACGACCGAGTCCGAGCAACTGCGCATGCTGGAAAGCTGGCTGAGCGAGCTGAGCGGTGAAGAGCCGCGCGCAACGGAGGCGCGCGCCCCCATACTGCAATTCGAAGTCAACAGGGAGGTAACGCAAGTTGTGGATCAGGAGTCCCGCGACGTTCTCAGCGAGTTAATACTTGTCCTGAGCCGCAAGGGGGTGGTCACGGGGCGCGAAGGGAACGCCATTTTGCAGAGGCTTTTCAAAAAGACGGAGACACCAAATCGATAATTAGGACGCTCCCAGCGGGAGTTACTTGGTTGACCTTTACGGGCTCGTAATAGATACTCCAGAATCTATGGGTTCTTTCGATTCGGCACCCAGCACTTTGCTCGATTTGCTGAACTCCGCACCCGCCTCCCAAATTGCAATTATTGCGCCGGAGCAAAATGTCCGGCTGACGTACGGCCAACTGAAAGACCAGGTGCAAGCCGTTGCCGAAGCTCTGGCCGGCTCCGGCATTGGCCGCGGCGATCGCGTGGGGATCGCGCTTCCCAACGGTCTGCCGGTGATTGTGTCGTTCCTGGCCGCATCCATGGCGGCTATCGCGGCGCCGCTGAACCCCGCCTACAAGACGGACGAATTCCGCTTTTATCTGGAAGACACCAACGCGAATGTGCTTCTGCTTCCATCCAGCGGAGCGGAGGAAGCCCGGCGCGCGGCCGGGGATCGCGTAAAAGTCGTGGCCGTGGAGATGGACGCGGCGGGGACCGTGAGCCTGTCGGGCATGAACGGGCGGCAATCTTTCCGCGCGCCGTGCGTGGACGACGTGGCGCTGATTCTGCACACCAGCGGCAGCACGGGGCGGCCCAAGCGCGTGCCGCTTTCGCATGCCAACCTATCGATCTCGGCGAGGAACGTGGCGCGCAGCTACGCGTTGAGGCCCGACGATGTGTCGTTATGCGTGATGCCGCTGTTCCATGTGCACGGCCTGGTGGCTTCCACGCTGGCGACGCTGGCCACCGGCGGGACGGTAGTGGTGCCGGGCAAGTTCAATCCGCTCTCGTTCTGGCGCGTCGCGCAGGGATGCGGCGCCACGTGGTACTCGGCCGTGCCTACCTTGCACCAGTTGCTGCTGGCGCGCGCGGGATCGGGCTCGGCCAGGCCCGCGGGCGCGGGTAAATTGCGCTTCATCCGGTCGTGCAGCGCGTCGCTTCCGCCGCAGATGATGCACGATCTGGAAGCGGCGTTCGGAGCGCCGGTGCTGGAGGCTTATGGGATGACCGAGGCGGCCCACCAGATGGCGTCCAACCCGCTGCCGCCGGCCGCGCGCAAAGCGGGATCCGTCGGACAGGGAACCGACGTGCGGATCGCGATCATGGACGACCAGGGACGAGCGCTTGCGCCGGGCGAGCGCGGCGAAGTGGTCATTCAGGGGCCGAACGTTATTCGCGGCTACGAGAACAATCCCGAGGCCAACGCGACTTCTTTCATTGACGGATGGTTCCGCACCGGCGACCAGGGCTATCTCGATCCCGAGGGGTACCTGGTGCTGGTGGGGCGTCTCAAGGAGTTGATCAACCGCGGCGGAGAGAAAATTTCGCCGCGGGAGATCGATGAGATATTGCTGGCCCATCCGGCGGTGGCGGAGGCGGTGTGCTTCGGCGTTCCCCATCCCATGTGGGGCGAAGAAGTAGCGGCGGCGGTGGTTCTGCGCGAGGCCGCGAGCGAGGCTGAGTTACTGGCGCATTGCCGCGAGCGCCTGGCAGAGTACAAACGTCCGAAGCAGATTCACATCACCGAGGCCATTCCTCGCACGGCGACGGGCAAGATTCAGCGGCGGGTGGTCGCACAAGTTTTCCTCGAGAAAATCTCGTGAAAATTGTCATCGCCGGGGCCGGCGCGATCGGGGGCTACATCGGGGCGCGACTGACTCGCGCGGGGGCCGACGTTACGCTCTTCGCGCGCGGCGCGCATATGCGCGCGATGCGCGAGCGCGGACTCCAGGTGATCAGCCCGGACGGCAATTTCCATGTGAAGCCACGAATCGCGGAAGATCTTTCCTCGATCGGGACGGCGGATGTGGTTGTTCTGGGCGTCAAGGCCTACAGTCTGCCGGAGCTGGCCCCGCAGTTGCACGTGTTGTTCGGCCGCGATACGACGGTGGTGAGCACGCAGAACGGGATTCCCTGGTGGTATTTCCAGGGGCTGGGCGGCGAGTTGGACGGGCTTCGCCTGGAGCGCAGCGATCCATGCGGCGTGGTGTCGTCGGCCATCGAACCGCAGCGCATTTTGGGCTCGCTGGCCTATTTCGCGGCGGACATCGCGGAACCCGGCGTGATCCACCACACGGCGGGGAATCGCATCACCCTGGGAGAGCCGGACGGGAGCCGCTCCGAGCGTTCTCGAAAAATCTCCGAAGCGCTGATCGCCGCGGGATTTCGCACTCCGATCACCACGCGCATTCGTCATGAGATTTGGGTGAAGCTGATGGGCAACGTGGCGTTCAATCCGATCAGCGTGCTGACCGGAGGAACTCTGGAGGAGATGGTGCGTCATCCCAGTATTTCGCGGCTGGTGCGGGACGTGATGATGGAGACCGAAGCGGTGGCGGCGAAGCTGGGCATGGAGTTGCCCGTCACGATCGAGCAGCGCATGGCCGGCGCGGAAAAGGTGGGCGCGCACAAGACCTCAATGCTCCAGGATTATGAAACGGGGCGGCCGATGGAGGTCGAGGCGGTGGTTGGCGCGGTGGTCGAATTGGGAGAGCTGCTGAATGTGGCGATGCCGGCCACGCGCGCGGTGTTTGCGTGCGCCAAGTTTCTGGACGATCGCCGGATGGCCCGCGCGGCGCCGCGAGCCGAAGAGAAGGTAAGGTGAGAATCAACAATCGATGGTTTCAGAGCTGATCGCCGCCATGATCGCATTCAGTCTGCGGAGCGCCGCGCCCACCAGCGTGCCATGGTGGCGGCGCCGGAAACGGCGGCGTAGCGCAAGCTCTGGCAGCGCAAATTGCGCAACGCGTCGCCCATTCCGGAAGACCGGTTCGCGCGCTAGAGTGCCATCCGATTGGGAAATACGTAGTAGAAGAGAAGTGCGATCAGAATCAAGTAGCCGAGAACGACAAGGGTCCAACCCATGTTGTGCCGAATCACCTGGCCTTCGCTGCGTACGAATTTGCTGGTTGAAACGCCGACGCTGGCTGTCTGGGGGGCGATCGGCTTTCCCACCTCCGCTCCCACCGAGTTGAGCGACGGCAGCAGCAGGACGGGCAGATGCAATAGCCTGCCGGTGACCGCCTGAACGGGGCCGAACATGGCGTTGGTGGCCGTGTTGCTGCCGGAAAGGGCCACGCCGATCCAACCAAGAACAGGCGCCAGGACAACGAAAAGAACGCCGATTTTCGAGAGTTCATAGGCCAGCGAGTTGGCCATTCCGGTGTAAACAAAAATGTAGGCCAGGCCGAAAATGAATGCAGCGACCAGCAGGGCACCCCACATTTGCCGAAACGTTCGAGAGAACACCTGCTTAAGGATCCGGCCATTCGGACGCAGGATGGCGAGGATCACCAGCCAGGCGCCCATGATGGAGGTTCCCGCACCGAGCGGGGTAAAGTTAAAAACGGAGGAGAGCGCATTCTGCGTCACCGAAGATTTGGCGCTGACCGTCAGACGAAACCAGCTCATTAACGGTAAGTGCGACCACGGGCCGGTCCAGGCGACTGTAACAAGGATCAGGACGATGTAAGGTAGCCAGGCGGAAAAGGCCTCGCGCGCCGATCCCATCTCGGGGGAAACTGAGGCCAGTGGGGCCGATGCAAGAGGCAGGCCGCCGAATCCGCGAATGGTCTTGGGACGCCACACCTTGACGAATAGGAAGAGCATCCAGAAGGAAACCAGCGCTCCACTCAGATCCGGAAGATAGGGCCCGAAATAATGAGCGACCGGCCACTGGCCTGCAATGTAGGAAAGAGATCCGACAACGGCCAAAGGCCAAGCCTCCACAAGCCCTTCCCAGCCGCTGACCAGGTAGATCAGCACCCAGGGCGGCAGCAGCGCCAGGATGGCGACAATGTTGCCCACCGAGCCGGACAAGGCCATCAGTGGCAGTCCGGTCACCGCGGCGAGGCCAAGGATGGGAGCCCCCAGCGCGCCATAGGAGACCGGCGCATTGTTCGCCAGCGCCGCAACGCGAATGGCGTCAAGGTCGGCAATTCCCAGCCCAACCAGAATGGGAACTACGACCGCCCACGGATATCCGAAGCCGACCAACCCCTCCAGGAGAGCGCCAAAGGCCCAGGCGAGCATGATGGTTTGAATTCGAATATCAACCGTGGCATGGTGAATCATCCAGTTCTTAAAGCGTTGAAAATCGCCGGTGAACACCAGCGTATTAAAGACGATGAAGCCCCAGAAGGTAATCCAGTCGATGACCCAGATCCCCGTCAGGGCGCCGTACAGATAGGATTTCATCGTATTCGCCAGGGGCGCGTGCCAGACCAAGACGCCCAGAGGGACGGTTATGACGCCCGCGAGCAATGAGGCGAGCCAGGCAGTCATCCGAAGAGCGGCAAGCATGAGCAGCAGGGCGATCAGCGGGACCAAAGCAATCAAGACGGTAACCCACAGGTTGCCGGCCGGGTCGAGCGTCTGCTGAAACATTGCGCCGGTCCTTTCACGTGCTGAATCGGGTCGCGTGCTGAATCGGGTCGCGCTATCTTCACTTCCGAGAGGCCTTGGGTGCCCAAGAAGCAGCGATGCCGAACTCCGTAACACACACCAACGTCAAGGAAACGGACGGACGACAGGAATCCGGGGCACCATGGGAACATATCTGGGCATTCGAACGCAAAGCCATCCGTACCGATCGCTAACAGGGAGAGCGGCGGCCACCCGACATTGTCAGATGAGCGCGACCCGGTCAGGCGGATGGCTTCTCACGACTGAGGGCATAGAGGATCAATTCGACGCGGGTGGAAACACCCAATTTCTCAAATATCCGGTAGACATAGTTTCTGATCGAGTGTTCCGTAACTTGCAGCCGCAGCGCAATGTCACGGTTTTTCATTCCGTCAACCACGAGCCCGACAACGTCCTCCTCCCGGCGTGTCAATAATGGCGTTCCATCAGGACCGCAGAATTGATGCGGCTTGGCATGATGACCCAGCGCGCACAAGAGATGCTCAAGGTCTTCGTTGGCGGCCCAAATTTGTCCCTCATGGACGGACCGAATGCACTTGGAGAGGGCTTTGGAGGAATGCGACCGGTAGAAAACGCCGCGCGCGCCGTCACGAAAAGCCCGCACCACGCGATCGGGAGTGGAAGATTTCAGGAGCATTACAGGGGCTGTGTCGGGATGGGAATTGCGCAACTTTCGAAGGACTTCAAATCCAGCTTGCGGGCCATCCTGAAGCTCTTCGCTGATGAGAGCCACATGGGGATTGGAGCCTCCCAAGCGGGACAGGATATTCTGAGTGGTGCCCGTCAGGGTCTGGATCAGGAAACCGTTTCTGCCACGACTAAATAAATTTGTTAGTAACTCAGCAGTCATATTATCCGGGGCCAGGATGTCGACACGCAGGACCGTTCTTGCCCGATGCGGCGAGAGGGATCGTGTCATTGGGGTGCCTCCAGTGGTTCAGAATCTCACTTTGAGGACCCGAGACGAAGGCCCCGGCGCTATTCCTAAATATGTACTCCGTAACGATATGTTAAACAACGCCATGATTGTGAAATAGCACATAATCGTATGGAGCGCAATGACGGAAGCGTCTTTTGGCGGTGGATATTTCGCCTCGCATGGCGCATTGGGGGCCGGGAGGGTTGACCCCGGAGGTGAGGCGGGGGCGCCCTCGCCGGAGGCGGCTTTTCCACCTCAAATGAGTGACATTACCCAATCGATAATGGTGCAAGTAGTGTCATCTTCCATCCCGGCGTAAGAGAGACTTAAAGCCTCTTGCGGTGGTTTCTCGACACTCCTAGAGTCTGCGGACCTCCCGGTGTCTCACTTTGGCACTGGCAGCTATGGAGGCAGGCCCATTTTGAATTCAGTTGAGCGGAGAAGAGACACTCGCTACGTCATGAGAATTCCAGTGGTATTCCGTTGGAGGAGTTCACGGAGCGATAGCGCCCGCGGGGAAGGCGTGACGCGGGACATGAGCATTTCAGGCGCATATATTGTGACATCGAGGTGTCCGCCCGCGAATAGTATGGTCGAAATTGAAGTAGTTCCTTTCGCACGCCGCAGCATGCCGAGGGGGGTGGTCAAGGCCAAGATGAAGGTTCTACGAATCGAGCCTGGCGACAACATGGAAAACAAGAAATGCTACGGTTTTGCGGCGGCGGGCAAAACGTTTGCGGTGTGCGCGGGGCCATAGGGAACGATCCGGACTCCGGTGGGTTGACGGATCGATTACGGTGCGGTTGGCCTCGTTCCCGAAATGGAACAGGGTATGCACGAAAGTCTTTGGGGGATATCAGCGCAGGTGTTCGGGCCAGATGGGGGAGCTCCTGACTGGGACTGAGAGGGCGAAGCTGTGTCCAACGTGCAGATTGACTTTTGTTCCACGCCGCCGGTGTCTCCGCCAGTTGGTATGCCAAAGGAATCGAACTGGTATGCCATTCACACTGTAGCGAGGCATGAAAAGAGAGTTGCACGCCAGTTAGAGGAAAAGAGAATCGCAACATTC
>Ga0302325_10020043_pt1 | contig 14035 bp, 5 predicted proteins | sample Palsa_T0_2_FD_201948 | JGI IMG/M metagenome (GOLD analysis project Ga0302325, IMG submission 201948) | Peat permafrost microbial communities from Stordalen Mire near Abisko, Sweden - Palsa_T0_2 | ecosystem: Environmental > Terrestrial > Soil > Palsa > Peat permafrost | place: Sweden: Abisko... | reverse complement strand
TGCCACCAGGCGGCCGGTGCGACATCAAGACGCTCGCCACGCAGGCCGGCGTCACCCCGACTGGCTTCTACCCTAAAGACGGCAAGCCCGGCCCCTGGCAGCACCTCGCCGACGAATTCCACCAGCGGCTGGCTGCACTCCGCTCCGATGGCGGCAGTCCGGACCTGCGCGACGCTCAGATCGCCCGCCTCAAGGCAGAAAACCACACTCTCCGGCACCGCCTGGGCGAGCAGGCCGCCGTCATCACAGCTCAAGGAGCCTTCCGGCAGCAGGCCATCTCCCGTCTCACCGCCCAGCACGACGAACTGAGCAGGCTCCGCGACACCCTCGCCCGCTCCCCCCGGGCCACCGGGCTGACCGTTCTGCGGCGTGTGCAGGAGGACACGCAGCCGTGATCTCCGTCACAACGTCCCAAGCTAACGAGACCCGGCGGCCTCCGCGTCGATGCCGCCACGTCGACGCCTGCCTGCCCGCCGACATTAGATAGCGGCAGGCTGGTGGCGATTCTTGCCGAAGCGTCTGTATGCCTGTTGAACATCTGCCTGTACAACTGCGTGAGCGGCAGGCCCTGCCTGCCGCGCTCGCGGAGAACGCCCAGTACCACTTCGGCTTTCTGCATTTCGCGTACCTCATGGTCCTTAACCGTTCGATCGCCTGTGCCCCTTCGCCCTGTGGACCGTCATTAGCGGTCTCCAGATTGGGCGGACGTTACCCCGCCGACTACTGCGGGCACTCCGTCGCCGTAGGACTCGCGTCCCTTAGGCGATCCCATGTTCATCACTGCTGTACGTGTCGAGCGTGACTTAGGCGTCCCGTCCGTCTCCTTGAATGCCCTGACAGGGCATCACGCTGGGGAAACGGCCCGCTAGCTGCGAATTCTCGCGCTAGCGGGCCGTTTCTGCTCTGTCCCAGCGTGTGTCACCTTGTAGCGCTGTAGACCGTTGTGTTGCGATGTCCACGGACGCATAGCGGACGGGCGTCCGTGCCATAAGGACGGTCGGTGCGCACCGTCGGCTCTTTCACGGACGGCCACGGACGGGGGCCGCGACCACGGACGAGCCACGGACAGGATCCGCGGAGGCCGCGTGCCGGCTTGACGTTCACGGCCTGGCTGAGCGGGCCGCCCGCGACGCCCCGCTGGACGATCCACGGGCAGTCGCCGCCCTGCTCGACGCCCTTGCCGAGATGAACGCCGTGGAACTGGCAGCCATCTGCTCTCACGCGATCCGGCGCGCCACGCAGCCCTCACGACCCCTGAATCCGTCGCTGCCCTGCTCGGCGCGCTGCACAGGGCAGGCGCGCGTGAGCAGGTCGCCGCCCTGGCCGCCCGCATTGCCCGGGAAAGCCCCCTCGTCCAGCCCGCACGACAGCCGGGCTGCTCGGCGTCCTGCTGGAATCTGGTGACCAGCGCCATGCCAGGGCGTTTCACCGGAGGCATCCCTCAGCGAACCGCTGGGCATCGTCGCCCTGCTAGACGGAGTCCGCGAAGCCGGGACCGGCGACCTACCAGGCGACGGTGCTGGCGAAGGCGCACGTGACCGCGGCCAACCTGGCCGTGCTGAAGAAGATGCACCTGAACCCGTTCCAGATCAAGGCACTGGGGGTGGCGTACCGTACAGCGCATCAGGTCATCAAGGTCGGTGACGCGTCCAACAGCCTGCCGCTGACCGGCTCGACCAGCCTCGCCCAGACGCTGACCGGCAGGTCGCCGCGGGTACCTCGGGCGCGGGCGTCTCGGCGGCCAACACCGCGGTCAGCGCGAACGTCACCGCGAATTCTGGCGTGCCCGGCGCGGAGACGGTCGGCGTGGTCAACCCCTTCGGCTACAGCAGCCCGAAGGGCACGGCGGTCTCGTTCGCCGTGCAGGCGGTGGACTCCAACCCGGCGCAGACCCTCACCTTCACCGCGACCGGGCTGCCGCCCGGCATCACGATCGCGTCGAACGGCACGATCTCCGGTTCCGGCGCCACCCTCGGGACCTACACGGTGACGGTGACGGCGAAGGATACGGAAGGAGTCTCAGGCACGGCCACCTTCGTGTGGTCCGTCGTGCAGTAACCCCGCGCGCCGCGCGGGTCCGGAATCACCGCCGGGCCCGCGCGGCGCTGTCCCGCGATGCCCGTGTCCGCAATGTAAAATCTTAAGCCCTTTTGCGGAACGGGCCGTGGTTTCACGCGGGTGGTACCAGGCTCGATCACGCGCCGGTACTTTCTGTCAGCTTTTGTGACAAATAAGGTGAAGTATGAGTATTGACAGATCTTAGTGGACGGAAGAAGATCCGATCAACCCAAAGTATCTCATTTATACTCGTAGATGCTCAAATTAGCCCCTTGATAACTGTGCAGCGATGAGCGGATATGCGGCAGGCTGGTGCCTTATACGAGCATGGAAGGCTGGGCGAAGATGAGGTCCAAGGGTTTCGCGCGGGTGGCGGTCGGCACCGCCGTGGCGCTGTGCGCCTCGGTGTTCGCCGCGATGCCCGCTCAGGCTGCCCCCGGTGACACGGCTCGGGCCGCCCAAGCCCAGGCTCCCGTCCCCGTGGCGCTCACGCCTACGGGCGGGGATTTCGTGGTCACCATGCCGTACAGCGGCGTAAGCCAGGCCACCGCGACCACGCTGGTGACCACGACCCTCCCGCAGGAGCTCGGCCTGTCGGCTAGCCCCACCCTGAGCTCCGAACTGACGGCCGCGTACCAGACCACCGAGGGGCCCCTCGCGGCCGCCGGGGTGACAACCTCGGCGCCGCTCTCCTTTAGTACCGGCGGCTCGGTCACGGTGTCGGCGACCTCGGTGTCGGTGGACGTGCCCGCCGCCGTCCTCTCCCCTAATGACCCGGCGAACCCGGCCGGCGAGGCGGCTGCCACCGCCGCCCAGGGCGTCAACTGGGCGACCATCGCCGTCTCGTTTATCGCCTGCGTGGCCTACAACTCGCTCGCCTACGGGCTCAAGGACCCCAAGGACTTCACCGCGAACCAGGCTATTTACTGCACCGGCTTTGCCACCGCGGCCGGGGCGGCGAACACGGCTGCCCTGATTGACAGCTGGTTCGGCACGCAGATCGCCCCCAACATGTGGGCGCAGATCCTCGTCAACGTCATCGCCACCGGGCTCATCGGCGGCGCGGCGGTAGCCTACGCTACTCCGTGGTTTATCCAGCTCGGCATCTGGCTGGGGCAAGGCATGGGAACCGCCGCCAAGAGCGCGTGGACCGCTCTGGCACCGTGGATCCCGTCCTGGAGCACGGTGGTGACCACCCTGGGGAAGATCGTCGGGCTGATGGGCTCGCTCGTAGCCGCGGTGTGGAACCCTGTCGCGGTGGCTCTCCATCTCCCGACCATGACAGCCGCGGGTCCCGTCATGGACACTTCGTTCGGCAGCCCCAAGTACCAGTGCATGGACGCCTACGGCGCACAGCCGTACGCGTATGAAGGCGAGCCTGTGGCGATCAATCTCTGTAACAGCACCGCGGAGCAGTCCTGGACCCAATGGTCGAACGGCGAATTGACGAACGATGGCCTCTGCCTGGATATCACCGGTGCCTCATGGTCGTCGAAGTCGCCGCTGGAAATGTATGAGTGCAACGGCCAGTGGAACCAGGTGTGGAACCAGGCGTGGACCTTCTGGCGCCCGCTGATCGTCAACGATGTGACTGACAGGGGCGTAGACGATGATCCTGGTGGTTACTCTCGGTACTGTGTAGATGACCCGAACTTTAACACCGATCCAGGCACCCAGTTGCAGGACGCGTGGTGCAGCGGCAGTATCGCGCAGCGATGGCTGATGCCGGGGAATACGTCGGGAACCGGCACGTATCCCACCGTGACGGATTACGGCCCGGTCGGCTCGGCCGTGTCCGGTGAGTGCATGGACGCCTACGGGTCAAGCGACGGCGCGTCCCCGGGCCAGATCGCGGCGATCAACGCCTGCAACGGCAACCTGGCCCAAGACTGGATCGTCTGGTCCGATGACACGGTTCAGGCCTGGGGCCTGTGCCTGGATGCCAGCGGCGCCCAGGCCGGCGCCCTGGCGGAGCTTGAGGACTGCGACGGCGCCGCCAGCCAGGTGTGGACCCCGCAGTCCAACGGGTCGCTGGTGAACAGCGCGTCCGGGCTATGCCTGGAGGACCCGGGCGCCACCACGACCGCCGGCGCCCAACTTGACCTCCATAGCTGCAGCGGCGCGGCCGACCAGCGATGGACGTTGCCTCCCGCCCCGCCGGATGAGAACCCGCCGCTGCCGGCGAACGCGTCAGTGTGCGACCTGTATGCCAATGACGGCACGCCCTGCGTGGCGGCTTACAGCATGGACCGGGCGCTGTACGCCAGCTATGACGGGCCGCTATACCAGGTCACGCGGGCCTCGGACGGAACCACGGCGAACATCGGCCTGCTGGCGGCGGGGGGCGATGTCAATGCCGCGGGGCAGGACTCGTTCTGCGCCAGTACGACGTGCACGATCACCGAGATTTACGACCAGTCGGCCGAGGGCAACAACCTGACCATCGAGGGCGCCGGCGGTAACGGCCCGGCGGACCGGGGCGCCATCGCGAACGCGCTGCCGATCAAGATGGGCGGTAGCAACGGTACCGAGGCGTACGGCCTGGACGTCGAGCCGGGGGTCGGGTACCGGGACGACGGCCCCGGTAATGCCGGCGCCGTGGGGATCGCGCAGAACGGCGAGCCCGAGGGCATGTACATGGTGGCGTCCGGCACCCATGTCAATAACGGGTGCTGCTTCGACTTCGGCAATGCCGAGGTTAACAACGACGACAACCTCGCCGGGCACATGGACGCGGTCAATCTCAGCACCACGTGCTTTAACGGCGGGACGTGCAGCGGCAGCGGCCCCTGGGTGCAGGCCGACATGGAGAACGGCCTGTTCATGGGATCGACCTACACGAACACGGCCAACAAGGGGAACAGCACACCGTTCGTCACTGCCATGCTCGGCAACGACGGGCAGACCTCGTTCTCGCTCAACGGCGGTGATTCGACCTCGGGCGGCTTGTCGACCTGGTACAACGGCGCTCTCCCGTCCGGTTACTCGCCGATGAAGCAAGAAGGCGCGATCGTGCTCGGCACCGGCGGTGACAACAGCCAGTCCGACGTCGGCTCGTGGTTCGAGGGCGTGATGACCCAGGGTGACCCCAGCCAGGCCGCCGATAACGCCGTGCAGGCGAACATCGTGGCCGCGGGCTACTCGGGCAGCACTAACCCGGTCGCAACCGCGACCGCGAGCTCCAGCGCGGCCGGGCAGGCGGTGGTCCACGCGGCCGGCGCGACTGGCGCGGCGGTGAGCGGGTTCTCCAGCGTGTACACGGTGGACTCGGCCAACCAGCACCTGCAGGAGACCTACCTGCCCTACATGGGCGACTCCTGGACCACCCAGGACCTGTCGGCGACCGGGGGCACCCTGCCTGGCACCCCGCCGGTGATGCCGGGCACGCAGCCGGTGGCGCTGGTCCACTGCGGGTTCACCAGCGTCTTCACCGTCGATGCGGCCACCGGTGACCTGCAGGAGACCTACCTGCCGGCCATCGGCGACGCGTGGCTCACCCAGGACCTGTCGGCGAACTACAGCACCCCGCCGACCAACCAGACACCGACCGCGGTGATGCATTCCGCGGGTGCGCCGGGGGCGACGGCGACCTGCGGTTACACCAGCGTGTACACCCGCGACAGGAACGGTGACCTCCAGGAAACCTACCTGCCCAACACCGGGTTCCCCGGCGACTCGTGGCACACCCAGGACCTGTCGGGGACCGGCGGCACCTTGGCCGGCACCCCGGCGATCCTGGCCGGGACGTCCCCGGTCGCCATCGTGCACTGCGGCTTCACCAGCGTCTACACCGTCGACGGCAACCATAACCTGCAGGAGACCTACCTGCCCGCGGTCGGCGGCGGCTGGCTCACCCAGGATCTGTCGGGGACCGGCGGCACCTTGCCAGGCACCCCGGACACCACCACCACTCCGACCGCGGCGGTGCATACCGCCGGCGCGGCCGGGGCGTCGCCTGGCTGCGGCTACACCAGCGTCTACACGGTGGACGAGGGCAGTCAGGACCTGCAGGAGACCTACCTGCCCGACGCCGGGTTCCCCGGCGACTCGTGGCTGACGCAGGACCTGTCGGCCAAATACCACACCCCGGCGGTGGCGCCCGGCACCCAGCCGGAAGCGCTTGTCCACCTGGGCTACACCAGCGTCTACACCGTCGACCAGAGCTCCGACCAGGTGCAGGAGACCTACCTGGCCGCCGTCGGCGGCGGCTGGCTCACCCAGAGCCTGTCGGCGAACTACCAAACCCCGACGACCAACCAGTCCCCGATCGTGCTGCTCCACCCGGACGCGGGCGGCGTCCTGGACTGGGTCAGCGTGTTCACGGTCGATGAGTTCAACGCCCATCTGCAGGAGACCTACCTGTCCAACGTCGGCTTCCCCGGCGACTCGTGGCAGACGCAGGACCTGTCGTCGACCGGCGGCACCATGCCGGGCACCCCGCCGGCCTACGTGCCGCAGTCCTCCCAGGCGAGCTGGTCGGTGGCCCATGACGGGTACACCAGCGTGTACACGGGGAACACGAGTGGGGACCTGGAGGAGACTTACCTGACCGCCATGGGCAAATCGTGGGTTACCCAGAACCTGTCGGGGACCGGCGGCGACCTGCCGGGCACCCCGGCGATGCTGGACAACACGGTACCGGTGGCGGTGGCCCATGACGGGTACACCAGCGTCTACACGATCGACGCGGGGGACAGCTCGCACGCCAAGGGCGACCTGCAGGAAACCTACCTGAAGGCCCTCGGCGGCCCGTGGTACACCCAGGACCTGTCGCAACAGGTCAACACCCCGGCGTCGAAGGTGACGCCCACCGCCGTCTTCCACGACGGGTACGTCAGCGTCTACACGGTCGACGCCAGCAACGGCAACCTGTGGGAGACGTACCTGCCCAGCGCCGGGTTCCCCGGCGACGCGTGGCAAGCGCAGAACCTGTCGGCGAACTACCACACCCCGCCAGTGGATGCCTTCACGTCCCCCGTCGCCATCGTCCACGACGGGTACACCAGCGTCTACACGGTCGATACCACCAACGCGGCCGATGGCAGTGCGCTCGGTGACCTGCAGGAGACCTACCTGCCCTACATGGGTGCCGCGTGGAGCACCCAGAACCTGTCGACGGGCTATCACGTTCCGCTTGTCAATATCCTCACCTCCCCCACGGTCGTCTTCCACGACGGGTACACCAGCGTCTACACCGTCGATGCGGCCTCCTCCAGCGATCCTGAGCTGCCGGGCGACCTGCAGGAGACCTACCTGCCGGCCATGGGCGACGCGTGGAGCACCCAGGACCTGACCGCGAACTACGACACCCCGCAGGTGCTGTACGGCGTGCAGCCGGTGGCGCTTTACCACACCGGGTACACCAGCGTCTACACCGTCGACGGCGGGAACGGCGGCACCAAGATCGGTGACCTGCAGGAGACCTACCTGCCGGCCATGAGCGATTCGTGGTCAACCCAGGACCTGTCCGCGAAATACCCCGCCATCTTGACCGTTGGCCCGTTCCCGTCCCCGTCCGCCCTGGTCCACTACGACACCAGCGGCGGCCTGACCTGGACCAGCGTCTTCACGATCGACGACGCGAACGGTGACGTGCGGGAGAACTACCTGCCCGCCATGGGCGATTCGTGGTCAGCCCAGGACCTGATCGCCCCACCCGTGTAAGAGAGCGGGCAGCCCTGCGAACGGGAGAGATTCCCGGCACCGGCAGGTCGGCCCGTGTTCCGCCGAGCAGGCTTCAACAGATGGAGTGGAAACCATGACCATTTCTCGTCGAGGCGTCCTGGTGGCCGGGCTGGCCGCCGCCGGCGTCGCCGCCACCGGGGAACTGACCTCTTTGGCGTTCGCGCCGAAGGCCGCCGCCGCGACGTCGAATGTGTCGCCCGCGGGGTACGTTACCCACCGGGCTCCATTGGAGCCGGACGCGTTCCTGCGGCTGCCGCCCGGCTCGGTGCAGGCGTCGGGGTGGCTCGCGACGCAGCTTGACTACCAGGTCAACGGCCTGAACGGGCAGTACCCGCAGGTGTCGAGCTTCCTTGACTATTCCACCACGGGCTGGGTCAACCCGTCGGGAATCGGCTGGGAGGAGGTGCCCTACTGGCTGCGCGGGTATGTCGCGCTTGGGCACGTCACCGGCGACACCACGGTGCAGTCCACCGCCGACCAGTGGATTTCCGGCATCATGGCGACCGCCGCCTCGGACGGCTTCTTCGGGCCCACCGAGCTGCGGACCTCGCTCAACGGGGGGCTTGACCCGTGGCCGTACATGCCGATGATGCACGCCCTGCGCTCGGCCTATGAGTTCAGCGGCGAGGGCGCGATCCTCACCCTGATGACGAACTACTACGCGTTCCTGGCCAAGCAGCCGACGTCGGTCTACAACAACGGCTGGGGCGCCACCCGCTGGGGCGACACGATCGACGTCCTGTACTGGCTGTATGACCGGACCGGCAACTCATCCCTGCTTACCCTGGTCACGACGATCCATAACAACTCGGCCAACTGGGTGGCTGGCCTGCCCACCCTGCACAACGTCAACATCTCGCAGGGGTTCCGCGAGCCGGCCCAGTACTCGGTCTACTCCGGCAGTGAGGCCGACCTCACCGCGTCCTACAACAACTACGCCACCGTCATGGGCACCTACGGGCAGTTCCCCGGCGGCGGGTTCGCCGGCGACGAGATCGCCCGGCCCGGCTACACCGACGCGCGGCAGGGCTTCGAGACCTGCGGGATCGTCGAGTTCATGGGCAGCCACGAGATCCTGCACCGGCAGACAGGGGACCCGCGCTGGGCCGACCGGGTCGAGGAGCTCGCCTTCAACAGCCTGCCCGCCGCGCTTGACCCGCAGGGGAAGGTATGCCATTACATCACCAGCGCTAACAGCATCGACCTGAACGACACGGTCAAGACCCTGGGGCAGTTCGACGACTACCTGGCGATGCAGGCTTACCTGCCCGGGGTCACCCAGTACCGCTGCTGCCCGCATAACTACGGCCAGGGCTGGCCTTACCTGGTCGAGGAGATGTGGCTGGCCACGCCGGACGGGGGGCTGTACGCCGCGATCTACGGCCCGTCGACGGTGACCGCGAGCGTCGCCGGCGGGGTGTCGGTGACCATCACCGAGGCCACCTCCTACCCGTTCTCCGGCACGGTGACGCTCACCCTGGCGATCTCCACCCCGACCGCGTTCCCCTTGATTCTGCGCATCCCCGGCTGGTGCTCCTCGCCCTCGGTGACCGTCAACGGCGCGGCCGTCACCGCCGGCGCCGGGCCCACCTACGTGCGGATCAGCAGGACCTGGTCTAACCGGGACGTGGTCGCCGTGACCTTCCCGATGGCGCCGGTGGCCAAGACCTGGAGCACCCAGGAGAACGCGGCGTCGGTCAGTTACGGTGCGCTTGAGTTCTCGCTGCAGATCACCGAGAACTGGTCGCTGGTCTCCGGCACCGCCCAGTGGCCGCAGTGGCAGGTGGACCCCGGTTCGGCCTGGAACTACGGGCTGGTGCCGGGCGCCGCCATCACCGTGGCGACCGGCGGAAACGTCACCGACCCGTTCAACCAGGCGAATGCGCCGATCACGCTGACCACCTCGGCGCAGATCGTCAGCGACTGGCAGGCCGACTCCCAGCAGGTCGTGACCCCGCTGGTGACCGGCCCGGTCGCCGCCAGTACCCCGGTGGAGCAGGTCGCCCTGATCCCGATGGGCGCCGCCCGGCTCAGGATCACCTCCTTCCCCCAGACCGGGGGCACCGCGACGTGGCCCGCGACCAGCCTGGGAGCCTTCAAGATCATCAACCGCAACTCTGGCCTTGTCCTCGGCGTGGCAGGCATGTCCACCGCCGATTCCGCCAGCGTGGTGCAGTTCGGCGACACCGGCACGGCCGACCACCTGTGGCAGCTTGAGGACGCCGGGGCCGGCAACATCAAGATCAAGAACGTCAACTCCGGCCTGGTCATGGGCGTGGCCGGCGAGTCCACGGCCGACTCCGCCGATGTCGTGCAGTACTCCGACAGCGGCACCCCCGACCACCTGTGGCGGCTGCTCGACAACGGGTCAGGCTGGCTGCGGATCAGCAACTTCAACAGCGGCCTGGTCCTCGGCGTGGCCGGCGAGTCCACCGCCGACTCCGCGCAGATCGTCCAGTTCGGCGATACCGGCACCACCGACCACGACTGGCAGCTCATCCCCGCGGGCCAGGTGAAGCTGTTCAACCGCAACTCCAACCTGCTGCTCGGCGTGGCCGACATGTCCACGGCGAACAGCGCCGACGTCGTCCAGTTCGGCGACACGGGCACCGCCGACCACCTGTGGCAGTTCCTGCCCAACGCCGATGGCAGTTCCCGGATCCAGAACGTCAACTCCGGCCTGGTCATGGGCGTGGCAGGTGAGTCCACGGCCAACTCCGCGCAGGTCGTGCAGTTCGCCGACAGCGGCACCCTCGACCACAACTGGATCATCAGGGCCGCCGCCGGGGCGGGCACGGTGCTGCGCCTCCAGAACGTCAACTCCGGCCTGGTCCTGGCCGTGGCCGGGATGTCTACGGCTGACTCGGCCAACGTTGTGCAGTTCGCCGACGACGGCACCGCCGACCACGACTGGCAGATCGTGGCGGCCGGCAGCGCACCGGACTGGCCCGCCACGCAGGCGGCGTTCAAGATCCTCAACCGCAACTCCGGCCTCGTCCTCGGTGTCTCCGGCATGTCCATGGCCGAAAGCGCCGATGTGGTGCAGTTCACCGACAACGGCACCGCCGACCACCTGTGGCAGTTGGTGGACGACGGGGCCGGCCACGTCAAGATCGCGAACGTCAACAGCGGCATGGTGCTCGGCGTGGCCGGCATGTCCACCGCCGATTCCGCCAGCGTGGTGCAGTTCGCCGACACCGGCACCGCCGACCACCTGTGGCAGTTCCTCGACAACGGTTCCGGCTGGCTGCGGATCCAGAACGTCAACTCCGGCCTGGTCGTCGGCGTGGCCGGGATGTCCACCGCCAGCTCCGCGCAGGTCGTCCAGTTTGGCGACACCGGCACCACCGACCACGAGTGGCAGCTCATACCCAACGACCCGGTGAAACTGTTCAACCTCAACTCGGCAATGGTGATGGGCGTGGCCGGGATGTCCACCGCGGCCAGCGCCGACGTGGTGCAGTTCGCCGACACCGGCACGCCCGACCACCTGTGGGTGTTCCTGCCCAACTCCGACGGCAGTTCCCGCATCCAGAACGTCAACTCAGGCCTGGTCCTCGGCGTGGCCGGTGAGTCCACCGCCGACTCCGCGCAGGTGGTGCAGTTCGGTGACACCGGCACCCCCGACCATAACTGGATCTGGCGCTCAGCCGCCGGGGCGGGCTCGGTGCTGCGCCTCCAGAACGTCAACTCAGGCCTGGTCCTCGGCGTGGCCGGGATGTCGCTGGCCGACTCCGCCGACGTCGTCCAGTTCGCCGACAACGGCACTCCCGACCACAACTGGCAGGTCATCGTGTAGCGGCCGCGGCGGTGAGTCACCGCCGCCTTCACGGCCCCGAAATCCGGAGCGCACGGACGCATGGCGGACGGCGGCGGCCCGGAACCGCGCCTCGAACCGTGTACGCGCTGGTCAGCGGCGTCCACCTCGACCAGGAGCGACGGGCTGTAAACCGTCGGCTGAGGTGTTCACGTTTAGGGCTGACCTGCGGGAACGTGGCCTGACTGGAGAGCTGACCACAGGTTAAGCGGGCGCGAGCCACACTTTGCGGAGGGAGTTCCTCCGTTTTGGCGGGCTTACGGTTCCTGGGCGCTGCCTGTCTCGATGATGTCGAGGGTGAGGTCCTGGAGTTCGGCGAGCAGGGCGCGGAGTTTTTTCGCGTTGTCGAACAGGGGCTGGTATTCGGCAAGCTCGGCGGGGGTGAGGCGGCGGGTGACGGTCTTGCCGGCGATCTTGCGGGTCCATTCGGCGTAGGGGCCGTGGAGGCGGGGCGGGCTGGCGTGGCAGCGGCAGCGGGGCTTGCCGCAGGCGTAGGAGCGGACGGTGAGGGTGCCGGGCAGGGCGAAGCCCGCCCGGGCGAGCTCGGCGGCGATCCGGTCGCGGGCCGCGTGCTGGGCTGGGCTTGGTTCCATGTGATGCACCGTCTCAGATCTCTGCTGCATCCGTCGGCGGCCGGGCGGTTCGCCCGGTGCGCGCCGGGCCTGTCGCCGGCGGCGCGGCGGACGCTGCGCACGAACCTGCGGTTCATCGGCCGCCGCGTGGTGCCGCAGTTCTATCCGGCGGACCTGCCGCTGCCCCGGGAGCGGGCCAAGAAGCCGTACAGCCCGGCGGAGATCGGCGGGTTCCTCGCGCTGGCGGACGCTCAGCCGACGATGGAGCGGCGGATGCGCGCGGCCGGGCTCATCTGCCTGGGGGCGGGTGCCGGGCTGATCCGCGGTGACCTGCGCGATGCCCGCGGCACCGACGTGGCCTGCCGGTCCGGCGGCGTGCTCGTGGCGGTCCGGGGCCCGCGCGGTGCCGGTGCTGGCCCGCTACCAGGACCGGCTGCTGGCCGCCGCGGCATTCGCCGGGAGCGCCCCGGTCTGCGGCGGCACCGGGACGGGCCGCCGGAACATCACGACCCCGCTGGTCAGGTCGCTGGACGGCGGGGGCGGGCTGCCCCGGCTGGATACCTCCCGGCTGCGCGCGACGTGGCTGGCCGGCTGCGGGGAGCTGCTGGGGCTGGCGGCGTTCATGCGCGCGGCCGGGATCAGCTGCTCCCAGCGGCTCGGTGACCTGGTCGCCGGCCTGGAGCCGGGCGGCGAGGAGCAGGCCGTGCGGCTGCTGGGGGCCGCCCGGCCATGATCGCGCTGCCGGCGGCCGAGGGCGTCCTGGACGCCTCCGGGATCGCGCCGCGGATCGAGGCGCTGCTGCCGTCCGGTGCCCGGCGGCGGCAGCTGGCCGTCCGCACCCTGCTGCTGGGCATGCTGCTCGCTCTTGCCGACGGCCGGCCCGCGCACCTGACCAGGGTGCACAAGGCCCTGGCCAGCCTGCCCGAGTGCGAGCAGCGGCGGGCAGGCCGCGGCGCACGACGCGAAGACAGCCGAGGCCGCCCGCTGCAAGCTCGGCCGCCTCGCCCGCGACGACGAAGACGGCTGCCACCGGGTGCAGTGCCCGGCCGCAGCGGGCAAGATCCGCTGCCCGCTGCGCCCGTCATCGATGACCCTGGACCGCGACCGCCCCGCTATGGCCGCCGCCGCGCCGCCCTGACACCCCGCCCTCACCCGCACCACCGCCACCATCACCAGCACCGCACGGCGGCGCGAGCATGCCCTCACACGCCAGGCAGAAGCCCAGAACAGCAGAAAGGGCGCCCACGACGCCCTGGAACCAGCCCGGCCCGGGCCAGGACCACCGTCCCGCCAGAAATCTCAGACCCAAACGTGAAACTAGGCCTGCACGAAACGTGAAGACCTCTCGGCTCAGCCTACGATGGTTCGAACCCAACACCTGACCACCACCTGCGGAAACGGCCTGCTAGCTGGGAATTCTCGGCTAGGCGGGCCGTTTCTTCTGTGTCCCAGCGTGTGTCACCTTGTATCGCTGTAGGGCGGGGTGTTGCGGGGTCCACGGACACATAGCGGACGGGGACACCGGCCAGGGAGCGGTGTGCGTGGACGCTCCTGCCCCGGATCTGGCCCGCTCATGTCCACCCGCCGCTACGTTCTGCTCCCGAGCCTAGTGGCAGGCTAGAAATCTGGCCTATACTTTGGCTATGGTTTCTCTCTCGTTGGCTGAGGCCAAGGACAAGCTTTCGGCCGTCGTGAACGATGTCACATCGACGCACGAGCACTACACCATCACGCGCAACGGTCGCCCCGTAGCGGTTGTCCTGCCTGTCGATGACCTTGAGTCCCTGGAAGAGACCGTCTTTTGGCTGGAGCGCGAGATCGCCCGGCTGCGCGCTGGCGAGCCGGGCGCGGACGGCCCTGACATCAGCGGCGACGAGATGGCGGCGATCATGGATCGCCGCCG
>Ga0302325_10020040_pt1 | contig 14036 bp, 13 predicted proteins | sample Palsa_T0_2_FD_201948 | JGI IMG/M metagenome (GOLD analysis project Ga0302325, IMG submission 201948) | Peat permafrost microbial communities from Stordalen Mire near Abisko, Sweden - Palsa_T0_2 | ecosystem: Environmental > Terrestrial > Soil > Palsa > Peat permafrost | place: Sweden: Abisko... | reverse complement strand
TGTCGTTCGGATTGAGCGCGAGCATCTTCTCGTAGGTCTTGATCGCATCCAGTTTGAATCCCTGGGCGTGACACAGGCCCGCCAGATGCTCCAGGGCGCGCATATAGGGGCGCGTGTCCAGAAGGCCCCAGAAATGGCCTTTGTTCTCCAGGATGAACTTGACGCCTAACGACCGCTCTCCGGCGCCCACGGCCTTTTGCAGGGCTTCCATCATTTTCCTGGGCGAATCCGACTCGATGCCGGCCAGCACCACCAGCGCATCGACGCAGTCCGGGTCCAGGGCCAGGGCGCGCTTGGCCAGCGTACGCGCCTGCGCTTCGGTACGGGCCTCCATGGCGCCAAAGGCCAACTCCTGCGCCTCGTGCCTGGCGTCCGCTTCCGCATCGCTCAACCCGTCCTGCGCCGACGGACCTTGCAGCGAGAATAGCAGTGCACTCAGATCGCCTTGCGAGATCAGACCGGCTCCCCCTATCATCTTCCCTATCTGGCGCATCGCCGCTTCCAATTCTGCGGCCCGGGTGGCTTTTTTCTTTGGCGCCGATTTCTCCTTCAGGGCTGCCTTCTTTGGCGCATCCATTTTCTTCGGTACGGACTTCCCGGCTTGCTTCTTCGTCATCGCTTTCCTCGCTTTACCGCCGCCCTCGGAGCGGAATTCTTTGATGATTTCACACGCGCGGTGCGGAAGGGCTGGTGGACCGCTCTTCCGCGATTCACTTCAGACCGGCGGCGTCGGCTCGCCCGGAGCAGTTCAGTCCCCGGCAGCAGGCTGGCTTCCATTTCCGCCGGCGGAACACCGCCCGCCAGTATAAGTGCGCACAGCACACCAAGCGCATATCCGTCGCTGGCGATGGTCACAGATTGCTGCCGTCGCTGCTCCGGGCTGGCGAAGGCCGGCGTGAAACTTGGAACGCTGGAATCGCGATCTTCATCGAGAAGGGTAGCAATCCCGAAGTCCAGCAGCTTGGGCTCACCGCTCGAATCGATCAGAATGTTGGAAGGTTTCAAGTCGGCATGCACAATGAGGCGCCGGTGGGCAAAGCTCACTCCATCCATCACGTTCCTCATGAGCCTAAGGCGCGCATCGATTGAAAGGCGGTTCATGTCGCAGAACGTATCGATGGAAGCGCCCGCTATGTATTCCATAACAAGAAAATGTCGGTCTTGATCGCTGACGCCCTGGTCAAGCAGCCTAACGATATTGGGATGCTCGAGAGATGCGAGCAGAAACTGCTCGCGGAAGGGCGTCTGTCCGTCGCGTGCAGGAGTTTGATGGCAACCCGTTGCGAGAACCCTTCACGTCGCTCACCAAGATAGACTGTGCTATGGCCACCGGCGCCAAGCCTCTCAAGCAAGCGGAAGGGTCCGAGATCAGTAGGAAGGAATGTGTTCAAGCGATCCCCGTGCGACATGAGCAGCCTTCGCAGCGTTTCTCTCTATCCTTTTGGAATAATAGATCAGGTCAGTGGCATCGAGCTGCGATCAAGCAGGTTGGTTCGATTCAATTCTCGATCCGAGCACAATCAATCTGCGATGTGCCAGTCCAGAAGGACTCCGGTAGCGGCAAGCCGATCGGCAGCTCTACTCAAAAATTCAGAAAGGGCGACTTGAAGCCGGACTTCGGTGACCGATAACAGGCCTAAGCGCTCATGGATATCGAGCCTCGGCTCAAACCGGTCGGCATACCGCTTCGAAAGCGCCGAAGAGTTCTTGCAGCTCAACCGATGAGTGCTCCAAGGCTGCTTTCTTTATCTGGAGTTATTTCACAGGCTATACCTGGTGGAACGGCTGGATCGTTGAGATCCGGCCGTCGATTTCCTTAGGTTTGCTGGGCCTGTTTTCTGGACCCTTTTGAGACACCGGCGATGCGCTTGTGGATGTCGTTCAGGGCGTTCTTGAGTGCGCGGAGTATGAGTTGGGTGTCGGGGGCTACATCCGAGTCCGTTGGCTGCATTGGATCGGGAAGATTCTCGCTCTGGGGTTCAAGGTCGTGCCCGTCGTCAGACCAGACGACGGTGAGGTTAAGCCTGATGGCAATCACCCTGTCCTGCGATGGCTTATTCGTCATTTCCTCCGTCATGTTGATTTTTCCTGTTGGGTTGCGGCGTGCTCTTTGAGCACGCGGTGGATCGTTGAGTGGGAAGTATCGTATGACTTGGCGAGCTGACCAAGACTCTGCCCTCGCTGCCTGTCCCGACAGATACCGGCTCGATCCAGATCGAGTGGCTTGCGACCGATGTGCCGACCTTCCAACCTGGCCCGCCGCATGCCGGCACGGACCCGCTCGTTGAACGGGTGGGTTCCGTTCGAGTTCTGCGACGACCCCGATGATGACGGCCACCGCACGGCCCAGGTGGACCCCCGGTGTCGATCTGTTCTCGGAAGCCGACGAACTCAACATTCAGCCGATTCAGTTCATCGAGCACATAGAGGAAGTGCTTCACGGACCTTTCAATCCGGTCCGAGGCCCAGACCGGAGCAACCTCGAACCGGCCCCGGCGCGCATCCTGCATCATTTCGCCGAGACCAGGCCGCCGGGCCTTGGTGCTGCTGATTCGATCGGTGTATTCCCGAACGATCTGGTAGCCGCGCTGGTCGTCATCTGACAGTTGGGTCTCAGGGTGCCGGTCCAGGGTGGAGACTCGCATGTAAATGGCGGCGCGCTTCATAAGGCTGAGATTCGAGCCTACCTATATATCTGAGAGTGCCATCCTTGGTTTCAGGGCCAGCGCCGGTACGAGCTGATCGTGATTCTGGACGCCGCGGCCGGCGAGATCTATTACGCGCAACTGGTGGAGCAGGAATCGACCATGACCGTGATGGTGGAACTGCGCATGGTCATCGAGCGGCAGGGCCTGTTCTGCGCGCTGTATTCGGACCGCGGTAGCCACGTCTGGCTCACGCCGAAGGCCGGCGGCAAGGTGGACCCGCACCGGTTGACGCAGGTGGGCCGGGCGCTGCGCGAACTGGGAGTGCAGATGATTCCGCCTAGTCGTCGCAGGCGCGGGGCCGCGCTCAATCGCCACCCTGGCGGCGGCCAGCAGCTTCCTCGCCGAGCACTATGTGGGCGAGTTCAATCGCCGCTTCCAGGTGCCCGCGGCGCAGCCCGGAACCGCCTTCGTGGCCTGCCCGCGCAAGGATCTGGACCCGGTCTTCTCGCTTCAGTTCGAACGCGCCGTCAACAAGGACAACACCGTCAGCTTCCAAAACCTCAGCTTGCAGATCGAGCCGGTCAGTTGGCGTGGAACGCTGGCTGGCTGCACCGTGACGATGCACCGGCACCTGGACGGGCAACCTCACCCTGACGCACGGCCCGCACAGGCTGGGGTACTACACGGCGCAAGGCTCGCCGTTGACATAGAACCAAGCGCAGCCGGACAAGGTCGTGGAAAAGACGCGGCGTGGAAAAGTCAAAAAACCTACTTTCCCACCCCGCTTGGAAATCCCGCCAAGTGTGCGGGATTCCCACTTTCCAACCGCCTCTTCGACTACGAGATGAATTTTCAAACCGGACACTTCACTTGCTTAGAAAACCGGCCATCTGCACTTGCTAAGAACATCGAGCAGCGTAACACCTTGCCGGGGATGGCCATCACACCTTGCAACCGCTCGGAAAAATGCGCCATAAACCTCTGAAACGATTCGCGGCTCAACTGAATTTCAATGCGATTACCCTGGTAACTTACCAAAATTCAGTAGCGTAAAACTCTCGCTAGTGTAGACTGATTTTATCGAACAGGATATGTGCTTAACGAGGCGGGAATCATGAAGATCCTTGTTGCTGGCGGTAGTGGATATGTGGGGTCTCATGCTGTTCGCGAGCTAGCTGCATGCGGTCACGAAGTTGTAATTTACGACAATCTGTCGACAGGCCATCGATGGCTCTCGAACGGCTTTCATTTTATTAAAGGCGACATCGGCGATGAGCCTGGGGTCTTACGAGCCCTCGAAGGTGTAGATGCGGTCATGCACTTTGCCGCCTCGGCCTATGTGGGAGAGTCTTTCATTAACCCTCGGAAGTACTTCAGGAACAACGTTGAACAAGGCTTGAAGTTCCTCGACGCCATCTTGGCTAGTCCTGTTCGTATGCTCATCTTCTCCTCGACATGTGCGACCTATGGGATCCCCGCACGTCTGCCGATCTCCGAAGATAGCCCTCAGTCCCCGGTCAATCCCTATGGAGCATCCAAGCTTTTCTTTGAGCACGCGCTCGCCGCATACTCCAATGCGCATGGCTTGCGATACGTCGCCCTTCGGTACTTCAACGCCGCCGGAGCACACCCGTCGAACGAGATTGGCGAATGCCACGACGACGAGACTCATCTGATACCACTCGCTCTGAAGGCGATCACCGGGACTAAGCCGTCTCTCCAGATATTCGGAGCCGGCCTTGACACTCCCGATGGGACGTGTGTCCGCGACTTCGTCCATGTCTCCGATCTTGGCGCCGGCCACGTAAAGGCGTTGGAATACCTGGCCAATGGCGGTAGCTCATGCTGTTTGAATCTGGGAACAGGTCGCGGTACGTCGGTCCTTCAAGTTATCGAGATGGTGAAGCGCGTCACGGGGCACGAGCTAACTCATAACTTTTCTCCCAGCCGGCCCGGTGACCCCCCGGTTCTCTATGCAGACCCGTCCGCCGCAATGAAAACGCTCGGATGGGTGCCCAGGTTCGATTTGGAAGAAATCGTCTCCAGTGCCTGGAAGTGGGAGAATAGGATAGCCTTTTCGCACCTGCTCCCCTCACCCGCACCTTCAGATCTGATTGTGAAACCGGGAGCGGCTGCCTGGCTGACGCCTTGATGGGCAATCTGGAGTGTGACTCCCCGATATGTAAGCTGCGAACGCAGCGGCTACTTCGCGAAGAGCCATCGCAAGTTTGCTGAACTTATGCTTTCGATCAGCGTGTCTTAGGCGATGTACTCTGTGATCTTATAACAATCTCTGCAGGAGCGGATTTTTAGGATGAACAAATGCTCGATATAGCTGAACACCAAGCGGCTTTGACCGAAGATTCCGCTCCTTTTACGACGGTCTTGGCTAAAGCTATTTTTCGCCAGCGAAAAATAGGTCTATCGATCGCCATTCTCGTCTTCATGCTGGTTGGCGTAGTAGTCGCTATCATGCCTCGCAAGTACAAGGCCGAAGCTGAGGTGCTCGTCGGGGATGAACGGCCGAGTCTTCCAATCACTGCTTCGGCCAATGCCAGCGCACACAGCTACCAGGGAGTTGACGAGACTCAGGTCAACTCGGAACTCCAGCTCATGACGAGTTTGGGGCTGATCAATACAGTCGCCGCCGACATTCTGAGCAAGGCAAGTTCGGCTTCCACAAGCGCGACGGCGGTCCATTCACCGCTTACCGTCGAAAAAGAAGCGAAGAAGCTTGAGAATCACCTTGAGGTCGAAGCCGTACGCAAATCGGATGTAATCAAGTTAAGTTATAGCGATCGAGATCCAGATCGGGCTAGAACCGTCTTACAGGAGATCTTGGCGACATATCTCTCCGCTCATCTTCAGGCTCATGCAAATCCAGGCAGCTATGATTTCTTCTCGAATGAGGCCACAAAGTATCGTCAACGATTGGACACCGTGGAATCGCAACTCACGGCTCTGGAGAGTCATGAAGACGTCGTTGACCTACCGCTCCAGGAAGAAACACTTACCAAGTCTCGTGAAGACATAGAGACTGCTCTGCTCAACTCGGAGTCGATGATCGCATCGGAGGAGCGCAGCCTCCTTGTCGGAGACGACAGCCTCAGGTCCTTGTCGCCGCGTATCCCGACCGAGAGCACAAGCACACCGAATCAGTACTCGATTGAACGCCTCCGGACGATGCTGGTTGAGCTTACCAACAAACGAACAGCCCTCCTGGCAAATTTCCTACCGAACGATCGCCAGGTCGTCGAGCTGGACCAGGAAATACTAACTACCTCTAAGACGCTCGCTCTCGCCGAAGACAATCAGAGCGTGGCAAATGCCACGAATATCAACCCGGTGCATCAGGCGATTGAGACCGATGTGACCCGCCTCAAGATGCAGCTGGCGTCGGAGCGTGCCCGACATGCGACCTTGCAAAAGGCTTCGCAGATCTACGACCTGCGCATTGCTCACCTCGCCTTGATTCAGCAGCAAGAACAGCGACTCCTTAGGCAGCAGAAGGAAGATCGGGACAACTATGCGCTCTATGCACAAAAACAAGAAGAGGCACGAGTGTCGCAGTCGCTGGACCGGGAGCGGTTTTCCAATGTGAGTGTCATCGAAGCTCCCCTTGCCTCCTATGTTCCATTCCAGCCGAAAGTAGCTCTCGACCTCTTTTTAGGCTTTTTCTTGGCGAACTTTCTAGCGATCTCCGGCTCCTTGCTCTACGACCGCAAGGAGATGAAGCGGTCGATCTCTCTGAATCAGATCCCAACGAACCTCAATCAGGATCGGAGGACGAAATGATTGGCGCATCCGCTCCCGCACGTAGGCTATCGCTTTGGCTCGTCTGCTTCTATTTCTTCGTATCGGGGATACCCGCCATCCATTCTCAGATGACGAGCAACTCCGGGCGTTATCACGTGCAACCCAATGATTCGCTCTCTGTGCACTATCGTTACACCCCTCAATACAACGAGACCGTGAAGATTCAGCCGGACGGGCATGCGACCTTGAACCTCGTCGGAGATCTCAGTCTTGCAGGACTTACCGTCGAGCAAGCGACATCACTAATCACTAGTAAGGCTTCCCTCAAGCTACGTGAACCTGAAATTGAGGTCGAACTCGCCTCGTTCGAAAATCCCCATTTTGTAGTGGCGGGTCAGGTAGAAAAGCCGGGAAGCTATGATCTTTCTGGTGCCCAAACATCGGTTCTCGAAGCGATAGCTCAGGCGGGCGGCTTCAAAAACAGCGCGAGGAACACGCAGATTATCGTGTATCACCGGACCGGGGATGATCTCACCCTGCAATACGTGACCGATGCAAAGCGCGTCATGGAGTATGCACGGAAGGAGAGTTTCTCGATGCCCGTCCACTCCGGCGATCTGGTGATCGTTCCACAAAATAAGTTTAGTTCTGTGGAGAGAGTCCTCAAAATATTCAACTTGGGTGTGTACTATCCGCTGCCCCAATAAGAGTTGCACAGAGTTAATCCAATCGGGAGTTCCCCCGGCTCTGTCGGGGAGGCAGTAACAGTTTGACATTTTCAGGAGTCCATCCAGGAAGCTCCAAGGCGTGAGCCGCCAAGCATACTTCAAGAAGAATCCGGATGGACGAGTATGAGAGCTTAAGCCACTCGAAGCGGGAGTGCAAGTACCACGTTGTTTTTATCCCCAAATGCGGCACGCCCACTAACCGAGGTTAACTTCCATGATGACAAACCAGCCGGCCACAACACAGCACCGATCAGCTCTTACTTCAGATTCTCGGCGAAGACCTCTTCGCATTGCTTCCATCGGCGCTCGGGGTTTACCTAGTGCTTACAGCGGCATTGAGCGTGCCTGTGAGAGCCTCTACGCTCGCCTGGCTGAGAAGGGGCATCAAATCACTTTCTACTGCCGCCCCGAGTACGCGCCCAAAGGCCGTGAACTCTACCGCGGTGTTCTGCTTGAGCCGACAAGAAACATCGCGACACGATCGCTGGATACCTTGTCCAGTGTCTTTACGGCTAGCATTGAGGCGGCTGCGCAGGGAAACTTCGATGTCGTTCACTTTCACGCGATCGCGCCCGGTATATTCACTCTATTCCCGAAGATGAGAAGACTTCCTATCGTGTCAACTATCCAGGGCCTCGACTGGCAACGTGCAAAATGGAAAGGAACCGCGAGCCAAGTAATCAAGTTGGGTGAGCGTTGCATCGTTCGGGATGCCTCTCGAATGATCGTAGTCTCGCGCGATCTAAAAGATTATTATTTTCGCCAGTACAATCGGCTCTCCTCTTACATTCCCAATGGAGTGGAGCGGGTAAACGGCAACATGTACGCAGAGGATGCCGTCCTTCGTGAATTTGGTCTGCAGCCACAACAGTTCATGCTTTATCTCGCCCGCCTTGTGCCGGAAAAGCGCACGGACGACCTCATCAGGGCGTATGGCCAGGTCAAGACAGACAAGAAATTGGTCATCGCCGGTGAGGCTGGCTACACGGACGCTTATGTCGCGGAACTAAGACGTCTGGCCTCGTCTGATCCTCGTGTGATCTTTACGGGTTTCCAGAAGGGTAATGCAGTCCACACTCTCTTTCACAATGCCTCTACCTACATCCTTCCAAGTGAGCTCGAAGGACTTCCACTTGCCCTGTTGGAAGCTATGTCCCATGGAACTGTTCCCATCGTGAGCGACATCCCCCCTCATCGAGAACTGCTCTCGCCGGTTCCAGGGTATGATCTCTTTTTCAATCCGCACGATGTGGAAGGATTGATCCTAAGCCTGAACAAGGTGCTCTCCGAGCCTGACCGCTATCGAAAACTCGGCGGAAAATGCCGAAGGTTCGTCGAGGATAACTACTCATGGGAAGCAATTACGGCTAAGACTGAGGATCTCTACTATGACGCCGCGGCCGGTGGGCCTGATAAAGCCTTCGATATATCCTTCGGTGGGACTCCATGACCGACACACCGGTGCGCGGACAACAAAGCGAAGGCAAAGGTCGGGACAAGTCTGCGCGCCTCGCGCTTGGATCGACGGCTCAGTGTTGGCAGTTGTTGGAAGACCGGGATGTCAAGGTGATACAACTCGCGTCAACAACGGAAAAGCCAAAGCTCTCAGTTGTCATTCCGACCTACAATACGGAGCAATGGATAGGCGATGCGATCCGTTCGGTGCTCGCTCAAACTGAGCAAGCGATCGAGGTTATCGTTGTCGATGACGGTTCCACAGACGACGGTCTCACGCGCGCAAAGGCTTGGGATGATCCCCGGCTCACCATCCTCTCGCAACCAAATCAGGGTCTCTCGGCAGCGAGGAACACTGGCATCCTTGCTGCGCGTGCTGAAATGATCGGCTTCCTCGACAGCGACGATATCTGGTATCCACAAAAGGCGGAGAAGCATCTTGCCTTGCATGCAAAGGACTTGAAGGTTGGACTCAGCTTCTCATGGTCAGCTTATCTGGATCGGGATGGCAAAGAAACAGGCCAGCTTCTTGTCAGCCGAAAGACGCACCCAAGCGCCCGCGACCTTACCGAACGCAATGACATCGGAAACGGCAGTACTGCAGTCGTGAAGCGGGAGTTGTTCGAGCAGGTCGGCCTGTTTGATGAGCAGTTACGCAGTTGCGAGGACCTGGATATGTGGGTGAGGATCGCAGCAGAGACAAGCGTTGCACTTGTGCTCGTTCCAGAGTTTCTGACCGGCTACCGAGTTCGCGAAGGAAGCCTCTCACTCTCTTTCGGTACCTTCCTCGAGGCTGCAACCGTACTGAGAAAACGCTTCACATCGCTCGTGCCGGGATTCACCGAGTCCGACGGCAACCGTTGCTACGCGCAGCTACTGCGAATAGCCAGTCGCAAAGCACTTGCCGATGGACAAGTGGCCGTCTCCCGAAGACTTCTTGGAAGCGCTCTACAAGCGTCTCATAAGCTGTTGTTCACCGATGTTCGAGCACTAGCTCTTCTCGCCATCCATGGTTGCACCTTCTTCCTTCCCGAACGTACAGCTTATGCCAGTTACCGCGCCACCACCCGCTTTGTGGGAACGGCGATGTCGCTGCTTTTTAAGCGTCCTTGCCGCCCTCTCGGAGTGCCTCGTCGAAGCATTCAGCCTGGTTCCTAGAAGGCATCCGCAGCCTTGTTGGAACTGGTGTTTCTCAGATCGTAAATTTGCAGAAAGGAAGAAAGATGCAGAACGAAATGACGCAGCCATCTCTCTATCGCGCGCTTGACGATCGGCCAGCGGTGAGCCGGCGCGAAGTTAGCCCCGCTTTCGACGGCAACGAAGGGTTTGCGTTCATCCTGGGCTATACCCCTCTTCTCTGGCTCGCCGGTCTCTTGCCTTTCTGTACTCCGCTCATGTTGGTAGTGAGCTTCATAAGGCAGTGTTGCTGGAAGCATTTGAAGGACCCAGCAGTTTCCGGATGGTTCCTAATCGCTGCAAGCCAGATGCTCTCCACTTCCCTTGCCTGGTCGGAGACGGCTGAGGGGGTCGGCCAACTATTTTATCGCTTCTTATCTGCTCCTGTTAGCGGATGGATCTTTCTCGGGATGCTCGTCGCCGTCGGGAAGGAACTCAAACTGGGTTCCGACCGATTGTCGCGGGCGGTGGCCATGCTTGGACTCTATATCCTCGTGCTTGGCGCTCCACTACTGATAGTCGGGCGATACTCAGGGATCACCGATCTTGAATGGCTAACGCCGATTGGGCATCTGATTCCTTCTTCACTTCCTTCCGCACAATTTGAATTCACCGCCCAGTTCCTGATCCCCGACGATTTCGTGGGCCAGACCATGCCCCGCCTGGTATTGTTCTATCCTTGGCCGACCTGCCTCGGCTTTGCCGGAGCTACCATCTTCTTCATCTGCCTTACTAGAAAGCGGGGGTTCCTTACCTACGCCGGAGCGTCCGGCGGTGCGTTCGCCACGCTTGCGAGCACTAGCCGTGCGGCTGTGCTCGGTACACTCATCGGCGTCGTCGTATACGCGATTCTTCGCTTGCCGCAGGGCAAGCGTCCTTTCGTCGTGCTTGGAATCATCACCACGTTGCTGGTCTGTCTGTGCCTTCCAATGGCATTCTTAACCGATCCACTCACTCTCATACAGGAGACCGCGCAATCCGTATCCGGATTGCGCCAGGACTCGTCGGACGCTAGAGAACAGCTATATGCCGAGACGAGACGCCAGATCGCCAAGTATCCTTATCTGGGTCACGGATGGCAGGGCGACATCCTCGAAGACACCATCCCCCTCAACATCGGGAGTCACTCTACCATCTACGGTCTGCTCTATACCGGCGGTGTACTGACGTTGGTGCCATTCGTGCTTACGGCATTGATCGCAGGGTCGAAGATATTCTCTAACGCAGTCCGAGGCTCAAATCGAGAGCAAGCCGCTTTGAGCATCTTCATCGTCCTCATGGTCATGTGCTTCGGGGAGTGTATCTATAGCTTTGCGATCCCGGTTTTCTTTTCTTTCCTTTGGATTGGATCATGCCTCGGGGCAAGAACGACTGAGCTATCGACTGAAATAGTCTCATCTAAGGAATATCCCAAAAGGTATGGAGCGCGGCTCGGCTCGGCTTGCTACCTGCAAATAGAACATGAGACCCAACGATGAAAACACAGGACACACAGCTTTGATGACGATCTTGTCAGACGTAACGCCATCCGTATTCGCGCGAGCCGGTTCTTTCCTTTCAGAGACGGCAAAGCGCCCGACGGCTTGGCTGTTAGGCGGACGTGCTGTTCAACTCGGGAACTCAGTTCTGCTTTCTGCTGTGGTGGTGCGGCACTTCGGGCTCAAGATGATGGGAACCTATGCTCTGGGCTACATTGCGGTCGCCTTCACGCCGCATTTACTGTCGCTTGGACTCAATTCTGAGCTTCCCCGAACAAAGAGGCCGCTGCCCGAACTCAGTTTCATCTCACTCGCGATCCAGTTTTCGACGTTTTCAGTGCTTGCTCCCTTGCTCTATCTATACTCTAGGCTTCTTGGGCGCTCGGCCGTTGAACAGACTATAATCTTCCTCGTCGCGATCTCAGGGTGCTTAACGGGTTTTTCCAACGTCGGCCTCACTCTCCAGATCCTTCTACGCAGATTCAGGATGGCAAGCATAGCTCCGTTGTTCGAGTTTGGCTTGATTCTTATAGGCGCAGCCATGGCGCATTCCGGAGCCGGTCTCGCCCTCTATTTTTTGGCAGGTAGAACGATCACGGCAATGTTGATGTGGCCTCGCCTCAAACCGAAGCGCGTCGCCTTTCAAGATGTTTTTCCCGTTGCAAGACAGGGAAGCAAATATCTCATCCTCGACCTCCTCGTCACTTTTAGCGAACAACTCACCCCGATTATTCTTGGTGTCGTCACTCCTCGCGCTGCGCTAGGAACCTTTCGTCTCTGCCAGCAGACGTCCAGTGCTGCCGAGACGCCGGGATGGAGCTATGTGCAGGGGAGATATCCCGAGCTAGCCAAGGGCGATCCGACAGAGAGTGAATACATCACTCGGCAGGCGACCAAGATAGGTATCGGGGCAACTCTGCTCTGCGCGGTCGGGTCCTTCCCTCTAGCCTTTGTGGTCTTCCATACGCCCAGCGTAGCCTCGATGATCCTGGTCTTGAGCGCGGCGCTTGTCTTCCGCTATTTGATGTACGTCTGCGATCAGCGCCTTCGGGCGGAGGGTCGAGTTCAAGCATCGGCGATTCTCGTCATAGCACGTATTCTTTTATTCTCAATAGTTATCCTTCTCACGGTGAAGCACTTAGGCGTCTGGGCGGGAATCTGGACGAACGCCATTGGTGCCGCTCTCTTTGGATATATCTATCGGCGAGTTACCCAGCCCACCGCCGCAAAAATCGCTGTTACACAAGGAAGTCCCGCTAACATTCGTTCAAATGATGGATTCACCTCTTAGATCGGAAGTAGAAAACATGAATCAAAGCGATCGGCGAAGGTCTATGCAAACAGCCACCCTGGAAACTCCCAGCCCGCTGAGACAAGCGGCGGACCTGCCGTTGAAGTGTTTGGTCAAGGGAGATCTCGATCGCTATCGAGTTGACGGAAAGGTCGAATGGCGCGAACCTTCGCTTTGGGCCATTCTCGCCTATCGCTTCAGTCGCTGGACGCGCCAGCGTAGAGGAACCCTAGCCGGCACCTTGTGCATGCCAATCGACGCCATCTCCTATCCGGTCATCTGCCTCCTCACAGGCATTCAAATCGGAAGAGGCGCAAGCATAGGCCCAGGGCTGCGCATCTGGCACTTTGGCGGTGTCATCATCAATACGCACGTTACTATCGGAGCGCGTTGCACCCTCCGCCACAATGTCACCATCGGAAATCGCAGGGGTGACTTCGACGTACCGACGATCGGAGACGATGTGGTGATAGGAGTGGGCGCCACGGTGATCGGACAAATCACAGTGGGGGATCGTACGGTGATCGGCGCAGGCGCTATTGTGCTAAAAGACCTTCCTGCAGACAGCTTAGCAGTCGGGAATCCTGCTCGGATTGTTCCTCTAAAATCGCCATCGGTCTGACCGGCGACCATCCGGCTCCGGGATGGCCCGCGTTCGTGCGAAGTCATCTACTTCACGACCTGCAACTGCGAAATAATCCAGTTGAGATCCTGTTCCGTATTCCAATCCCAGGCGTTGGTCACGGCCGCACTGGTTACGTTCTGCTCCGTTCGAATTGTCAAGCTACCCAAGCCTCCTCGATCAAGAAGGAACATCCCATAACTTTGCGCAGCCTTGGCGATCATGAGACCGGTCGCCGAGTTGAAGTGGTGAGCCGCAAGATTCACAGTAAGGGGAATCGCCAGCCGCGTCCCCATGGGCAGATTGCCACTATAGTTAGGTGTGCGGTCAAACGAAATCGCAGGCCCCGTGAATGAGGTTGTGAGTTGCGTGGCCGAGATGCAGATATTCAGCGCATGATTGATTGCACCAGCGTCGAGGTCCGCCTCCCGAACCAGGCCCGCGTACACCGGTACCGTCGAGGCCATGACTCCGCCCTGTGAACCAGTGAGTGTCGAGGTCGATTGCGTGATGTTAAACGTGCCGCATACAATTGTTCCGTTCGAAAGAACAATTCCCGAGTAGCATTCCAAGACGCTTCCGTCCGGTTGAAAGATGGCGAAGTAGCCATCGGAATCCTGTGCCGGCAATGCGTTCTTCGGAGCGTAGATACGCAAACCGCCTGTTGGAATCTCCGTCATCGGATTGAGTTGGGGGGCCATCGGCGGCGTCCACCCATTAGCCGGGTTTGTCGTCGTCATGTAGTAGAACTTGGCAGATGCCCCATAGGTGGAGGACGGTACCTGCCAGGTAGTGCTCGAAGATGCCAAGATCTGAGCCTCGACGGTGGGAGAATTGTTCTCTCGCTTCCACAGGCCGCTGTTTACATTGTCATAACTACTG
>Ga0302325_10020039_pt1 | contig 14036 bp, 12 predicted proteins | sample Palsa_T0_2_FD_201948 | JGI IMG/M metagenome (GOLD analysis project Ga0302325, IMG submission 201948) | Peat permafrost microbial communities from Stordalen Mire near Abisko, Sweden - Palsa_T0_2 | ecosystem: Environmental > Terrestrial > Soil > Palsa > Peat permafrost | place: Sweden: Abisko... | reverse complement strand
ATTGCCTGCATGAGTCCGACGGCTTCCCCGGTGCGCCCCGACTGAGACACAACAATCAACGCTTGGCCCGGCCGCAGCGTCGCGCGGCCGTACTCGAGCAGGTAGGCCGTATCTTTGAGCATGGTCGGAATTCCCGCCTTATCGAGCAGGGCCCTCATGGCGATGAGTGCAAAGTAGGACGCGCCCATTCCCGTCAAGTAGACCGGCAGCCCTGTGTCGCGGATCGCCGCTGCGGCCGCCCGCAACGTCCGCGCCTGTTCGCCATCCACATACGCGGCGCAGACGCGCCTCAACGTTTCCGGCTGCGCATGAATGTCGGAAAGGAAGGTGTCATCCATGTGCGGGTTCCCCTCTTCTACTCGCAAGACATCCCCCCAGCGCATCGATTGCGCTGGCATAAGCCTCGCTCGTATGGTCTCTCGAAAAGACGCTCTTGGTTCCGCAGACCAGCATCCGTGCGCCCGCGTCGTGGAGTGCCGTAGGCAGATCGATATGGCCATCAGCGCCGATCACGGTGTCGCGATCGCCAAAAGCTTGCACAGCGCGCACGCGCGCAGGGGAGGTCGCTATCAGGTCGGCGCCGGCGAAGCCGGGTTCGACATTCATTACGAGGACGCAGGGGATATCGGCGACGATCTCAGTAGTTGTGATTGCGGTCGATGGGTTAATGGCGACGCTGGGCGCCATACCCGCGCTCGCGATAGTGCGTGTGCGCCGCCGCTGATAGCGGCATGCGTCGACGTGGAACAAGAACGTGTCCGCCCCAGCGGCGGCGGTTTCTTTGACGCAATCCTGGAGATTGTCGACCATGAAGTGGGCGACGAAACGCCAACGCGTTAACGGCCGCAGTGCCGTAAGGCTTGAGCAGGCGAGCGCGCAGTTTGGCACCAAGTGCCCAACCATGATGTCAAAGTGAAGCGCGTCGATGCCTGCCCTCTCGAGGCGTTGAATCTTGGCGCCCAATTCATTGAGATGGGCGCACCTCATTGACGCCGATAGCTCTATATGGTCGGGCTTAGGCAGGGCGTTCCGGCTCATGAGTCCTGCGCCGCCGGGTGAACGACAATGCTGTCGATCCGTGCGCCACGCCTGCGCGTGCAGCACCAAAGCACCGCTTCGGCAATATCTTCGGGATCGAGATCTTGCGCTTTGTCGGGGTGGTCCGGAGGACTACCGTCCCAGCTTGTTGCAGTGATGCCGGGAAGGATCACCGACACTCGAATGCCGCGGGCCCGGTGCTCCAGCTGGATCACCTCGCTGAGGGCTACGAGCGCCCGCTTCGTCGAGCAATAGGCGGCGCCGCCCGACCGCACTCGGTAGGCGAGGTCTGATGCGATGTTGATGATCCAGCCATCGCACCGGACGAGCATCTCGGGTAGCAACGCACGCGCAAGAATAAAAGGCGCGATCAAGTTCACGGCGACGCTCTCGCGAAAAGCGTGGGGGTTGAGCTCGCTCACTGGCGCAAAAGTTTGATCCGCGGCGTTGTTGACCAGAATGTCGATATTGCCGAAGCGCTCGAGTGCGGCCGCTGCAATCCGCTCGGGCTCGGTGGCTAGGTCCCCATGAATGGCCTCGGCAGAGCCCCCGGCCCGTCGAATCTCGTCGACGACCGCCTCGATCTCACTTATGCTCCGTGCAACCAGCCCTACATGCGCGCCGGCCGTCGCCAGCACCTTTGCAATCGCCGCGCCGATTCCTCGGCCAGCACCGGTGACGAGGGCATTGCGGCGCTGAGATAATTGTATCATTGACTCGAGTTTCCGGCTGTGATCGCCTGTAAAAGACGCGCCCGATCGTAGCTCGCCGCTGGCGCGATTGTTTCGATCCGACCGCGCCGCAGCACTGCAATGCGATCGCTGAGGTTAAGAAGCTCATCGAGCTCGTCGCTGATCAGCAGTATGCCGACACCGTCCTGGGCCAGCCGATCGATTTGTTGGTAAATGTCGGCCTTGGCGCCTATGTCAATGCCGGCGGTCGGCTGATCTAGGATGAGAAATCGTGCACCGGCAGCGATGGCTCGCGCGAGGACAACCTTCTGCTGGTTGCCGCCGCTGAGGTTTGCAGTGATGGCGTGGGGATCCGCGGGAACTATGCCAAGCCGACTGATCATGCGCATAACGAGGCTGTAGCGCCGCCCAAAGCTGACCATTCCGCGAGGCGCAATGAGACGCCCGAGCGCAGCGAGAGAGATGTTCTCAGCAATGCTGCGGACCCCAACGACGCCTTCGCGCTTGCGGTCCTCGGTCAGAAGCAGGATGCCCATAGCGATCGCTTCGGACGGAGTCTGCGGCCTTTTAAGACAAAGCGCGGTACTGACCGCGCCGCGGGCTTTGCGGTTAATTCCGACGATGGCGCGAGCCAAGGTCGTACGGCCAGAGCCGACGAGACCCGCGAGTCCCACGATCTCGCCCGACGAAATATCGAGATCAATCGGGCCAACGCGGCCGGGAACACCGAAATCTTCGAGCTTGAGGCCGACCTCGCCGCTGCGCGCTACACTGGTCCGTGCATTGCCGGCCGCGCTCCGTCGCCCGCGCGTCATCAGCTCGGTCAACCGTACGAGGGTCATGTCGCCTATAGCCGAACGGTCGATGACGCGTCCGTCGCGGAGCGTCGTTACGCGGTCAGCCACAGCGAAGATCTCTTCGAGGAAGTGGGAGACGTAGACAATGCCAACGCCTTTGGCGGTGAGGTCACGCATGATCGCGAACAATTGGTCGCGCTCTTTTGCCGAGAGCCGCGCCGTGGGCTCGTCCATGACGAGGATACGAATATGTCGCGACACCGCTTTGACGATCTCCGTCAGCTGCTGAGCGGCGACGCCGAGCTGCCCCACTGGCAGATCCAGCGGCAACTTGATACCCAGATCAGCGGTAACCCGTGCGGCGTGGTCGCGGAGCCCGGCATAGTCGATCGTTCCCTTAATGGCGCCAGCGGGCTCGCGCCCCAGCGCGATGTTCTCCGCGACGGTCATCTGCGGAATGAGAGTGAAGTCTTGGTAGATAACGGCGATGCCACCAGCCTTAGCCTGACGCGGATCGCGTAGTGAAACCGAAGCGCCGTCGATGGTCACGAAGCCGCCGTAGTCGCGAAACGCGCCGCCAAGGATCTTGATGAGCGTAGATTTGCCCGCGCCGTTCTGTCCGACTAAGGCATGGACCTCACCCGAGGAGAGAGTGAGGTCCACACCGTGAAGAACGCGGCCTCCTAGGAAGTCCTTCGTAATGCCAATCATCTCGAGGACGGCAGCTCGTCCTTCGATCCGCGACACAGTGATCGTCTCTGGCTTAGTCATTAGGTAGCGATGTTGCGGAAGTAAGCGACAATCACATCTCGGGAGGGATCGTGGCGGCGTTCTCCTTCGTTACGACGGGGTTGTTCATGAAGTGGGTGGGGCGGTCGACTTTGTCCTGCTCGCCTTTAAGCCACGCAGCGGCATACTGCACGCTGAGGTAGCCTTGGTTGTAAGGATCCTCGACGATCGTGCCAAAGACGACGTCATCCGTGATCGCCTTCTGCACCGTAGCTGGGTAGTTACCGAGTACGAACTTTACGTCGTGGCGCCCCATCTGCACAGCGTTTTGCGCGCCGGTTACCCCCTCGGGACCCTGATCGACGATGGCCGCGAGCTCACCCTTTGGGTACTTGTTGAGCCAGTCCTGAGCGATCGCAAGGGCCTGCGCATTGTCCCAGTTCGCCGTCTGCTTCGCGACCACTTTGATGTCGGGGTAGGCGGAAAGGCACTTCATGAAACCCTTCTCGCGGTTCACCTGGGGATCTGTGCCGAGCGCGCCCAAGATGTAGCCGACATTGCCCTTGGTTCCGATGGCGCGGATCAAAAGCTCGCACTGCAACTTGCCGAAGATCTCGTTGCTCGACCCGATAAACGTCACGACCTTGCCGCCCTCGGCGACTGCATTGTTAGCGGCGATCACAGGGATGCCGGCCGCGGCGGCCTCCTTCACGACCGGTACGATGCCCTGAGCGTCGCCGGGAACGACGATGATCAGGTTCTTCTTCTGGGCGATGAATTGTTGGACGACCGCGACTTGCGTCTCTAGCCTGCTGGCGCCGTTCTGCACGTCGAGGTTTACGCCCAACTTCGCGGCAGCGTCTCGCTGGCCCTTGATGAAGTTTACGTAAAACGGGTTGCTGGTATCCCACACCATCGAGCCAACGTTGAGATCCTGCGCGAGAGTGGGCGTAGCAAAAGCGAGAACAGCGACGGGCAATCCGGCGCGGACGACGCGACGGACGATCTTTTCAAGGCATTTCATTTTAGGCTCCTTCGGTTTTGAAGCGGTGATGGGTATCAATGCCCACAGCAGCAAGGATGACCAGACCGGTTACCGCAGGCTGCCAGTAAGGGGAGACGCCAAAGAGATTGAGGCCATTGGCCATGACGCCGAGCAGCAGCGTGCCGACCACGGTGCCCTGCACCGTGCCAACGCCGCCGCTAAGGGGAGTGCCGCCGACGACGACTGCGGCGATCGCCGCGAGCGGCCAGGTCAAACCGGCCGACGGCGAGCCAATGCCGGTCTGGCCGACTAGGATCAGCCCTCCGATCGCGGCGCAGAGACCGCCGAACGCGAAGGCGCCGATCAGCACAGCATCGACTGGAACGCCTGCGAGACGCGAGGCCTCCTTGTTGCCTCCGACGCTGTACACGTAGTGCCCGAAGCGCGTGAACAGCATCATGAGCCAAGTCAGGATCGCCACTGTTGCGAAGATCAAAGACGCGATCGGAACCGGGCCGATGTGACCGAGTCCAACCAATGTGAATCCAGGCGGTAGATTGTAGATCGGCGCCGCGTTGCTGCCGACGAAAACCAAGCCTTGCACAAGCACCTGCGTGCCGAGAGTTGCGACGAAAGGGTTGATATGCGCCTTGGCGATCAACACGCCGTTGAGGATGCCTACCGCGAGCCCGACGAGTAGGGCGCTGAAGACGCCGAGCGGAATTGATCCCTGAACGAAGACGAACGCAGCGGTCATCGACGAGGCCGCGCCGATCGAGCCCACCGACAGGTCGAACCCGCCAGCGACCATCATGACCAGCATACCGCAGGCGACGACTCCAATGATCGAATTCTGTTGCAGAATGTTCCACAGGTTGTTGGGCTGCCGGAATGACGGCGAGCCGATAAGCAGGAACAGGACTAGGAGGAAAAAGATGACGAAGATGCCATAGCGTGCGGCGAAGGCCGAGAGCCGCCGTCGATCAGGCGCCGTCCGTTTAAACTGGCCGGCAGTTGGTTCAACGGTCGTGGCGTCCCCGCCAGACGTCTTCATGCGCAGCTCTCTCCTACGCCCGCCAAAAGACTTGACCGTGGTCCGGCGCGGGTACACGGTCTGAGAGTCATTAAGTCATTGGAGGTCTAATGATCAAGCAAATTCCTCCTCCGAGCATGGCAAGCCGCGCAGCGAACGACCTCCGAAAGGCAATTCGCCAGGGATTGTATAGCGTTGAGGGCCGCCTCCCGCCCGAACCCGTACTTTCTCAGCAGCTCGGTGTGAGCCGCGGAACGACTCGCGAGGCGGTCGCAATCCTCGAACAAGAGGGGTTCTTGTACCGCCGTCAGGGAGCCGGCACCTTCGTGTTACGCGCGCTTTCCGGCCTCACCAACAACCTCAATGCGAACTTCGGCGTCACTGAGGTAATCGTCGCCGCCGGGAAGACGCCGGGGACGATCGGTATCCTCGTCTCTGAGCAAGGAGCGGATGCCCAAATGGCGAGAAGCCTCGGGCTCGCCCCCGGCGATCCGGTTATCCGCATCGATCGCACGCGTACCGCGAACGCCAGCCCGGTCGCCCACACGCGCGACTTTCTTTCACGGGCGCTGCTCAAAGCTCACGGATTGGAGACAGTGCAAATTGATTCCGTGCTCAACGCGAATCAGTCGCTCTACGATACCCTGCGAGACAAGGGCATCGTTGTGCGCCACGGCGTCGCCGAGTTGACCCCGGTTGCTATCGATGGGCTGCTTGCGAAGGCGCTGGAAATCGCACCAGGCACTTTGCTGTTCCGGATTGACCAGGTCGACTACGATCGGGACGGCCAACCGGTCCTGCTCTCGGTTGAGCATTTGGTCGCCGGAGCCTTCACGGCTCAAGTCTATCGGCGCGGGCCCGGTTGAGAATGACAATCTCGATTCTTGCGCTCGGCGACTTAGCGCTCGACGTCATTCTCGGACCGATCTCAGATTTTCCCGCATGGGGCAACGAGTCGGAAGCGGCGACTGGAGTGGTGCGTCTCGGCGGCAATCTCGGCAATTTCGCAGTCGCGGCGCGCGCCCTTGATCTTCATCTGCGCGTCGCGGGTCTTGTGGGGGACGATGAGAATGGCTCGCGGCTAAAGCGCGATCTCGCCGCGCTAGGCTGCAGTACGGACTTCGTTCGCACCGTTGCCGGCGGTGCAACCTGCATCTCCGTCGGCTTCTATCACGACAAGGGCGAACGGCTTTTCGTTACCTATCCGGGCGTCCTCAAAGACCTCGAAATTTTCATCCGCGGCGCGCAGTTTCGGCCGACGGAGGTGGCGTTCCTCACCGGCTGGTGTCAACCCCCACGTGTCAGCGCCGCCGTGCTCATGGCCTTTTGCGATACTCTTGCGGAACTCTCCGCGAGCGTCGTTATGGACCTGAGCTGGAGCGATGCAAGCTGGGCCTGCGGCGAGGACGTCATAGCTGTGCTTCGGCATGTCGACTATGTACTCATGAATTGTGATGAACTCGCCGCGTTGAGCGGCGAGGCGAATGTCGACACGGCGCTTGCTGCGCTTGGCGAACGCCTAGGCACAAGACCGACGATAGTCGTCAAACTCGGACCCGATGGCGCCGTAGCGCGGCTCCCCTCAGGCGATGTTGTCCGGGCTTCGGCGCCGCCCGCAGGAAATGCCTCGACTGTCGGCGCGGGCGACGCCTTCAATGCCGGTTTCATCTCTGCACGTTTCGTCGATGGTCTTGATATTGAAGCCGCACTTGCGAAGGCGTGCGTCGTGGCGAGCGCGATGATTCGAGGCGGACGGTCGGCACACCTAATTCAGAGCAAAGGTTGCGAATGAATAGTAATTGGGTGACCGGGGCGCAGCTCTCGACCTCGCATTCTCCCCAGAGCGAGCTAACTGTCGAGCGCATGACTGCCGCGGTGCTGGACATGAAGGCAATCTTACCGCTCGACGTCGCGGTCGTCGGCGCCAAGGAGATCCCGGAGATCTACCTCGCGTTGACCGGGCCGCACCGGCCGGCCGAGCAGGTCGTCCTTTGGTACGATCTCCTCTCCGACATCCCCAACATGGAGGAACCCGAACTCGTCATCAACTGGCGCGGTGAAAAGAGCCACGGCTGGGGTGGCTGGTCAGCAGTCGGCTCTGCGGTCACCGAGACCTTCCGTTTCGCTTGCCCGAACAATCCGGTCGTGCGCGCCAAGACTCTCGCCCGTATGCGCGAGTTGCTCAGGCGCTATCCGTTCGATGGAGTCTTCCTCGACAAGATACGCTTTCCCTCGCCGGCCAATGGACTCGAGGAAGTCGCATCCTGCTTCTGCCGTCATTGTCAGGCCGCAGCATCGGTTGTGGGCCTCGATCTCGACACGGTGCGGAAAGTTATCGAGGCGAAGTTTGCTGGCGCGTTCGTCCACCAGGCGCGTGCTGGCGCGACCGATTGGCTTCGCTCGCTGCTCGTCCCGGACTCGGTTCTCAGGCAGTTCGTCGATTTTCGCCTCCGCACCATCACGGGTCTTGTATCTGAGGCAGCTGCCGAAGCCCGCGCACTTGGAAGGAAGGTCGCGCTGGACGTGTTCTCGCCGGGGTTGGCGCCGCTCGTCGGGCAGGACTATCCGGCTCTCGCTCAGGTCAGCGACTGGATAAAACCAATGACATATCGGACCGCTCAAGGCCCGGCCGGACTGCGGCTCGAACTGTCCGCTCTCGTCGCGGGCGCAGCGAGGATGTCTGGCCTCCACGAGCGCGATATTGCGGCCTGGGCGGCAGGCCACATCCGCGGCTGCAACAAGACATCGCTGAGCGAGACGCGTGCTAAGGCCGTGCCGCTTGAGATCATGACGACCGAGGTTGGTGATGCCGTCCGCCTCGCCGGAAGCACACCAGTCTACTTCGGAATCGAGATGGTGCGCCAGGCAGGCGTCATCGACATCAAGCCCCAGCATGTTCGCGACATGATCGGTGTCGGGCAACGCGCCGGCGCGGCGGGCACAATTGTCTCATGGGATCTTCTCCACGTGCCCAGAGAGAACCTAGTTGCTCTTGCTGAAAGCCTCCCTTGCCGTCGCTAGACCAGCGGGCGGAGACGATCATCGGTGCGGCAGCTATGATAGACCGTCGAGGCGCAAGTGCTCGACTCTCTGGACCTGGAGTTCGTCAGGCGCGCCGGCGCCGATTTCTCCTCTGAGATCGCAACGACATGCCTCTCGAGGTTCTTTCTTGATATACGAGCCGGACTGCCTATTCGCCTTTTGCGAGAAGTATAGCGCCCGTTATGGCGTCGCCCTCGGCAGGGCTAAGGCGCCGGCGCACATCTGGGGCTAGCCAGGCCTCCAAGGGACTAGATAGCCCGCCAAGCAATGCAATGCGCGGCGCTCCTGCTACCAGCAGGGCGCGCACCAAGCCATCGACACTTTCAGCCGCGCTCTGGACAATTCGGCGGGCGGCCGAGTCTCCCAGGTCCGCGTGACGGAGGACCATCGGAGCGAATGTGGCATAGTCCGTCGCGGTCGCGCGATCCATCCAGGAAACGACCTCCGGCGGATCATTCTGAAACCGCGACATAACTTCGCGCAACAGCGACGTCCATTCATGTCGATCGTCGAATGCGCGAAGCGCGAGTTGGATAGCCTTCAATCCGAGGTCGGCGCCGCTCCCCTCGTCGGAAATGGGGAAGCCGTATCCGCCGACACGGAATTCGCGTCCATTTACACGAGCAACTCCGCTTGAACCTGTCCCGACGATAACAATGCCACCATCGCGGCCACTGTGGGCGCCTACGCAAGCTGTGACGACATCGCTGGCGAAAACGATTGACGAAAACGGATGCTGCATCTGTTGGAAGGCTTCGAGAGCCCCGCGGCGACTTAGTCCTGCAACGCCGATGCCGGCGCGAAGGCGGGTGATTCGTTCAGTGGAAAGGCCCGCTTCCTCGGCCGCGGCGAGGAAGGCCGCCTTAATCGACGCCCACGATCGCTCAACTCCTAGCCGAGTCGCCGCGGGCCCAGCAAGACCAGAACCGTAAACCACGCCTTCCGCGTTCTCTATACGCGCCCGGCAGCCTGTGCCGCCGCCATCGACCCCAACGAACAATGGTTCACTGACTGATTGCTCAATCATCGAGACGCTCGACGTCAGCGCCACATCGAGCCAGTTTACGGTCGAGCGTCTCATAGCCGCGGTCGAGGTGGTAAACGTGCTCGACAAAAGTTTCACCCACGGCCGCCAAGCCGGCCAGGAGCAGACACACCGAAGCTCTTAGATCGGTGGCCAAGACCGGCGCACCGTGGAGACCGCGCCCATTGGTTCCGCCGTGTCCCCGGACCGCTGCAGTTGTGCCGTGAAGGGTGATGTCGGCGCCCAGCCGGGCCAATTCGGGCACATGCATAAATCTGCCTTCGAAGACAGTCTCGCGGATAATCGACACCCCATCAGCGATCGACATCAAAGCCATCCACTGCGCCTGAAGGTCGGTTGGAAAGCCCGGATACGGCTCGGTCGTGATGTCAACTGCGCGCAGCGGGCCATGTCGCTCGATCAGAAGGCCGCGGTCGGTCGGCTGTATCACCGCGCCTGCGGCTTCGAGTGCCTGGCAAATTGCCGACAAATGCTCCAATCTGGCTCCGGTCAGTTCCAGCTCTCCTGCCGTGATTGCAGCCGCGATTGCATAGCTGCCCGCTTCAATGCGATCGGCGAGGATTTCGTGACGGGCCGGCTTCCATGCCTGCCTGCCGACGACCACGATGCGATGCGTGCCTGCGCCCTCGATCTTTGCGCCCATCTCTGTGAGACATCGCGCAAGGTCGACGATCTCTGGCTCTCGAGCGGCATTGATGATCTCAGTCTCCCCGAGAGCCAGAGTTGCAGCCATCATGGCGGTCTCGGTCGCGCCGACAGAAGATGTCGGGAACAATATTCGCGCTCCAACCAGCCCCGTTGGCGCGTCCGCCACGATCGTCCCTCCTTCGATTGAGACTGACGCCCCCATCGTAGTCAGCGCCTTCAGGTGCAGGTCCACGGGGCGAGCGCCGATTGAGCAGCCGCCCGGCAGAGAGACCCTGGCGCGACCGAAACGAGCGAGCAGGGGACCGAGCACAAGAGCCGTAGCTCGCATTCGCCTGACCATGCTGTGCCCGGTCTCGGCGAGCGAAGCCGATTCCGCATTGAGCTCTATCGTTCGCGGACCGGAGTCATTGATCTTCACTCCGTGATGCGCAACCACGTCACGCATGCTGTCCACGTCAAGCAGGCGGGGCGTGTTCGAAAGAGTCAACGGCTTGTCAGACAGTAGCGCCGCTGCGATCGAAGGGAGGGCTGCGTTCTTTGCCCCCGAGATTGGAACCACGCCAGTAAGACGTCTGCCGCCCCTGATTCGCAGTCGCTGCATCGTCATCTCCACCGACAAGCTATCCGACCTGGCGTAGAAGCCGATTCCCTCAACGGTCCCGTATTCTCGGATGCGTGATGTCGAGGGTCCGCTGCAAGGCGACAATCGTTTCTTCGTAACGAAGGCGAGCGATTCCGAGAAACAAACAATCGATGATGACGAGTTGCGCAATGCGGCTCACCATTGCACCCGCCCTCAGCGGGCTCTCACGCGCATGCGTGAGCAGCACTTCCGTAGCCATCTCGTGAAGAGGCGAGTTCTTCGCGCCCGTGACCGCGACGGTGAGCGCGCCGTTTTGCTTGGCTATGCCAAGATATTTGACGGTTTCCGTCGTCGATCCCGAATGGGAAAAACCCATGGCGACCGTTCCGCGACAATCCAAGGATGCGGCTGACCACGCGTCGTGAGTATCGCTCAGCAGGAAGGCATTCCGCCCGACGCGGAAAAGCTTGTGATGGAGATCTTGGGCAACGAGCTGACTGGCGCCTATTCCGAAGAGCAGAATGCGCTGCGCGCCATCGATCGCATGGGCTACCCTATCCAGCGCGGCGAAATCGAGACTTGAGACAGTCTCGTCTATGGCGAGGATCTCGAGTGAGGCGAGTTTGCCCGCCATCTCCCGCAACGTGTCCGAGCGAGCAATTTCCGGTCCCAGGGTCATCGCCGGACCGAACTGCGCCGACTCTCTGCCGAGTTCGGCTGCTAGAGCCATGCGAAGTTGAGGATAGCCGCTGACACCGACCGCTCTGCAGAACCGTAAGACTGAAGCTTCCGAGGTGCGGCACGATGCAGCGAGTTCGGATATTGTTTCATCGAGTACGATTGAGGGCTTTTTCCTGATGGCGTCGGCGACGCGCCTTATCGACGGCGTAAAGGCGGCGGCGGACGATTCAATGGTCGACTGTATTCCCATTGGCGACCTCATTGGGAAATCGCTTGCGCACGGCCCGGACTTCGAGGCCGCCGATGAAGGACCACAGTCACGCAGCGCGACTGTCTGCCATGTTAGCGTTCTGAAGGAAAACTTCAAGGTGGGCACATAAAATGAAGAAATTTGACATCGCTTGGCTCCGCGCACTAACATTGATGGTCCACGCTAGTGGCTCGCGAGCACCGCCAAGAGGAGAAGTCAAAATGGCCTGGAAACCAACGTCGGTCGGTCTCGCCATCGAGCTCTCGGTGGCGCTTTGCGGACTGCAACTCGCGACTTCCGCCTCCGTTCTGGCTCAGGGCCGAAAGGAGGCCCAGGGGCTTGTCGCCAATTACGAGAAGCCGGTGAACTTTGTCGCCCCCGGCCCATCCTTCCATGCGGGGTCAGCGCTCAAGGGCAAGACCATCTATGCAATCGTGAGCGGGGAAAGCGCCGACTTTGTGCAGCAATTCATGAAAGGCCTGACCGACGGCGCGCAGGTTCTCGGAGCTAACGTCAATATACAGGATTCGACTTACGACTCCACGAAGGCGGCCGAATTGATAGACAAGGCCGTGGCGGGCGGGGCCGCAGTGATCGTTACCCAGTCCGTCGATTCCAATGCCGTCGCGGCCTCACTCGGCGCAGCCAAAAAGGCCAACATTCCGGTGGTGGAAGCAACCTCGCGCGATGCTGGCGCAGCGCCAAGCGACCTGAAAAAGATCGGGGTCTCCGCTATCGCGTCGTTCTGCTACACCTGCGCCGGCCAGCAGATGGCCCAATATGCCGTCGCTAGCAGTCAAGCTCCGGTTCACGCGCTCATTTACAACGTGCCCGGCGTTGTGGTCAGCGCCAATATGGTCAAGGGCTTTTCGGACGAGCTTAAGCGACTTTGCCCTGAATGCTCGGTCACCGTCGTAGACGCGCCTGCGGCCGATTGGGAATCGAGTCTTGCCACCTTGACGACCTCGAACCTTCAAACCCATCCCGAGATCAATACCCTCGTGCCGGTGTTCGACGCGATGGTCGGGCTGATTGAACCGGTCCTTGCCTCCTCCGGCCTCAATAAGGTTTCGATAGTTACTTACAACGCCACGAAACCCGCGCTGCAGCTTCTCGCGAAGAAGGAATTGGTCACCGGCGATGTGGGCGGGTCGCCATATTGGCTGGGCTGGGCGACTATTGATCAGGCGGCGCGGCTAGCGACCGCCACGGCCCCGGTTGATGACGTGAAGGTGCCACACCGCCTGTTCGACGCGACAAATATTCAGAGCATCGATCTCGGGAAGCCTCAACAATCGTGGTACGCAGACGTCGATCTGAAGAATGAGTACAGCAAACTCTGGCAGGCCCAGTAACCCTCGCGATAGCATTTTATTCTGTGTCATACGCGCTTGAGGCGCGAGGCCTGTCGAAGACTTTCCTAAATCGGAAGGTCCTCAAGTCGGTCGATCTCAGCGTGCGCCAAGGCGAGATCGTCGGGTTGGTCGGCCAGAATGGTTCTGGAAAGTCGACCTTTATCAAGATTATTTCTGGCGTCTACGAGCCCGACATCGGCGGGGGTCTTCGCGTGCTCGGCCGCGACGTGGAGTTGCCGATGTCGCGCAACTCAAGGTCGCTGGGTCTTGCTTTCGTTCACCAGGATCTCGGCCTCTTCAACGATGGATCAGTGCTTGAAAACGTACGAGTCGGACGATACGAGACGGGCCTGCTTTGGCGGATCGACTGGAGAAAGGAGAGCGCCTACTGCAGCCAGGCGCTCGCTCGAGTAGGCCTGAAGATAGACCCTGACTCGAAGGTCGCTGATCTCAGACAAGTCGACCGAGCCCTGGTGGCGATCGCACGAGCTGTTGACGAAGCGCGACAGGCCCATGGGGCGGGCGTCATAGTCCTTGACGAGCCTACATCCTATCTGCCGCGTGATGGCGTCGACAAGCTTTTCGCCGCGGTGCGTGAGCTTCGGGCCGGCGGGATAGGTGTGATCTTTGTCTCCCACCGCCTCAGCGAGGTGGCGGACCTTTGCGACGCGATCGTCGTCCTGCGCGATGGAGCAGTAGTCGCGCGGCTTGACGCGTCCGAAACCGACGAGAGCGAAATTGTCGATGCGATGCTTGGGCGTAAAATGCAGACCTACTATCCAGAGGCTCCGCAACGTATCCATTCCGGAGTCGGTTTCAGAGTTGAACACGTCTCGGGCCATGGCGTCGAAGACGTAAGCTTCAGCGTCCACAAGGGAGAGATCTACGGCGTCACGGGTCTGCTCGGGATGGGGCAAGAGCGGCTACTGTATCTCCTCAATGGCGCGAACCCAGGCGCCGGGCGAGTCGAGTGCTCTGGGAAGAGCGTTGACCTGAGAGCGATGGACCCCCGTCGCGGTGGAGATATGGGGATTGCGCTGCTCCCAGCGGATCGGGTCCGCGCTTCCGGCGTGCAGGAGGCGACGGTCATGGAGAACATCACGTTGCCTATGCTTGCAAAATACACGAGGTTGGGCCGCATTCGTCACCGTCAAGAAA
>Ga0302325_10020036_pt1 | contig 14037 bp, 10 predicted proteins | sample Palsa_T0_2_FD_201948 | JGI IMG/M metagenome (GOLD analysis project Ga0302325, IMG submission 201948) | Peat permafrost microbial communities from Stordalen Mire near Abisko, Sweden - Palsa_T0_2 | ecosystem: Environmental > Terrestrial > Soil > Palsa > Peat permafrost | place: Sweden: Abisko... | reverse complement strand
ACGGAGTGCTGGAGCCGCGAGAGGCGGTGACGAAGTGACGCGCATTCTTTTTGTCGACGATGAAATCAATATTCTGGAGGGGCTCCAACGGATGCTGAGGCCTCAACGGCGCGATTGGGAGATGGCGTTTGCGCCGGGAGGCAGAGCCGCGCTGACGATGCTGGAAGCGTCCCCGTTTGACGTGATCGTTTCGGACATGAGAATGCCCGAAATCGACGGCGCCGCTCTGCTGGAGATCGTGCGCGAGAAGTACCCGAACATCCTGCGAATCATTCTATCGGGATATACCGAGCTGGAAGCTTCCTACCGCGCCGTTCCGGTGGCGCATCAGTTCTTGCTGAAGCCGTGCGAGCCCGATGCGCTACGCGCGGCGATCGAGCGCGCAACAAGCCTCATCGAAGTGCTGCACAGCAAAATGCTGGCGGGTCTCGTGGGCTCGTTGCGGGAATTGCCATCCCTTCCGCGCACATATGCCGCGCTCCGCAGCCTTCTTTCGAATCCCGAAAGCTCCGTGGACCAGGTGGTGCGGATTGTCGAGCAGGACGTGGCCATTTCGGCCAAGGTTCTGCAGCTTGTGAATTCCGCGTTTTTTGGGGTGACGCGCGAGATTTCCGACATGAAAACGGCGGTAAGCTATCTGGGGATCACCATCCTGCAGAATCTCGTGCTTTCCGTGGAGGTATTCCGCACGTTCCACCCCAAAAGGCCCATCGTGGGATTCTCTCTGGAGGAATTCCATCACCACGCACAGTTGACGGCGCGGACTGCGTCGGAGATATCCAAAACAATGGCGGTCCCACAAGCAGTCATCGTCGCCGGACTTTTGCACGACATCGGCAAGCTTGTCATCGCCGAGAGAGCGCCAGAGCATCTGTCCCGCGCGCTGGAGGGAGCGCGGCAGGACAAGCGGCCGTTGTTCGCCATAGAGGAAGAGTTGATCGGTGTCTCCCACGCCGAGGTAGGAGCGTACCTGCTGAGTTTGTGGGGCCTGCCCTCGCCGGTTGTCGAGGCCGTGGCCCACCACCATCATCCCGAGCGCGTGCCGCACGCCAAATTGGACCTGCTCTCCACGGTGTATCTCTCGAACGTGCTGGCCCACGATCCGTTGGGAACAAAAAATTGCGGAGGGGAGTTGGAGCAGGAAATCCACCCCGTCATACTCGCAATCCCGGGCGTGCCGGAGAACCTTCCGAAATGGCGCGATCTGGCGGAGACAGTTTCGCGGGAAGCGCAGGGAGCAAGCTATGTCTGACGACCCCCGGCCACGGATTCTTTGCGTCGACGACGACCAAGGCGTTCTCGACGGGTTGCAGCGGACCCTCCGGAGCATTTTCGTGGTGGAGACGGCCATCGGGGGAAGGCTGGGACTGGAGATTCTCCAAGCGAAGGGTCCGTTCGTTGTGGTGACATCCGACCTCCGCATGCCGCTCATGGACGGCGTCGAGTTTCTGTCCCGTGCGCGCGCGCTGGCCCCGGACGCAGTCCGCGTTTTGCTGACCGGGCAGGCAGACATGGAGTCCGCCATCGGGGCCGTCAACGACGGAAACATCTTCCGCTTCCTCTGCAAACCTTGCCCCACGGGAGTTCTGGTGAGGGCCTTGATGGCCTGCGCGGAGCAGCACCGTCTGCTGACTGCGGAGAAAGTCCTGCTGGAACAGACCCTCCGTGGAAGCATCAAGGCGCTGACGGACATTCTCGCTCTTACGAACCCGGCGGCTTTTGGCCGGGCCACCCGTGTTCAGCGCACTGTGGCGGAGATCATGGCGCACTTCGAAATCGCCGAACGCTGGCCGGTGGAAGTGGCGGCGATGCTTTCGCAGATCGGATATGTGACTCTTCCCCAGCGAACGCAGGACAAAATCTACAAAGGGGAGCAGCTGACGGATTCGGAATCAGCGATGGTAGACCGCGTCCCACAAGTGGCCGATCAATTCCTGGCGAGTATCCCGCGTCTTGAACTTGTGAGGGATATCCTGAAGCTTTACCCGCAGGATTTCGCGGGCGCGGAGAGAGAGAAGATCCCTCCGTTGCCCTGGGGGGCGCGAGCGCTGAGGATCGCGCTGGATTATGACGTCCTGGAGTCCGAACGCGGAACGCAAGAGGGCCTCTTCGACATCCTGCCGGGGCGTACCGGCCTGTATGATCCGGAAATTCTGGAGGCGTTTGCGGAGTTGCGGGACCGTGGGAAAAAGGAAGCGCGGGAGCACGAACTCACCCTGCGAGACATGAAGGCCGGGATGTTTTTTGGCGAGGACGTGAAATCCGCAAAAGGGCTTTTGCTGATCGCTCGCGGACAGGAAGTCACGCCCAGCTTGCTGGAGCGCATTCGAAACTTTTCGTCCGAGCTCGGAATTCGCGAGCCCATCCGCATGATCGAGCCGCTTCCGGTGGCCAAACTGTCTTTGCGGTTCCCCGTCCAAGTTTAGAGCTTCATTGGCCGGGAAGAAACGACAGCGCTACGACTTCCTAGTCGGATTCCTGCGTCACAATGTGGACGTCCACGGCGGGAGCGTCGCGCAGGAAATGATTGATCGCATTGAGGTAGCGCAGCTTGCGCCACCCTTCTCCCGCGGACCTTCCAAAAATCATCTGCGTCACATGTTTTTCCCGCACGAATTGCGCGGCCGCGTCGGCTACGCTCTTGCCTTTCAGGCGGATGGGCTTCGCTCCCAGGCTTTCCGCGAACTGAAGATTGGCATCCAGTGATTTTTCATTCTTCACGCCCTCGCGCTCGATATCGACGTGCAGGGCGTAGAGCTCTGCGTCCATCCGGCGCGCCATTCGCGCCGCGCGCGCCACCAGGTATTGCGCCCGGGGGTTGGCGCTGATGCACACGGCGATGCGTTCGCGGACGGCCCAGTTCTGCTGGATGTCCTTCTCGTCCATATAAGACGACAGGCTGCGGTCCACCTGCTCGGCAACCTGACGGAGCGCAAGTTCGCGCAGCGCGATCAAATTCCCGCGCCTGAAAAAATTCCGAAGCGCCTGTTCGATCTTTTCCTTGTGATATACGTCGCCGCGCTTCATGCGGTTCTGGAGGGCTTCGGGCGTGAGGTCCACCATCACGGTTTCCTGGGAGAGCTGAAGCACCCAGTCCGGCACGGTTTCGCGGACGATCACTCCTGTAAACGCGTTGACAGTAGGAGCGACACTTTCGATATGCTGAATGTTCACCGTGGAAATGACGTCGATATTCGCTTCCAGCAGCTCGAGGACGTCTTCATAACGCTTGCGGTGGCGCGTGCCGGGAATATTGGTGTGGGCCAGTTCGTCCACCAGCGCCACCTGCGGCTTGCGCGCCAGAATCGCGTCGATATCCATCTCCTCGAACTCGGTGCCCTTGTAATCGATCTTGCGGCGGGGAACGGACTCCAGCTGCGAAGCGAGTTCGGCGATGCCCTTTCTTCCGTGTGTTTCCACCAGCCCGATGACGATATCTTCCCCGCGGCTGTGGCGGCGGATGGCCTCGCTCAGCATGCTGTAGGTTTTTCCAACGCCCGGCGCGTAGCCGAGGAAGAGCTTCAACACGCCCTTGGTTTTTTGCGCGGGCGTGGTTACTTCCAGCCACTCTTCGGGTGTCTTCGGCATGGCGTCATTCTCTGCTAACAGGCACTGGGAAGCTACGGTAGAATACCACCGTGCGTTCTCCGGTTTTGAGCCGTATCTTCCAATTCGCTGGCGCTTTTGGAACCGTCGCTGGAATCGTCCTTCTGTACCACAAAGTTCTTCTGGTCAATGCCACGACCGTTGCGATGACGCTTCTTTTGGCTATTTTAGTCGTTTCCACGTTTTGGGGCATGACCGTTTCCATCCCGATGTCCTTGGCCGCGGTATTGGCTTTCAACTACTATTTCCTTCCCCCTGTTGGCACTTTTACGGTTGCCGACCCGCAGAATTGGGTGGCGCTCGTCGCGTTCCTCGCTGTGGCCGTTATCGGGAGCCACCTGGCGACGCGGGCGCGGCAACAGTCGGAGGAAGCCTCCGCTCGGCAGCGGGACATCGAGAAGCTTTATGCGTTCAGCCGCGACCTTCTGGAGTCCGGCAACGTGATGGAACTTCTGAACCGCATCCCCGCACGGATCGTAAAGACGTTCGAAGTCGGAGCGGCGGCATTGTTTCTTGCCGACAAGCAGAAGGTGTACCGGTCCGGTCCAGTGGTTCCCCGGCTCGATACCGACAGCCTCAAGGCCGTAATGGCGCGCGAGGAACCCGTGATCGACACGCCCAACAGTCTCTGCCTCGTTCCGGTTCGGATCGGTGTGCGGGCGATCGGCAGTCTGGGGATTTCAGGAAGGGCGCTTTCGCTGCAAACGCTCGAGGCCATTGGAACGCTGGTGGCCATCGCGATGGCCCATGCGCGCGCTGTCGAGCAATTGGGGCAGACGGAGGCAGCGCGCCAGGGAGAGCAGTTGCGCACAGCTCTTCTTGATGCCGTCACGCACGCGTTGCGCACTCCGCTTACTTCCATTAAGGCTTCCGTTACAAATTTGCTTTCAAACGGTGGCCTGGTAGCCGAACAGAAGCAGGAACTCCTGACGATCATCAACGAAGAAACCGATCGTTTGAACCGCCTGGTCGGCGAAGCGGGAGAAATGGCGCGACTGGACGCCGGCGAAGTGGAATTGGAACTAAAGCCCCACACTGTGGACGAACTCATTAAGGCGGCCGTGGAGCATTGCAGGGGATCTCTTGCTAGCCGCCCGCTGAATATCCAGGTGCCGCCGGGCCTCCCTCCCGTTCGGGCGGACCTGGCGAGGGCCCGGGAGGTTCTCGTCCATTTGATAGAGAACGCGAACCAATATTCCTCACCTAACCAGCCAATCACGATCACCGCGGAAGCGCATGGTGATACTGTGGTAACGAGCGTGGCCGACCGCGGCGATGGAATTGACGATCTTGAGCAGGCTCTCATTTTCGAAAAGTTCTACCGCGGTAAAGATCAGCGTTATAGCGTGGAGGGAACCGGAATGGGGCTGCCCATTGCCAAAGCGATCGTCGAAGCCCATGGCGGTTCCATCAATTTAATGAGCCAGCGCGGCCACGGTTCCGTTTTTTCTTTTTCCCTGCCCGTGGATCACAGCCGTCCGGTGCAAGTATGAACTCCGCGACGGTGCTGGTCGTCGATGACGAGCCGCAGATCCGTCGCGTGTTGCGCACCACCCTCACCTCGCATGGCTATGCGGTAGTGGAAGCGCGAACCGGGGATGAAGCGCTCGAACAGATCCGCAGCGAGCACGTGGACCTGATACTCCTCGATGTGAATATGCCGGGCCGCTCGGGGCTCGAAACCTGCCGGGAGATTCGCAGCACGAGCGACATTCCCATCATCATGCTCACCGTCCGCAACACGGAGCGCGACAAGGTGCAGGCGCTCGATGCCGGCGCCGACGATTACGTCGTCAAACCCTTTGGATCCGAGGAACTCATGGCGCGCATACGCGCAGGTCTCCGCAGATCGGCCGCTGCCGAGGCGGTTCCGGAATTTGTTGCTCCGGGTCTGACGATCAATTTCGACAAACGCCTGGTGATGGTGGGAGATCGACCGGTGCGCCTCACGCCCAAGGAATTCGAATTGCTGCGTTATCTTGTGGCGAACCAGGGAAGGTCGCTGGGGCATCGCCGGTTGCTCCAGGCTGTCTGGGGGCCCGATTATGGCGACGAAACCGAATACCTGCGCGTTTTCATCAACCAGTTGCGCAAGAAAATCGAACTGGATCCTCGGGAGCCGATGTACATTCACACCGAACCCTGGGTCGGATATCGCTTTGAGGCGCCTGCCGAGAAGAACCGCGCCCCGCGCACCGAGAAGTAACGCATCCGATAAGCAATCAGAGAAAAGCTTTAGTGCATTGGCCGGATTGCGTCCAGATCGAGATTGAGATCGAGCACATTCACACGGGGTTCTCCCAGCAGGCCGAACTGCCGCCCTTCCGTGTGCTTCTGCACCAGCGCCCGAACGTCTTGCGCGCTCATTCCGCGCTCGTGGGCAACCCGCGGAACTTGAAACTCCGCCGCCGCAGGAGAGATATGCGGATCGAGACCGGACCCCGAAGTCGTCACCAGGTCTGCTGGAATCGGCGCAGCGGGGTTGGTCGGTTGCAGGGCCTTGACGCTGGCGCTGACGCGGTCAATGAGAGCCTTGTTCGTCGGGCCGAGGTTTGAGCCCCCCGATGCGGTGGGATCGTATCCGGCCGCGCCTGCCGCGGAAGGCCGGGAATAGAAGTATCCGGGCGCGGTGAACGGCTGGCCGATCAGGTGCGAGCCAACCAACTTGCCGCCCTGGGTAATCAGTTCGCCGTTGGCCTGCTTTGGAAACAGCATCTGAGCGAGCCCGGTAACTGCCAGCGGATAGATGATCCCCAGAAGAACCGTTGTTGCCAGCGTAAACCAGACTGAAATTAAGAGATTTTTTTTCATGGTAGCCTCAGGCCCATCCGATGTGCGTAATGATCAAGTCGATGACTTTGATTCCGATGAATGGCGCTACGATGCCGCCCACTCCGTAGACAAGAAGGTTCCACCGCAGCAGCGCTTCCGCGCCCAGCGGGCGATAGCGCACCCCTCGCAGCGCGAGCGGCACGAGCGCGATGATGATGAGCGCGTTGAAAATCACGGCGGACAAGATGGCCGATTGGGGCGTCTTGAGCGCCATGACGTTCAGCACGTTGAGCTGCGGGAAAGCGCCGGCGAACATGGCCGGGATGATCGCGAAATATTTTGCCACGTCGTTAGATACCGAGAATGTGGTCAACGCGCCTCGTGTGATCAGCAACTGCTTTCCGATCTCAACCACCTCGATGAGCTTGGTCGGGTTCGAATCGAGATCCACCATGTTGCCCGCTTCCTTGGCGGCTTGCGTGCCGGCGTTCATGGCGAGCCCGACGTCGGCTTGCGCCAGCGCGGGTGCGTCGTTGGTGCCGTCACCGGTCATGGCGACGAGCTTGCCTTTGGCCTGCTCGGCGCGGATCAGCGCCAACTTGTCCTCCGGTTTCGCCTGGGCGAGGAAGTCGTCGAGACCCGCCTCGCGAGCGATTGCAGCGGCTGTGAGCGGGTTGTCGCCGGTAATCATCACCGTGCGGATTCCCATGGCGCGCAATTGATCGAAGCGCTCCCGCATCCCGCCCTTGATGATGTCTTTCAAATGGATGGTTCCGAGAATCTTGTGGTCCTCGGCAACCAGCAGCGGAGTGCCGCCGGAATTTGAAATCGTCTTGACGGCTTCCTCGACTTCGGGCGGAACGTAATGGCCGCATTCCTTGCAATGCTCTGTGATGGCGTCGAAGGCGCCTTTGCGAATGTGCCGCCCGTCAAGGTCGACGCCGGACATTCGCGTCACCGCGGTGAACGGAATGAACGTCGCCGCGTAAGCAGAAAGTTCGCGGCCGCGCAAACCGTATTTTTCTTTGGCCAACACGACAATCGAGCGCCCTTCCGGCGTCTCATCTGACAACGAAGCTAGCTGAGCCGCGTCGGCAAGTTCCTGCTCCGTTACACCGGGCGCCGGAACAAATTCCGTGGCGCGACGGTTGCCCAGCGTGATGGTACCGGTCTTGTCCAGCAGAAGTGTATCGACGTCGCCGGCAGCCTCCACGGCCCGGCCAGACATCGCCAGAACGTTTCGCTGAACCACGCGGTCCATACCGGCAATCCCGATGGCGGAAAGCAATCCGCCGATGGTAGTGGGGATCAGGCAAACGAGCAGCGAGATCAGAACAAAAATCGATTGCGGCGACCCTGAGTAAATCGCCATGGGCTGGAGCGTAACCACCGCCAGCAGGAACACGATCGTCAGCCCGGACAGCAGAATATTCAGCGCGATCTCGTTCGGCGTCTTCTGCCGCTCGGCGCCTTCGACCAGCTTGATCATGCGGTCCAGGAACGTCTCGCCGGGATTCGACGTGATGCGGACGATGATCTCGTCGGAAAGCACGCGCGTGCCGCCCGTAACCGCCGAGCGATCGCCGCCCGACTCGCGGATCACAGGAGCCGATTCGCCGGTGATCGCCGATTCGTCCACCGACGCCACGCCTTCGACAACCTCGCCGTCTCCCGGTATGAATTCCCCGGCGATCACTTTCACCCGATCGTTGACTCGCAACTTCGAGCCTGCAATATCCTCCAGCGAGCCGTCCTGCCGGATGCGCCTGGCGACGGTCTCCGCGCGCGCCTTGCGCAGGGTGTCCGCCTGCGCCTTGCCGCGCCCTTCGGCCATCGCTTCGGCGAAATTGGCGAAGAGAACGGTGAACCAAAGCCACAGCGTGATCTGGAGCTCGAAGCCGAAGCCGCCCAGGTGCAGGATGCGGTCGCGTACCAGGTCGAACGTGGTGATAACGGAGCCGACCTCCACCACGAACATCACCGGATTCTTCATCAGCGTGCGCGGATTGAGCTTCTTGAACGAATCGCGTACGGCCCCGCCGACAATCCCTCCGGTCCAGAGCGACTGCTTCCGTTCCTTAGTCAGTTCCTTGAAATTGGAGCCCGGAACATTTGCCGGCGACTGCACATTTTCTGGTTCGATCGATTGAGTGGTCATGGGATTCCTCAAAACACCTTTCCGGCGTTCATCAGCAGGTGCTCCAATATCGGGCCCAGGCTGAGCGCGGGGAAGAAAGTAAGGGCGCTGACGATCAGGATCACGCCAGTCAGCAGGAACGTGAAAAGCGGCGTCGTCACCGGAAACGTTCCGGCCGAGGGCGGCACCAGCTTCTTGCGCGCCAGGTTCCCGGCGATTGCCAGAATCGGAATGTGCTGGATAAACCGGCCCAGCAGCGCGGCGAAGGCCAGCGACACATTGAACCATAGCGTGTTGCCGTTCAACCCCCCGAACGCGGAGCCGTTGTTGCCGGTGTTGGATGTGTAGGCATAGAGAATTTCGGTCAAGCCGTGAGGCCCGGGATTCGCAATGCTCGATGTCCCGAATTTATTCACCACCGAGATGCCCGTGAACACCAGAATCGACAGGCAGAAAATCAACACTGAGAGCATGGCCATTTTTACGTCGTAGGCCTCGATTTTCTTGCCCAGGTACTCGGGAGTGCGGCCCACCATCAGGCCGGCGATGAAGACCGCCAGAATCACGAAGACGATGATCCCGTAGAGTCCCGCTCCCACTCCTCCGAACACAACTTCACCCAGCATGATATTGATCAGCGGCACCATTCCGCCAATCGGCGTAAAGGAATCATGCTGCGAATTGATGCAGCCGCAGCTCGCGTCTGTGGTGATCGTCGCGAAGAGCGCGGAATTGGCAATTCCGAAGCGCACTTCCTTCCCCTCCATGTTGCCGCCGGACTGCGTCGCGCTCACTTTCTGGTCGATGCCATGGAGCAACGGATTTCCTTTGGCTTCGGCGTTGTAGGCGATGAGCACGCCAGCCATAAACAGGATGGCCATGCATCCCCACACCGCCCAGCCGTGCTTGGGAGATCCCGTCATCCGGCCCAGCGTGTAGGTGAGCCCTGCCGGGATTGCGAAGATCAGGAGCATCTGGAGAAAATTCGTAAAAGGAGTGGGATTTTCGAACGGGTGCGCGCTATTGGCGTTGAAAGGGCCCCCGCCATTCGTGCCAAATTCCTTGATGGCTTCCTGCGAGGCAAATGGGCCCTGCGCGATTACCTGGTCGGTAACGGTTTGAGTCGTCGTCTTGCCGTCCGCCCCGGTTGTCTGCACCGTCTGTGGATTCAGCAGCTTTGCCGTGTCATACGGCTTCAGGTTCTGAATCATGCCCTGCGACACGAAAATCATTGCCACCACAAGGCTCACCGGCAACAGGACCCACAGGAAGCAGCGCGTCATATCCACCCAGAAGTTGCCGATGGTTTTCGATTCGCGTCGCGCGATTCCGCGAACCACCGCAATGGCGATCACGATACCCACCGCCGCGGAGGCGAAGTTGTGGTAGGCAAGTCCTGCTATCTGCGTGAAATAACTCATCGTGGATTCGCCGCTGTAGTTCTGCCAGTTGGTATTGGTAAGGAACGACGCCGCGGTATTAAAGGCCAGGTCCGTTGGGACCTTGACGAAATGCTGCGGGTTCCATGGCAGCAACTGCTGTACGCGCTCAATCAGGTAAAGCGTGAGCATGCCGACGCTGCTGAACAGCAGCATGGCAATGGTGTACTCCTTCCAATCCATCTCGCGGGTGTCATCCACACCGCAAAGCCGGTAAAGCAGGCGCTCCACAGGCCGCAGCACCGGGTCGAGAAACGTTTTCTCGCCGGCAAAAACGCGCGCCATGAAAACGCCCATCGGCTTGGTAATTGCCAGAAGCACAAGAAGATAAATCCCGATTTGCAGCCAGCCGTTCGCAGTCATGTTAGAACCTCTCCGGCCACAACAGCGCCGCGATCAAATACCCAAACATCAGAGTGCAAATCCCGAGCAGGACGATATTGCCTAGCATGGTTCTCTCCTTACTTCAGCCGGTCGCAGGCCCACACATACGCGATTGCGACGGCGAAGAAGCCTACTGTACAAGCAACAAATAGAAGGTCTTTCATGTGATCTCAACTCCTACAATTCTCGTAGTGCCAGCAGCCCTGCCACAAACTGATCCGAGAGCCAAACTACCCCCTCCCTGTCAGGAAGAGATAAACGAAACACAAAAAATTCATAAAGACGGCGCCATCCTGCCCTTACCCGGAGGACCGGGCCGTGTTCTGCCGCACACCCTCTTGTGGCGCCGGACCGTTCTTCCTCGGGACCGGCACCAGAAGAAATGGCCCGAGATACGTGGACTCCAACTGGTAAATCTCTAATCCGGACTCGTGTACGATTCGCGACACCGCCTGACTCTTGCCGTCCGGAGCCAGGCCGAAATCGGAGGTCGCGGATGCGGTCACGGGTGCGGCCTCGGTGGCACAATCGGCACCAGTTAATTGCCCGTCGCGCCAGTAGAGAGGGATCGTCTTCGCACCAGCGACATTCTCCTGCTTTCCGCGCCGAAGCTCCCGTTGGAAATTCACGAGAGCGTAAATGTAAAAGCCGAGCAGCGGAGCCATCGTTGCCAGGATCAGAATTTTCATGCTATTTCTCCTTCCAATGCGGCCCAGATTCGATCGCCAGCATTGAAAGACAAGGCGAGTCTATTCCCGGCGCATCAAAATGGCATAAGCGCACCATAAGGATTTAATAAGCTACGCCAAGGGGTATGCAAAGGGTTTGCTAGGCCGGGGTATCGTCATCAAAAGTCGATACTTCGGAGATTTGCGAGCATCCAATTAGGTGCGATACGCACTTTCAGCAGCCGCGATGGGGGCGGGTTCGTCGGCGGCCGGAGAAGGCAAACAACATGGCTAACGCGCACCGCGTGGTGATCTTGGGTGGGGGATTTGGCGGGCTGAGCGCGGCGCAGCATCTGAAGGGAGCCCCTGTAGAAATCACATTAATTGACCGCTGCAATTATCATTTGTTCCAACCTCTCCTGTATCAGGTCGCCACGGGTTCTCTGTCCCCTGCGAATATCGCGTCGCCTCTGCGCAATATCCTGAAAGGCCAGAAAAATGTTCGCGTTCTTCTTGCCGAGGCTACTCGTATTGACGCCGACAACCGCCGCGTCATTCTGAAAGATGGCGAAGTTGCATACGACACGCTGATCGTGGCGACAGGATCGAGCCACCAGTATTTCGGCCACGATGAATGGGAGAAATTTGCTCCTGGGTTGAAGACCATCGACGATGCAACGAACATGCGCCGGCGCATCCTGCTGGCCTTTGAAGCGGCCGAGCGGGAGAGCGACCCTGGAAAATTAAAAGCATGGATGACCTTCGTAATTGTCGGAGGCGGGCCCACGGGCGCCGAGCTTGCTGGCGCGCTGGGCGAAATCGCCAACGACACTCTCCGTCACGATTTCCGCAACATCGACCCCTCGCAGACACGCATTATCCTGGTGGAAGGCACCGGGCGCGTGCTGCCTTCGTATCCAACTCCGCTTTCGGCGGCCGCGCAGAAAATGCTGGAGCGTCTGAAGGTGACGGTCCGTACCGGTGCCCTTGTGACCAATGTACAGGAGCATTCCGTCACCATCCGGGAGGGCGACCACACCGAAGAGATACCCACGCGCACGATTCTGTGGGCAGCCGGAGTCCTGAGTTCGCCTCTCGGGCGAATGTTGGAAGAAGAGGCCGGCGCCCCTATCGACAAAGCCGGGCGCGTCGTGGTCAACCCTGATCTCACGGTCCCCGGACATCCGGAGATCTTCGTGATAGGTGACCTCGCGAACTATAGCCACCAGACTGGCCAGCCTTTGCCGGGCGTGGCGCAGCCGGCCATTCAGGAAGGCCATTACGTGGCGAAAGTGATTGCCCGGCGCGTGCGAGGCGATAAAGGGGAGAAGCCGTTTCACTACTTTGACAAGGGAAACCTCGCAACGATCGGGCGCGGCGCCGCCGTCGCAGACCTGAATTGGTTGCAGCTCTCAGGCTGGCCTGCGTGGCTCATCTGGGTATTTGTCCACCTGCTCTATATCGTTCAATTCCAGAACCGGCTTCTCGTATTCATGCAGTGGGGATGGCTTTATCTCACCTATGATCGTTCAGCCCGCCTGATTACGGGCGGCGATCTATTTCCTCTGGACCTGTAAAGCGAAAGCCCGCATCCGCTAATAGATTCCCGGTCGAGGCGATGGTGGCGTCGATTGTTCCCTCTAGAGCGAAATCCTCATATTACAATCACGTCCACGGCTATCCGGATGAACCGAAGCGAAAAAGCGATCTTTGCTGTCTTGTCTGTCCTGCTGGTGGCGGCCTTCGGCGCGGTCGTGTATACGCGAGGGTGGTCAAACTACCGGGAAGAACTTCGCACGATCGACCAAACGAATCGGCGGCCCTCGCTGGTCGATACGCACCCCCTCGATACCGCACAGCAACTGGCGCCTCTCGCTGTTACACACGAGGAGCAGGCCTTCTCGCAGGAGACCCTCCGGCTGGGCGACCATTCCGTGGATCTCGCCTTCTCGGCCGCGATGCGCGACGCGATCGAAAATCCCGCACCATTGACCCCCGAAACGCGCGACCTTCTTTTGCGTATCAGGAGAGTAGAAGCGAGCGTAGCAACGGATCAGGCCCGCGTAGCCCAACTGACTCAGCAGTTGCCGAAGGCCGGGGAAGCTCAAAAGGATGCGCTTCAGGAGCAACTGGGCATTGCGCAGGCCCAGATGGCTCTCGACCAGGACGATCTGGAGGACGCTCACGAAGACCTCATCCGGGCGGGTGGAGATAAACAGGCGGCCATTCAGCAACTGATCGATCAGCACGAAGCGTCGGAGGCGCACACTGCGAATGCGCATCCGGGAACTGCCGCAACAACCGGGGCCTCGACTTCGGCGCCTTCTCCTGAAATTACGCAGTCGCGGAATATCGTTGCCGAGTCCGAGGCTTGGTGGTCCCTTCGATCGAAGAAAAAGCTGCTCGTTCAAGCCGGGGACGAAGCGCTGGCGCGGGTGGCGAAGCTTTCCGGGGCGCACGAAGCGCTGGAGAAAGAACTCGACGAGGAAAAAGCGCAGAAGAAAGTCCTTCACAAAGTTGCGGCCCCTCCGGCCGCCAGCCTGTCGGCTTCCGCTCCCGCCGGAAGTCCGCAGCCCAGCGCAACTTTGTCGCTTCTCCGCCAGTTGGCCGAAGACCAAAAAACCCTTTCCGAATTCGACAAGAGAATCGAATTCGAAAAGCAGCTGGCCGCGTCCTACGCAGGCTGGTCCGCGAATGTGGACGAGCGCGAGAAAGCGTTTCTGCACGGGATGCTCGTCGGCGTATTCCTGATTTTGCTGATCGCCGTTCTCGTTCTCCTTGCCAGTTATTGGATTCAGCGCATTTTTGCTGGAATTGCGCTGGAGCGGCGGCAGCTCCACACGGTCCGCGCGGTGGTTTTGCTTTCGACGCAGGCCCTGGGCCTTTTGTTTGTTCTTCTGGTCATATATTCGGCATCCCCAGCAACCTGGCCACGGTGCTGGCGCTCGCGGGCGCCGGGCTTACGGTCGCCATGAAGGACTTCATCGTCGGATTCTTCGGCTGGTTCGTGCTGATGGGCAAGAATGGAATT
>Ga0302325_10020035_pt1 | contig 14037 bp, 16 predicted proteins | sample Palsa_T0_2_FD_201948 | JGI IMG/M metagenome (GOLD analysis project Ga0302325, IMG submission 201948) | Peat permafrost microbial communities from Stordalen Mire near Abisko, Sweden - Palsa_T0_2 | ecosystem: Environmental > Terrestrial > Soil > Palsa > Peat permafrost | place: Sweden: Abisko... | reverse complement strand
TGGACTCACTTCTCTACCCCGTGTTTCCTGCTTCATGGCGGTCGTAGGACGAATGGCAAGTTGGTGTTTACGCGATGCGCGTTCCAAGAATTCAAATCCGGACTAACTTTTTCCGACCCTTTGGTCAGTCGCGCAAAATTCCAATACAGACCAACCAGCATCCGCCATTTTCATTGTTTACTTTTGTCACCACCCAAACAATCACGCGTCCGTCCGTCCCTGTATGCCGAGGAAGGGCATGCCAGTGCTGCAGCCGCTCGCGTCTACTGATTCCCGTCTGAACCCAAATCAAACGTCCATTCTCCGACAGAAAGTCGCGACAGGCAAAAACCACCACGAGACAAACAATCGCACCGTCGGGAACAGTCCCCGGCAACGCGCCCACACCGTCAACCTCGCTCGCAAGCGCGTTACCTTCGATAAACACGGTACTTCCCCTGTCCTTCCCTCACGTCTTTTCCTCGCGTCCCTTTTTATCCTCGTTTTACGCTGCTGACGCGCTGGGGGAACAGCTATGGCCGCCTCACTGGAACATGATAAACGTCCTGGACGTACAAGCACACGCACACCGTCGTTGTCTCCGGTGAGGGGTCCGCCTACGGTGGGGAGTTCGTGTACATGGACCCGGAAGGAGTTGGATTTATTTGGTGTGCGGATCGAGCGAGATGTTCCTGTTACAGAGATGGTTCCGGAGCGGTTTTTCGAGTTTGGAGGGCTGGAGGGCTATGAACTGTGTACGTTTCCCTGACAGGGTGGTCTGACTGGATAGGTCGACGGGAGTTGATGGAGGTTCGGGAGGAGGATATTGACGATTTGAAGGTTGTTAGTAGGATACGGAATGGAACGAAGGGGACTTTTATGGATTTGTTGGAGGTTCGCGAGAAGCAGTCGGAGTACCGGGCATTGAATATGTCGCAGAAGAGGTTTAGGAGGCCGATATCTCCGAGTCAGAACACCGAGACATCCATTGACGGTAAGCGTCCCTCCCGTGCAGCGACTAACCATAGACCCCTTTTTTTCTCCACCGGCCACCCAATCCTCCGCTGGCAACCAACGCTCCACCGGCATGCGTCTCCCCAAAGTCGCCGAAACCAGGTCCACCACTGTCACCACCGACTCAAGCACGACGACGACGACGGCCACCACAAGCCAACGAATCGTGTCGGATGCCTCGATTGCCGCGCCGGAACAGGATTCAGCCGGGGGAACTCGCGTGTTTGCAAATAAGGAAAAGTCCAGTGATTCATTTGCCAATAATTTGATTCGGTATGTGTTGACCACTATTTGGCTGGATGGAATTGTTTTGGACTGGGTTGAGGGTCGTGAAGGCGAAAGCACCTTGCAATGGAATGGCGGGTATCTCTCCACTATCCCCTGCCCCGTCCCCTCCTTGCGTCTATTCTAACCGGGATAGTGATGCCTGTGCGACCCTCACACTGGGTGACCAGACGATTATGGCTAAAACGGATGGATCGTTGCAGATCAAAATTCCTGACACGCAAAATCCGGGGAGGGTAATTAATTGGAATCGACAGTATTATGCTGTTCCTCTGGAAGTACGTCCCCATCCCATACGCGTGTCTTCACACCTCCCTATCCCCGTTCCCGTCCGTGTTCCCTATCCCCGTGCCCATCCGTGTTCTGTTCTAGGACCCTACTCATACCCAGGCAAAACGTTTCTCCCGCGAAGCCAAAGAAAAGGAAGTCCGCGAAATAACCGACTCCAAACACTCCGTCTTCGCAGGCCAGGTCTTCGCTGAAATGCTCGCCGCAATATGTCACCAGGAATTCTTCGGTGCTGACCAGGACCAGGAGGTACATGCCTATCCCTTGCCCCTTGTCCCCTCCGCACGCCCTAGTACCTCCCCAGCTGATACATAGATGTTCGCTATTTTTATCATGCATACGTCGTTCCAGTTGTGGCATTGCGTGTTCCCTGCATCGTACCTTCGCGGGGTGCGCTACCCGACGGAAACTGCTGGGTTAACGTCCTCTGGAACTGCTCAAACTACGGCATCTGAGACTACTGGGACGACGGCATCCGGGACTGCTGCGACATCATCGGTGGTCCTACGCTGCTCTCGCGCATACGACTTTTCCAATGTCGCCGAGCGCGGCGCATGGCTCGATGTCCTTGTTGCGCTGGTGCTGTATCTACAAAGTGGGGACAGTAGGGTCGGATACTTGAGTAAGACGTTGAGACGGAATAGGTTGCATAAGCGCGTTGATGAGGCCGAGGCGCAGGCCGAGGCAGAGAATGTGCAGGCGCCCGCGGAGGTGGAGGATCTGGATGACGAGGATTCGGATGAGGATTCGGAGATGGAGATGGAGATGGAGATGGAGGAGGCACCCGAGGTCGCGCCACGGAGATTGTCTAGGAAGAGAAGCTTGGAGACCACTCCTGCTCCTGTTACTACTGCTGCGGCGGTCGACGAGATGCAGATTCCGCCCAAATTCCAGCGACGACGTAAGGCGTAATCCGTATGCAGGGCACGCGGTTAGGAGGCATTTTTGAAGCATTGCTCGCGCATTTTTATTTTGTTACATGAAGAACTTTCAGTCCATGATACCAATAAGTGGCGCACTACGCTCCCATTCGGGTTGACTACTTCGTTTTATTTTGTAATTGTCGTGGTCCGTTGCTCCCGGGGATGTGCGCGTCCCTCTCTGCATCTCGATGTTGCGGGACGCCAGGATCAAGAACTAGTTCTTTTGGAGGGAGTATATTATATTTCGCAGGTGCAGAGCTGGCACGCCAGCATCAAGAACTAGTTCAAAGGCGGGAGAGAAGTGTATTTCGCAGATGCAGAGCTGGTGTGCCAGCATCAAGAACTACTAGTTCTTGTGGACGTATAGTATATTTGCAGGTGCGGGCCGGCAGCAAGAACTAGTTCTTTTGGAGGGAGTTTGATGCTGTGGTCATTTCTAGTTTGGAAAACACCCTCGCAGCAGTCCAGGAGGAAAATCGTGTGCTTACCAAGTACCTCGGCCTCGATTAGTTGGGGCGTCCCTTGGGTTCGCTGTGATTCATGCTTTTTGGATTGCAGTTTTGGTTTTTATTTCTGATAATTGTCTGGCTGGCGATATACGAGTTGCTGTCGGATCTTTAGTGTAAGGAGTTTTTAATAATACATATATCGCCGCGTTGTATTTTATCTCCTTGTATGACCGTTCTTTTATTTGTCGTCGGTCTATTTCACCAACGACGTATGACTGAGGGAGCTGATTCGTATCGGTTCAAATTGATGCTACTTATGTCCACTGCAGACAAACTTTCACGACGAAGGAACTGGTCCGACGATTATAATGTATAAAGTCCACAACGATATTGATAACGAAGTCTTCGATCAATGTTCCTCAGGGCAATACATCAACTTCTTCACCCACTGACTCTATCCCAGTATATTCCGTGCTAGTACACGAAGACCTCCCAGAACAATGCGCAAGGAATTGGAAAGGCAAATGAATACCAGCCACGGGGGGGGCTAACTGTTAATCCATCGGGTTACATCAGGGCCGGCGCAGAGTCACCTAAACCCTCCCATGATCGCAAAAGATGTTGATAGCAGAAACCAAGTCATACGGTTTGGCGATTCCTCTTGTTGTGCCTCAGTATTGTGTGGTCAACGTGTGGTCATGGATATCAAGTACGTGATATCGAATTTATATATCGTGAGACAGAGCCACCACCCTGAAGTAAACAGATTATATTTGGCTGTTAACTCCGATGAAAGAAATGCGCGAGTGCTACTGGCTCCAGAACTTTTTAACGCGCCTATCTCTCCATATCGAAAGAAATAATCAGAATCTAGCCTCGAATCCGGGTGACAATAAAGAAGACAACAGCCGACCGTGGGAGACGAACTGGATAGAGAGGATAGATAATCGTCTGCGTTGCACGCCCCCATTGCATAACCGTCGATAAAAGTTTCGAGGACAAGGAGATTAATACTCTCCCCGATATGGCCTCCGTGAGGACGATCTGACGATATCTGACATCCATAATATTGTGCTTTGCGGAATCGTACCGGGGTGTTTGTGATCGGTGGGGATCCCATTGTCCAATCCTAGTACGCCGACCGCCAACTTGGAACAACCAGGACCTCTCCTTCAGGGCCCTTTACGTGATTGACCTGCGCCCACACACGGCATCCTTCTTGCTAATCATTGAAGATACTCTATTATCGATTCGACCCCGGCAGCGGAAGTATTGCCAGATTTCTAGACGGAGTATCATCGGCAACGAAGTACGATAGACTCATACACACGGGAGGATAGATTCATACACGTGGGGAACGAATCGGAGAGAATGAAACGGAATAAGTAAGGTCAGCATCCACCCTCCAATGCACCATTATAACAGTTCATCGAGCAAGATGAATCGGATTCTCCAGTACAAAATGCGGTTAGTCGGTTTCGTGAGTTCTACGTCACCGCATCTTTCATATCCAGACCTTCATTCCACTCTCATACTCCGAGGAATTCTCCTCCAGTATGCAGAACTCTTTTTTCTGGACGAAAATAATGCACAAATTTCCCGAAATGTGTAGGCGATGCTTGTAGGTGCATACTGGCGAGAATGGGCTTGGAGTTCCCGCCTTATATTTAATTCAGAACCAGACTAAACTTATTTACAACATCCTGCCCCAAATCGCCACGCGACATCATGAGCTGGAGAACGTCTCCGACGGCTCACCGGGATGTACCGTCAATGGCGAACATCAGCCATCACCAATGGCGGGACGTCCTCGAAAAGAGTCAACCTAACTCGATCACCGCCAACGCGCTTGCCTTCCCAGAATTCCTCGAGTCGACCTCGACTTGGAATCAACGCCACATCATCTCGTTCCGCATGCTGGATTCAACGATCTCCCCATTTCCAACATGTACCCTGCGCTCTTCCACCCTGTCGAGACAGACCCTGTTATTGCAACAGTGAAGTCTCTGTTCTGTCTCTCGCGTGATGATGTTCGCAAGGGAAACTTTGATATTGTTTCCATCGGCGCGACTTTCTCGTTCTACAAAAGTCTTCAAGACTGTCTTCGAACGCAACAAAAGACACCCTCACCAAGTCAACCGACAACGTTTCCACCATCACGTCCCCGTCCTGTCTTTACAACTCACCACTATACCATGTCCGACACCTCCAGTGCCTCGTTTCTTCCCTCGAGTAGTTCTGGGAGTAATAAGCCACCGGTAAACCCGACGAGCGATAAAACCGAGATGGTGAGTAATATGTTAATCATCCAATTTCTACATATTCTCACGGCCCTGGAAACTGCGCAATACCCGTCTCATAATATTCTATTCAGGTATTCTCGCCGTTTGTACCGCGTTAACTCGAGTGCGGAACAACATTTCGCTGTGATGGTGGAAGGAAAGGCTTGTGGAAGCGAGAATGATGGGTCCGGTTGGCGAAGTCGCTGGAGCGAATCGAGTGGACAATGGGTGAAATCAGGTCGTTTCCCTCCTTTATGCTCAATCGAAGTACGTTCTTGGTCAACTACTCTTACGTTAGTGTAAACGGCTTGATCACGGAAGGTCGACGTTCCAAATCCTCGCTCAAGAAGGTGGCGAACTCTTGGCCATTCAACAACTCAAACACGCAAACAATCATCTTCACACGACCCGGGATGAGGAGGTTCCGTTTCCTTTTCGAAAGGAGCTGATGAGGGTAGGCGTTCCTGATCTGTTGTCATCACACTTCCCTATTTCTTACTTCGGCGGTGGTAGATGTCAAGTTCCTAGATTCCGTTCGAGGAGGTCAATTGAATGAGAACCAATTCATGTGTATTAAACGGTCCGTCAAATTCGACCTTGCGGAGAAACAGGGGGTTCTCGATGCCGCGAGGGCGGTCATCGGCTTATTCAGATATCTTTTAGCGGACTGATCTTTTGAGTTCAATGGATTTATTGTTGTCAACGAGATTTGCGACTCGTCAAATTTATTTCTCTGTGCCTTGAAGCCACCATACCCATAGCATACAACGCTGGCCCTGGCGATCGAGAATTATGCGAGGACTTCTCGTTCGCCCATTTGCATCGTATAGTATGATTTCCAATTCCGTTTATTCCCTCCATTGCGCACGTACCTCATAGCTAACTGCGGCGCAGAAAACACACCATCCACACGTTCCTTCACTCCGACCCTCAACCTCGATCCGTAGCGCTCCGGGAACGTAAGATGCCAATTTCTCCCGACGAAAGGGAGATGCCGGGCTGATGATTTGGATCCCCGTTCGTTTATTTCGGGAAGCACGTTTCGTTCACAGCGCTTTTTACGGAGACTCGAGGCGCTCGCGGTAAAGTAATTTACCGACGAAAGGTGCCGCACTCACTTCTGCGGAGAACTCTGACCGGGGGAAGGACATTAGTGCCTGCGCGCATGGGTTTCTTTCAGACTCGCGGCAGTGGAGATACGGGAGACGCCTTCCTTCAGCAGTGCCCGTCAGCGGGACAAGTTGATTCCGTGGGGAATCAATGTTCCTGGCTGCGCACGGGGGAGTTTGGGGAGGTCGGCATGCACGGAGTGCCGGGAATTGAGTGGAGGGACAATGTTTATCTTACATACACCTGCCAGGGGGTTTCGATATATGCCTAATTAATGATAACGATTATTCATCCTGCCTTGGCTTTGCTCATGATAATTTGTACTTCGGGTCAAGAACTAGAACTAGAATGAGCAACCCAAGTTCAGGTGCAGGAGCTGGCGCTCCAGAATTAAGAAGGGTGAGATGGGAGGAATGCAAATTATATTTCAACTCAGGTGCAGGAGCTGGCGCCCCAGATCCTGAAATACAGTTTGCGTTCCTTCCAAAAAGCAAGTCACCTTCTTGATGCTGGCGCGCCAGCTCCTGCATTTCTGAAATATTGCAGCCGCAGGAGCTGGCACGCCAGCATCAAGAACTAGTTCTTGTGGAGGGATACGTATATTATATTTGCAGGTGCAGAGCTGGCGCGCCAGCATCAAGATGAGATGTGTTTGGAGGGAATGAGAAGTGTATTTCACCTCAGGTGCACGAGCTGTGCGCGCCAGCATCAAGAAGGTGAGTTTGGGGGAAACGAGAAGTGTATTTCAGGTGCGGGAGCTGGTGCGCTAGCATGATGAAGGTGAGTTGGGGGGAACGAGAAGCGTATTTCAGGTGCAGGAGCTGGTGCGCTAGCATGTCGAAGGAGAGTTGGAGCTGAGATGTTGAGAACAAGAGCGCAGCAGGAAAGGATGGCGAGGTGGGTACTCTGGAGGTGCATAGAGGCGAGGATGAGAGCTGGAGCTGGAGTCTTGAGAATGGAGGCGGGAGCTGGAGTTGCAGATGGAACAGAGTAGCTCGAGCAGAAGCAGATGCGCTAGCATGTAGAAGGAGAGTTGGAGGTGGGAGGAGAGAACGCCAGGATACTCTGGAACAGCTAACATGACAAGCAGGGCTGGAGCTGTGACGTTGAGAAAGAGAGCTGCAGCAGGAAAGGATGGAGAGGTGGGTACTCTGGAGAGTGCACTCGCATCGAGAATGAGAACTGGAGTTGGATTCTCGAAATGGAAACGGGAGTGGAGGTGGGTGTGGAACAGAGTAGCTCGAGCGGAAGCTGCGCAGCAGGTGTAGAAGGAAGGTTGGGTGGATGCGGGGGGGAGGGAACGCCAGAACAGGTGCGCTCACATGACAAGCGGGGTTGGATTGGCGGCCTTGAGAACAAGCGCTGGAGCAGGAGAGGAATTCGAGGTGGGGACGCTGGAGAGTGCACTCTTGCGTCGAGAATGAGAACGGGAGTTCGTTCGTGCTGGGACACAAGGGAATTCCGGGTTTACTAAAATGCCTCTAGAGGCGCTGAGAGAAGGTGGCTCTCGCGCGATTGATCAATCCTTTCCGGTGGGAGACCCGGGCGTACCGCCATGAAGTACTCCATCAGATACGTAAAGTTTTGATGATATTACAGAGCATCTATCCTCACTCCGGGTAATCTATTTCCCGACCGATCAGCTAAGCAAAGCGACTCGTTTCTGACTCATTGTTGTGAGACCACGGACTTGAAGATCTGGACCTCGAACAAGGACTGTATTGTGCCTGAGACTGCTGGCATAGAGGCGATTATGTTGTAGATGCATGTGTGAGGGTGGGACATATTCCACTGGACGTCCTCCGGTAGAATTTACAACTTCTCGTTTTATTTTTCAAATGCGAACGCCAGAATCAAGAACAAGAGTTGGCTTACATTTATTGGTTTGCTCCAAATAGTGGACTCTATCTCGTCGGCCGTACGAAGAAATGTTCACTGATCGATGTCACCAGCTTCAGATTTCGTCTGACGGACTTCACCTCCGGACTTTTGCCTAACAGGCGGTGCGATAGGGATTCAAATACGCTAGATAACTACAGAGAGTTTGAATGCCATTACGTACATACTGTAGTTACCCTAAAAGCTCTTTCAATCTGCCTGTTCATCAAAGACTTATAATCCTTCCTTCAATTCGGGGTGCATCTGATAGATCAAATTGGCTAAGGCAACTGGATCTGGGGAAGAAGAAATGGCAATTGCGGATCAATTGCGCGACAAACGGGAAAGGGCAAGACTAGAAGTTATATGTGGTCGTCGCTTAACAGTTGGATCGATCATCATGCGTACATGAGACACCTAGCTACAACCAAATACAAGTCATGATATCCTAGCATGATGATCGTGATCTTCATTTGAACTTAGATGGCTCTTACTGCCTCCTACCGCCTCCCGCTGCCTCCCGCTGCTTCTTACCGCCTCCTGAGACCTCGCGAAGCCACCTCTATCCTTCAGATTTTCCTGCCTTCTCAAACTTGAGCAAACATTATTTCTCGAGTCACTTAACCGACTCCAGAGATCTACCGTCAAAGCAACCCTTGAAACGAATAGCGAAAAAGGTGTATTTTTAGAGTGGGGAGAATACGCGCAGAACTCTGTCTCCCCAAAGGCCAAGTATTACCAGAAAGCTCCCAAGGTATTAATTCCGCGCTATTTAAGGATATCATCAATATTAAGTCCACGGTCAATCTTCATATGAGGTGAGGCTCGACAAGTCAAAGACAGTCATTGTCTTGAAATCAATGCCTATAGTCGTGATAAAGCTCGGCGTCAATTTGTCGATGGTTGGCGGAGATCTGATGAACCACTGTTCCGCCTTTTAGTTCGCGCAAAAGAACGCCAAAGGCCAATGTTCAACGGTTCCTGGTTTGTGGCGGCGGGTGCTAGAGGCCGGATTGTTTCGTCCACGCATTTTGTACCCCTTCCACTCAGTCGGCGCGTTACAGCACATCTACCAACCGATAATTAGTGCGTAAGTTGAAGGAGTGGCGACTACCGTTATGTGATACGACTGGTATTGATGACGAAATCAAGGATCCGATCGACTGGGTGGAAGTGAAGTCTCGTTTGAATGACGAATTCCGCATCATAAATCTTCCGCAAGTCAGGATAGCAAGGAAGAATAGAAGGACAAGAAGAAATTGGGTCCTCCGCTTACTATGGGAACCCATACTGGTTAGTGTATCGGGAACGATAGTATATACGGAACAGCGGAAAGATCCTGGCTCGTGCGTCCTAAAAGGTATGGAACAATATAAGGGACGCTGCGGAGGACATTGGGCGCAGCGATACGCTAACAGTGTTGCAACAGATAAGCACCACAGTCGAAGACGAAAAGATCCTTCTGAATTGATTATGGACGGGTTTTCTGACGACGACACGGCTGGCTTCATGCCGGTTTCCGAACTACCAAGCGTCGCATAAGCATAAGCCGAGCAGATTGGCGCGACCTCCGAGAAACCGTTAATGAGACGATAACTCACGCGTACGTGCGTGCGTGCACAACAAATTTACTTTTTCTCACAGCCCAGTCACTGCCAGTCCGCCTTCCACGGTACAGATCATTGGATCGTTATCAGCGCGAGGGCATTATTTCGTTCGTACGTGTTAACTAATACCTGTCCCCCAACGAACGAAGTTCATTTAGTCCGTCAGAGTTATCACATCTTAACACCGTACCGCATCGTACCAAGGCACTATTCCAACTCCGTTCAACAAAGCGTGGAACTGCCAACAACGATCCCGCGAAGTATCCACCACTCACGCACCACGGTAGATATGTCGACCGTGGATTGCCTATTGAACGGGTGAAAAGAGTGCGCGCGTCTATCTCACGATACGAACAGCAGAACCCAGGACACAGAAACGAGCCCAAACAGGAATATAATTACGCATGAGACGGGGAGAATCCGGATCCGTCAAGAACGATGCTAGAGTCTTAATATTTGCTACTGTGACTGTTTAATAATATTGGCGACTCTGCTGAACTCGCGTCGCATTTCGTTGGGTTGTTGAGATCGTACAGGGAATGGGACAGAGATATATTATCGAACATTAGTATCCATCCGAAGACCACCGTCAGTGTCAGTTAATTGCCTGAAAGACGATCTGTCCATTTCATAAACTCTCGGAGGGACCTACACTTGCCCACGTTTGTGGTTCGTTTTACTCCCGGGGAAGAGATTTCAGCTGCGCTCAGGCGATCGAAGCTCTGACGTGCGCACCACAGATAGACAAGCGCAAGTCCGCTGCGAAATGTATGGAACTAGTTTACAAGGCATGCAATACCCATGACTCGCCCGGGCAGTGTGAGCTGACATGATAAGTCCACGACCGGCCGTCCACAATTCACTCTGTGCCGTCGTAATATTGGCCATGGATCTAGTTGTGAAAGGAAGTACTAGACGGATATGTTTCTCAGGTTCAATACCCAGTTTGAATGATATAAAACTCTCATCTGGGCGATGTACCGTTGCCGTCCATATTCTTGCCGTGTCGTCCATCTCCGATTCGACAGATCCAATGGCTAATATTAGCCAGAACGTTTCTCGGTGCGGATAAGGAATGAAGGCAACTGCACGGCATGGTGGAATATTCCCGGTCGTACAGTTCGAGCTGTCGACACGGTCAACAATTAGATGTGCTGAGATATGTATGGATGCTAGTACTATTGAATGGATATCCTTCCCCAGTTTTAGAGCCTATCCTGCTAACAGTATCCTCGGCGTCAAAAGGTTTGGTGGAAATGTCGCGTCGATGTTTGGTCCGTCTTGCCAATTTTTCGGGGCGGCGATGCTTTATGGAACATGTATCCAACTCTTGTCCCTCGCCGTGTACTAAGTTCAGTAGACGCCCTAACCGTAATCATTCCCTAATCGTCATCCGCACATCGCCATGGCTAAGTCCAAAGGACGTTTGAAAGGTCAGAACGCCGAAAACCTTGCCAAAGCGCTTGCTGGCCTTCAAGATGGGACGTATGAGAATACCAATCAAGCAGCACGGGGGCGCCTATACAGACGGTTTATGATCGGTTACGGGGAAGAAGGACGTGTCGCGAAGTTAATGTCAGAAATCAGGAATTGACTCCAGCAGAAGAGACTTGTGCAATGGGTCCAACGTGCTGCTGCTACTGGTCAGGCATCAATTTTTACGCGAGTTGGCAGAAGAAATCAGGAAACGACGCGTTGCAGAGGATGGAACCTTATTCACCCCACTCGGCAAACAATGGATCCAACGCTTTCTCAAACGCAATCCCACTCTTAAAACTCAACGCGCCAAATCTATCGAACAAGCTCGTGTTGACGTCAGCAAGTCTTGGAATGGTTTGCAATAGTCAAACGACGCAGAGCGTAATCCGCAACCTCGTATGCAGGGCGATATGTTTCCATTTGGTATCTGTGGATGAGTGAGCACGCGGTTAGGAGGCATTTTTGAAGCATTGCTCGGGCATTTTTATTTTGTTGCATGCATTCGTTGATAGGTATGTTTATGGGGAGTGGTAGTACCACGACGGATTGGAGATTGGATTGGAGGACTGTTCTTCGACGCGGCGTCGTCCAGCATCATCATTCCCCGATTGTTCGGGTGTGTGCCGGTAGTAAATAAGAGATAGCTGATTAACCCCGTCCTTGAGCGTGGCCCATTGGGGCTGTGGTTAAAGTGGTAGATAATTGCATCTATGAATATTGAATGTTAAAATAATTAACCAACTTTTGGTCATGCTCTCGCCTAATTCCCTTGGGCTACCATTTAGCCTTATCTTAAACAATAGCCTTGAAGAAAGTGTGCCGTCAGTTGCTTGCTATCTTTTTTATGCGGTTCTTCTGTATATGCAAGCGAGTGCGCAATCTGGTGCGCGTGCGTCTGCGAACCACTCGGAGGAAATATTGGTGGTATCCCCCTCGCCATCCATCCACGACGTCGCAGGAATCACTCCAGCTTCTTACGTACGTACGAGTATTATCTCCGACAAGTCCGCTGCGTGCGCGGAGTGTATCGCTGCAAAAAAGTCCCGAAAATCGGGAGCATGCAACTTTCCCCACACATTAACCGCCCATAGTTAATGGGATCGGCGGCCCACCACAAGTTTTTAACTAGGGAGAGGGAGTTCAAGCAGCCACGGCTCCACCCACAGGCATGGTGTGGACATGGGAGTGGCACGTCAATGTTTAGCACATCAACTAGTATTTATTAGATTTTTTCCAGATTTTTGCAGCAGGTTTTGGGGTAGTTGGTGCAGGTCAAAGTTGGTTTCCCCATGCACGGTTATAATGCCCTGTGGCACACCTGCGTGCGACTTGCGGGCACGGGGGTCGGTACTGGGATTGGAGAACGGGAGGCCGGGGCGCCGAGTTGATCGTTTGACAGTGTGTAGTACGATGTAATGCCAAACGTGTTGCATCATGGTATTGGTGACGTATGACTTTGTCTTTCTTTCGATCCTTTAGTTCACTCTGGTTTTCTATTTTCGTTTGTATTGTATACATTTCTACAAACACCTATTTACTCCCCGTCTTCACCTCCACACACACACATCCCCATTCTCCTATCCCATGCGCGCAAGTGAACAAAGCGACGCCACGGCGGCTCACTTGCCGTGTGTCCACTGCCATGTGAGGTTGTCATGATATTGTTGCTGTTGCCGATGTCGGTGCTGTGATGATGTGATATATTTGCCAAGATTATTGCATGCTTTGAATACTGTAGTAGGACTACTAGGTTCAAGACGGACTCTTAAATAATTGATACGCTCGTCAGATCGTGTTTCTACGAACGAACGAACGAACGATGTACATGTTACGTATTTCTCAGTACCTGGAGTCTGGAGCTAGAGACGTTATTAGTCATACGGGCAGGACTTGGTGCCATTGAGCTTAGTCAGGTGAAGAGGACTGGTGCTATCGCTCTTAGTCATAAGGGCAGGACTTGGTGCCATTGAGCTTAGTCGCCGCGGCTCTGAGTGTATGACTCTTCCTTGAATATCATCATGGTCGCCACCAATCGTCCACCGTGGTTTACCGCCTCGTCTGGCGGTTCCCCTAACATAGTACAGTACAAGCGCCCCGGGAAGTGAGAGAACGGTATTACAAATCGCGGTAAGAAAGAAACAAGTGACACGGTGAGAGACTGGGTCGCTGGCGCACATCGCTGTCTGTCTGTCGCGCATCTAACAATATACCGGCTGCGTGACTTCGCACTGACGCCGATGGTCTATGGGGTTGCAGGGAAGTTGAAATATGTAGGTACATGCAGCTTTGTGAATTGACGCGCGAACATCATGAATACTACTACTCCTATTATAAGATGACGGCCATGGGTGGTTATTTACGCATCGGGGATAGATGTTGTGCCGGGATATTGAGTGAGATAAGAAAGGGGTTATAGTTCTTCCGAGGTGTTATTGCATTTGGCAAGCGGATATTGGTTCACACACGATAGATGTATCCGATTACAGTGCCGGTGAAGGCCAAGCGAACCTCCGTATAGGTTGCAGAGACGGTTACCTGGAGGATTCTCACTGAAATTGTCTCTGCAACCCGTTATTCGCGTATTCTTCGACAGGTGGAACTACATGGCCCCTGGCGGGTTTCCATCTACAAACACGCGCGTGTGAGACGCATCGCGAGCGTTTTACCACCTTAAAGCCCAGTTTTTGCCCCAGTGTGGGAGCTCAGAGAATGAAATTTCAAGTTAAATCTATCTTCCTGTGAG